>Ga0180438_10001646_pt1 | contig 39171 bp, 28 predicted proteins | sample SS_ome_12_FD_132455 | JGI IMG/M metagenome (GOLD analysis project Ga0180438, IMG submission 132455) | Hypersaline lake sediment archaeal communities from the Salton Sea, California, USA - SS_3_D_2 metaG | ecosystem: Environmental > Aquatic > Non-marine Saline and Alkaline > Hypersaline >... | reverse complement strand
CTTAATATCCATGTATTATACTTATTGTATCAAAATATAAATAAAAAAATAAGTATATAATGTTTGAATAAAATCATTAAAAATAAGATTAAAAAAAAATCGATTAATTTTGTATATATCTCGGAAATTGGTGAAAAAAAATTTTAAGACAAATATGTGTGTATAATAGAAATAATTTTATATATTCAAGAATTTTTGGTACATCAATTAGTCAAGAGCTTTTAGAGGGATTAATCCTATCAGATATCGAACAAAAAAGTGAAGAAGATAAGGATAAAATTAATTCTCTTGAAAGAGAGGTGTTTAGAGTTTCATACATTCAGGATTTAGTTTCGGATTTAATTTTTTTATTTGTTAATGATTTTTATGACGATTTAAACATTATTAAAAAGGCAGTCATAGAATTTAAAGAAAAATTCAATCTCTTTTTTGAAGATCTCAATAAAGAACAATTAAATTTAGATATCTGCCAAAAATTTGATATGAATGCGAATCAATTTCAAATAATGATGCCACCAAAGGTCTCAATAATTGGTTATCAAGGTGTAGGTAAAACAACTATTACAGAATTAGTAAGATCAAAAGATATTCCCATAAAACAAATTTCAACAATAACAGGAAATATTGCTACTCTTAAATTTGCTAAATATCATATATCTTTATGGGATTATGCAGGACCTGAAGACTTGATGTTTTTATGGAAAAATTTCGTAAAAGAGAGTAACATTATTTTTTTAATAACAGACTCCACATTGGATAATGTTGAAAAAAGTAAAATGCTTTTAAATTCAATAAAAATCGATAAACAAAATGCATTTATTGCGGTTCTGGCTAATAAATTTGATACAAAGAGTTCTATCGATTCTGAAAGGATTGAAAACATACTAGGAACAAAAACTTATACTATCTCAGCATTAGATTCTAAATATAGATATGAAATTATCAAATTGATAATCAATTTTCTTGGAGTAAATAATAATTTTTCAGAAATATTAAATAAACTAATTCGAAGAGAAAGAATTATACAAGATTTCCAGGATGTCTTAAAAAAACAGAATTTTGAGGTCGCAAAATTTCTATTTAACCAAGTAATTAAACTTTCTGAAGAATTAGGAGAAGACCCTCAAAAAATGGAGTTCTTTAAAAATAAAGAAAAAATTGATTTAATGATTCAAAAGGAGTCAACTCAAAATTACGCTATCGAACATATAACTTACCAAGAAGAACCAAAAGAAAGTACTGAAAATATACCTTTGGTTGAAAAAAATCTAAAGAAATTATTACAAAATTATATGATAAATGTTGAGGGAATAATAGCAGTCGTTATTTGTGATAGAGAGGGTTTTATCATTACTTCAGAAAGTAAGCGTGAAGAAGAGGATGATATGATATTAGGAGGAATCGCAGTTGCAGTGGATAGTTTTATTGACAGAATAAAGCGAGAATTTGAAAACGTAACTAGTTTTTTTAATATTACAATAATTGGAGATAAAAAATTTGCATATTGTTCTTCGGGGAAGGATTCAATCTTAACAACTATATCGTCCCTAACAACATCAGAAAGTGAATTGAGAGTTTATTCTGAACATGTAGCAAATAAAATCGAACTTTTACTTGAGGGAAATGAGAATGTATCCCTTGAGATACCAGATCTTATCAAATTATTAGCTAAAACCAAGGATGGTAAAATTCCAAAAGGATTTTTTTCTACAAAGCTAATCCTCACTGGAGATTACGCAGTTGGAAAAACTTCCTTAATTGCGAGATTTGTACAAAATCTCTTTAAAGATGAATATCATTCCACGGTAGGTGTAGATATATCTATGAAAAAAATCAATCTATCAGACAATACCCAGATGAAGTTTGTGATTTGGGATATAGGTGGTCAAATAACGCAGATGGCTCCCTATAGGAAAAGATTTTATGAAGGGGCAAATTCCGCATTTATCGTAGTCGATAGAACACGTTTAGATAGTTTAAAAAGCGTAGGAATGTGGTATGAGGAAATTATAAAGCATTCTTCAAAAAATATTAATATTATAATTATTGGAAATAAATCGGATTTAGTTGATGAAATTGTTGTTAGTGGAGATGACATAAAATCTATTGCAGACAAATATGATTTTACTTACATCCTAACTTCGGCAAAAACGGGAGAAAATGTAACCGACGCATTTTTGTATTGTGCCTATAATTTTCTCGAAAAAGTATAATTACTAAAAATTTACTAATACAATAAAAAAAATCGATAATATAACACTTAGTAGAAATTAATAATAAAAAGAAAAAGTTTTAATTTTTATTGCTTTTTAAGATTGAAATAAACATCTTCTAGCACATTTAAGTATTCTATTAATATTTTATTTGCTTTCGATCTTTGCTCATAACCTGAACTAATTATATTTAAAAGATATTTTGGAAACATACTATCGATATAAAAATCAGAGAGTAATGCATAATATTCATTCTTATTCTTATCTTGGTATACTTTAATCAGTTGATTGTCCCATAGTACTTTTAACGAACTATATATATCCTCTACCCCCTTTTTTTTAAGCTTTTCAAGCTCGTTTTGAGTCACAATGGATGTACGTAACAGCTTTAAAATTTCATAAGCTTGGGGATCTATCAGTACGCTTGCGATATTTATATTATCTTCTTCTGATGGGTGATAATTTTTAAAGAATTCTTTTACATCAGTATTATATTGTTGAGATAAAGATGCTGGTAAACCTTTTTCCGTAGTATTTTTTAATAGATTCAAAGGAGGCATTCGAAACATGAATATATCATTAATAAGCATGATAAGCTCAGAGGGGACTCCTTTAATAGATATCTGTCTGATTAATTCAATTTTCATCAAATCCATTAGAATTGCATCAATATCAAAAAAACTACTAACCATCTTATCTTTAAGCCATATTACCAATTCTGATTTTGCAACTACACCTTCTTCTCTTAGTATTTCTAAAATATTATGTTTGATTTCATCTTGATAATTTAAAGCAATAATTTGTTCATCATTGAGTGAAGGATATACTGATAAACGACGAAATAGGGAAGGAAACAAAGTTAAATAAGCATTATCTTCTAAATTTTTCACAATTAAATGAAGTGTATCAACCATACCCGCCTCGTACATATCAGGATCATCATCTATGTTTAAAAGGAGAATAAGATAATATCCACTATCAGGTCCACTATAATACGAAACTATATTCAAAGCACTATCAGTTAGCGTTATAATACCCTTGTCTCCGCTATATTCATGAGTACTGTATATTTGCATAAGTGTTTTTGGAGATATAGTAGCTTCTTCAGGATATTTTGTCATAATCTCAGTTCCAGATCTTTCGTTCCATCTCATTAAGATTAATCCTACTGGTTTTTGATCACTGCTCCTAATTTTTCTTGAAAATTTTTTCTTAAACGCTTCCAACTTTTTGGATTTCTTCACTTCAACTCCTAAGATACTCTCAATTGAAATCCCTAGATTATTCCAAGTGCCTTTCATGAGTTCTCCTAAAATCACATTTTTGCTTGAATATAGTATAGAATCTAATACCGTTTTATCGTTTTTAATTATCTTCTTTAATGCTCGTGCTTTTTTTACAAACTTTGGTATTTTAGCCACTTTGTATACTCTATAGCCTACAACAATACCCAAAAAGGATATTACAAAAGATGAGATCAAAATAAAATAAAAAGTAGGAACACCTGGAAAAATTTGCTCCATCTCAACTACAATAGTGATGGAAAATTCCTGTGAAATGTAATCTTCCTTACTGATATTAATTATTCCAATCAATGTATTAGAAGTGAAAAACGCGTCTATATTGTCGGTGGGAAAGATAATTCTATATAAACCATCATCATATTCACCAAATTGATATTCTACTCCATTAATTATAAGAGAGATTGTTGCATTTTCTAGAGGACTAAAATAATTAATTGAATCTGTTAAATTTAGCTCAATTGAAATCGTATTGCCCTTTATAACATTAATTAAGTTATTTTTAAATTTATTATCTAATAAATAACTGATTGGTCTTTTTAGAATTGTTAGAGAAATTACAGCTATTTTTGTTTGGTAATTTTCCTTATCTAATGTTGCGATTATTGAATATCTGCCTGCTGAACGACTTTCTGTATTAAAATCTAAAATAAAGTCATTATTCAATGAATTAATCAGATTTCCTTGACCGTTTGCTATAATTGTTGATCCTTCACCATAATATTCCCATATATATTCCTGTGTAGCTAATTGTCCTATATTTATTCCTAAAAGGACATCAATATAAGATAAGCTAAAATTAATAGATTGGCGGATGTAAATGTTAATAAATGTTTGATAAAAACTAAGCGAATTATTCATCATAGTTATTCTCTCAAGTACATTTAGATTTAACTCTTTAATGCCTACATCATAGTGGTCTTTAGCAGAAGTAAACCTTACAGTATAACTAAATGAATTAAGTAAGCTTGTATCAATTTGGACATTATAGGATTGTGTATTATAATTATAAAGTGTACTTCCCGTTATCGATGGTGCTTCTTTAATTTGATAGTTGATGATCGCTTCTAAATTATATTGAACGATTCTGATGTACCTAATTTGGAAACTCAAGTCCAAACTTATAGATTGGTTTGCTTGGATCAATCCTGAAAATAAATAATCTTTATTCAAATTATATAACATAATTGAACCAGTACCATTTAATAACGAGTCTTGAACTTCATAATCTTGGCCGCCAACTATAAGGTGTAAGATAACTTCGGAAGGAAATACTTTACTCAAATTTTCATTTCTCAAATTATTTATTGAGATTATCGTCTCTATTTCATTCCAATCAAAATCATTAGGACTAATTTGAAGTAAATTTCCAGCTTGATAATTATTTATAATATTAGTAGTATTTAGAAATTCTAAATAATCATTTTTATAGTATTCTTGATAATACTCCACATATATGTTAAGATCAAATAAAATGTTTGAAGTATTTCCTAAATAAAATGAATAGAAACCATCTAAGGGATAAATTACTGTATTGTTTATATTAATTTTACCATATCCAAGGTTCGCATCATAGATGTAATAGCTAAGATAACCTTCATTAGTCGTAATGTTCTCAATTATATTTGCTGGATTAACTAAGGCCCAAGTATTTGGATCATGACAATCAAGTATTTCAAAAGTAATATTCTTTATACCCCATCCATTAAAATTATAAGGAATTTTGACAAAATTCGTTACATTAAATTGTTGATATTGAACGTTTAGGCTATTTCTTATAAAGATCGCTTCGGTAATTACTTGAAAAGGTCCTGAGAACGTTCCCTCGATACTAAAATCAAAAATATTATTTACATTTACACTTCCCCCGTTTAATTCGATTTCTAAGTTATTCCAATATCCATTTCCTGGATCCCCGGGAGCATAATAAAATTCTCCTTTAGTTTCATCCCAACTATGGATTATACCATATGGATCCGTTATATTTACATATATATTTGATTGACTAACTCCAAAAGTTATATCTTTCAAAGTAAATCGTATTATTGTCAAATTCCATTCTGCTGCAATATTTGGTATAAAAAATCTAAATGAATCATCGCTTTCAATAAATATATTGTCTCCAAGGAGAATTTCTTCATAATCTTCTCCATATGATTTGAGAGACATATTGGCGAATTCTAACCAATATACATCTAGTAGAGAATCATTATTTGAAGATTCATTAATGTAGAAATGTTTTAAGCTGATAAAAAATAACAAATTAATTGGTATCGGTATCTTAAATCCAGATTTTAATGCAGTAATTTCAATTAAATAACTTTTATCACTATCTAATAATTTTGTATTAATAACTCCTTGATATCTTCCGATTTTTTCAGTCTCTGCCTTTAAATCACCAGTTAGAACTACAATAGCACCATCAAATACTCTGAAGTGAACAAAATCTGCTACTGCAGGTCCTAACAATGCTACAATAGGAGGAATTCCCGCTTTTGAAACATTAAAAAGAGTACGTATTTTTAATTGGGTTCCCCATTCAATAATGATATTATCATTTGGATTTAATGATATTAATTCGGTTTGATAGTCATCTGGATTTATATTAATGATGAATTCATATGATGTATTCGATATAACTGTAAAATTATAAATAAAAGTATCAGGAATACCACCAGTTGTACTATTAAATAATTTTGAACCGAAAAATTCAATTTCTAATGAATAATTCACTATACTCCCCTTTAATAGCCCTGATGAATTAACCCATCTTAATATTGCTGTTCCTGTTTCTCCTGTAGTCAAATTAGCTATAGAAATTCCATTATCACCCCTCTTCAAAATTAATTTAGCTCCTGATACTAAATTACCTGATCCCTTTATTGTAAAACTAACAGTTGTTAAATTAACTTGAATTTGAATAGTTTTATTGGGTTGATTTATAATTCCTTCTGAAAGCAGTATAATAGATGGATTATAATTATTATCTTCGTAATAAAGTGAATAATTATAATCATAAGGAGTAATATTTACCCACCAAAATTGTGCAAATCCATTTTGATTGATCGTACAATTCATTAGATTTTCTGAATTATTTCCAACTATTATCCATCCTGAACTTACAAGAAGCTGGTCAACATCCGTAACCTGGAAAAAGTTTGAACTTATGTTACAAACTAGATTTATTTCTCTAGTTACTTCATTAATATTAAATGCATGTGAAGTTTTATTTACGAGTTCTATTTGAGTACCTATGTTCGACTGCATTTTTACAGTAAAATTGTAATCTCCTTGATTTATATTCTGAAAAGATGCTATTCCTGTACTATCTGAGTAAGAACTATCCAGATATTCATCTTGTTGATATATTGAAACATTTAGATTTGGGATAGAATTTCCATATAAATCTAAGGTATTTACACTAAGGGTAATAATTTTAGTTTGCTCAGAACCTACTGAATAGAACAAATTAGGAGAATATTGATTAGTAAATTGTGTTTCTATCCATTCGTCAGAATATGCATAATTTGAAAGACGTACTTCAGATATAATCCCATCGAATTGCCTTACGCCAGCAGCTTGGTCAGCAATAATTGTATCGACAGTAGAATCACTAATAGTATCTCCAAGGCGCTGGATTTGGGCACTAGAGCTCCCATCAATATAGCCTATAAAATTCTTTGTGGTTGCATCCCATTTCATAGCTATATAATGCCATGTTCCTATTTCGAGCCCACCGGTTGATAGAATTTCAGAAAATCCTCCATCGACACCATCTGTAGTTATTCGGCATTTTAGATTGAAATTTGATTTACCAAGCATCCAAATATGAGGGCCACCCCCTGTTCCTTCTTCTTTTGAAATTACCCTGTCATCTCCAGTATCATCCATTCTAATCCATGCTTCTATAGTTATTGCATTCCAGTTATTTGAAGGTATATTTCCAATTTGTACATGATCGTTATTTCCATCGAAATCAAGGCTTCCATCAATTTTACCCTCAACCTGATCAAATGAATTCATAGCACCAGAGGATATACCATCATAATTATGTACGGTACTATCGTAAATATTTTCAATTGGATTTTCCTTTAAATGCCATACTGCAAAATAATTTTCGTTCCAGACCGCTTTAGGAAACTGTTGAGCTCTAATGGATGAATTTCCATAATACATGCGAATTTCTGTATCAATATCAACTGATAAGACTGGAATTCGAACCCAAGCAATTAATCGTGCATGAGTCGTATTATAATCTCTGTTATAAAATTCTATTTCATGAGCAAGCCACTCAATTCCACTAATATCCGAAAAAGCAATATCATCTCCATCAACCTGAGTTTTAGAATGCAGATCGGAGTCAAAAATAGAAATAAGTAATGGAAAATCAATTAAATCATCAGTACCAGATACTTTTGTGTGATCAATTGATATAACTTTAAAATTTCCGAAGTCATTAACAGAAGCATATACCTTTTTAGCGTTTGATACGCTATAAAAACTAGAAGGACTATTTTGATTATTATATTCTGTTTCATACCATCCATTAATATTAACGGTGTTTGAGATTCTAAATTCATCAATATACCCATAGAAACAGTTAGATCCCATAGATCCTATAAGAAAATTGCTGGAATCAGAAATAAGGCTATCAGAACCAATATAACTAGATGAAACTTGCTGCCCATTTACATAAGCCCTAAAATAACTACCATCATAGGAATAGACAATATAATTCCAAGTTCGACGATATATCTCAACATTGGGATATATTGTACCATGAGATACAAATTGGATATCTGTTTGAAATCTTCCCCGTCCTGAACTTTGGAAACTATAACGCCATGTTCGTGCCATTCGAACTGATGAAAATTTATAAAATACGTTTCGCTCACCATCATTTTCCCATTCTAAATCTGTAGCATAGTTAGGAAACATCCAAAAAGAAAAAACAAACCTATTACTTCCATCAAAAAGATTCGAACCACTTGTTATGGAAATTCTATCACTATCTGCTATAAAGTTCCTAGCACCTCCCATCCTTCCACTTGATAAATATTGAGTGCCGCTCGGGGTTCCATCATAATTGTTAGTGGTAGAATCTTTTAAATAAGCCCCTATCCCACTACTTTCCTCCAGATGCCATACAGAAGAATAAGTTGACCATACATTTGCTGGATTTTCTTGCGATGACATTGTTGTGTTACCAAAATACATATACAATATAGTATCAACATTAGTTGCTAATGTAGGAATTTTAACCCAAGCAACTAAGTGAGCATGAGTAGAATTATAATTTTTATTAAATTGTTCTAAATCATAATTCAACCATTCAGTTTCATTAGCAAAAGCGATATCATCTCCATCTGGTTGAACATCATCATGCAAATCCTGATCAAAAACATCTATCAATAATGGGAAATTTGAATGATTTCCTGATCCAATTACTTTATTATGATCAATAATAAATTCCTTGTAGTATAAAAAATAATTCGTATTTAAAGCTGAACTAGAGGAAGCGTGTATAGATGAATAGGAATTTAGTGAATCATTTTGAATTTTATCTGTTTTTTTTAAATAATTCTGATTTATAGCCCCAAGAAAAGTTGGCAAAACAAATATAATCAATATAACTATTAACCGTAAATTCAATCCTAAACGCTTCAAGTTTCTCAGATACATTTTATAACCTCATTATAATAAAAACTATTATTGTTACTAATTTCCTTTTTATAAAAAAATATGATTTAAAAACCTTATAAAAAAAGACATATTAATTCTTTTTTATTCTTCATTTTTCATTATGCTAAAATATAAATAAAAATTCTAACATTTAATTTTCTAAGAAAGTAAAAGTAATATGTTTATTTTTAGATTTAATAAAGAATTCATCTGGTTTTAAGATTCAGATTCAAAGGATTTGCCATAATTAAAAAGCGCGGATTACTATTGAGGGATAATATTGCTTCGACAGGTAAATGTTTATAAAAATAGTTCTCTGGCATATTCTAAAAGATTTGGTAAGGTAACTGAAATTGAAGATCTTAATGGTTTTCTAGAAAATCTGAAGAATGATGCCATCGCTAAACTAGTAGAGAAACCTCAGTATGAGAATTATAATAAATACAAATTCTCATTTGTATATGACAAAGCATTAAATCTCTTCGTGTTGTTTATAACGGATATTACTGATGATTATAATAAAATTAAACTTGAATTACTGAAGTGTAAGGATGAGATTAATAATCTACTTGAATATGGTATAAATAAAAATTCGAAACGTAATCTTGACCTATTAATAAATAATATTTATAAAAATTTACCTCCTATTATAGCTCTATTAGGTAACAAAGGAGTTGGAAAGACAGAAATTGTAAATCTGGTAAAATCAAATAAATTTCCAATTAAAAAGGATACTTCCATTTCTGCAGAAATTATAACCTTTAAGTTAGGGGAGTTATATTATAATATTAAGGATTTTACTGGAGAGGAAGATTTTATCTTCTTATGGAAAAACTTCATTAAAGACAGCAATGCTGTTTTAATTGTTACTGATTCCTCCTTATATGATATTGAAAAAGCAAAACTTTTTTTAAAGTTAGTTAAAGAAGAAAATCCTAATGCTTATATGGGGATTGTATCAAATAAGAGAGATATTAATAAAGCGTTCAGCATTCATCAAATTGAAGAGATTTTTGGAGTAAAATCATATCCAACTATTGCAATTGAAAAAAGTAACCGGGAAAAGTTAATTGAGATAATCTTTGAAGTTATGGAAATGAGTGAGGATAGTATGGTTATTTTGAATTCATTTACTAGACGAGAGCGGTTAATAGAGCAGTTTAAACAATCATTTGATAGTAAAAACAAGGATGTCGCTAAATTTCTGTTTGAACAAATTTTAAAATTAACTAATTTTCTCGGAGAAGATCCTAAACAAATGGAAATTTATGATTTGGGATCAGATTTTGAAGATGTTTTACCAAAGGTAAAATCTAATGATGCTACAGAGATTAATGACTTAGATAGAGGAGATTTTTCCGAACAATCGGAAGGAATTCCATTATTAGAAAGAAATCTAAAGAAATTATTGTTAAATTATATAGATTGTGCGAGGGGCATTTTTGCAACAGTGATTTGCGATAGAGATGGTTTTATTTTCACCTCAGAACGAAAGAAACAAAGTGAAGATGATCTAACTCTTGGAGCAATCGCGGTGGCAGTTGACAGTTATATCGAAAGAATTAAAAGAGAATTTGAAAAAGAAACAAACTTTTTTAATATAACAACTGTAGGTGATAAAAAGTTTGCATATTGCTCTGTAGGTCAAAAATCGATCTTAGCAACGATTTCAGATTTATCAACTACAGATACCGAATTGAGAGTTTATTCTGAGCATGTAGCAAATAAAGTTGAATTATTACTTGACCGAAATGAGAATGTATCTCTTGAGATACCAGATCTTATAAAATTATTAGCAAAAACTAAGGATGGAAAAATTCCAGAGGGATCATTTTCTACAAAACTAATCCTTACTGGAGATTACTTGGTTGGCAAAACTTCCTTAATTGCGAGATTTGTACAAAATCTATTTAGAGATGAATATCATTCTACCATAGGTGTAGATATATCAATGAAGAAAATCAATCTATCAGAACACACTCAGATGAAATTTGTTATCTGGGATATAGGGGGGCAAATAACACAAATGGCTCCCTATAGAAAAAGATTTTATGAAGGCGCAAATTCTGCTTTTATAGTAATTGATCGAACACGCCCAGAAAGTTTAAAGAACGTTGATATCTGGTATGATGACATCAAAAAACATATTTCAAATGAGATTAATATTATTTTAGTTGGGAATAAATCAGATTTAATTGATCAAATCTTAGTGAGTGAGGAAGACATAAAATCTGTTGCTAATCATTATAATTTTAATTATATCCTTACTTCAGCACTCACGGGTGAGAATGTTAATGAAGCTTTTCTTTATGCTGCTTATAAGTTTATTGAAAGTACGTAAATCCCAAAAATTTATTCTAATCTAAATAGAAATAATAATTTCTTAAGAAAAATTAATAATACTTAGTAATATTTTATTTATTTAATAACAAAGGAGGTGGAGCTTAAAAATAGTGCTTAAAGTGTCATGGCACGATGTTCTTGCTACTTGAAATACTTCTGGATATATCATGGGATTTTCAATAAAAGAATTATCATATAAAGAACGACATTTAATATTTCTTACTGAACAAGAGTTGACGGGTCCATGGTTCTCATTTATTTTGAAAGGTGAAGATGTGGGGATGATACCCGTAATACTCAAAAACATAGAACCAACACCTATATACAAAATGGTAAATACAAGGAAAGGATCGGTTATTGACAGAATAACTCTTGATTTTGATATAAAAGAATATTTGACAAAACTAGTTAATCATCATGAAATACCTCCTATCAAGTTTAAGAAGAAAAAATCAACTATTAGATTGTATGTCGATGTATTTAATCGCCCAAAAGTCCCTTACATAAATACTTTTTTCACGATGAAAAATATCTCCGATTATGATTTAATTGATTTCTCGATGTATTTTGTATTTGATTTTGATGTGAATGGATTGGAAGGTTTTGATAATGATTACTCAGGATATGACACTGAAAATGATATCATCTATCAATATGATGATACTGGTTTATACGCTGGTTTTTCACCTATATCACGATCTACTCATTACGAGTCCTGTCTTACTAAAGATTTTAAAATTGATAACGATCGATTAAATCTTTCCAATACACTCTATCCGGGCATGGGAGAGATTTTGTCCGCTCTCCAAATTGAATTCATGACTTTAGAACCAGGTTACACCTTTCAAACCGCTTTGGTTATCTCTGGAGGAATAGGAAAGGAAGAACTACTTGATAATATAAAAGCTGGAAAGGTAAACGCGATTAAATTTTTATCACAAGTAAACCGTTCAGTAAAATCAGAGCAAAGAAACATACAAGCTGAAGCATTTATAAAAATAAATCAACAACAATCGGTTGATTGTAATCAATAACATATCCGACTTAATGATTCAAATAAAAAACCTACTTAGGAAGTTATTTGATGAAAACTCTGTGAGAGATCGGATGGTTATAACCTTTATTTTATGATATATACTAATTTATGCCCCTCTTCTTTATCAAGTCCTAGCTCTTTTCTTATAGCATTTCTAATTAAGTATCCTCCAACGTGAAGAATTGAGTCTTTCAATATTGAATCTTGATCCATTGAGGCGTTGCATGGATAAGAATGATGAGCTTTACTAATTCTTTCATTTAAACTTAATCCTCCATTATCTATATATTTAAACTTCAACTGTTGGAGTATAAAGTAAGTAGAACCACATGGGGCGCTTTGTAAAACACATGAATCGATTATTGATTTGCCATCATCATTTAACAAGAAGGCAACTTTAGGTTCTCCAATTTTATAATGTTCCATAAAGTCATATATCAAATTACGGTTTTTGGTAATATTAAACGATTCCTTATTATATTCATTTAGTTCAGTACTTAATGCACAAAATGGTTTTGGAAATGCTGCTTGAATACCTAAGTCCTCAAAATTTTCAAGTACTTGGACTTGCAATCCTGGTGGTACCCATTTAGGATTTTCTACGGGAATTATGACTGCTTTAATATTATTATCCTTTGAATATTGTGGAAGGACAGAAAGCAAATCTTGATGAATGCCAACAACTAACAAAAAATCAACCGTAGGGATATTCTTTGGCAAATAACTTTCGGGATTTTCTACAAAGTCAGGAATATTTGTTCCTATTTTTTCATAAAAGTAAATTTCGTTAGCAAAGCTCGATAAATGTTCACGACAGTGATCACATTTAACATTTAACTCTAGTAATTCACAAGCTTTACAGAACTTTTCATCATTGATTAAATTACCTACAAACTTCTGAGTTAACATTTCGGTTTCAGGGCTTAAACCATAAAAAATCCCAATCTTATAACTTACCTTATTCATCATGAAATAAATCAAATTTACACTTTTATTTATTATTATGATAAACAATAAATGATATATTACTTTAGATGAACATGTTCATTTCCAAGAATAGAGAAATTTAATATTGTTATTTGATATTAAAATAATAGTCAAGGTAATCCTAAAGTAAAATTCATCTAGATAATATTTTATCTAACAATCAAATATGGAACTCTTGAAAATAAGACAAGAAATTGTTTCCCAATTGAGGGAGGAAATTCCCGAACTCGTTGATAAATTCAACCATTTCATTTTAACTCCTTTCGAAAGTAAAAAAAATAGTGTAGTTAAATTAACCTTCAATAAAGCTACAGAACGATATCCTAAAGAAATAATTATTAAAATATATAGAACAAAGAACTTTGAGATTGAATATAAAACTATAACAAAATTATCCAACCAAAATTTAAATATTCCCAAAATCATATTCCATAAAAACCCATTTTTGATTTTTGAGAAAATAGATGGAATTAATCTATGTGACTTTATTAATGACAATTTGAAGGATATAGAAGATTTGGATGAGGTTGATTCTAACCTAAAGCAACAATTAATTCTATCTATTGAAACTTTAGCTGATTGGTTAGTAAAATTACATCAAAATAATGTTATAGAACAGAATAAAATAACTCAAAAAGTTGTGCTTAATAAGGGTGATACCCGATTAAGAGACTTCTTATATAATTCTTCTAAAAATGAGCTCTATGGGTTAGACTTTGAGGAATCTTATGAAGGGAATCCTATTGATGATCTTGCGTGGGTTTGTTGTTCATTACTCGACACGAATCCTGGTATTTTTGAAATGTTTAACCCTAAACCTAAAATAGATTTAATTAATATTTTTTTAAAAAAATATTATCAATTAAATTCTTCTTTTGAATTTGACTTTAATTATTTTACTGAACGTTTAATCGAGAATTTAAACACTGTGATGAAAAGACGACAAATCCATTTGAATTTAAGTAAAGAAAATTTCTTGAAAGAAATTTCGACTCAACTATAATTTTAGAAAGAATTTATTACTTTATTTAAATGGATCTTTTTAAATATGTAAATTTAATAATATGCACTCTATGAATAATGTATACTTGCTTTTTATATGAATAGGCGTTAGTAAGATGAGTGAGGTACCTTTATTAGAGGCTAAAACATCTTTAAAAAAGATGATATCAGTTATAGTAGACATTAGTGGATTAAATAGTGACTTTATCCCTAAATTAAGATCTCAACCTGAAATGGTTTTAGGTTCAATTGATAAATATGAACATGAAAAAAGTGAACTAATTAAAAATATTAGTTCCAATAACGAACAAATCAATTCTTTGAAAAATAAAATTTCTCAATGTCAACGAGATATTGCTAAACTTATAGAAGATAACAAACAATTAGTAATAAAGAGACAAGAATTGATTGATAAAATTGAACAATACCAAAATGAATTAAAGAACATTCGAGAGACAATTACTCTTAGAGTTGACGAACTTGAGACAAAATCATCAAGAATAAAAGAATTAGAAGGAGTTAATTTAGAATTAATGCGGAGCATCGAAAAATCTGAAACTCAATTGAAGGCCCTTGAAAAAGAATTAGAAAATACATATATAAAAAAAGAAAAGTTTGTACAAAATTATGAAAACAGAGTAGCTGCCATGAAACTTCTTATAAATAAAAAGTATATAAATTCCTCGCTATATCAATTCTTTCGGGCACTACAAATAGGGAGCGCATTAGATTTAAAGAATATTCTATTAGCCATTGATATGCGTGATGATCAAGCAAAATTGATTATAAATAAGATTATAGATGATGGCGGGCCAATCGAGTATGATAACGTTACTGGTACAATTACTCTTAAAGAGGAGGTTGATTTCTAATGAGTTCAAGTTTAAAGGAAATTCTTGGATTAATTGAAAAACTTGAAACTACTTTTGATGAATATCTACAATCCCTACAAAAAGATAAAGAAGGTGTGCTACAAAATTTAAGCCTAACTTGGAAAAAAATGAAAGAAGAACAATTTGAAATTGAAAAGTTTGAACAAACAGTTAATACTCAAAATTCTGAACTAACAGAATTAACTATGAAGTCACAAGAATTAGATAAACAATTATCTGATTTAAATTCAGTCAAGCAAGATAATCTTTCAAAAATTAATGAATTAAATAGTAATTTTGAAAAAGTGTCTGTTGAATTAAAAGCTCCTTCTAGTGAATTAGAAAACCTCCAATTAAAATTGAAAACATTAAATGAAAAATTATCAATGAAAGAGTCTGAAAAGATCACCCTTGAACAGAGGAAGATCGATAACGAAAATAGAGAGAGACAATTAAAAGTTTTATATACTGAAGATAAAATGGAAGAGCTCAATAGAAAATTAGTATTACTTAAAAAAGACAATTACTTTACATCGTTTTTAATTGAAAATTCCAAAGAAGATTTCCCTGAAGTGGATATTATCTCCACAATTATGAATCAAGGAAGCTGTAATCTGGAAGAATTAAAAAAATTGCTCGATGTTCCTCCAATAATGGCTGTCAGGACAATCAAGCAACTTGCAGTCAAAGGTATCATAAATCTTGATGATAACACCAATATTATTAGCTTACCATAATAAATAATTTTTTTTGATTTTATACCTTAAGAGATCTAAGCAACTCCTTATAGGTTTTTAAATTTGTCTATAAGGTTAATAGAAGTACTATATTAACGGTTATTTTTCGATCCTTTTTGATTCAGTTATTAACTTTACCTACTGGAGTGATTTTTACAACCTTCTAAAATTGTAATTAAAATTCTTGGAAAATAACATTAATAAGATTTAGGTTTCTTAAAAACTAGGTTTCAAGTTTTTTCTTTGATCATTTATGCAAACCTAAATTTTTTTAAATGAGTTTTCGTTATTACTTACCAAACATATCGAAGAAAACTCTCAAAAATGGAAAATAAAGATATTATACTTGGTGTTTTATTGATTGCAGTAGTTGGGTTAGGTGGAGGATTAGGTTATGTTATCATTGCAGGTCCAAGCTTATTTGGCCCAAATCCTACTGAGGAACCGCCAACTGACTTATTTGGACTTCCTGATGATTGGTCAACTGCTCCAAATGCGTCACATTTCACACTTTATAATCAAACAGGTTATTCATTTTCAGTAACTTTAAAAGATATTTTAGATGGAATAGCCTTAGCCTTAGAAGAACAAGCAGCGGGAGGTCCTGAAATAAATGAATATAAAAAAATCATATATCCTTATACATTTCTTGAGCCTAGTACTGGACTTTACATTACTGGCGTCGATCTGTTAGATATATTAGAAGCATTTGACATAAATTTTGGTTGGGATCTTGAATTAACTTCTGCATATGGACACACATTAGAAATAACGACAGGGGATATCATTTCTAAAATGTATGAAGGCGATGAAGAGAGTATTATCGTAGCAATTGCAGCAAATAAACAATGGCTAGCACAATCTCCATTAGGACCATACTGGGGAAATTTTAGTTTTGTAGGAGAACTAATGTCGTCAGCAATATATAATTTAGAGTCCGTAGATGTTTTAAGTGACTGGACAGTTGAAATAATAGTAAACGGAACTGTTGAATATGTTATAGATCCTTCGAACATGACATATAATGAGTATGATGATCTCTATCATTATGATAGAGATGATTGGTGGAACTTTAATAGACATTACTGGGGAAGAAATATTTCCGAAATTATCTCTCACACATCAGCAGCAGGCTTAAATTACACTATGAGAGCTTGGTCAGTGGATGGTTATGCCACACCCCGGCCTTTTGGTACTAAGAAAGAATTAAGATATAATAACACTCACATCGAAGAGGGGATAATACCACCTTATCCTAACAATATTGGTGGAACAAATGATTTAGTTAATGTCTCACAGGTACCACTTCCTCAAACTAATCTTTTAATGGCGTTAGTTTATGCAGATCAAGAATTCGGGGAAACAGGACAAGGAATTACCGATCCAGTTTGGCCATATAGAAAGATGTGTGGTTATCATCGTGGACCATTTTATCTAATTGTACCCAATCGACCAAGAGATTCATATCTATCATATGTTACTCAAATAGAAATAACTACATATCTAGGACCAATTCCATCAGGATTTATTTTGTAAATACCTAAAAATTTATTTTCTTTTATATTTAATTTAACTAAAATAAAAATAAGAGACATAATTATGAAAATTGTAAAAAATTATTATTTATTAAGCATATTGAGTATCTCGTTATGCTTTTTAATATCAATACCCTCTACTCTTGGTTTTTGGGGCTATGGAGATTGCACTAATTATCACGGTCTTACCTATATTAAACCTTATTTAGAGGATAATGCTGTGATAAATTTGGATGGCGTTCCAAGCGAATCTTTCTGGACAGAACATTCAGATTCTACAAAAAATGGTTCCCTTATTATACCTTTAGCATCCAAAATTACAGAAACAGAATTTTTTATTGTATACCTTGATATAGTAATTGTTCTTTCAGAAGAGTATCTTTACATTTTATGTAGCTGGGAAGATAACACAACTAGGCCCGATTTAGGAGGCAATTATTATGATGGGCTCTATTTTTGTTGGAATATAAATGTTCCTAATTTTTCTGCTTATTTTTTAGGAGGGATGGATACTAATGAGATGGGTGGGGGTGATGTTGATTGTTGGGATTGGAGAATTATGTCATCTTCACCCCCAAATGGGACTTCTAATTACTGTGATGATCTATGTTTTGGGACCTATGGATGGTATGATCCTTTTTTAGAAAGTGAAAATGTTAAAGTAGCTTATACATATAAAGCGAATTCATCTTATACCCTTGAAATTGAAAGAAAATTAGTTACTGGTGAGGATTATGATGTTCAGATTAATAAAAGTCAGCTCTATCTCTTTAATATGGGAATAATGCAAGATGGAACTCATGAAGATCATGCCATATCTTGGACTTATGCTTTAGATCTAAGAAATGAAGAGCAAACAGTTATTATTTTTGGGTCAAATCCTATAATTTTTACATTAATTATGATTTTGTCAATTGTTACCATTATAAAATGCATTTGGGGAAAAAAAAAAATCATCTAAGAAAAATATGGAAAAAAGAAATTTTTATATCCTTATAGCATCAATTTTGATTGGAATGTCAGTATTTTGGATTTCAGTCTATAGTTTTATCATATTAGATATTGATCCATTTCAAAATATTAAAAATCTTTTTCCAGAAGAAAATACAATTGTGATTACAATCAAAGGGAATGTAGTCGAGGAATTTGAACTAACCCTAAGTGAATTAAAATCAGATCGGTATTTGCAAATCGAAGATAAACAATTTCATTTTCTGAATGCAATTGGAAGAGAATATGACTTAATATTTTCAGGAGTATCACTCTGGAGTATTTTAAGTGTAGAAAACCTCTTAAAACCAGGCGCGATGACTTTTCTCTTCATTGGAGGAGATGGTTATTATGCAGAGACTCCTCTTTCCCTTTCATTAGCTGAGCAAAATCCAGAACAAGTGATTTTAGCTTATGAACAAGATGGTCAACCGTTATTTTATGATGGTCCTTTAAGATCAGTGGTTGATCATGAAGTTATACCGGATAAAGCAAACACTCATTATGCTGTTAAATACTTAAAAACCATACTTATTGAATAATGAGGGATATTATTTGAAGTCCGATAATAAAGTTGAAGAATTCAAGAAGACAGGATATTTATTACAAAAATCTAATAAAATCACTAACTTAGACTTAATATATTCTGTAATAATAGGAATTTTAGGTGGTATTATATCGAGTCTTATTCCCTTTAGTATTTTAATAAAAGTATGGTATCCATTAACAGGGGGTACTCAATTAGTAAGCGGACATCATGTTATTTGGGCATCAATTATCTATGGATTGACCAAAAAAAAACCTAATATTTTAATTACTATGCTAGCAAAAGGACTACTTGAATTTCTTTTTGGTGATCCATGGGGTTTATTAATTATATTTGTTAATGTAATGGAGGCTTTATGCTTAGCTGGCGGATTTTGGCTAATGGAAAAGATAGGGGAGGGTGAAACCAAACTAGGATGGGGAATTGCTGGAGGGTTAGGAAACTTTATTCAAGCTCCATTTTTTTGGATTATTAACCAGAGGTGGTATCTTCATTGGACCTTATGGGTGCTTGCCTTTATGTTTGCTTTTATTTCGGGTATATTAATTGTTGGTTTATTAGGAAGAGCTATAAAAAATAGCTTGATCAAAGCAGGCGTCCCAACTACATTTTAACGGAGAGTGTTTTAAATTCCTTCTAATAATAATTTAGCTCTTTCTTTTAATGATTTCTCTTTTGTTTATGATGATAATGAGAATGTAAGTCCTGCAGTTTCTAATATTAATTTTGAGTTAAAAGAGGGAGAAACTTTAATTTTAGCAGGACCAAGTGGTAGTGGGAAATCTACCCTTTCATATGCTATGAATGGAATTATTCCATGGCGATTAAAAGGATTGATGAAAGGTTTTGTAAAAGTCTTAGGAATAGATATCTGGGATTATGAGTATTCAGAATTAAGCAAAATAGTTGGTTTAGTAAAACAGAATCCCCTAGATCAGCTAACAACCTTCACTGTACGGGATGAAATAGCTTTTGGTCTAGAGAATATGAGATATCCTAAAGATGAAATATTAAAAAAAGTGGATGAAATCGCTAAATTTATGAAAATTACCCCTCTTTTAGATAGAGATATTAATCAACTAAGTGGGGGTCAAAAACAACTTACTGTATTAAGTTCATTTCTAGCAATGGACCCAAAAATATTGATTTTAGATGAACCAATCGCATTTTTAGATCAAAATTCCGAAAGTTTATTGTTAAACCGATTAAAAAGATTGAAAAAATCTAATAGATATCGCTTTACGTTAGTTATCATAGAACATAGGTTATCTAGAGTTATAGATATTGCAGATAAACTAGTAGTGTTAAATGAAAATGGAGAAATGCATCTAGCTGGTGATATAGCGAAAATTTTAAGAAATAAATATAATTCCTTGAAGTCATGTAATCTTAGAGTTCCTTGGTCTATTGATATTATAAATCAATTTAAAAAGTTAAATTTAAATCACCTTAAAATGATCAACCCAATAAATTTTAATGAAATAATGCAGATTATTCAAAATCTTCCAAAAGAGTATCTTAGGGCCTTAAAAAATATAATTATTGAGACTGAAATTAATCCAAAAGCTTTGCAAGAGTATGAGAGTTATGAACAAATAATCAATTTCCCAGATTTATACATCGAATCATTAAAAGACAAAAAAGAAGACGAGACTAAATATTTAGCTGCCAAAGTTAAAGATAAGTCCGCTGAAGTCATCTTAGAAACCCAACATTTGAATTTTATATATCCAAACAGTGGAATAAAGGCTATTGATGATCTTTCAATAAAAATTGAAAAAGGAGATTTTATTGGTCTAGTTGGACCGAACGGTTCTGGAAAAACTACTTTACTTTACTTATTAGCAAATTTATACCAACCAATTAAGGGAAATATCTTATTTAACGGAATTAATATAAACAAGATCGATCCACTCGAATATGCCAGAAAAATAGGCTTTATATTTCAAAACCCTGAAAATATGATCTTTAAATCAACCATAAAAGAAGAGATATTATACGCTCCTTTAAATTTTGGAATATTAAATGATATCTCTAATGAATATCTGAGTAAATTAATTAAACTAATTGGAGTTAAGGATCATAATCGAAACCCATTTAAACTAAGTTGGGGACAAAAAAGAAGATTGAATTTAAGCTCGATCTTCATCTATAATCCTGAAATAATTCTGTTGGATGAACCATTTATCGGTCAAGATCAAAAAACAATTGATTCATTAATTGAAACATTATACTTAGAAAATAAAAGGGGTAAAACGATAATAATCTCCTCTCATGATTATCATCTATTATTAAAATATACTAAGCGTATTTTAGAATTAAATAAGGATGGTAGCTTGATAGATTACGAAACTAAAGAGAATTATTTCACGAAACATAAAAGATTGGGTCCAATAATCTTACTGAATGAAATTAATAAGTTAATAGAAGAGATATGAAATAAAATGTCGTCTAGAAATAAGTTTTTAGATAATAGGCAATACCTATTTGCTTATATTTCGAACAACTCCTTTATGCATAAATTAAATCCAATTTCTAAGTTAATCTTTCTTTTATTTCTTACGATTGAAACATTTATTATTCGTAGTATTATTTTACAATCAGCTTTATTCTTGCTTGTTATTATTTTACTATTATTAAGTAAAATAAAGCCAAAATTTATTTTTAAAAAACTTCGATTTATGGTTATAATTTTGTGGGTTAGTGTAGTTTTGAATATATTTTTTAATGCCCTTCCAAATGAGGACGAGATTGTGTTATTTTATTTATTTAATGTCCCATTTTTGCCAATTAGAAGATTAGCAGTTTATTTTGCTTTAAGAGCCTTTTTTATATTATTAACACTCTATACTTCAGCAATACTGTTTACAAATACAACATCCCCTAAAGATTTTGTATATTCTATGATAAGAATGCGAATCCCATATAAGTTTTGCTTTGCATTTATGGTAGGACTTAGGTTTATTCCATCTATTGAAGAAGAAGCTAAAACAATTGCTTTAGCACAACAAGCGCGTGGCTTTAATATAGAGAAAGTTAAAACACTTCGTAAAGCATATGCGTTTATCTCTGAAAGAATGATTGGTACATTAGTTTCAATTTTAAGAAAAGGTCAAACAGTTTCTCTTTCTATGGAAAATCGTTGTTTTGGAGTCTTCAAGAATAGAACAAATTTAATAAAAGTTAAGTTTAAATTTTCTGATCTCGTATTTATGGTTCTAACTATTTTAGGTTTCATTTTTATTATTCTTTATATTTTTAATTTCCTGCCAATTCCTCGAATACCATCATTATATAGTATATTTTTTACATAAACTTGCCTTTTAGAGATATTGTTTACTTACGTACTAAATTTTGATATTAATTCCTTATAACTCGGGTAATTTTTTCTTTCAATTGTATACTTTTTTACAGAATCACTCCATCTAATACTTTGATGTATTGCTTGAGCTAATAAATCAGACTTACTCACATAGGTTCCACCAATTACATCAATTCCACGCCTAAATAAAGGATCTGGCAAAAAACTAGTTGTTGGGCCTATAACTGATTTTTTTTCGGCACTAGTACAGTAATCCAATACCTCATCTAAAGTATCATTTAAAACAGTTGTACCTGTAATCAAAATTTTATTGCAATCCTTTAATTTAGAAGGATTTAAAGTTACTAACCAATCTTTTGACTTCTGCACTAATTCTTCCTTCTTTTCTATTACAATTAACTTAGATCCAATCTTTTCTATTAATTTTACCAAAGGAGGAAAAAAACCCACCATGCCAATGATATCAGAACTCTTAATATCCAATAGCCCTAAGGAATCAGAGGTAAAATCAAACAAAAAATTTGTTTTTTTAAAAATAAATTGACTAACGGCATTAATAACACCTAAAGATAATGATCTTTCAAGTAAATCCTTCGAATTGAAAAGCTTTATTATAGATAATGGTTCCGAACCTTTGAGATAAGTGAACTCCTCATTCTTGAATTTAGTTTTAATTTTAGAACTCAAATTAATATAAATTAAACCAACAGAATTATCTTCTAATATTATCACAGAAAAATTTGATTTTTTGGCGTTTTCTCTATTTTGAGGTGTGACGATTTCTTTTATTAAGGGCAAATCAACTACATTTGATATGTCTTCAATAATATTTATAAATTCTAAAGAAATTGGCATTATTTACTAAATTAGTTTGTTCTTAAAGATTTTTCTTTTTAGGTTTGTTAAAATTTTTTTAATATTTTGATTTCGTTTATTCTTTTTTACTCCTAACTTTAAATATAAATTTGATTCCCATTTCCCTATTATAATAATTAAGAAAGCTGAAATTAACATAATAAATGGTCCCATTCCCGGAAAAGTAATCCCGAAATTTGAAATTAATGTTTCAGGATCAGTCGTCCCTGAAAAGGACGGCATTAAACTTATTAAAATTAATAATAACGTAGGATAGATTAATTTGAAGAATCCTGTAATTACTGGTTTTATAAAGGCTAAAATCGAAAAAGTAAACATAATCACTAAAAATAATGAAGTTAAAACAGACGCTATTTCTCCAATAAATAATTTCCAAGTAAATAGGTTATTAAAAAAATATATATGAGTAAAGGTGACTCCACCTTTTTCATATATTACCCATGGTAGCATTAAACTTATGTAAGCAAGGATTTCACTTAGGCTAATTACGATTAGCATAATAATAACTTTCTTTTTGACCATCTTATTTACGTCTTTTTCAAGTCTAGAGAGTATCATAAACTTATTATTAATAGCTAAGACAATCGGAACACATATTAAAATTGATAATAATATAATAAAAACCGAAAAATAATTACTATGAATGATGCCACCTGAGAAAATGTTGGATGAAAACCAGATTCTTTCTAAATCATTTACATTTACAACTACATAGAAATCTATATTAGAGTCAAACAAACCGGGAGTAAGTGTTCCTTTCCATGTTTGATTATCAACATTATTCAAATACACTTTTTGCCAACAACTACCCACAATATCAATCCTATTGTATATTACCATAACTGAAGAGATCTGTGAAGATGAATTAACCTCTATAGAAAGATTTAAAGAATCTCCAATCATCCCGCTTACTATATTCGTTTGCGTAATATTTACTAAAGGGGGTGCTGTCCCATTATTTAAAATATAATCAATAAAAAATTTAGTAGAATTTTCAAAGAATGGAAAGCCATGATGTCCATTTGGAAAAATTTGTAGAAATTTGTTTTCGTGTTGAACTGCCTCAAAAGTACCCTTTATACAACTATAGTGGAAAAAATCATCATTTGTTCCTATCTGCCAAAGAATTGGTGGTAGTTTAGGCGATTTTAGGTAATATTTTGGGTCAAAGCGTAAAAGTTGATTATAAAGATAGGAATCTTGTATCTCAGTAGCACTTTTACCCAAAATCCAAAAGATTAGTTTTGAGGGGTACCTTATATTCTTTGAAATATCTCCAATAGCGATATATGAAATTAAACCAGAAATGCGATCTCCACATATCGCAGATAACCACATCGCATTTAAACCTCCATATGACTCTCCCGTAACCATAATTTGAGTATTATCCACTAAAGTAGAGTTCTCTAAAACTCTTAATCCTTGTATTGCTGCACACAAAGTAAGGTAAAAATGTGCCGATTCGTTATATTCACCTTCATAATACAAATTTTCAGGTCTTGGTTCTGCTCCTTCAGATTTGCCATGACCGGGATGAGAGTGAGCCAATACGATAAATCCTTTTTCTAAATAGGGGATTGTTAGCTCAAATACATCCTTAATATCTGCATTTAAACCATGCATAACCAGACAACCAGGATTTATAGCCTTAATTTCATTTGGATATAAAATATAACCATGTATTCTAAGAGTTTCTGGACTACTATTCACCCAATTAGGTGAATCAAAATATATATTTTGAGCATTTAATATATGTTCTTTATTTATGAACGGATTAGTATATTGGATACTCTGATTTTCACCATAATGTAAATCTAATGGAGTATTGTTAACTCGTTCAATTTCACGTTCCCAAAAATCTAAAATATCAAAATTTTCGGATTGATTAGTTCTTAAGCTATTATCTAAAGGAACAATCTCTTGTTGCGATAGTATTAGGTTAAGAAAAATAGAATTTATTGAGAAAAAAAATAGGATTGAAACCAAGATAATTAACAGAAATGAATTCTTCCCTAATGATTTATGATTTGATTTCATAAATAACCAGCATGCTTTTCTCCTTTAATTAATAAATTATTCTAGCTTTTAATAAATCCTATTAATTTGAAGGATTTACTTTTTTAGATATGTTATATTAAATAGCTTATGGTAAATGTCTCTGAGATAGTGAAAGAGATACAAGAAAATTATAAAATCATCGGACGAAATAATGAATTAAAAAAGATTGTATTAGCACGTTCAGTAGGAAAAAACATTTTAATCGAAGGAGAAGTAGGCGTTGGTAAAACCACCATTGCTAAAGCAATTTCTTCATATTTTGATACTGAATTTACCCGCATAGACTGTTCTGAGGAAACACTTGCTCATAATTTAGTCGGTTATTGGGAACCTCCATTAGTTATATCAAAAGGCTACATTGAAGATTCTTATACTTATGGGCCTTTAACAACTTCAATGTTAAAAGGAGGGTGTCTATTTATTAATGAAATAAATAGAATGCCTGAAAGTACACAAAACTCATTATTAACGGCATTAGATGAAGGGATTTTAGAAATTCCAAAATTAAAAACTATCACTGCCAACAAAAATTTTTTTGTTATCGCCACTCAAAATCCTTCTGCTCATGTTGGAGTCACTGTGTTAGGAGAAGCACTTAAAGACAGATTTATATGGATAAGATTAGAATATCAACCACCAGAAGAAGAAGTTTTAATAATTAAACAGGAAACAAAATTAAATGGAAAAAACGGTGATAATATAGCTCAATTATGTCAAATGATCATTCAAACCTCTCGAGATAGCACATCTATTCGACGAGGTAGCTCTATTAGGGGTGCTATCGATTTAGCGCAACTAATCTCGAATTCGGGTAATGACCATAGTTCCCAAAATTGGGTTGATGCAGCAGTAATGGCACTCTATAATAAAATTGAGTTAGAAGATGGAGTGACCCGGTCTAAATCTGAAATTATTACAGAGATAGTTCTTTCAATTTTAAATAAAGCGGATTTTCAATAATCGATGATTTTTCTTCAGAAGAATTTGAAGAAATTGAGAAGGATAGGCTTCATGTAAGGTTAACAGAAAGGATTCCTGATAATGAAATTTTAAGGTATGAAATCATTCGAAAGAAAAAAAGAAAACCGGATTACTTTCATCACCTAGCAAATACGTTAGATTATAAACAAATTAGAGAACTTTCATATTTAGCAATAAAGTATAAGAATTTAGAAGCTATAATCGGATTGCTAAAATCAAATGTCTACGCTGCTTCGGATGCATTAGATTGTGATGAGGGTGTAAGATTCTTTGCTGAGAAAGCTAAAGAATCATCCGCTTCAATGGCAGAAGTGTATTTCTTCATAAGACGTCCAATATCAGAGAAATATAAATCCATTTTTAGGCGCTTAGCACGACAAAGTATTTTGAAAACATCCCTTAAGATTACAAGCAAGGGAATACGAGGTAATTTCAAAAAGTCAGTACCTTATTATGAAATTGGTATGCCGGAATTTGATTTGGATGAAACTATTCAACATAATCCTTTAAAAATCTATGATAAGTCCATTACATACCGTGATATTTTTGGGATTAAAAGGCAACGCCAGAAAAGAAAGATTGTACTAATTTTAGATACAAGTGGAAGCATGTATGGGAGATTATTATTGAATGCAGCCTTAACAACATCCGTATTAGCATATAATATGGAAAAAGAGGATTATGCGATTATTTTATTTAATTCCACTGCAATGACACTTAAAAAGATAGACCAGCGAAAATCTGTGATTTCTATAATTGATGAAATTTTAGATTCAGAAGCAGTAGGATTTACTAATATTCAAATAGGTCTAGAAAGGGGCTTAAAAGAATTATCTAAAGTGAAAGAAAAGACCCGAAATAAATTTGGAATATTAATTACAGATGGGAATTATAATCGGGGTGACAATCCCGTAGAATTTGCAAAACAATTCCCAAAACTTCATGTAATAGGGATGCCGGCTGAAAATGATGCTGAAGGAGGTATACACACTTGTAGGGAAATCGCCAATGTAGGAAAAGGTAAATTTTATGCTGTAAATAACTATAATGAAATTCCAAGAGCTTTAATTGATTTACTATCTCAAACTTAATAGGAGTTGAATTTATATAAAGGAAAAAGAATTTATTATAAAATATGTGAATAAAGATGATGAACCTTTTTTAAGAGATATGTATTTAAGAGATATCGAAGAGAATCAGGAAAAAGCATCGCGTTTTGCTTATGAATTATCACATAAAGTTAAGACCATAGGATGTATTAATGAAAAAAAAATTATTGGGACCATTTCATGGGATATTAGAGGTGGATTAGAAGATGGTGTTATTGAATTAATAGCATTAGGAATAAGTCCGCTCTATCAACGACAAGGTATTGCACGAGAATTAGTGTTATCCTTGATTGAGGAAACAAAAAAATATTTCTCTCAATTTGGATATAAATTACGAGTAATCTATCTCTTTATGGAAAATGGTAATATAATAGGCAGAAAATTTTATAAAAGAATGGGTTTTAGGGAGGTTTTTACTATACCTGCTTTTCTTCCCCATGATGATACTGTTTTTTGGATTAAATATTTTTAAATTAAATCTTAATTTCAAAATAAAAAAACAAAAAGAAATATGAATTCTATAAATAAATCTTATAAAAATTATGTAAGTTGGCTTTTTCACCACCTTTTAAAACAAAAATTTTTAGTCTTAGGCGTGATCATTGGAATTACATTTGTAACTCTAACAAGAACGATAATTCCCCTCATTTTAGGAGATATAATTGATTTTATTCCCTCAATTAGCAGTGCATCAGATATATTACCATTAATTTTATTAGCATTAACAATATACGCAGTTAATATAGCTCTAGACTATGGGTCTATGATGGCTGGGCATTTTCTAGGTTTAAGAGTGGAAAAAAATATGCGTATGGAGTTCTTTGACATTATTCAATCAAAATCATTAAATTATCATGATAGTGCAAGAACTGGAGATTTACAGGCTCTTGCTACTTACGATCTGAGAATTGTAAACACCATGATTTCTCATGGTGCTTTTTACATTTATCCCTTCATACAAGTAGGTATAGCATTGATCATTTTATTCAATATGCTTGATTTAAGGTTAGCCTTATTTTTTTTACCATTTCTTGTTTTTTATTGTTACTTTATTTTGTATTATCGTAAAAAGCTTGCTCCATTTGTTAGAGCACGTATGGAAAAAAACTCTAACATAACAATTGTCCTTCAAGATAATATTACTGGTACTAAAGTGATTAAAACCTTCACTACAGAAAAATTAGAAAGAAAACGATTTCTTTCCACCGTTCAAGCATTTAGAGAAAATTGGATTGGAGAGAATAAAGTGCAGTCTAAATACTTTCCCTTGTTAATCCTGTATCTCGCTATTAGTATTCTATTCTTAATCAGTTGTACCTTCGTATTTTTTAACTCATTTACGATTGGTGAATTAGTAGCTGTAAATTTACTACTAATAACGCTTATTGATCCGACGAATTTAATATTTTGGGCAACTAATGATATGATGAGTGGATTTGCAGCTTGTTCAAGAGTATTTAATGCATTAACTAAGGGTGAAAGTGAAGATGTTGATTCTTCTGTGATTCAAATACCTAAAAGTTTTAAAGGAAAAATAGAATTTAAAAACATAACTTTTTCTTATTATAACGAGAAAAGTAATGGTACAAAGGTATTCGAAAATCTTAATTTCATTATTGAACCCCAACAAACAGTTGCTTTAGTTGGACCTACCGGTTGTGGGAAAACAACTTTAGCTAAAATCATTTTGTCCTTATATACACCTCAAAATGGAACAATATATATAGATGATGTGGATATAAAAAATTATCCCCTTGAGACTTTAAGAAAGAAAATAGGGTATATTGAACAAGATATTTATCTTTTTCCAAAGTCTATTAAAGAAAATATTGCTTTTGGTAAACCTGACGCTTCTGATGAAGAAATTAGAGACGCCGCAAGATTGGCACAAGTTGATGAGTTTGTTAAGGATTTTCCTAATGGCTATGATACGGTAGTGGGTGAGCGTGGAACAAGAATTTCTGGAGGAGAAAGACAACGTATTGCAATTGCTCGCGCCTTATTAACTAATCCCGATATAATAATTCTTGATGATTCGGTTTCTGCTGTAGATAGTGAAACTGAAGAGAAAATCGGAAAAGCCATTGAGAATGTTTTAAAGAAAAGAACAACCATAATTATAACTCACCGCTTAAACACGATTAGATCTTCCGATAAAATTCTCGTCCTTAAAGAGGGAAAAGTTATAGCAGAAGGTAATCATCAGAAATTGCTAGAAAAATCCGAAGATTACAGAAGAGTATTTGGAAAACACATTTCTTTATCAGATATTAAAATTACAAGTGAATAAGATGGAGAATTTATTGGTATGTATGCGAGTGTAATGGCCGAAAAGCGTCAAAAAAAATATTCCGATCGCGAATTATTTAGCAGATATACGAAAAGATTAGCTCCTTTTAAAAAAAATATATTTTTGGTTGCAATGTTTATTCTTATATCTACAATCGCTGAAATTCTCGGTCCTTTAATTGTAGGATTTACTGTTGATCAATTAGATTTTCTAACAAATCAATTTATTCTAATAATATTTCTTGCGTTAAGTTATATTCTTCTTTCTGTTATTCAATGGATAATGTTCTTTTTACGTAGGAGAGAGTATGGTAAGTTTGTTCCTTTTTTTTTAGAATACCTAAGGATGGATATTTTTGATAAATTACAGGAGCAAGATATCCTTTTTTTTGATAAGTATCAAAGTGGGGCTTTAAACACAAGAGTTTCAAATGATGCTTTAGATTTTGGTGATATGACATCTTTAATTTCGGAAACCATAGGTAGTTTTCTTGTAAGTATATTAACTTTTACTATCTTAACCATTTTAAACCTTTTTTTAGCAATGATTACGTTAATTGCGGTACCTATCGTTTTATTTTTAATGTTTTCCTTACGTAGATTAGCAAGAATTGTTAGTAGAGCTTATAGAAAAGCAATAGAGAATGTTAACAACGCAATGGTAGAATCAATAGAAGGAATTCATGTTTCCAAAAGTTATGGTCAAGAATCAGCAATTTCAAATCAATTTAATGAGACTAATAGGGATTATTTTCGCTCAACTTTTAAATTAACCTCAGTTACTCATTTATGGCGACATATTTTAAACCTAATTGCCTCCATTACAATATTAATTATAATTTATTATGGCACTCAAATCTTCTTAGAGGGTTCGCTAACAACCGGAACGATCTTCACATTCATTCTATACTTACAGAATTTCTTCCGACCGATAATCGTTCTTGCTACCTTTTTTCCACAGTTAAGTACTGGAATGGCAGCCTATGAACGAATTTTAGAAATTCTAGATTCTAAACCGTTGGTTTTACAAAATACTGGTGCAATCGAAGTTGGCGAACTAAAGGGTGAAATTATATTCGAAAATGTGTGCTTTAGATATAGAGATAATCAATGGGTTTTCAAGGACTTTAATCTTCATATATCTAAAGGGGAGAAGTTGGCGATTGTTGGTCATACAGGCGCTGGTAAAACATCATTAGTATCTCTATTAGCAAGGTTTTATGAATTTCAAAGTGGAACAATTAAAATTGATGGGATAGATATTAGGAATATAGATCTAACTTCCTATCGTAAAAACATTGGTATTGTGCAGCAGGAGATTTTTTTATTCTCTGGTTCTTTAGAGGAAAACATCCGTTATGGAAAACGGGATGCTACTGAGAAAGAATTAGAAAATGCAATTAAAACGGTTCATGCTGAAGAGATTATAAAATATTTACCTGAAGGAATTAATACTAAAGTAGGTGAAAGAGGTAAAGGGTTATCCATGGGACAACAACAAATTATAAGTTTTGCAAGAGCTATTTTAAGGGATCCAAAAATTCTCATTTTAGATGAGGCAACTTCGAGCGTTGACGCGTATACTGAGGCAATTATTCAAGAAGCTCTCGAAAAGTTAATGTTGAATCGTACATCGATTATTATCGCTCATCGATTATCAACAATTCTCAACGCCGATAGAATAATTGTTATGGATCATGGGAAAATTGTTGAAGAGGGAACTCATGCAACTCTACTAGAACAAAATGGTAAATATGCTCAGTTATACACACAATATTTTGAGCATCAAAGCTTAAATTAGTTTTTTTTTAAATGAAAAGAAATTTATGATGTATATTTTTATCCATGTTGTTTTTCAAAGCTTATGAGATGTAGTTTTATTAATCTTTACATCAAGTTTACATTTGTACTAAAAATAGAATAATTACAAAAAATGTTTAAGTTATGACACTAAAAAGCCAATTTAATATTAAAACATTAGTTTTTGATTTAGGGGGGGTATATTTTACTTCTGGAACATACTTAGCAATTGAAAAAATTAAAGAGATATATGACATTGAGAATGAAAGTCTTTTAAAAGAGATATTTCATGATAATCAAAATACAGAGGGAAATTTAATAAGGCGTGGGTTAATTACGATTGATGAGTTTGAAGAGAAAGTATTTTTAAAGTTAAATATCCAAAACAAAGAAAAAGACCATATTAGATATATTTGGTTTGGCTCTTATTGTTTACATTATGGGATAGAGAAAATAATAAAGGAATTAAGGAAGAATTATAGATTAGTGATATTTAGCGGGAACATTAGAGAGAGAGTGGAATACTTAAATAAAAAATGTGAATTTTTAAAATACTTTGATGATACTGTATTTAGTTTTGATTATCATACAAGTAAAGATAGTCTTGAGTTTTATAAGGAATTAATAAACCATATTAATTGTAATCCATCGGAGGCTATTTTAATTGATGATGAGAAGAAAAACATTCAATTGGCAAGATCTCTCGGTTTTAATGGGATTCATTTTTATTATACTGAAAAGTTAATTAAAGATCTTAAAAAATTTAATATAAATCTTAATTTTTAAACTTGAAACTTAAAACTTGACTAAAACTGGCTTTTTTCCCTTTTTAATAAGACTTAAATTTCTATAAGCTCTTTTATGATTATCTCCTTTTCCAATCCATTCTCTATAATCTTCGCATGGAAAATCTCCGCATTCAGAACAAATTTGTAATTGTTTTTTATCAATACAACATACTAAAAGAGTGCAATCCGGAGACCAGTGTATATCATTCCTATCACTACAACAACCTTTACAATAATCACCATTTTTTAGAATATCAGAAACTGTTTGATCTTCACTATACCATCCTTTAGATTGAAACCATTCAAGAACTTTATTCCCAGAATTTTCATCATAAGGTAAATTTAGTAGAGGACATGAACTGCATGTTAATCCGCATATACTGATCCTTAAATTGTCTTTCTTCATACGTTTTATATTTACTCATTATAAATAAATATTGAGAGTTAAATCCCTAATCTTATATAAAGATACATTTAAGGGGTTTAATATCTTCCCAACCTTAGGAAAAACTTAACTCTAATGATCAAATTTAATCAATTAGTTCTCGGAGATAAAGAATTTTATCTTTGATTAAAAAATTCAAATGGTCAATCATAAATAATTCAGAAAGAATCCAATTACTCTCGATATCATTTTGTATGTAAATAAGCTTATCCGACTGTTTATCTATCTTTTCCAAAAAGAGTTATTTTTGCTTTAAAATTTTCAATGAATAATCATTCTAGAGAATAGGATTTTAATTAATATATTGATTAAACTCTTATTGATGTTCTTTAAATAGGGATTACTGATTTGTTAATTTGTAGCTTTTAGGATTTTCTCTCTTGAAATTTTTACATCCAATAGATCGGAACAATTATTAACACTTAAAATATCTACCCAATCAATTAATTGTTGGGAATTTTGTTCTGAAACTTTTTTAGTTTCTACAATGTCATTATATTGGGATTCCATTTTTCTTACCTCAATTTGATTCACTCCACTATTACTTCTTATTTTATTATATTTAGCTAGGTTGGTTAAGGATTGGGACTTAATATATTCATTTTCTTCCATTGAATTAAAAACAAAATAATTATGCCATACCTTATTGGCAATTGGAGGAAGAGTTAAAATTAATAGCCTTTCACTTAAATTTCCGTAGAGATTATCCTTTAGATAATTCCCCACTCTTTCTTCAAAACCAAATAAAGATATAAAAATAATTTGTGGATATATATGATTATATCTTCTAAACTCTTTTTTCTGCATTAATTGAGTAAAAATCTTCACTTCCCCTATTAATTTAAGCATCTGAATTAATTTTAATTGCTCTTTTTTTTTATGGGCAAAAACAAATGTAATTTTAAGATTATGTGTGCCTTTTTCTACCTCCTCTAAGTATGGATCTTTAAGATTATCATGTAAATTTTTAATAGTCCTTCCTGAGTTCGTTAAAGTTGGATTTGAAATTTTTTCTTCTTCAGTTATGATCAAGTCAGCAATTCTTTGAGAATAAGTATTTTCTATAGCAAAATCATAATTTCTGAATGTTTTTATGGAATTATTATTCATATTTATGAATTTATTTTCTATTTGCTCTATATATTGGTCATATACATCATTCCATAATTCCCACGATCCGTCAATATCACTTAAAGAGAAAGGAAATTTACTCAAGGCATCACTATAATTATACCTCTCGTGTAATGAACCTAAAATCTTCATTAATATTTCTTTTTCAGTTTCGATCAATTGAATTTGTAATTTTTTTTCCTTTGACCTTTTTATTTTTAAATTAGTAAATGGATTTTCCTTCAGATTTTCTTTACTACTCTTTACAAATTTATATAAGGTATTTCCTAAAGATTTTGTAATTTCAATAGTATTCATTGGCGAGTTAATATCTTTTAGGATTTGATTACTGCATAATGCTAAAATAGAGAAATTTAGTCGATTCTTTGATTTATCAATGAATCCGCGTATAATTACGGATTGATTTTTTATATTAATGCCTATGATTAATAAATTCAAATCATCCCTATAAGAATTCTCATCAATCGTAAACCTTGGGTTGATTATAGATTTCACAAGTGAAAATATCTCACCTAAAGAAAATATCTTTTCAATTGTATGAACTCTCATTCATGTTTCACCTTTCTTTTAATTTTGTAACATAAACTAAAGATTTTGTAAACCCTTATTTGAATCTTCATGATTTTTATCTAGTTTTCCAGAATGTTCTATATGTGTAATAAAATTTTAACCACTAAACTAATATCAAATGTTATTTTATATATAAGAGCCCTACAGCTTCCCCTTTTTAGCAAAATTTTGAGTTTCAATAACTTTAATTTGGTACTTTATATCTTCAATCGACATAATTATTCAGTACTTTAACAAATTTAATAAATCCGGGGAATATAGGACTGGAAAATCTTCAATCATAACCAATTTTACACATAAAACTCCATTTGTCAGACTATTTGATGTATTACTTTTCAGATGATTAATCTTTCAGTAAAATAAATATCTACTAATTCATCTTAAACATAAGAGAAAATAAAAATAGAATCTGCTAAATTAAATTCTTCAATCTTAATATAATTAATCAATCCTTTTTTGTTTGACAGATGTAAAGGCATTTTGATTACAATTTTATAATCATCCAAATATAAATTATTGTAAAAAAGCCTTTCAGTTTTATTAAAATCAATAAATTTGTTTGATTTACTATCGATAAATATCAGTCCCCTATTATGATTAACATTTTAGAATCTAGTATACATTTTCTTATTTTTATTCATTGAACTTTTTATAATTTAGGTTAATATCCAGTAATTTTTAGTCATAACATATTTTTTTAAAAAAGCAAAATGAAAATTTACTGCTTATATTGCTATAATGCTAAATAAAAATAATGCTCAAAGAAATATGATAAGTCGAATCAGAAATTTCAAATTTTTAAGGATTTTAAATTTCTTTTATGTTCGAAGTAATAATATTAATAATGATATTTAAATTTATCGGTAAATAATTCTAAATTAATAATACTCTAAAGAAGTAATACTTTTTTATATATTGATTTTAAAGGCAAAACTTTTCTAAGTTATCTTCCTATAATTTCTTCATACCAATCGATAGTTTCATCCTATTACTATAATCAATGGTTTGGGATAATCAGTAAAAGACAAAGCTCTCAATGCATTATAAACTAATTTTATTCTTTAAAATAGAAAAATATTAAATCTGAACTTGAAATATTGATTCCTTAATATTAATATAACTTTAATATTAAATTTCTTTAATTTCATTATGGATTTAAAAATTGGACTAATTAACTATCAAATATACTTTTAATTTCCAATTTATTAATATAAATAAATATAAAATTTTAATAAAATTTGAAGTTATAATTATGAAAAAGATTTGGATAATCCATAATTCATTACATGGAAATTCTAAACAGATTTCAAACCAAATTGCTGATGGCTTAAAAGATGTTTATGAAGTAAGTGTAGAGAGTATTAAAAACATTAAACCTGAAGATATTGCTAAAGATGAGCCCTATGGATTGATCATTGCGGTGCGAATCCTTGCTTTCAGATCTGATTTTGAGATTCGAAAATTTCTCAAAAATTTAGATAGAGCTATAACTAAACCAATATCAAAAGTAGCATATTTTTCTACACATGCGTTAGGTTGGAAAAAGTTTTTTATAAGCGGAATCAAAAATACTCTTAAAAAGATTGGATGTGTGAATGAAATCTGTCCTGAATATCTTGAAGTAAAAATGCAAAGCGCTGAAGGTCCTGCTGTAGAAGGTAGTGATGTTAAAATCGGAGAATATATTTCAACATTAAAAAATTTTTTGGCTTAAAATAGCTATCAACAGTATTCCTGCGTTATACTAAAAATTAAATTCTACTTAATTATTTTCGTTTTATCATCATTTTTACGATTAATCTCCAGTAGGCGTAATAGTGCTCTTTTCTATCAATAAAACTACTGTACGAATCGGAGCTCTTGTTCGGTGGATTATACCCATTGGTACTGTAAAAGCTTGATTTGATTTCATTTTAATAGTTTTACCTTCCAAATCAATCAAGAGTTCTCCTTCAATCACGAAAAAGAATTCATCTTCATTTTCATGTTTATGCCAATGAAATTCTCCTTCGATAACCGCAAGTCTAATAACAGAATCATTAACTTTACATAAAGAAATATTTTGCCATTTTTTTTTGCAATTAGCAATCACTTCCCTGAAGTCTATAATTTCGAGGGGCTTAAATTTTACTTCAAGATCAATTGAATATTTATCATAATTACTCATTTTTTACCCTCCTTATTTAAAAAATAGCAATCTAAAGTTAATTTCATATAATTTAATATTTCTTCTTTAATATAAATATTAAAAATTTATACTCCTCTTCCTTTTTAATATTATAGAAAACCTTTAATAATATATAATCATCATTTAAGAGTTTTACATTGGTACGACCTCCGACAGAAAAGAATATTTGTCTGAAATGCAAGGGCTCGCGTCTCCTATGTGGGAAAAAAACATGTCCAATTCTCCTTAAAAAATCTGTTTTAAAGTCTTTAGTCCCATTTGAGTTTGATAAAACAATGAGAAATGTAGAAGTTTTTGGAGCAAGCCCCCCCGGATTTTTCGTAGGTCATTTTAACTATCCAAATGTATATTTAGGACCTTTAATTCCTTACCAAGAATTTGAGACTGGACTCAATATCTCAGATTATCATATTCTGGATGCTCCGGAACTATGGTTTGGGAGACCAATGGTAGATATTATAAAATACAGGAGTAGTTTAGTTAGAAGTAATTTTAAAGTGCATGTTAATATTGGTCAGAAAAAGAGAAAAAACACACCTTCGTTAAGTTCGCAAAGACTCTTAGAAACATCACAGCATTTATCCATGGCAGCTCGCCCCGTAGACGCCGAGTCTTCAATTGAAAGAATGAGTTTGAGAATGATGATGGATAATCATGCGCTACCAATGGGACCAAGTGGGACAACTAAAAAAATTCAGATTACAGAGAATATAAAAGTTCATCCTAAAGTAGAATATTGTGTTTCTGATACGGATCTAAAAGCAACTGAGGCTGTTTCCGAGTATCTATATAAAAATGGGCATGTACCAGAATCTACTATCGAGCGAGTGTTTTCAGCAGGACTTCTTGGTCAGAAAAATTTGAGAAGACTTGTTCCAACTCGTTGGTCAATAACTGCTGTTGATGATATCATTTCAAAAGGATTAATTGAAGAAATAAAGAAATTTCCTGAAATTAATGATTATCAAATTTTTGAATCTACTTATTTAGATAATCATTTTAAAATTCTCCTTTTTCCAGGTAAATTTACATATGAAATGAATGAAGTATGGGCTCCTAATACGTTATGGAACATTTCACTTGATGGAAATACTCGAAATTTAAAACCTCAGATAATGACCGATTTTGAGTTTTATCAAGGTCGTAAAAATTATGCGAGTAATATAACGGGTGCGTATTATGCCGCTCGTAAGTCTGTTTGTGAATATCTTTATAATATTAAGCGTCAAGCTAGGATCCTAATATTTCGAGAAGTTTCCGGTGGATATGTGGTACCTCTGGGTGTTTGGGTGATACGAGAGACTGTTGAAAATGCGATGTTCACCACGAATTCCATTAAATTAGATAATTTTGATGATGCAATAAAGAAGATGGCGGATGGATTTATGGTTGATTTGAAATATTGGAAGCAAAGCAGTAAATTAATAAATTTTATTAAATCTCAGAAAACTATAGACACCTTTTTATAATTTATCTTCCTTTCCTATTTAAATTTAAATTTCTGGGGTATTTTAAATTGATCATTGATATGCACATGCATCCATTTTGTCGTGAAGCGCATTATGGAAATAAAAAGTTAATTATAAATGCTATGGCTGGAGAAAATTCAAGGAAAGTATTAGCTACAAAGCGTTATGTTAATGCTATAATGGAAAAATATACGATCGAAGATTACATTAAAATAATGAATAAATTTAAAATTGATAAAGCAGTTATCGTGTCTCTTAATGTGAAAACTGCGTATGGTTTTTATATGGTTAATAATGATGACATTGCGGATTTTGTGTCTAAATATCCTGAACGTTTCATAGGATTTGGATGTATAGATGTGCCCGCTCAAAATGCCATAGATGAACTTGATTATGCCATCAATTCGCTTAACTTGAAAGGGATAAAATTAGTTCCACCTGCCCAAAAGTTTGATTTATCTAATAAAAAGTTTGATCCATTATGGGCCAAAATGATAGATTCAAATATTCTATTATGGACACATGGCGGTCATCAACAATCTTTTATCGGATCAGAAGCTAAATACGGCCATCCTATGTTAATAGATGATTTAGCGTTAAGATTCAAGGATTTAATTATTATAATTGGTCATATGGGTGTTCCTTGGATGTGGGAGGCATGGTCTGTTGCAGCTAGACATGAAAACGTGTATATTGATATTTCTTCTCATCCTCATTTATATAAATGGTTTCCATTTGATGCTTATAAATCTTATAACATAACTAATAAACTTCTTCTTGCAACCGATTATCCTCTAGTTCATTATAGTGAAATTTTTTTAGAATTTGACAAAATAAATATAGATGATGGATTTAGAAATAAAATCTTAGGAGAAAATGCTCAAAAATTATTAAAAATTT
>Ga0180438_10001643_pt1 | contig 39224 bp, 53 predicted proteins | sample SS_ome_12_FD_132455 | JGI IMG/M metagenome (GOLD analysis project Ga0180438, IMG submission 132455) | Hypersaline lake sediment archaeal communities from the Salton Sea, California, USA - SS_3_D_2 metaG | ecosystem: Environmental > Aquatic > Non-marine Saline and Alkaline > Hypersaline >... | reverse complement strand
GCTTTGCCTACTAACGCACCAGCGACGTATCCTTTAGCCCCACCGCCTCCGGCTCCCATCATTGTTCCGAGCAGGCCCATCTGATGGCCGGTCACATGTCCAGGTCGTGATCGGGGGTCGGGCATCTGTTGAGCAGCGTACAACGCACCCATGGTTGTCGCCGCGGTTTGTGGTGAAGCACCCACTTCCCACAGGGTGTGTCCCATCTTGTTCACGTTTACGTCTATCGGTGTCGGGGGAAGAGCCCCTACGGCACCTGCGGGCCTGTTAAACGTACTGTAGTACGCTTGCTTGACGAAGTTGTCAACCGCGACTTTGTACTGTGCACCTAATACCACGTCGGCGGCACCCTTGTTCAGAGCCTCCCTGGGCAACGCATCAGGCAGATCCATCGGGTCAGTCAAGATTGGCCTAGACCCAGGTGGAGGAGCCAGATCCGAGCCGTCAAGCATGCTCCTGCCTCGCTTCTTAGCCGAAAGCATCCACGCTGCCCCAGGCAAAGTGCCCATACCACCGCCGAGCACTGCTAAAGCCTTGCGCAGTTTACCTTGTCGCTACCTGGCAGGCAGCAGCCGCTCACCAAGAGCACCGACCCCATATCCCAGGCCAGCACCCACAAGTCCACCGGTCAAAGTAGCGGCTAACGGGGATGGAGCGTTTGGAAGACCACCAGGATATTTCCCTGGAAAAAAGTTCAGAAGCTCGCCGCCTCGACGCAGTGTTTTGGAATAAGCGACCTTGACCCAACCGTCATTTACCAGGTCATCGAAGGTCAGCGAGGTAGGTAAAACGTGATCAACTCCTACGGCCCTGTCCAGGGCCATCTTGCACATTGCCACTTCGTTTTTCCTGGGGAAGGCCCGGAAGAACATGGCTGCCTTCTCGGTCAAAGGGTGCCAGTAGAAGCCAATATCCCCGTGGGTGTAGGCCATCGAGGTTGCCTGACGGATATCCCAGGCTGGAGCTGCGGTTTTCTCAGTCCATTCCGCTACCAGATCCGGTACACGTCCCCAGACTGCGGCTTCAAGCTGTGCTAGTGTCATGTCGGGTCTCCTTACCCGAAATAGTTTACCATCAGCGCAAAGAGAAACGCCACCACAAATCGTGGCGGCGTTCTCGTCTATGCCCTGGATTCGCCTCTCGTCGTCATTCAAGCCGGCAAACGCCGCCAACGCAGTGGCCGACGCTTCTCGCCGTTGTGCAGGACGTGTGCCTGTAGATGATGACTCGACGACCTCCGGCGTTGCATCTGTTGTAGTGGATTCGCGCTCTCAATCTGGGAAACAGGACCGCCCTATGGCAAATGCCGGCACGGCAGTGACCTCCGGCACGACAGTTGCGTACCGCCCGGACGGGAGCGGTGACGACTTTCCCAACAGCACATACAGCTCCTTTCAGGATTCCACAGCCCCGGCCGTGCGCTTCGGCTTCGACGGGGGCGGCACTGGCAAGCATGAACGCTACCACGCTCACCAGCGCCAGCAAAACAGTTCTCATGGTCTCGACTCCTTCAAACAAGGGAACATTGGTCGCCTGTGCAGGCATAGGTCTGAGCACTGACCGTCATGTCCTCATCTTCATACCTGACTATCTGTGACCAGTCAATATCAGGAAACGCTGCCGCACGTTTTTCGTACCGTGCTTCGTCGATCGCTTCGTAGGGAGCCAACGGGTAAACGCCACCGAAATGTGGCATGAAAGCAAGCCCGCTGACGATCTCCCAGTTCTCGTAGACCCAGTTACCTACCCGGAACCACTCGTCGTCCTTGACGTAGATCGAGACGGACGGGTTGTGTTCCGTGTAGTGCTGCTTGTAGACCTTCCAGTGTTCAAGCTGCTCCAGGGCCGTCATGTCGCCCAGGATCAACGCACCCTCTGGGGCCTTGACCGGAAACTCCAAGACCAGCAAGCCGCTGTTGTCGTAATCCATGTGGCACGGCACACCCTGGTCCCTCAACATCCGGCCGACAGGGTCCGAAGCGTTCACACGACAACGACGGATGTAGTACTCGCCGTGGTGAGGCTTGAAGCCAGCCGCGCAGTCGAAGAACTGTGAGCTGTCGCCTGATGGCTTCCCACATGTCACAGCGACCGAGGGATTGATACCTAGCTGCTGAGACCATTCCTCGTTCGTCTGACGCACCAGACGCAGCAAGGAGTCCAAACGTGCAGCCAGACCCTCGGAGCCCGGCTTGAGTAGCGGATGATCCAGGTGGCCGAGCAAGTCGACGCCGAGCAGCCTCTCGTCTTCGCAGTTCTTCTTCCAATCGTCACACACGTAGGAGAAGTGGGTCATGGTGGATTGGATCGTTCCCCAGATCGTTGCCAGGACGACTTTCTCCAGGATCTCGTCCCAGGTGTCGGTGGGACGTATCACGGCGATCGAGAGGTTGCAGAACTGCTTGTGCCGCAAGATGATCTCACCACACGGGTTCGTACCAAACACCCAACGTCCAACCTTGCGTCGCTCGGGGAAGTGACGTCGAAGCGAACCACGGTTGAAGATGCCTCGTTCACCGGAACCTGACTTGGCCAGGGACATCCATTCTTCCATGAACGTCAACGCATCAGGCTGCTCGTCGTACACGGCGGAGTTGTTCGCCTGGTTGCGTTGAGGGTTGTTGTTCCAGAACTCACCGTCCTTGCAGCGACGCATTTCATCATCTTCCAGGTCAGACAGTGAGATTCCACTGGCACGTCGTACGCCTCCCATCTGAACGATGCGATGCGCGAAGCAGTTGACGTCGTGCAGATGTATCGAGTGAAGTCGCTGTCCCTGCCTGGACAGGAACTGGTTGCGAGCGAACGTATGAAGATCCATCAACGGCTGTGGTCCACTTGCACGCCCGCCTTTGGTCTTGAGGATGGCACCTTCCGGTCTGATCTTCGAGTAGTCGTACTCGATGTCGTAACCGTCCATCCATCGTTCGATGCCGGCAAGGTACGAGTCGCACCAACCCTCGGTTGTGTCTTCAACGACGAACGTGTCCTTGTTTGCCCGCTTGCGTTGCTTCTTGATGCGAGACCACTTGTCCGTTGCATGTGCTGCCTCGACCGAGAAGCCGACACCGCAACCCTGCATCAACAGGTATAGTTCCTCTGCCATGTCACGCGGCTCTTTGAGGAACTGGAACGAACAGTTGAACACGCCAGTCTGACAACGCTCCAGCGCCGGACCTGCCATCTGCACCAGACGCATCGCAGGGGCCGCACGCAGGTTGACCAAACCATCACGTAGACGTTCGAGCGCTTTCGGGTCGACCTTGCCCGCAAAGTCCGCGTCCAAATGTTGCTTCGTATAGCCGACAACACGGTCGACCGTCTCTGGCCATATCTCTCGACGGCCCTTGTCCCAATCGAACCTCGCGAACTTGTTCATCGCCTGGAACAACTGAATCGCATGATTGGGTCCTGTGAAGTATTCCTTTCCTCGACCAAACGCTTCAACGATTGCCGGGTCCACCTGCTGTTCCTCCCTGGCACGTCGATGTTCCTCCCTGTAAAGAATGTACGCCTTGGCCGCATCGTGGTAGCCCAACGCCATGAGCTGTTGTTCTACCATGTCCTGGATGCGTTCGACCGAGACAGGCGCTTCCTCGAACGGAAGCAGATGGTCGACTTGAGTGGCCACTTTGTCGGCGGCATCTTGAGCTTGATCCGCTGGCCATTCCAAAGAGTTGATAAAGCAGTTGCGAACAGCGACGATGATTTTCAACTTAGAATAATCAACCGTCTCGCTGTTTCTTTTCACGACGCTGGCAATGCCGTGAATACGTCCGTTCCCGTTCCCATTTGACGGCTTGCGCAAAGAAGGATGCGCAGTAGCAAGATCCTGCATCTCCATACTCCTGAGTAAGAAAGCACACCGTTAAGACTCAGGTGACACCCGCGTCACCACCACCACTGGTCAGCCCTTGTTTCTCCCACCAGTCACCACTGGCAAGGTCAACGACTAGCGTAGGCTCTTGGTCGGTCGGCGGCAAGTGGAATATCTGAAGCCACACAGGATACCCGGCGAAGAAGCCTTGGATGGAGATATTAGGGCCATCCAACTCACCATTGTAGATCGTTGGATTGTTCCACTTCAAGTCCCCAACAGCGGAAAATCCGTCCAATAGAAACCCTATGTCGAGGTTAAATCCTGGATAAAGTAGCCTCCCATCGTCGCTTCCACCGTACGCTTCGTTGGGAGTAGGGAAAACCACCATGATCCAGGCCACAGATGGATTCTCCAAAGTCTCTGGCTGAAGCCACCTGTAACCGAAAGATCCCATCAAGTTCAACGGCTCAACAGCGTCGACGATGCGAGCCATGAGCGTCTTCAACCACTGAGGTTCTTCTGCTACATGTTCTTCAACTTCCATCACTATTCTCCAGGCAAGACGAGTCTGTTTTCATCCAACGTAAGAACGACCTTGCCTGATCCATTGGCAATGACACGAGCTTGCCTGACGTCACTCTCAACGAACAAGCAAGCACAGCTATCTTTATAGACGCGAGCTTTGTAGGAACCACGCGGCTTATCCTTCGCGTCACGTTGTGTCGTGTCTTTGTACGGCGACATGACTAACCGGTGAGGAAGCACTTCGTGATGCTCAAGCCACTTCTTTGTGTGCGTGGACCATCGTGGTAAACGGTTCGTTACGACGGCCAATATCGGATGCTCGGGAATGACCTTTGGCTTTGCTTCCTGGACGAACTTCGCGTACGCCTCGACGTCGTCTGCTTCCTTCTTGGTCCAGTCCTCACAGATCGCACCGTCCATGTCCCACATCGTGTAGTGCATGTTGAAGTGACGAAAGAAGTTCCACTGGAACATGCGAGGCTGTGGAACCTGTCTGTGATAGTAGTCGATGTTGCACGTCTTGGCCGCGCGGTACACCGAGGCGTAGATGATCTTGAGCGGACAATCGAGGTTAGCGATCTTCCGCTTGACCTCATTCATCGTCGACATCTCAGCACTACAACAGTCGTCGATGATGCAGATCCTACCCTGGATGTGCTTTGGCCTTCTCTTCACAGCGGGGTTGTTACTTCGCAGCTTCGTCTTGAAGATGCAGTTGACCGGCTGGTTGTAGAGGAGCTGTAGGGGCGTGAGCCGGACGTTACGTTGAAGAGCAAGTATCGTCGCAGGAATCAATCCGCTACGCGGTATACCAACGAAAGCATCGACCTCTGGGATCTTCTCGTCGAACGCCAGGATGTCCTGGAGAAACTGGTCGTAGGTGATGTAGGTGAGTTGATCTGGTTTCGTCCACGGCCGGTACTTCGGATCGAAACCCCAAGGGTTCACTTCGAGCATGTGCAAGGTCCCGTATCATGCTGCGTCCTTGCACAGCTTCAGGTATTCCAGAACGTCCTGTGGATCTTGGAATGAAGGATTGTCTCCAGCGGCCTTCAGTTTATCGAGAACGTCCGGCGCTGAGTAGGCCAGTCGACCTTGAGCACTCACGGCCCTGTCATCCCAGTACACGTCAGCGTAGACCTTGTCACTTGAACCCTCCGGCTGATCTGGATTCTCGTTGATATAGTCGTACGGGATGTCGTTCTCTTTGAGCCAGGCTTTCGTTACCGAGTCCTTGCCGCGGACGGTGTTGATGATGATCCTGGCACCAGCATCGCGGAACGCATCCATCCACTTCTTCGCGCCGGCCTTCGGTGGCGGAATGTGGTCTTCATCGAACTCTTCATAGTGCTGGGCCAACGTACCGTCCATGTCGACGGCGACTGTTGGGACGTGCTCCTCCTCTGCTTTCTTCGACGGGCCAAACCGTTCACAGACTTCGCACATGTCTACGTCTGGGTAGGGCTCTCCGGCTGGGAAGGGCTTTCCACATCCGGAGCAGGTTCCCTGTCCAGATCCTCGTTCGTGATATTCAGCGGCGGCAGTATCTTGGTCACTCCCGCTCGTCGGTGCTCCAGCCACTTTTTCTCTAGGAACTCCTGACAACGCCTGGCTTGTTCCTCCGACTCCGGCGTTGATTTCATGATCTCCTCGAACGGAATGGGAAGTCGGTCGACCCTCGGTAGGTCGCTCACCCAATCTTCTGTTTCCACTGCCTCGGCTTGATCGAGATCCACTTTCCCCAGCCGTTTTGATTTCGGTTTCGTCGCTGGTGGTTTTGACATCAGTAGGTTCCTGTCTTTCTCTTTCTGCGGCATCGTGCTCGCCTGCTTGACGCAGCAAGTTACTGACCTCGTCGTCAGATAGTACCTGGCGGATCTTCAGGCCACCGCCAATAAGCCACTCACCGCCTTGCATCCTCGGCGTGCTTTTACGGTAGTGCCCACCTTCCGGCACTCGATCACGAATGTCGCCGGTTGGACTTGCATCTGCTTCGGACTGCCAGTCCACGTCGGCTGGAAGCTCAACCTCGGCCCACACACGGCCAGGTTGAATCCTGTCGTCCCTCGACCTCAGGTGTGGTGCAGACGGTAATGCCCCAGCATGCCAACCTGGTCGCGAAGCGAAGCCCTTGGTGGGTATGTTCTCTGCTGGCACCATCTCGCCCTGGGGAACCGGCTTGTCCTTGCCAATGAACAACGGGTACAGCGACCCAGGCTGTGACTTCAACGTGCGGAAGAGCTTGTACGCCTGGACCGTGTCCGCCGCCATCTTGACGGTGACCTCGGAATCCAAAATCCACTTTTTGAAATCAGGCAGGGTCATTGGTACGATCGAGCCTAGACCTTGCCATCCGTCTTCGTAGTTGGCGAGATAGATTTCACGGGCTTGCTTCTCCGCCACAGCTCCAACAATACATTTGTGCTCGTCGAAGGGGTGCCCTGATACGTTTGGGTCCACCTGGTTGACGACAAAAACGAGTTCACTATCAAGGTGAGGTCCGATGAACACGTCAACATGATCCTTGTCCTTTCCTACAGAGCCACGGAAGTACCCGTAGTCATTCTTCATGGTGATCGACCACTTCTTGCCCGATCCGGACGTCCCGGAGCGTGTCGATCCCTTGGGGTTCTCGATGGATATTCGTAGGCCCTTCCAGGAGACGTGTCCCTTCCTGTACGTGCCGCTTTCCTTCTTCGCCTCGGATGGGTTGGTGTCCACCTTCTCGCGTTCTGAGGCCAATGTGGACGCTGCAAGGGCTATTTTCTCGTGATAACCGGCCAAAACCTGTAGCTGGGGTAGCCTTTTGGCTGGCAATCCCAGTAGCAGCATCTGATCAGCGTCTGGCATTTCTCCAGGACCCCTATTGTCGCTTCACCCAAAATAGTCTAGGATTACGCCATCGTACCCGGTCGTGGTCGAGGAAGCAACTCGAAAGGAGTTCCGAGCATGCTAGTTCTGTCCCGCAAAAAGAACGAGAAGATCGTCATCAACTATGACATCGAGATCACCGTGGTTGAGATCCGTGGTGACAAAGTCCGGCTAGGCGTGGAAGCGCCAAAGTCAATCCCCGTCCATCGTAAAGAGGTTCAGGAGAAGATCGACGAGCAGGAGCGCAATGCCCGTAACGCCGGCTCTTCTGACAGCACAGCTACGCAGCCGGCTCACTAGCCGTCTTACTCTTGTCGTTGCGTCCTAGAACACCCTTCCTCCTGATTGCGACCGAGATATGGAAGTCAAACTCACTGTTCTGTGGACGCGGCGGAAGCCCGTAAGACTTACGGAGGGCCTGTAACTCTGTGCTGTAGACCCGCAGCATCCAAACACGGGAGACTTCGGGCCACCCTGCCGGTGCTACCGACTCTAAGCCTCCCAAACGGTATCGAAACTGCTTGCCGCGTTCGGTGACCTTATCGGGTCCGCCGATCGCGGCAAGTTCGTTTGGTCTGATGACACTGATGTGTGCTTCGAGTGGCTCGCCAGGTGGAAGCTCGATGCCTGGCTCATCCATCGCCTGGAAGCAGCCACGAACGATCGCGTTCGGCACCGAGAGCATGATCCAGTCCCCGGAATCGCTCTTCTTGTGTTGGAGAGTGCCGACCATAGCGTAAGCGACGGACGGGCTCTTACCCTCCTTCACCAGGTGTCCGCACATGCTCAACGCTCTGCGGATAGCTTCAGGGGATAGCCCAGGAGGGCCTGTCTTGATTACGGTCATGTACTTTTGCCGCTTTTCGGTATTTTGTCGAGCACGTCTTTCAACTGGTCAGGTTTGATCTTGGAGATCAGCTCCAACCGTTGCATGGTTTCTGACGAGAACAATCCCATCACCCTAGCGATACACGGTGCCGCTTCGAGGTTCGTCAACAACCTGCTCGTTTCGCTGTGTTGCTGCTGGACTGCCTGCCGAAGCTCGACTAGCACTTCTCTGGTTAGCCTAGAGTCTTCCGAGGTTTGGGCCATCGCCGCCGTGTTTAACGTAATGGCCTCCGTACTTTTCTCGGCAATGGAAAACAGCCTTTCCTGAATGACCGTTTCCAGCTTGCCGATGCGAGTGGTGTTGGCCTTCCACACCCAGATTATCGCGGCAACCATACAAAGCACGATGATGACTAAAAGAACGGCTACCCAACCGTCACGCGCAGCAGATTCAATCGCTTGGTCGGCTCCAGGTGGCATATCCATACTCCCATCCATGTAAAAACCCAGTGACACCACACCCTTAGAATACCAGATAAACGTCCGCGAAGTCGAGTCGATTGTCAAGAGCGACTCTTTCTCCCCTTCCCTGTTATTCGTTTCCCCTGGTATTCCCTTGCGTTGTGAAAGCCCGCAGGACAGTCACAGTTGCTTGTCAACTCGGCCAAGGCCCGGCGTATGGATTGGTCAGCATGCCCCCACACAGGACCTACGACTTTGTCGCTCATGTCACACCGAGCATAGACACAAATCTGCCTCTTCCCCTCGTCGTTGTTCTCTGATGTGAAGAACACCGTGGCGGGAGCTTTGCGTCGTTTGCCTTTTCCTACTCTTAGTCTTGCCATAGCTAAAAAGAAAGCTGGCCAAGAAGTCCCTTGCCTAGCCAGCCCCGGTGCGCTCCTCTTCAGGAGTTACCCTAATCATAGACAGCAACGAAATCGTTGTCTACTCATCAGGCTTCTTCATCTTGGATATCCGACGTACTCTCTTGCGGCCGAGCTTATCAAGGAACTCCTTCTGGATCTCTTCCCGGTCAGGTCCTGTTATTGGAACGCCGCCCGACATTGGTTCCGGGGTAGGGGATTCCCCACCGTGTTGTTTCTGGTGTTCAAGTAAGAACGCCTTCGCTGCCGTCGACAGAGGCGATCCCGTGGCCTGGTTTGCTACAAGCTCGGCCTGGATCTGCTTCGCCAGGGCTTTCTTAGCCTGCTCTGCTGCCACTGCCTGGGCCTGTGACATCAACGGAGGCACCACGGGACCTGAAGGCATACCAGTTCCCATCGAGATCCCGGTAGGAGATATACCAGGGAAGCCGCCAGTCGTCTTCTCGTCGAGCTTGACCTTCACCATGGCGTGCAACACAGCGTTTGCTTCCTTCAACTCTGCCAGCGCCTTTGCCTTATCATTCACAACCATCGGCCAAATCTCATCAGCCATGGTCATCGACATCTTTAGCAGCATCTCAGGCGAAGCACTAACAGTCCAAGCAAGCTCGTCTTTCTTGTAGACGTAGACTTGGGGATCACCTGGCTTTTGCTCGCCGTTCTGGACGATCATCTGAAACGTGCCGCCAACGTCGGTGGTTGGTGCTTTGGTTACGACACCGATGATGTTCCCGCCCGCATCGCGAACGGTCCCGCCAACAGTCAGTTCCTGTTCAGGTACTCCTGACCTGGGCAGCTCAATCTCGTAGCCATCCGGAATGTTCACCTGGGTCTTCGGTTTGGCTGCGAACGAGATGGGAGCCTGCGGACACACAGGTCCTTCATCTGGCTTCGTCTGGAGGACGATGTTCGGGTTCATGTGTTGAAGTGAATGGCTGACAGCGTTGCCTATACTCTGCATGTGTGCTGCGGCCTTCACCAACGACGACGGATTCACGGGTTGGGACTGATACCCCTGCGACGCATACTCCATTGCGTTCGCAGCGGCCTCAGCTTCCGCGGCCGGCGTCGTGACGTTCGACTTCACCAGCATCTCCAGGATCTCAGAGACATCCGGGATCTTGTCCTTGTCCTCCTTAGGTGGAATGGCCAGTTGGTTGTGTGCGGCCCACTGAAGCGTCGCCTGGTTCAACTCGGTCGACGGGAGCTTGTTGTGTGCTCCTGGGCACAACTTCATCAGCCTGTCAACGGCCATGACCAACGACTTCTCAACACCCAACACCTGCTGCGCAGAGTAAATACCTGGGGCTTTGTCGATCTTGGCTTTCTCCCCGTACAGGAAGGCGATCTTCTTCTCCAGCTCCTTCTTCTGCTGCTCACGCTGGGCCTCTGTCATCTCGACGACCTTCTTCGGCGTCTCACCGTTAGCACGCCGATTGACCTCGGCCTTGTAGGCACCAGCCCACTCCGGGCTCACCTGACAACCACACGTTGCTACGCGCCACACCATTCTCACAGCACCGACCTGGTTGGACGTGGGTGTGTTGACGGGATCTTGGTTGAACTTGGGCTTCGGTTTGCCGGCAGCCGTCGTCGTGGGCGAGCCTATCTGCACAACCTCCTGAGCCGACTCTAGTCCGTTCACGATCGACTCACAGTTGGGGCAACGTATCTGTGGCTCCTTCCATGTCCAAGTCGCATCCGTCGTTTGACTTGGTGGTTGAACGATGTTGCTCATGGTTATGACCGCCGTTGTGGAAGGCCCAGGTACTAAGGCAGGCTCCGGATCGCCAAGCTGGTACATGGGCTGAGCATCTTCGATATGAACTCCTGCAATGTGTGCGTCAGGTATTTGGTGGAACTGCGTCAGGTTGTACATTGCCATCTCGGCTACATGCTTCATACCATCACTAGCATGACCACCCAACCCAGGTTCAGGTTCAAACCTCACACGCTCTGGAGGGAAAGTAAGCGTCTGCCCGTTACCTGTCTCGATAACCACAGCGCCGAGGGCTTCGTCGTACCGAACTGGACAGCTACTTACTACCGGCATCTTTCCTCCAAGCGTAGATCGCCACCCTGCCCTCCTCAGTGCTACCATACACATCGCTCGACACAATCTCAGGAAACGGCTCCAGAGGGTTCTCCAAGACCTCCCAGGCGAAACCTGCGGCTTCCAGAGCTTCGACGATTGCTTTGAACGTGGGGAGCTTGACATTGTCGCTGTACTTGTTGAGACGGTTGAACGACAGGTCCTTCTTGTCCTCTCTGACCCTTTCCTCCGGATAGATACGTGTGTCGATAACCAAGGCTTCTCCGGCCAATCCTATGCAGTGCTGAAGTACCGGCAACCATTCCGGCAAGTGGTACAAGATCCCTGAGCACAAGACGAAGTCAAACATGAACGGCTCGACCGAGCCACCACATGCCCTGGCCCAGAGTTCGTGCTCCATCACGTCGCCGACGTAGAATGAGAAGTCGATGTCGAGGTCAGCCTCCTTCCACAACATAATACCCTGCTCAACAAATACCTGGCGTCCCTCGATACCGACGTACTTCTTCAATCCCTTCCTTGCGTAACGCAGGCCCCAGTAGCCACAGTTGCAAGCCACGTCCAACATGGTCTTGCCTCTGAACTTGTACCTGGACATGACCGGAGAAGTGAGCACAGCTCCGCGGTACTCGACGTACTGCCTGAGGTACTCGTGGTTGGCCTTGTTACCGACACCCATCTCAACAGGCTCACCGCCAATCGACACAGGGTAGTACCAAGGATCAAGGCCCTTCGGATTCGCCATTTGGATACAACCTCCCTAGAATCTGCGCACCACCGTGGCTCTTCAATGACTCTTTGAGAGCCACACGCTTGTCGTCTTCGTGCCACCGGTCCACGTTGGCAAGGTGCCTGGTAAGGACCTGCTCGAATCTTTCAGGGGTTGTTACCTTGACCTCGACCAACTCGTCAACGATGGCCATCAACATCGCTGAAATATGCTTGTTGAACTCGGTGTTCTCAGGCAAGCCCGCTGAGACCTGAGGCATTGGCGAGTCCATCGGTATCATATTAAAGCCACCGGCAGCAGCCAGCTCGGCAGCGTCTTGCAGGTAGACGTAACACGACGTCGCTTGACGAAGCTCTTCCTGAATCTTCGTAGCAACAAGACACGGGTACTGCCGTGGTCCGATACCCCAGGCCACGCTACCTAGTCGATGCCCGTGTGCCTCATCGAGTTGTTGCTTGTACGTAGCCCATTCGCCAGGGTTACGCAGAAGAGTCATTGCTGACATGCTAATAGTCCGTTTCTTTCGGCCCATAAAACCACCACGACCATCTTGTTCGTACCTATCTTCTCGCGAACACGCTTGCCGTACGTCTTCACGGTGTCGACAGGCGTGTCCATCGCGTCTGCAACCTCTTGGTACGTGTACCCTTCAGCTATCAGACGGATGAACTCGATCTCAGGTTCGTACAGAGTGTCGATGATCGCGGCCGGGTCATCGGTCATTTGTTGGCCTTTTGTGATTTCTGCCGCTCCGCGTTAGTACGTTGTTGGTGATCTTCGTTGGGGATACGATGCTTCCAGTGACTTGGCATCTCCGTGGTGTACATCCAGTTGGGCCACTTCTGTGCTTCCGAAACGACAAACGCTTGGGCGTCCGAGCCGCAGACATCAACCTCGTCATCAGGGAAGTGGTAGCCTTTAAGCCACTCCTCGATCTCCCCTTGCATCTCCAAAAGTTGATCCCGTTTCTTCGTGCCAGGCAATCGACTGCCGAGCTTCCTGTGTAGATCAACTTCACGCCAGTTGTTACCGTTGGAGCCGACCATGAACATGTGCTGCATGCCGGCGATGAACTGGTAGTTGTGCTTCTTGGCCAGCACGTCCATCATGGTCAGCGTCCAGGGTCGCCTGTCACCACCAATGAGGTTCGGTAGGTGGTTCCTGGTGAACATCAAAGAGCCTACAGCACAACGGCTCGATGCAGCACCGGACGGCTGAGCGTAATCGGTCAAGAACAGTTCGTCAGAGTCATAGAAGTAGTACAGCGACTCTGACAACACAGTTGGCTTGTTCCTGGTCGTCCTTTCGACCTGCATCGCCATCCGCTCCGGATGAGAAAGGTTGTCGTCATCCCAGCAAGCGATGTAGTTGCCCTCAGCCCTGGCAGCCCCGTACACGACAGCCTCTGACGGGTAGCGGAAGTTAGTGTGAACCACACGCACAATCGGCTCCTTAGGTACTTCCAGCTCTTCCAGGAACTTCTCGTACCGCGGATCTGCCAGGAAGCCTCGTATCGTGTCCAGGTAGCCAGGCTGGTTGATCACGATCAGCAACTCCCTATCGGTGTGCGTCTGTCGAGCGAAGCTAACAATGGCACGCTGCAAAAGACCGAAACGCGATGCGTGGGAGACACAAATAGCAGATATACACTTCCTCACGATTTGCTCCTTCTAGCTCACAAACTCCAGCGCCTCCGTCAGTCGCTTGCCGCACTCCAGTCGGTACTCTACGGCTTCTATTGACGTGATGGGGACGCTCTCGAAGACACCAAAATCCATGTCCGACTTGCCATCCGTTATGACCTGCTGTATCAGCTCGCCAGTGAGACTGAAACAGGCAGGCACGATAACCTTCCCAGGCCCTGTCAGGCTGCCTTTTGAGACGAACCCATGCCTGCTTGTTAAGGTGGCCCTACTCGGATTACTCAATGCTGAGTATAGAACACGTTGGACCTTCGAGCCATCCAAAAACGGAAACAGCGGGTCGAGGACAATGTACATGACGTTGTCGCTGTTACGGGCATTGTCATCGAACCACCTAAGCAGACCAAAGATTCCTGCATTGGATTTCTGCGTCAGCTTCATGACCTGCAAGGTCGCTTGTGTCTCCAGGCTGTCCTTGCCTTTGACGTGTTCGTTGACAGCCTTAACGTCCTTGGCCAGGATGACAAGATGGTTCAACTCACGGATCTCATCCAGCTTCTTCAATGCCCGACGCAGCATTGAATCGTCTTGCACCCAGTCGAATGGAAGATTGTCGAAGACGGGAACTACAGCTACGTTTCTCACGGTAAACTCCTTCGGCAGCTTAGCTCCAAGCCTGTGCTTGCCAGCTTGCGTTCGTCAGAGCTTCCATCGCTCAGAATAGATCGTCAGACTCGAAGTACTCTCGAACGTCACCAGGCACGTTGGCCCGCAGGTACTTGAAGTTGGATATACGGTCCACTACTGACCTGTTGCGGAGACGTTTGACGGCCGGCTTGACCTCAGAGAATGGCGGTAGAGTCAGGAAGTCAAACACGCCGGCCATGACTTCGTGGTAGTTGAGGAACAACTCTTTGTACGTCATCTCCAGCCGGTCCTCACAAGCAGCCCTGACCTTGCACTCACACGTGGCGTGCCAGCGGCAGAACTGTACAAGCTCGTTCAAGTCGAGCTGCAACGGCGGTGGAGAGTGTCGACTATCTTGGCTGTTCACGGACACGTGAAACACGCCAGAGGCCCTGGCCTGCATCAACGACACGTAACAAGCGACAGGATTGCGAGTGATGTGAATCGTGCAGAAGTCGCCCACCCGATCCCAGTTCCGGAAGTACTCCCACAACTGATTCGCCTCGACGTCACGGTACAAGACCTTGATCCCGACAGCCTGCTCGTCGCGAAGCGGGTTGTCGAAGATCCTACCGTCGAGGTAAAGCTCCGGGCTCAGTGGACGAGCGCAGTACTCAACAGTGTCGCTGGACGAGGGAGGACCGAAGTACGCCTCGTGGTTCTGTTTACGTACCTTCGGATCACGATCCAACAGGTCTGCATGACAGACGGCTTGCGGGTGGGCTGAGATGGACGATTGAACCACCGCAGCACCACACCGAACCTCGCCGACGACAATGAAGTTGAGTATTTTGTCCGTGGTAGGTGGAGTCAGCATGGAGGGTCCCTTTATTGTTCGGCATCCCCTCCGCTTTCTCCTAGTTCCAGGCCGTAAAGACTCATGGCGCTGCGTAGGTAGGCAACCATGTCGTCGTCCATGTCATCAGGCCGGACACCTTTCCACTTCTCGACGTCGTCGTAGGGAGCCATGAACGTCTCCCGCGGCGTCAAGTTCAGCCCATGCCAGAACGCGATCTGCATGGCAGGGCCAGGGAACCAGGTGATGTCGTTGCTGAGCACCACTCGGTTCTTACCAAAGCAACGGTTGTATAGCTCGGTGTCCTCACCAGGGCCTGTGATGCCGGCGTCGTACTGGTGCACTTCGCCTTTCTCGCTGACCTTGGGGAACAGGATCGAGCCAGGGATACCGTCCTGGTTCTCGTGGAAACAGACGATCGAGTTCTCGGTGTCGACGCGAATCTGCTGAGTCAAGGCAACACAACAGCCAGGACGTCTGTGGGCCATCTGGAGAGCGATGCGATGCTGGTGATGGTGGTCGTCATCATCCAGCGGCAAGATCCAGTCGCCCCTGGCTTGCTCGATACCGAAGTTACGCATCGAGCCCAACGTCGGATAACCGACAGGCTCAAGTTGGAACTCTTTCACGGCGGGGTGTTCGCGGTTCGTTACCTCGCGACCACATGTGTTCACAATGACGATCTCGATTCGACGATACGATTGCTGCATCGTCAGGTTGACCGTGGTGCGACACAGGTTCAACCTCTTTTCGTTGCTGACACACATGACGGCGGTAACGAGATCCGGAGAAAGGGAGGGAGCTGCTTCTTTCTTCTGTTCCTGTGTGTCCGGGACTTCAACTTCACCGATGGCGGATGTTTCTGACATTACTGACCTCAAAAGTGTTTTTTGGAAGTAAGGTGGTGAACGACTTCAAACCTTCAGTGTTATAGGGAAGTGCTCCGACGACCACAAAACGATGTCGGTCAAGAACGGGCTGGGAGTGGGCACGATAGACGTAACTAGCACCCTGCCCTTGGTAACCCAACTCCGATCGTACGCAGCGTCGGTAGTTGTGCACAACGACTCGCGATCTATCTCGTCGCAGAACGAGGCCAGCGACACTTCCGGGGTCATGTGGACTCGATTGAGATACAGATCGTTGCGTGCGTTGTTGTCTCCGTTCCAGGTTAGCTGCTGCCGGCCTTCAAACTGGCAAGCAGGACACGGGCGCTGAGCAGTGTTGGTGTAAGCAGCCGCCCAGTTAGGATGTGGTTTCGGTACGTCGACACACCTCTCCGCGATCCCACACTTCTTACAACGCATGAAGCTGACGTCGCCGTCATAGCTCAGCTTGACAGGCATTAGGGCCTGGACGAACGCCGTGTTGATCATCGCTTCCTTGTTCATGTCAACAGATACGAGTTCAAACGGCAGTTTTCTTCCCTTGCTGTCCTGAAGCTGTGGCCAACAGTCCATGTTGCGATCCGGAGCGCCGAACACTAGGCGGGCATTGTACGGGTTATCCGAGAAGGCAGGAGGGTTCTTATGGACGTCGATGATCTTCATCCCAACCCAACACATCTCCTGGTGGTTGAGATCGCCGAAGAACTGAATGAACATCTCCTGGATGAACAACAGCGAGTTCCCCTCGCCGTTCATCAACTTCGTGTGCATCGGGTCAAGGTCGGTTTCGATGTGAAACTTCTGCCATGGTTGCTGCACCACGGCGTCGAACACCTCCCCGAGCGCATCAGCGTCATCGGCCGCGTCCTCAACCACTCGCCTGATGGCATCTTCCCAAGGTGGCTCGATCTCTTCCTTGGATTCGGCCAGCTTCGGGACGCTTGCGACGGCAGCAGCCGCCACGCCTGCCCCTAGACAGCGGGACAGGAAGTCTCTTCGAGTACTGGACATAGGGATCTCCTCCGCTAAAGGCACCGGTTTTCCGGAGTTTTACTAAAAAGGGTGAAGTCTGGCAAGCGGTTTACCAGAAAGCGCAAAGAAAAACGGACCAATCGGGGTACGACGGCCCGTTTTCCCTGCGTCCGAGCATGCCGGTGCCTTGCGGAAGCACCGTCCAATGTAAGCAATGATAGCAAAAAGGCAAGGCCAGTGGTGGGACCTTGCCAGCCAGGAAATATAGCTCCCGACACGATGCCCGGTATGATTGCGCACCGACTCTAAAAGAGATCGGCGGGACGTCGCTTGCAAGAGAACCTTTCGGCTGGGTAGGGGTCCGTGACGTCACACGGCCCTGACCACTTGCGTCTCTTGCCGTTGAGTAGCGGGTACAGGTGTCGCACCTGTCCTCCGGTGGTTATGAGCCACCAGCGGGCACTGGCCCACCCGCAGTCTTCCTCTCAAACCGCCTTCTGGACTCCGATTCCGCCCATGTCGTGACACTTGAGCAAGGGTCCAAGCGATCGTCAGCAAATACAGTAGCGTCCTGGCTCGGCCGTGTCAACAGATGTCCGGATTCTGTCCGGATTTCGTCCGCTACACCAGACGTAGCAATGCTACGCCGGACGTAGCGTGTCCGGATTTTGTCCGGTTTTCCCAGGGTCACTGCGGCCGACTACCAAACAAGCAAGCGTTATCGTACTCCTCCCTTCGCTTCGCAGCGTCCACCTGCTGCCTGGCAACCTCCTGCTCAGTACGCTTCGGCGACTTCCACTGCGGTAGATCCAACCAATCCAACTCGCCGCTGAGATATCCGAGCACGTAGAACTCCTCGTCGCTCTTCCATCCCATCACCAAGGTCTCGTTGCCGTGTGTTGACTGCTGCAACGTGCAGCCTCCGTCCATGAACCGAACTATCTGTGGAACCTGGCGAAGCTCTTCGAGGCTGTTCACCTCTTGATGTCCTTCGGCCGGTTCACCATCGTTTACAAAACCAGGACAGTGTGGACGAAACGTGGCCATGTCTAGCACCTTATGAAAGTCTGGAGCTTGGTCGTTCTGGCTAAGTACAACGGATGCTCCGGTTCCCCTGTCGAGTTCCGACCGAAGCACTTGATCTCCATGTCCTTCTTCGTGCCCCAGTCCTTGATGTTACGAAGGATCTCAACCACTCTGGCACTACGCTCACGATGAGCACCGTCGTTGCCCCAACAACAGACGATGTGGTTGAACTTGCTGCATGTCTTCCAAATGAACTCGTCGCCGAAGTCGCCAACGGGATCTCCCTGGCGAAGCATCACTGCACGATCTGTAGCCCGGAACGCAAATACGTTGAGCATGATCATCCCACCGAAGCCCCAGTCGTATGCGAAGTTGATGCACCTGGTCACGGTCCTGTCGTTGGTCTCCTCGTCGGCCGTGCTGGGGTTCAGCCCGATGAACACCGTGGGTGGTAGGTCATCGTTCCACTTGCGCCATAGAGCGTAGCGATACCGGCGAGCTTCGTGACCCAGGTGAGGATCTTCAACGCTGAACGTGGCTCCGTAGGGTCCAACCTCCCTGGCCTTCACCGCGGATCTGTCGTTGAAGTGAAACGCCTTGCAGTAGGGACAACGCTTGCCGCTGCCGGCCATCGACCACGGATAACAAAGAAGATCGTGCTGACACCAAGGGCACGTGGCATAGTAGTAGCTACGGCCGTTGGGCGCTGAATGAAGCCCAGATGTTTGTACGTTGGCTCGCTCGGCCGTGAAATCACGGAGATGTGCGGATTCGGTTTTCATGTAGTTTCCGGTCGCGGCGAGGGCAGGTCGAACAGAATGGGTACTTCCGTCTACCTCCCGGCTTGAGCAGATCCCGCATCATCTGCTGACGCCGCTCTCCATACCAAAGCTCCCAAAGGGAAGCGTCATATACTGTACCAAGATCGAAGTTCGCTGCAAAGTCCGCACAACAGAAGCAAGCCTCGCCCCTGTGGTTGACGTGCAGCGCTTGGATTGGTGCGAGGCAGGGCCGATCAATGTTCCTCTTCACCAGGGCATCTAGGTCGAACGTCGGGGAGTAGTGAGAAGGGCCGAATATGCCAGGCTTGAACCTGACGTCGGTGTGCTCGAACGACTGCTTGATGGTTCGCCGTCTTTGTTTCCTGGCCTGGCCTTCCAAGTACATCGACACCATGAGCACATCCAACATACCGTCCAGTTGCCTTGCCAGGTCTACTGTCAGGTTGTCTCCGTTGCTCAACAAACACGACTTCAACCCGAGGCTCTTCACGTAGATTACTATGTCAACGATCCTGGGGTCCAACAGTGGTTCGTTGTAGAAGGTCAAGCCGATCCAGTCCGGGTGACCCATCTCGACGGCCTGTTCCAAAACGTGCTGGATCGTCTCCAGTGGCATGAAGTTTCTCTCGCGCCAAGGTCCCGCAACGTCAGCGTCCGGGTGGGAGTTCCGGATGCACTCAACACAGCGACGGTTGCAGTAGGACGACGTCTCCAGGTTAATCCACCGGAGAGGTACGGATTCGTTTCTCATGCCTGCTCATGTAGCGGCGAGGACAAGTAGAACAGAACGGGTACTTCTTTCTGCCACCAGGCACCAGCAAATCACGCACCATCTGTTGGTGTTTCTCGCCGTACCAAATCTCCCTGAGCGTGGCGTCGTACACCGTACCAAGGTCGAAGTTAGCTCCAAAGTCAGCACAACAAAGACAGACCTCGCCTTTGAAGTTGATGTACAAAGCGCAAGTCGGCATGTTGCACGGCCTAACGACATGCTTCTCCACCAAAGCGTCCAAGTCCCAGGACTGTGCATAGTGGGCCGGGATGAACACACCAGTCTTGAACTTGACGAACGTCTTCTCAAACAAGCCACATATCCTGCGACGCCTTGCACCTCTTTCTTTGCCGGTCTGGTACAACGTGAAAGCAACCATGTCCAACACGCCGTCCAGCCTGCTTGCCAGCTCCTCGGTCAGGTTGTCGCCGTTGCTTAGAAGAGACACTTTCAGACCCAAGCTCTTCACGTAGGCAGCAATGTCCGCGATCCTGGGGTCCAACAGTGGTTCGTTGTAGAACTGAAGACAAATACTATCCGGGTGTCCCATCTCAACGACCTGTTCGAGAACGTGCCGTATCGTCTCCATCGGCATAAAGTTCTCTTCCAACCAGGGCTTCGTGACGTACTTATCGTGATGAGAGTTTCGGATGCAGTTGACACAACGACGGTTGCAGTAGGACGACGTCTCCAGGTTGACCTGGTTGAGAAGGATTGTCTTACCCGTACAGTCGATCACGGATGAGTGCCTCTGATTACGTGCAAGCGTCAAGCCATTTGTCGTCGCCCGGCCCAGCCCTACCAAACAACGGGCAGGCCGAACAGTAAGGGTACTTTCTTCTGCTGCCGCGCTTTGTCAGCTTACGCATCCTCTCCTGGTGTGCGTCGCTGAACCACAACTCCTCGATCGTGCTGTCGTTTATGTTGCCCAGGTTGAAGTTGGCCCCGAAGTCCGAGCAGCACATCAACTGTTCACCCTGGTGATTGATGTACATCGCCCTGGGAGGGTTGAAGCAGGCCCTACCGATGCGATCAGCTACGATCGTGGCCAAGTCGAAGGTCGGAGAGTGCTGAGTAGGGTTGAAGCCGACAGGCTTGATGCAGACGGGCGTCTTCTTGAAGTAGGACCTGACCCGTTTGTTCCTTCTTTGTCTTTGCTTCTTTGAGCCGTAGGTGGAGAAGTTCATCCTGAGCAACACACCGTCCAGCTCCTTAGCAAGCTCACGTGTCATCTTGTTGCCGTTCGACAAGATGACAGGGTGTAGCTTCTTCTTCTTAACGTACCTGCAAAGGTCCGGTATCCTGTCATCGAGCAGCGGCTCGTTGAAGTGAGCGAAGTAAATGACGGTAGTGCCGGCTCCGTTTTGTCGTGGATCTCCCTGCAACGCGGCTACCTGATCAACGACCGAGTGGATCAGCTCTGTCGGCATGAGGTTCTGCTTGAACCAAGGCGCTGTCTTCTCCTTGTCTGGATGAGAGTTGCGCATGCACTCTGGACACCTACGGTCACAGAGTGAAGAGTTTTCCAGATTCACCTGCCGAAGCGGGAAAGGTCTAATGGTGCGTGTCACCCCACACTGTCCTCCATTCCGGGTGTTTCAGGTTCCACTTCACCACCCGCTCGATCGTTTCCTCGAACTGGAATGGATACTGGAAGCCTGTGTCTCGCAGCTTACGCCCGTCCAAGGCGTATCTCCGATCGTAACCTGGCCGATCCTCGTCGCCGCGGACCAGCTCATACTTGAGTTCCCTTCCCATGATTCTAGCAATCAACTGGGCCATCTCAAGAACATTCTTCTCCGTCTCACCGACGATGTTGTACCTGGTGGGCAACTCACTACCCTTGCCCTGGTTATATCGGTTGAACGGTAGGTCCAAGATGTGCAGCAGCGCCGCACCCACGTTCTTCGCATCGAGCCACACTCTGGAAGCAACACGCTCCTCACTATCCGAGTGGATGGACACTGTCTCGCCGGCCATGATCTTCGAGATGACCTTCGGGAGGAACTTCTCCGGATCTTGTCGCTCGCCAATCACATTCATCGTGTTGGTGATGCAAATAGGGGCCTCGTACGTCCTCCAGTAGGCGACCGACAGGGCCTCCTGGGCTGCCTTCGAGGCGGAGTATGGATTGCTGGGTTTGATGGTGTCCCACTCCGGATGTCCTTCACCTTCCCAGCCGGCGTCGCCGTAGACCTCGTCCGTGCTGATCTGGACGAACTTCTCGCAACGCACCTCGCGGAATAGCTCTAGCATGTTGATGATGAGCTGGGTGTTGTTCTTCCAACACGTCCGCGGATCTCGAACTGACCTGGTCACATGGCTATCGCTGGCCATGTTGATGATATAGTTGAACCCTTTCTCTCTGCGGTGGCCCATCTCCACCTCACGCTCCATGATCACGTTCATCGTCTCCGGGGAGAACGGCACGGCCAGGTCCACCTCGTGGAGCTTTAACCGGCCTTGGCGGATGTACATCTGGAGCTTGGTACAGATCCGTAGCTTGTCTCCCTTGTGTGCTGGGTTCCACGAATCAAAACCGACCACATCCCAGTCGGTGTGCTCCAAGATCCAGAGAGCCACGTGGTGACCAATGAAACCTCCAATACCGGTCAACAGAAGTCGTTTCTTCATTTCTTCATCTCCGCCAGTTCTAGTGTTCGGGTGGCGTCCGCTTCCGACATCCTAGCCATCCTTCGGGTCTTCTTGTTGTCGGGGAACAACTGGTTGTGGTAGACCCTGGTGTTCAGCCCGGCCAGAGGGTCCCACAACGATCCAAAGTCTACCACCGAGTGCCCGTCATCACCCACGCGGTTGTAGACGACGTCCAATATGATCTCTGCCGGCATACTGCAAGACAGAGACACCAGGGCACGCTCACCGTCAGACTCAGACACGGCGGTGAGTATCTTGGCAATGATCTTTGGCATGGCATTGAAGGCGTCGACGGACGGCACCTCGATGAACTTGGCAACCTTCAGGGCCTCGGCCTTTCGCAGATGGGCAGGCCCCACGACGATGAGATGCCTGGTGTTGACGGCCTCGACGATCTCATCCAAGCGGCCGTAGATGGCAGCCTTGTGGAAGACGTCGGAGTCGACCCAGTCGAACTCCAGATCGTTCCAGCCTAACCACTTGGGGATCTTCTTACCGTACTCCTTCATGGCCAGCATCTGCATGCCCATGATGTACGTGGGCTTGCTCTTGAGCACGTCGGCGAGCTGCTCGTTCATCTCCGGGAAGAACTTGTGCTTGTCGCAGTTAGATCCTCTAACCTTACCGAAGACGGCACGCCACTCCCCATCTCCCCAACGACTGAAAGCGAAGCCTTCTTGGCTCCTGATCCTCTCAGTGTAGCTCGATACGTCTGGCCTTCTGATCGAAATACCATTGAGGGTAAAGTCTGGAGTTTCCGTCATCGACTAACCACCAAAGTACCTTGCTATGGCGAAGGCGATGGGTCATACCCAAATGTTCCACCGCGCGTTCCACGCCTTGTCGTACTGAAGGGAACTGCCAGTCATCACCAAGGATCTGTGCTTCAGGGAAGTACTCAATCGAGTTCTTCGTGTCGTGGAACGCAGATTCAACATCGTGCCCGGCATCCACGTAAACAATATCAGGCTGGGCACCTAGACGCGAGACCAATCTCAGTCCGTCCGTGGTGTTGAGCCTGACAGGTATGAGAGAGCGCCGGTGCCGCCAGCAGTTACGAACGAAAGTCTCATAGAGGACAGGGAGCATCCTCTGAACAAAAGGGCTCTTGTTGAACTCCTCGCTACCTCTCCAGTGGTCGATACAAACGATGGTGCAGCAAGGAAACTGGTCGGCAAACCACCTGGAAGACTTTCCCAGCCAGGACCCCAGCTCGACGATCAACGTGGTGTCAGGACGAATGATCCTGTATATGGTCTCATGACGATCGTGGGTGAACCACCCATGACACGACACTCTCACGTTTGGACGACTTCTAGGCCAGGGAAACATCTGGCTAAGAATCGCCAGGGCCTCTCGGTTTCTTGAAGTCTGATCGTCCACCTATATCTATCCCGAACTGGACGCCACCACCAAGATTCTTGATAGGCGTCTCGATCATCTTACCTGTAGCTCGCCGCTGTAGCTTGCAGGATTCACAGTCGCAAATACGGACGTCATGTCCGTCGTTTTTCAGGCCGTCGTCTTTCATATCTTCCTCAGTGGGGTGTTTCCATCCAGTCTAGCACCACAGAACGGGCAGAAGAAGACTTGTACGGTCAGATCCTCCCTGGTCTGCCCTGGTCCTCCTGAGTCCATCTCGTGGACCCAGCGGCCTTTGTACCAGTGGATGACGTTCTCCACGCGACTGTCGCAGCAGGCAGGTGAGTCGAAGTCCTTGGGTGGCCCGTCCTTCAAGCGTTTGGAAGTCGGGTAAGGCTTGACCGGGCACCTTCCCTCGATCAAGACCGTGTCGCCTGGCTTGGCAACGAGCTGGTCTGTGTCGAGCTTGATCTCTAGCTCTTTGCTGTGCGCCTTGGTGACGATGTAGGCGTCCGTCACCTTGAGTCTAACTCTTTGGGTCATTGGGTTTGTACCTCTGGAAGCCTTGCAGGAAGTCGCTATCGTCGTCGAACTGTCCCGCAACTCTTCCAACACCGAGGGCGTTCAACACTCCGTTGATCAAACCCAGGGCACCAACAAGATGAACAGGCTCTCCATAGGCTATTCCCGGCGTATCTACGACGACACAGGGATCATCGGCCAACTGGTCACTACATGGCACCCTGTTCATCATCAAAGCGTGCATCGCCAACGGGTCCCGACGATACGCTTCGTTCAACATCGCGATCACTTTTTCTTGGTCAGTCATACCTTCACCAGTTGTTCAGCCTGGGCCTTCGTGAAGAAGATGATGTACATCGTCTCACACATGACGATGCCTCGAATCCAATACGGGAACGCGGCCGGCTGCTCCTCGACGGCCTTGTTCAAACCTAGCTTCGCGCAAGCCACGTCGGCCTGGACCATCCAGTCGGCAAGCTCCTCCTTGCTTCGGATGATTCGGCCGGCTGGTTTCTCGTCGTACGTCATCAGTAATCCACACACAGAAAGATTGGGTCACCTGGAAGGTTCATGCTCCTGGCTTCATCGACGCCAAGGAAGTCACGGTGAGTGACCGTCCTGGCGTTGAAACCAGCCTCAGTAAGTCGGTCGACGAAGTCTAAGCCATAAGCTCTGACGTGGTCCTTCTGTCCGAAGTGTTTGAGACGCTCCGCGGGATCTGTGATCGAGGGATCTTCCCAGGTCCTTTCTGCAATGATCGGAACCATGAACACTGCCCAACCACCAGGTGCCAACACACGACGCAGCTCCCGCAAGGCAGCCCGGTCATCCTTGACGTGCTCCAAAACGTGACTGCAATAGACGACGTCGAACCATCCATCGCGAAACATGAGGTCCATCACATCTATCTGCACCATCGCCTTTGCTTTGTCCGGGTCAGAGTCTGCTGACACGTAGCCACCACCAAGACGCTTCTTGAGTCGTGACTGGAAGCCCCATTCCGGCGCTACGTGCAGCATCCTCTTCGGTTCGCCGTCAAACAAGTTGGTCCGTAGCTGAAAGAAACGCCACACAAGACGGTGACGCTCCAACGATCCACAGTGCCCGCACCTCGCGTTCGGACGAGGCTTGTTCTTGTTGTACGACTGGAACTTGCTGCTCTTCTCACAAACAGGACAGTACATCAGTGCCTCGACAGGATCTCTGAGGCCGAAGTGTAACTGGTCTCGGTCGCTTTGACCGGGGCTCCCATGCCGAGCTGAAGCTGAGCAAGCTGCCGCTCCATTAAGTCCTCCGGTGCACAACCTTCAGCACCAGGCGGACCACAAGGGCCTTGAACGCCTTCAGGACCTCGTCGCCCTATTGCACCAAGCGCACCAGGATCTCGCCTCCTCTGCCTGAGCTGGTCACGCATCAGCGCTTCCACGGCAGCGTTCGGGACCGGTTGTGCAGGGTAGAACACCCAACCCACGTCGCCCTTCCAAGAGAACGTCTCAAAAGGGCCTGACCGCCACCTCCAGGCGGTCTGCGTTCTTCACCATGTCCTCGGTGACGCGCTCGTCTCGTAGGGCGAAGACCTGAACTGCGTGTTCGTTGGCGAACAGCTTGAACTCGGTGGGTGGGACGACGACGATCGTCTCCGGGATGGGTTCACAGTTGGCCGGCGTCGGGTCGGCCGAAGCGTTGTCCGGGGCTCTGCCGGCGTTACGCTCTTCTTTGGTGGTGTGGTACAGCACTGCGAAGCTGTAGAGCTTCATCACGGATCTCCTTCGGGTTTCGGCCACTTGGCCTAGCTAAGAACAACAAGCCGCAGCACGTACAAGCCTGCCTTGAGCAACTGAGCGTTCAAGGGAAGCAACTGCGGCAACCAACATTTGGCAACGATAAAGGTCTCAAGCATCACGATGGGATTGCTCTACGCAACCGTCTCCTTTGTTGCTCGGCCATCAGACGTTTGCGTCGACGCCGAGACAGTACGTGAGAGGAGTATCTCTCCTCGAACGTCCGTTCACCAAACCGGTAGCGAGTCACGGTCTTGTTCGGGTAGACCACGATCTCTACCGGAAACAGGGTAACACAATCCTCGACTGGGTCAAACAGCTCCACTGGTATGTCTGCTGGCCAACTTACCGGCCGCTGTGGAAGTACCTGTAGCTGCGAAGTATGCAAGGAGACCGCCACTCGTTCCCCTCCAGAAGTCATCGGCTGATGGATTGTTCGCGGTGATCATCATGAAGACTGTAACGCAGGCCGTGACTACCATCGCAATCAGGCAGTACTGCCACCAACACATCTGAGCAGTACCAATACGCTTCCCAAACAGCGAAGCCACCCACCCGCCAGCAAAGCCGAAGAGTCCGCCTCCGGTTCCACGCCAAAAGTCATCGGCCGATGGGTTGTTAGCAGTACACATCATGAACACGACCAAGCACCCGGTGAGTACCACTGCCAGCAAGCAATACTGCCACCATTTCATCTCGAATCCCTCCCAGACTACGAGCCGGTGATCCGCTCCAGCGCAGCAGCCATGTCTGGAGGTAGCGGACTTGGGGCCTGCACAGGCTCCTCGGCCAGCTCCTTGATTTCTTCCAACGTACCGTCAGCAGCCTTATCAGCCATGTCGCCGAGCCTGGCTTCAAGTTCCTCCTGGCTGATGGGCTGTGTGTTCTGCGACATCTCGACCATCTTGGCCGAGTCAGGCAGCTTCGGCCGGCGCTTGCAGCATGCCTTGTACTTGAGACCGCTACCGCACGGGCACTTGTCGTTGCGTCGAGGCGTCTGCTGAGTACGAAGGATCACAGTGTTGCCGTGACACTTCTTGCAGATCCGCTTGGTGCCTTTCTTCGTGGGCACGGTCTTGAAGTAAGGTCGAACGCCACAGTACTCACAGTACTCGACCTTCTTCTTCTCTTTCGGCTTGTTGGCCTTTGCAATGGCCGCGGCGACTTCGGGACTGGCTGATTCCATGGTTACTTCTTCGTTGGCAAAGTGTGACCTTCCTTGCAGGTCTTGCACGGATATCCGATACCGCAGTGCAGCTTACGGCAAACTGGTTTCGACTGGCGTGGTAGGTGCATCTTTCTTCTTGTGACTCCTGATCAACCAATAGATGAAGAAGAGCCACCAGAACAACAAGCAGATGATCACTCCAAATGCAGCCCAGCCTTCCTCCAACTCACGATGGAAGTACAGCAACGACCAAACGGTCAAGGCAGCCCACACATACACGATCAATCCAAAAACCACTTTTGAACTCACAGCTTGAAGTCAGGTGGCAACGGTTTTGGCGTCGGTGCCTGCGGTTCCTCGGGCAATGCTTCAGGCATCTCCGGGAACTCCTTCGACCAATAGTAGAGGATGTGTTTCTCTCCATCAACCTCGAAGTCGATACGCTTGGTTGGAAGCTGCTTGATGTCGTGGTTGTACGAGATCACCATGCGTGCTTCTCTGAGTGTCTCGTGCAATCCGTCGATCACGTTGGGGAACAGGTACATGTAGACCACGTCGGCCATGCTGAGCTTGTACCTGGTGACGTCCCCCACCACGATCAGCGAGCCCCTATAGCCAGACAGCTTCTCCTTGGCCAGGTTCGCAGTCTCTTCGTTCAGCTCGATACCAATGACCTTGCAGTTGACCTGCTTCAGCGCCGCAAGCAACACGCGGCCGTCACCACACCCAAGATCGTAGAACGACTCACCAGCCTGTAGCTCGGCAAGCTCCAAGACCTTTGCGATGACGGGGTCTGACGTAGGTACGAACGCCAGGTCCTCGACCTTCTCCTCTTCCGGCTCTGGGGCCTGCTGTGCAGCCACTGGTGCCTTCTGTACACGTCGCTGAACGATCCGATAACCGTTCATCGGGCCAAAGATGCGATTACACATCGCACAGTACGGGTTGTTGCAGTACCTGGCCTCGGCGATCGAGGTCAAAAACAGGAGCAACAGTACAGACATTCCTAGACGTTTCATGATGTCACTTTCCTTCTGTACTCGCCAGCGTATAGATCACGCAGTAGCTTGTACATGTTGTCGACGACTCTCTGTGTGTTGGCGTCTTGTTTACCTTTGACGTCATCCCAGTCATCGACCTTGGTCCTACGGTTCTTGTTTCGGGTTCCTACGCGAATCATTGTTCGACGGCATTTAGGGCACTTGGCACCGTCCAATGCAAACTCGTGAGCCTTGTCTAAGACCAGGAACTTACGTCTCTGGCAGTACCCACAAGCGAAAGTGACCATGAAAGCCATCAGACAACCCTAATCGAACTTCGCTTTCGCCAGTGCCCCTACGTGCCCCACGGCAACGCCTGGTCTCTCAATGAATACAGTCTCATCCATGTCGAACTTGTAAGGGCACGGTGGTGTGTACTGAATCTCCCTGACGATGTCCTCGTCATCCACCCACACCGTGCAGTTGTCCCAACAATCGGTCCACCGTCCGCCGTCGACGCGGTAGACGCGCAGCCTAAAGCCTCTCAGTCTGAAGACGATGTCGAACCACAGCTCGTCCGACAGCGGCTTGTCCAAGTGTCGTCTGAAGTCCACGGACCCTCCTTGCATCATGCCAGGGTCCGGGATCTCGTTGTGATGGTTCCCTCGATAGTCGTCCCAGTGAGGAACAGCAGCCTCGGCCATCTTTGCGTCCTGCTCCTCACATATCTTGTCGATCTCTGTCTGGGACATGGGTCTCTTCGGTCGACGGCGTGGTTTAGCTTCGATCTTGTCGAACTCGACTTGGAGTTCCGGTTCCGTGTTCGCAAAGCCATGTTCAGCCCAACCGAAGAACTCTCTGCTGAACGGCGCTGGACCCTGTCCCTGATTGAACTTGTCCCAACCACTGCCAGGTGTAACCGCTTCGCCCGAGCCCTGAGACTGACCACAGCCGGCCGGCAACTGGAGCTGTCCGGGCTCTGCCGGCAGATCCGTGATGATAAGACCCCCGCCTCCTTGCACCAACTTCTGTGCCCTCTTGAGATCGTCAGGTGTCATGTTATTCCTCGAACTGATAGTGCACTGCTTTGTCAAACGCCCTTGTCACTGCTGGGTGGTCCTCCCTGAACCCTTCCATCCTAACATGCTTGACGGTCACCTCGAACGCCGGATCTTGTCCCCTGGCCATGAAGAACACCGGTTGATAGCGTGCAACTGCGCCTTGGACGGGGTAATGTAGTATCCCTCCACCCCAGTTCAGCATGTCTCCAAACAGGAACATGCCGGGATAGCCAGAGCCTTCTATAAGCTCCTGCATCACCCTGACCTCGTTGTCGTTCGGCGGGCCTGGCTTCACCTCGGCCCATAAGTGACCAGGACCGAGTAGGAAGTCAGGCAGGTAGCCAGGATGCACCTGGGGCTCAGGCTCATAGTCCCAATCCAAACCCATCTCCCCAAAGAACACAGCCCAGCGAGCCTCGGTCCTCGATCGGAACTCCTCGCCGGCATACCAGGTCTTCTTGGCTGGCACGGCGTACTTGCGACCGTGCTTGGACGTGACAGGCTGATAGACTCCTAGAAGATCGTCCCGGTCTCTTATCTGCCTGGCCAGGAAGAAAGGAACCTTGGCCTTCTCCAAGAACTCCAACACCTTCTTCTCGTCATACCCCGGATAGGCTTTGACGAACTCAGCAGCAAGGTAGTCCAGGTCAACCTCGTTATCGTCATCTACGACGTAGCCGCGTGTGAACGCTTCCAGCCTGGTGTAGATGCCCTGGCTCTTTGCCCACTCAACAAGTACGTGCCATAGTGCTTTAGCCATTGTCGATCGGTAGTTGTTTGACTTTCCTATCGCGGCACTTTTCAGCCATGAACTTCGCGCGCTGCCAGCATGACTTTGGTGAACAGTTCAACTCCCAGAACTGTACAGAGTTGCGACGCAGAGACATCTGTAGCTCGGCATCGTCCAAGAATAGTTCAACCTGGGTGACCATGTCAGACATGTCTTCCCAGAACGGTACGTAGTCTCGCAACGGTCTTGGTCGTTCCCAGCCGGTGATCGTCAAGACGTGTGGACAGATCAACGGCAGGCCAGTAGCGAAGGCGAAGGAGCTGCTCCGATCGAACGAGTTGGCGAAGGCTCCGGAGATGTGCAACATGCAGGCGCTTTCGGCCAACGCCTCGCGGTACTCCCCTTTGTCACGAATGAAGTCGGTCTTGACCCTGCTACCGAACCGCTTCTTGAGGAGATCCACACCGTAGCGACGTCGCTCATTGCATTGGTTGCGTGCGTTACCACCGCCCATACTCATACGGCAGTCTATGTCTTCGCCAGCCCTACCCTCGAACTTCTCGCGTACCTCCAGGATCTCTACGTACGGGAAGCCTGTGAGGCATGGCCAGGAATGGACGTAGTGTAGTCGCTCTACCTGTGGGAAGCAGTTCTTGAGCATCACGAAGTCAAACGTCCTGGCCGCGGGAGGAATCAGACCAAGGTCGTTGAAGCTCAATAGGCCGAGCACGTCGTCGACTTCAAGACGGAGACAGTGGATCGGATTACTATGTGGAGCATCGTTGTGGTAGAACTCCACCTTGCAGTCCGAGTTCTCATCCAACCACTTGCCGGCGTCAACTAGGTGCTTGTGGTAGTGGATCAGGTGCTTCTCCGTCTCCTGCGTCCACGGATGGTTTTCTTCGAGCCTTATGCTTTGGGGTAAGGTCAAGGTTGAATCCCCGACAACCATCGGGATAGCCAATGCGTTTAGCGACGTCATTGATTTGTTCAACGAACTTCCCTCCCTTCTGACGAGTGTAGTAGGCGGAACACGTCTGTCTGAATCGGATGTCGCGCCTCCACTGCTCATCAAGAAAGACCTGTCCCTTCTTCCCTTTGTATTTCTCACCCAGGTACATGCTGTAGTCGTGGGTGCAGTTGAAGAAGTGATCCGCCCTTGCATGTTGAGCGTAGATCGAGTTGTTGCCGCCGACCATGCAAGTGTCGGTCGTCTCTGCCCACGGATCAGCCGTCCTATCTTCGTCGAACGGCACCTCCAGCTTAGCACAGAGCTTGCGCATGGTCTCTACCGGATTGGACGCCAGGTCTCGGTAGGTGACGACGGCGATGTCGTTGGAATGAATGATCGGCACGTTCTTGACCCACTTGGGCATGACGATGTCCTCGCGGCACCACTGCGAGGCTGCGTCCATGAAACGAACGACGGTGCTGTATATCTCCGCCCAGGACAGCATACAGTAGCCCACCTCTTCGTTTTCGTGGTGCTTCTGGTAGCTCCAGGCGAACTCGTGAGGGTTCTTACTAAGGATGATGACCTGGTGACGATACTCATCCGGGACAGGGGGCATCTGGTTGAACATGGAGCCCACGTTCTTGCTGGCGTCGACCAGCACGTGTGTCTCTGTGTCGTACTGCTCCTCTGCGTAGTGGGCGAACATGTTCTCCCAGAACTGCTGGTCACCCTTGAACCTGTACATCTCGCACTCGGTCAAGGCTCCCTGACACTTTGGACAGAACGCCTCGGTCGTGGGATTGAACCAGTGGTACGTCTCGTTCAAGCCACGGGTGTGAGGCTGGACATTGAACAGGGCACTCAACAAGGTAGACCCTGAGAAGGCTGTGCCGGCAACTCTGATTACGTGTTTCTGCATGTTACACCTTTGGACGTACAACCCACTCCAAGTAATCCTCCCACCGACGAGCCATTGCCTGTACGGTGAACTCCTTCGAGGCAACCTCTTGTGCACGTTTCACGATACCATCCTTGTCCTCCAATGCAGTACGCACCGCCTCGGCCAGGTCCTTACCCGTTGGATCGCGAGGGACACGAAAGACAAGCTGCCCATACTTGTCTTCAAGCTCAGGCACGCTACCAACTGGCGTAGCCACCACAGGCTTGCCGGCCAACCAGGCTTCAATGAGTCCAAGGCTGAAGGCTTCGCGCTCGGAAGCGAGCATGAAGACGTCGATGGCGGACAGCACATCTCCCACGTTGTCTGTCGGTGGGAAGAACCTAGACCGGCCTTGGATGTTCCTCTTGCAGTAGTCAATCAGTTCGGGATCGCTGGCCCGTCCAGTCTTGTCCCACCCATAGTAAACGGCTATGAATCCCTTGCCAAGCTCTTTCACCGCCTCGGCTGCTGCGTAGGGCCTCTTCTCCGACGTCTGCCGGCCGATGTAACCGACAATGATGTTCTTGTCCTCAGCGCCCCACATGGCTCGAACACGATACCTAGCCTCGCCGTTCGAGATAACACGCTTGGGATCTGCCCCGTTGTAGAGGATGTGCCTCGGCATGTCGTCGAACCCTTTGCGGCCGACGAAGTAGCCCATCGCTGCGCGGGACACGGCTGCCAGGTGTGTAATGCCCTGTATGTCCCAGTTGTTCGACTCTTTGAGGGTAGAGTGCGAGCACAACACCCTGGGGACGTGAATGTCCTTGAACCAGTGCTTCATCTTGGGACTGCCCCAGGTCACGATGACGTCGGCTCCCTCCACGGCCGCAGCGATCGGGCCTCTGAAGTTCCTAGCCTTGACCAAGGTGAAGTCGTCGTAGCAGAAGGGAAGGGCGTGTGGTGGTCTCTTCTTACCGTCTGCCTTCGTCGTGTAGAGCTTAACGAACGGAGCGATCTCAGACGTCAACCGCTTATCCGCACCGCCGTAGCCACTGACGGCTACACCAGTCCAGATCACTCGCATCGGGTCTGTATGTTTGACAAGATCGACGATCCAACGCTCCGCCCCACCGAGCGTCATGTTGGGCGTGATCATCGCGGCTTTGATCATTAGGAAAACCAGAGTGGTTCGTCGGGCAGTACGCTTGTTTCTTCGTCGAGTCTCTCAAGTTCGTCCAGCGTCGGAGCGTTGGCGTCCTTACCTGAGACGATCGGCTCAAATCCTTCGTCAAACTCCCAGTCGATGCCTACCTTGACGCAGGCCCAGTTGAGTGCCTTGTCATTCTCAGGGATGTGTGGCGTGTCACACATGTAGAGCACGACGCTGTCTTCTTCGGCGTAGAAGCCATGTGCAAAGCCCTGCGGCACCCAAAGCCTGCTGCCGTTCCTGGACAAGCTGTACGACGTCCATTTGCCATAGTCGGGAGATCCTTTGCGGATGTCCACGATTACGTCATAGATCGCTCCAACGACGACGCAAATGAACTTGCCCTGGGGACAAGGCCATTGATAGTGCATCCCCCGGATCACGCCAGCATGGCTCTCACTGACGATGGCATGCCTGAAACACGGAACAGGATCACCGTGCCTACCACCACCCTTTTCCCAACCTAAGCTGAACACTTCGAGGAGGCGATCAGCGTGGTACACCTCGTTAAGCTGCCCTCGATGGTCAGGGAAGATGCGAGGCTCAGTGATGTAGTGAGGCTCGTGCCTCTTCCGCAGGATGTTGGTTATTGTTTCACTTTTCACTTTGTACGATCTCCACTTCTCCGTTGGACGCCAAGTTGAGCCAGTTAGACCTGGCTACCGTGATCTTGACCGATTGTCCGCTAGTGCCAAGTCTCTGAGCTATGACGCTCGGAGGCATGGTGCCTTCTTTGGCAACCAGGTCGTATATCTTCGTGGCTGCCTCAGTGAGTCCGTCTGGAACGTCGCTCTGCCTACCCTGCCCACTCTGCTCACTACGCTGACTGGTCGACTGTCGCCTCGGCGTAGTCTTGGGGCGGGTTGGTATTTTACTCTTGCCGTCCTGACCGAGCCGCTTCTCCAGGATATTCCTGGCTTCCTCCAGTGAGGCCAACACCCGTTTGAGATGATCAATCTTGACGTCAATGATTCTCAGATCGTCCATGCTTGCTTCAGCAAGTGCCTTCAACAGAGGACATTCCTTCGACATAAGGTCCTCTATGCACTCACCCTCGACGTCGTCAGGCTGAGACTCAGCCTCAAGGTCCCGGTCACGTTCCGTCTTTGCATCCTCCGTCATCAGTTCTGCCCTCTCCGTCTTGAGTATGTTCAGCCACGAAAGTATCCGCCGCTACCTGTGGCAAGACGCTCAACGTGACGTTGTTTGTCTCAACCAACCTGGCCGCTATGAGACACGTCACGCTGACGTCCCCCATGAAATCCTCCTCGTCCAGGCCGATACCACCAGCCATGAACTCAAGCTCAGGCTCCACCTTGAAGTGCGTCGGCATGTTAGCGATCTCTTGCTTGTTAAGCCCAAGGGCTTCTGCCGTGCTTAGCACACAGTCTATGAGCTTGTAAACAGCATCCGTGCTTGCTTGCCCATCATCCGACTTCAACATGGCCAATATGTCTTGGTTGAACTCGTTGGCAGCAACAACCTGCTTCTGCCGGCGAGCTTCACGTATTGCAGCCAGGTACTTCTTGTACACCTTGCTGTCTGGGTCAACGAACGGCACGAGCACGGCGTTCTTGTTCCCACCTGTAATGTCGGCGTACGTCTTTTGTAGATTGTCGATCGCTGTCCAACGATGCCGCTGAAGCTCTACCAGGTGGTCCAGCTCACCATCATTGTTGTTGATAGGCTCTGTCATCAAGAGCTGCTTGGCTCCAGCCTCGAACATGGTACGCATCGCTACCATCAACTCGTCGAGTGTACCTACCATAGCCTGGGGAACGATGCAGAACTCCTCGGACGGAGCTTCAGCCAGGTTCTGGACCTTGTCCGGGTCAGATGGAATCACCCGGAACCACAGATTGGGAAATCTCGTGACACGTCCGCCGCTCGGCCCTGAGATGGGCTCGAAGCACGGAGCGTTCTCTGCGTCGATACTTGGATATGCAGCAGCGAAGACAATAGCTAGGCGGACTTCGTTGAGGTCAGGCTTAGATGGCGCACTGTCCTCCGGGGTGGTTTGATCGTCTGACACGGTTTGTTCCTTCGGTTAGAGTAAAATCGGTGAGCGAGGACGACCGCAGCATTTGGACGCGCGTCGGGAGTACCCGCCCTCGGCTGCCCGTAGCGTGCTCCGTACCACACCTGGCAGAGGAAGCCTCTTGCTTTTGGATCGGAGGAGCGAAGGAGTCCAGGGCTACCAGAAACTCCTGTGTACCCGTCCTAACGATCGTCCCTGACGTCATGTTGACGGGGGCTTGGCCCTGGCATGACGTACAAGCGGTGCCCCGAACAACACCACCCGCGACGCTTGGCACCGTGGTCACCATAGGCAGCCCCGTCCAGCCAAGCCACGTGCTCACCTGGTGTATCAAGGCGTAGACCACGGTCCTCTCCTATCGGTATTCATAAGGTCCTCCCTGATCACTGTTCGATCTTCGGTTCACCTACATCGTGTACTTCACGAAATAGGTTGGCCATGTGAATAAGGTTCTCACCAGCCGCAGCGCAGTAGGGCACTTCCTCCGCCAACAGCTTGTCACACAAAACGATGGCGACCTCCAAGGTCACCCTGGCTTCCTTTAGTCGCTCCTTGTCGTAGTCCTGCATGGCACCGTCCCTGAATACAGCTCCTTCAAGACCTTCAGCAAGTCTTGAAGCTCACACAAACCCTCATAGTTCATGTTGCTTATACCGATGCTGATCTCGTCGACCACCAAACCTCTCACTCGATCCTCGACCTCAGAGGCTTGACAATCAATCACCTCGAAAGGTTGACCGTCAAAAAACAGTTGTAACACGACCCGCATGTCAAAGTCCTTTACCCGACCCAGTATCCCTTCTTGAGCCAGCCGTGCCAACCGCAACTTGGAACGTCGTGGTGAACACTGGGGCTAAGCTCAAGTGGTGACTCACTTACGAGCTTCCATCCTGGACTGCGTTTGTCAGTGCTATCATCCAGTGGAAGCGCTGACTTCTCTCCACAACCAGGGCATTTGATCATGAGATTCTTCTTGCCCTGGTCGAACATGACAACGCCGAACGGTCCATCATCGAACTGATCGGCGTCCTCGACGATGACTGCTTCAATCCGTGTCTTAGGCATAGCGTTCCTGTATGATGTTCTTCAGCTTTTCCGTGACGAAGGTGTACATCGTCCGGTTTTCCCTCTTCAGACGCCTCAGTTCTCGTATCCTTGCTGCCTGTGGCAACACCGACAGTTGTATGGCCATCGCCTCGGCTATCTGGTCGTAGTCGGCTGGGACGATCTTTGTGGGCAGCAGCTCGCCATCGTCGTCGATGCCATACTGGTAGTACCATTCAACGTCGGGCTCGCCAGCATGGCCGGAGTTGTACCAGTCCTGCCTGGCCTGATAGACACGTAGCCGCCGCGGATCACACTGTTCCTTCTCCCACTGGACGTGCGTCGGCATCTTCTTGCCGATGTGGAGGTACATGTAGTACTTCACGCCGTCCTGGGATTCCATGTTGTGGGTGACGACGGTGGGTGACGTGATGCACTTCCAGTAGCCAACCCCATCGTTCTCTGTGAAGCCCATGGCAGCGTTGCACACACTGTCGAGTGCCTCGTCCAAGGCCGGCTTGAACTCCTCCTGGTCGTTGATCTCCAGCGTTGGGTCCGTCCAGATGCAGTGCCAGTCATGCAACTGCCTGCACCAGTCAGGCCCAAGCACGTCCGGGTCTAGGTGGTTCTCCCGGAACTCACCCGTCTCCTTGTTGTAGATGACCGGCTGGTGGTTGATGCCGTAGATGATGAGTGGTGGGACAAGATTGAGCTGCGCTTCCTTGAGCACGTCCCTCCAGTCCCTGTCTTCTTCCTGTGGATCAGGTAGACGTATCTCATCAGCAACAGACGTCGTCTCGGCGAGTGGTTTACCAACGAGAGCAGCAGCGGCAGCGGAACAAACAGTTAAGAAGCTACGACGATGGATCACTTGATGGCTCCTCAGGCAAGAGAACGATCCTCATCCATACGCTCATCTCCACGTCGTTCTTCTTCTTCGTGTAGGCGAACTGTGGGGCCTGAGCCAGGACGAGGCCATTGAATCCTCCGCAACTCTGGGCCAGTTGGGCTGGCCAAGCGTTGACCTGCTCGATCACATGATCAGGCAGTCCGTCCTTTTTGATGTCGAACTTGATGGGGTCGCTTCGGAGTGTCTTGGCAAGGTCTCGCCACCATCCGTTGTAGTCAGCGACCTTCCTCAGCTCAGTCTCGTTCAGCAGAACGACGAAGGGAGCGCGAATGATCGCTTCCCTGAACATCTGATCGAGTCGGACATTGAGAGTAGATACGGCCGACTCATCACCACCTGGGCCATCTATGTCGTTGATTCCCAGGATCTCACCGAGCAAAGGCTTCTTGATGCGGACAACACCCACGGTCTGGTACTTTCAAAAAGTGTTTTTGAACTACCGTCCCTGGGCTTGCATCTGCACCTCCAGCTCATTCCTCGCTCCAGGCTGAGTGGGTCGTCTTGCAGGTGGAACCCCAGGGTTGGCTACTGGATTACCAGAGGCGTCGTAAGCCTGTGTTGCTGACGTCGGGGCTCCTCCCATTCCGCCGCCTTGGCCTCCAAAGCCGCCCATCATTCCCATCATCATAGGCACAGCAAGCCCTCCGAGTCCACCCATCATTCCACCTTTGCCGCCGCCGAGTGCTCCTCCAAGCAATGCTCCACCACCTCCAAGCAACATCATCCACTTCATCATTGGGTTCATTCCTGCCAGCATGCGTTGGCCTCCCTCACCAAACATGCTGAACATCGGACCCAAGATCATGTCGGGGATGTTGCCCAACTTGCTGAGCATATCCATACCGCTCTGTCCTTGTGCCAGCAGGTCTTTTGCCTGCGCAATGCCACCAGGTAGACCACTCTTCTTGAGGAAGCTGTCAGCCTGTCCTTGGATCATCTGTTGACCTTCAGGACTGTCGAGCATCTTCTGGGCCTTACTCATCACGACGTTGTCGATCGCTTGGCTGGCGTTGGGTAATCCCAGCGCCGGCGCTGCGATCGAACCAACACCTGCACCAATGCCCAGCTTGGCTGCTGTCGACAATGGTTTCTTGGCTCCGCGTGCACCTACCAAAGAAGCACCACGTGCGAAGTCACCAACACGCTGAGCGCCCTTGCCCTTCATAAGGCCAGGAGCAAACCTGTTAGCCAGGGGCGACACCAGGCCAGCCCTGGCTCCCCAGCCAGCCATGTTCTCAGTACCAAGTAGTTGATCAGCGGCTGTACCTGCCCAGTTGCCGATCACGGCTCTCTGCATGCCTTGCTTTGCCCCACGACCAAGTGCCGAAGAGTTGAGCAACCTACGGCCCCAAGGTGTCGCATACATTGCACCAGCACCGAAACCTCCCAATGCACCAAGACCCTCGTAGCCTTCAGGTGCAATGTCGCTACCTGTCATAGCGCCGGCAGTACCGTACAACATGGGACGCCCTACGTTCCTTGCACGAGATCCCCAACGATATGCACCAGGTGCTGCTCCTTTGGCTCCAGAGGCCCATGAGCCCACTGCACCGCCGTACCCGGACGTACCTCGACCAGCCATACCACGGCCAAACTGTTTGACGCCTTCACGAACCCCTTGAGGTAGTCTGTTCCAACCAGCACGTCCTCCAGCGTGCATGCCTCGACCCAGAGCAGCACCTCCAAGCGTACGTGTGGCTGTGTTCAAGAAGGAAGCGTCCTCTGGGGCAGATATGTAACCGGCAGCACCACCAGCAGCAGCCGAGGCCATGCCGCCCTTACCTCCGACGACCTTCTTTCCAAGATTGAGTGCCTGCTGTGCCTTCTGGCCTTGTAACAAGGTTCTCCCTGCTCCCCAGGCATTTCTGGCCTTGTTCCACAAACCCCAAGGATTCGCAGCGATCTTCTCCAAGCCCTCGTACAGCTCGCCTGTGTAGTCGGCACCGAACTTCTCATGTGCCTGATCGACCTTGGCCTTCCAACCGTCCGGCTCAATGCCTGCCTGGGCGCAGCGTGTAAAGAAGGCTGTCTGGTAAGGGTTCAACCCTAGATCAGCTCCTTGCTTGTCTCCGAAGTTAGTGGTGTGAGTTACCCACGGAGGTCTGGAGATACCAAATCCACCACCGTATCGCATACCACCGCGGAACATGCCACGCAGACCCAAACCACCAGTTGCAGCACCGAGCAACGTAGCTATGAGCTTAGTTCTGGAAGTGCCGGCCTTGCCAAGGTTGAGTAACTTGGACGCTTTGCTGCCCACATATCGACCACCAGCGCCGGTAAGTACCGGTGTAGCAAGCATACCGGTCATATCCAAAGAAGAAGGCATCTTCGGTCTCACATCACTGTAGTCCATCTCGGCTGTGCGTGTTTCCAACCGGTGTGGCTTGTCTGCCCCCGTCTTGGCCAGCAGTTCACGGTCCATGTCGCCTGTCTGCTCAACGGCGATTCTTCTCTTGAGAGATCCCTCCCGGTCCCGTCTGGCTGGTGACTTACCTAGTAGCTTACCTGCACCCATCCAACCACCCAAACCACCGAGGCCGACTCCACCAAGCGTAGATCCCCCCATGATTAGGGCTGCCAAATACGGATGTTTCTGGGCAAAATCAGGTCCCAGAGCCGCCAGCCCGGCCCCTCCAGCCCCGAAGCCGG
>Ga0180438_10001642_pt1 | contig 39245 bp, 36 predicted proteins | sample SS_ome_12_FD_132455 | JGI IMG/M metagenome (GOLD analysis project Ga0180438, IMG submission 132455) | Hypersaline lake sediment archaeal communities from the Salton Sea, California, USA - SS_3_D_2 metaG | ecosystem: Environmental > Aquatic > Non-marine Saline and Alkaline > Hypersaline >... | reverse complement strand
TAGTCTTTCAGATCTCCAAAAAGCATTCGAAAGAAATGGGGCAGTCCACTGTGGTTTTTGTACTCCTGGTATGTTAATGTCCATTAAAGCTCTCTTGAGAAAAAATCCAAAACCAACGGTTGAGGAAATAAAAGCTGGAATAGAAGGTAACTTTTGTCGTTGTTCAGGTTATACGCAAATTATCGAATCAGTACTTGATGTGACAGGTCAATTACCTCAAAGAAAAGAGGAGGTGCGCCATGTATGAAAATATCAACCCAACCGATCTTAAATATGTCGGGAAAAAAATAAATAGAGTCGATTCCGCTGAAAAATTAATTGGAGCGGAAGTATTTACCGCAGATTATACATTCCCCGGAATGCTCCACGCTCAGGTAAAACGTAGTCCTCATGCACGGGCGAAAATTCTTCGTGTGAACACATCAAAAGCAGAAAAACTTCCGGGTGTTCGAGCAATACTTACAGGAGATGAACTTGATTATAAATTGGGGATGTATGTGGTAGATAAAGATATTCTCGCGAAAGGTGTGGTTCGCTATGCAGGAGAGGGTGTTGCCGCTGTTGCAGCGGATACACTTGCTATTGCAAAGAAAGCGGTGGATTTAATTGCGGTGGAATATGAAGTGTTACCTCCACTTCTTGATCCTCTTGATGCAATTAAAAAGGACGCGTCGTTGGTACATCCCGATTTGGGGAAATATGATTATTTAGCTGGCGTTTTTGCACCACAACCTGGGACTAATATTGCTCATCATGCAAAAGTGCGAAAGGGTGATGTGGAAAAGGGGTTCAGAGAAGCCCACTGGATAGTCGAGAGAGAATACTCTAATCCACAGGTTCAACATGTAGCAATGGAGACGCATGTGTGTATAGTCGTTTGGGGACCAAAAGATAAGGTCACCATTTGGACTTCTGAGCAGTCAGTATTCCTTGTTCGTAAATTATTCTGCCATACATTTAAACTTCCTCACAACAATGTTCGTGTGATTATTCCATGTGTCGGGGGTGGTTTTGGTGGAAAGGCTGGACTTTTTCTTGAACCTTTAGTTGCCTGTCTATCAAAAGAAACTGGAGGGAGACCAGTCAAATTTTACCCGAGCAGAGAAGAGGAGTTTAACCTTCTGCCCTGCCGAAGTGCATTGATACAGCGAATCAAGACTGGGATACAAGAAAATGGAAAAATAATTGCACAAAAAACTGAGATGTTTTGGGATACGGGTGCTTATGCAGATTATGCAGTGAATGTAACCCGTGCTACCGCTTATTCATGCTCTGGACCATATGAGATCCCAAACGCATGGGTTGATGGATACACAATTTATACAAATAAAGTGTACGGTACTGCTTATAGGGGTTTCGGTAATGTCGAGTTCTCCTGGGGTGTGGAGAGGCATATGGATTTATGTGCGAGAATTACAGGAATGGATCCACTTGAGTTCAGGAAAATCAATGCATTGAAACCGGGTTCTTTGACTCTCACAGGTGAAAGAATTACAGAGCATACAGGAAACATTTTAAAATGCATGGAAGCTGTTTCAAATTCGGTACATTATGGGGAGATCACTGAGGAAGAAAAAGATCGAGAAAACAGAACTGGAATGAAGATTGGAAAAGCAGTCGGCTGCCTCCAGAAAGCTCCTGCAATTCCAACCAATACCGGTACGGCCGTTGTACTGAAGATGAACGAGGATGGTACATTGAACATCAACTCTTCAGGAACCACCGAAATCGGGCAAGGGTCATATACAGCTTTAATGCAGATCGTTGCAGAAAGAATGAATTTTCCATTAGAAAAAATTTACGTGTCAATAGATAACGATTCCGACAAAGATCCTTATGATTGGCTGACAGCAGCTTCGCATGGTATCACAATGTCTGGCGATGCAGCAATACTTGCTGTAGAAGATTTACTTGAAAAAGCATATAGCATAGCTGCGCAAGCTCTTAACGCCGATTCGAGTGATTTGGTAAATGATGGAGATGGAATTTATATAAAAGGACATCCTGAAAGACATGTAACATGGAAAGAAATTGCTATTGGCTATACATATCCAAATGGGAACTCAATCGGGGGACCTTTGATTGGGACTGGAAGATATATTGCACAGGGGCTTACGAATATAAGCCTGGAAACCAGTCAAGGTTTGCCCGCGTGGAAGTGGACGTATGGCTCATATGGAATAATTGTAGAAGTTGATCCTGAAACTGGCATGTATAACATCATAAAGGTTGCAGGAGCTTTCGATGTAGGGAGAGTAATTAATCCACAGGGCGTACGCGGGCAAATTCTTGGAGGTATGGTACAGGGAATGGGAACAGCAATGTGTGAGGGATTTATATATGATAGTGAGGGGCATTTGCTTAATCCATCATTCACAGATAATAAAATACCGACCGCTATGGATCTGCCGGAAGCTGTGGACGTCATTGTTGTTGAAACACCATTCCCCCATGGTCCTTATGGTGCACGGGGAGTCGCAGAGCACCCTATGATTGGGTTTTGCGGTGTTTTAGGTAATGCAATACGAGATGCGTGTGGCGCGGACTTGACTCATATGCCGATGCGTTGGGAGGATGTCTGGCGTGGTATGAACCATATGGAGTCGTTAGATAAATGGGTAAGGAAAGGTGCTGCAATGTGTGAAACTCTAGGAAAGTAATCAGAATAATAAATATATAAAATAGCGTACAGAAATACAAAACAAGCAATGTATCGTGATTTTAAATAGAGTAGTTTCACTATTACAATATAAGGAGGTTGACTTATGGCGCGAGCTACTGGACTTCATGATGATTATCAGGAATTGAGTGCACCACCAGAGGAAAAGAAACTATCAAGTGCAAGTCTTAAACCCACTCCAATAAAGGAGAGGATCTGGCGATTGCGTGATTTTTTCAATCTCTGGGTTGGAATGGCTGTCTGTATCCCAACTTGGATGCTTGGGAGCAGTATGATTGCTGCTGGTCTGAATATATGGTATATCATTGTTATTATGATAACAAGTCAGATAGCAATGGGCGTATTGATTGTGTTGATTTCTGTTCCAGGTGCACGGTACGGGATCCCCTTTCCCGTGCAGTTAAGACCTTCTTTTGGTTTGAGTGGCGGCAGAATTCCAGCATTATTCCGGGGTATTGCAGCTGCTGGATGGTTTGGCATTGAAGTATGGATAGGTGGAGAAGCCCTGCACGTTATTGTCAAATATATTTTTCCTGGCTGGGCCAATGTTTCAGGAGGAGTCTGGGTGTGGTTTTTTGTATTCTTTATTTTGAATGTTGCATTGGTTTTCTTTTCTCCTCCAGCAAAAGAAATGAAAGTCATCAAAACATTGATGGCGTTTTCGGCACCACTTTTACTACTCATAGGAATCGTATTTGTGGTGTATTTCTGGGTAAGTGCAGGGACGATAGGAGATCTCGCATTAAAGGGTGGCGAATTCTCAAAAGGTGAACTTCTCAAAACCTTTGTCATTTTTTGGGTTGCTATGATGGGTTATTGGTCAACTGTTGGAGTCAATGCAAGTGATTTCACACGTTTTTCAACAAAACAAAGAGGACAGGTATGGGGCCAGATATTTGGATTACTCGCAGGCCAAACGCTCTATGTTTTAGTTGGTGTAATTGTTACTTCAGCAGGTGCTGTTCTTTACGGAAGAGCAATATGGGATCCTGTGGAGCTGATGGGAAATGTACACAGTCTCCCACTTGCAATTGTAGCACTTTTGTTTGTCGTTATAGCGACATTAGCAACTAATGTAGCAGCCAATGCAGTTGCCACGAATATGTCTTTAATCGGTCTTTGGCCCAAGCGAATTGAATGGAGAACAGCGAGCATAATAACTGGAATAATCGCAATAGCGATGTTCCCATGGAAACTCTTATCAGATTATGCGTCTTATGTGTTTACCTGGTTAATTGGCTATCAAGTAGTGCTTGGACCTATCATGGGGATCCTATTGTTGGATTATTGGTACACAAATAAGCGAGGATACACGCTTAATGATCTTTACAGTTTCCAAGGGAAGTATAGTAAATTATGGGCTTGGGAAGGATTTGTATCGCTTGTATGCGGTACCATTTTTGCGCTTCTTGGATTATTTATTAAATCAATTGCATTTGTGTACAATAATGGGTTTCTCACATCGATGGGTGTTTCAGCCATAGTGTATTTATTAATCACAAACAGCTACAGAAAGAGAACAATTTAGTGTAAATCAAACAAAATATGCGTTTCGAAGAGTAGAAAGTAAAAACTGTAGTAGTGAAATAAGATTGAGTTGAGAATAGTCTCTCACTTTAAAAGGCTGTTCTCAACTCTTTTTTATCATAGCTATATTCAACCTTTTCTTAGTACACAATGTCGTGTTATTTTCAATTCAATAGGAATGATAATTCAAAAAATTACGTAAATTATGTGTGGGCTATTTGGGAAATAAAAATTTTGAAAAAATTCATTGACAAATAGGCGTTATTCAGTATGATTCGTCAAAATATTCATATTATGAATCATAGTTTTAGTATGTGAAAATTGATTGAGATATTTATTTGATACGTGTATAAATAAATATATGAAAAAGAGTATTCATAGGAGTGAAAATGTCGACACCAGTCGTTAAGGTTCTCGATAAAGCGCTGTACGTTCTCTCCGTATTTTTCGATAAGGACGAGTTTTCGCTTAAGGAGCTCGAAGAGCGAACCGGGCTGAACAGATCGACCATCTATCGCATTCTTCAGGTGTATCTGAAGTGGAACTTCCTGGAGCAGGATTCCACCACAAAAAAGTACAGGCTTTCCATCAAGATACTCGAGATGTCGAGCTCTGTGTTGAGGAAGATCAGTTATCTGAACGTCTGCCGTCCTCACCTCCTCGCATTGCGGGACAGGACGGGAGAATCCTCATTTCTCGCTGTGCGTGATGGTGTCAACATCGTGGTGGTCGATTGGGAGCCGAGCTACTTCAATGCGCAGATCAACATCATGGTAGGAAAAACTGTCCCCGCGCATTGCACGGCTGCAGGCAGGGCAATACTGGCATTTATGCCGCAGGATGAGCGTGAAACGCTGATCGAGAAGATGGATATGGTAAGATACACAGATCACACAATCTTTGAGAAGAACATACTGAGGCAGGAACTGAAAATCACCGCAGAGAGGGGGTATGCGATCAGCCGGGGAGAGTACGATGAGTATATATTTGTCGTGAGTGCCCCGATATTCGACATACATCATAGGGTCATCGCATCCTGTGCAATCGCAGCCCTCGAGAGCCGGGTTCAAAATGAGGAACAGGTTGCACAGTTTGGCAAACTGGTTATGGAGGCGACAGATGAGATCTCGAAGAAGCTCGGAGCCTCTCCAGACCAGCTCAAAAAAAACGGTTTCAATTTCTGAAACTCTTGCAGAGAATACCTATTTTGCAGAAAGGAGGTGTACATTTTGGCCACAGGAAAATATGTAGGTACGAATGTTGCCGATGTACGTGCCGTCAACAAGGTAACAGGCGCGACCACCTACGCAGCAGACATACATCTGCCAGGAGCATTGTACGGGGTAATGATACGCAGTGAATATGCCCATGCCAAAATCATCGACATCGATGTATCTCAGGCACGAAAGGTCGAGGGTGTGGTAGGAATTGTCACCTACAAGGACTTCCCTGAGCTGCACTTCGGCACTTACGTCCACGATCAGGTTGCCTTTACCTCACACGCTCGCTACGTGGGTGATCCGATTGGAGCGATCGCTGCAGAAACACAGGCGGCTGCAGAAAAGGCTGCAAAGCTGGTAAGGGTGAAGTACGACGTGCTGCCCCATATTCTGAATCCGGAAGAGTCCTTTAAAAATGTCGAGCTACTCATTCACCCGGATATGCATACCTACCAGGGGTATGCTGGTTTCTTTAATTTCAAGAAGGGGACAAATATCCCCAATCACCTGAAACTGAGAAAGGGAGATGTGGAAAAGGGTTTTTCAGAAGCGGACTACGTGATCGAGAGCAGGATCGGTGTTCCTCCGATATATCACGGGACAATAGAGACGCATGCCTGTGTCTGCAAATACGATCCTGACGGGAGGCTTACGGTCCACTCAACGACGCAGGGTCCTTTCCTGCTCAGGGAGATGCTTTCCAGTGCGCTCGGCATCCCGATGAACAAAGTAACCGTCATTCAGACCGCTGTGGGAGGCGGGTTCGGCGGGAAGATATCCGGGAACATCGAGATAAGAGCCGCTGCACTGGCCCAGAAGTGCGGGAACAGGCCAGTGAAGATGGTGCTGTCGCGGCGGGAAGAATGGGAGACAGTGTATACGCGACAGGCGCTCATCGGGTACTACAAGACAGGAGTGAACAAGGACGGGAAGATCGTCGCCCGGAAGGTGACACTCTACTGGGACGCCGGTGCATACGCAGACTACGAGGTCTCTGTGGCCAGGAGCGCGGGGTACATGGCCGCAGGACCCTACGATATTCCGAACATCTGGATCGACTCCTATGCAGTGTACACAAACAAGCTCGTTGCAACTGCATACCGGGGTTTTGGATGCTCCGAGACCACCTTCTGTTACGAGCAGGACATGGACATCATCGCGAACGAGCTGGGATTCGATCCGATCAAGTTCAGGCTGAAGAATGCGCATGAAAAGGGAAGCCTGAATGCAACCGGACAGAAGCTCAGGTCATGCGCCCTGAAGGACTGCATCAAATTGGTCACAGAAAAGGCTGACCCAAATTTCAAAAAAACCGAAAAACCGAACATCAAGAGAGGAACGGGTATAGCCGTGATGCACAAGTTTACGGTGCACACTGTCCCCACATCGGACATCGTGAAGCTGAACGAAGACGGGACGATTACTCTTGCGACCAGCGCAGTGGACATAGGGCAGGGAACCCACACGGTGATGGCGCAGATTCTGGCCGACGTTCTCGGAATCGGCATCGACAAAATCAATGTGGTCACGGTAAATACCGATTATACCGGATACGGGTGGCAGACCGCTGCGAGCAGCAAGACGTTCTTCAATGGGAATTCCGTGATGCGTGCAGGTATCGAGCTCCGGAAAAGAATCCTCCATTATGCATCACGGATACTCCACATCCCTGAATCAGACCTCAGTATAAAGGACGGCAAAGTGTATTCAATGAGCGAATCGGGGAAGAGTATTCCGTTCTCCGCGCTCTCTCTCGGAGTATTCAACGAAGAGGGAGGGCTCTACGGTGGCCCGATCGTTGCATACGGGGTGTTTACCGTAGAAGACGGGACCTTTCTCGATAAGGAGACTGGGCAGGGGAGAAAACCTTCGGCGTTCTGGATGTATGCCGCGATGATTGTGGAGGTTGAGGTGGACACGGAAACAGGGCTCATACGTGTGGTGCGAATGATCTCCGCAAACGATATAGGGAAATCAATCAACCCGAAAAATGTGGAAGGGCAGATTATCGGGGGGGCGGTCCAGGGGCTCGGATCGGCATTGTACGAAGAGGTGCTCATCAACGAGGAGGGCAAAGTAATGAACGCAAATATGCATGATTACAAGATGCCGACGATTGCCGACTGCCCCGATGACATCGTTGCACTCCAGGTCGAAACTCAGCCCCATCCGGACGGGCCCTTCGGTGCAAAAGGAGTGGGAGAGCCTGCCATGGCCTGCCCTGCTGCTGCCATCGCAAATGCGGTTGCAGACGCGCTGGATATACGGCTGTACCACTTGCCACTGAGCCCGGAGAAGGTTTTGGCCGCGCTCAAGGAGAAGCAACAGAAGGCCAGGGAGGAAGAAAAAAAGAAGAAAAAGCACTTGACCGTCACAGATTGAGAAGGAGGGGTGAGGATGAATGCGCCATTAGCAGAGGAAATGCACGAACCAAAATCGGTGGAAGAGGCAATTACGCTCCTTCAGGAGAAAGGGGAGGATGCCGCACTGATCGCAGGGGGAACGGATCTTGTGATTAAACTGAAAGAGGGCGTAATAGAGCCGGTCGCGCTCATAGACATCACGAAACTTCCATTGGGCCATATTAGAGGCTCCAGGACAAAGGGATTGCAGATCGGGGCGCTCACGTGCGCAAAAGCAATCGCGACGTCTGCGATTCTGAAAAAGGAGCTCCCTGTACTCGTAGACGCGGCGATACATCTCGGGGGGCCACAGACGCAGGAAGTGGCGACGATCGGCGGCAATATCTGCAACGCCTCTCCCTGTGCAAACTTCACGAATGTGCTGATTGCTCTTGAGGCTTCACTGAAGATAAAAGGTCCGGGTGGGGAGAGGAATCTCCCACTCAAGGATTTCTGCCGGGGGCCCGGTGTGACAAATCTCGATAGGTCGGAAATACTCACCGAGATACTAGTACCCGGCATCGAAGGTAGGTACGGCACGAGTTATGTCAAGCATACGCTCAGAAGGGAAATGGACATTGCCATCGTGGGTGTGGCGGTGCTGCTGATTCCTGACAATGACAGGATCAGGAAGATACGGATCGCGCTCGGTTCCGTGGGAGCGACGGTGCTGCTTGCCGAAAATGCGCAGAGGATCATGGAGGGTCAGATCTTTGCTTCTCACCTCGTTGAGACCGCTGCAAAGCTCGCAGCAGAGAAGGACGCATCATATATAGACGATGTGCGGTCATCGGCAGCCTACCGGAAGATCATAACGGAAAACGCGGTGATAAAAGCAGTGAAAGAGGCATGGGCCATGGCGAAAGGAGGGAAAAAATGAAGAGGGACATTCACTGTACGATAAACGGAAGGAAGATGACAGTATTTGCAGATCCCTGCGCAACTGTGCTTGATGTTCTGCGGGATGTCCTTCATCTGACCGGGACAAAGGAGGGATGCGGCACAGGTGACTGCGGCGCCTGCACCATCCTGTGGAACGGAAAAGCGGTCAACTCCTGCCTCCTGCTCGCGAATCGGATGGAGGGCGCTGAGGTTTGGACCATCGAAGGTTTGATGAAAAATGGAAAGCTGCATCCGATTCAGGAAGCGTTCATCGCGGAAGGGGCAACCCAGTGCGGTTTCTGCACACCGGGTTTCATACTGCGCACAAAAGCGCTGCTCGATGAAAACCCAAGACCTACCGAAGAGGAGATCGTCATGGGTCTGGTCGGGAACATCTGTCGATGCACCGGGTACAAGGCCATAGTTGCCGCGGTAAAGAGCGCAGCAAAGAAAATCAAGAGATGATAATAGGATACGGGGATTGTATTGAGCCGGGCTGTTACAGGATTCATTCCTGTTTTGCGAATGCAATCAATTTCATTCAGGGGAAGCTGTTCGTTTCTCTTGTGAATGTGAAGGTGGGATTCGGTCCCTTCCACATCGTCCTCTCACGGCTGAATCGTGTCAGAGTCGATTCAATTCGAGTGACAGAAGAGTATCTGGAAACCGATGAGATGCGGTTGCCCTTCAGAGGGTCGACGAAATATATCTCCGTACCCTCCCCAGACGTGAGAAATATTCATACTGCAGGAAATCTTCTCCTCCATTTTCAGGACATGCTCGAACAGGCATCTCCGCCCAGAAGTCTTTTGTTTCTCATAAGCGGGACAGGGGAGAAAGAGCTCGTGTCTGCCTATGGAAAGGCGCTTGTGGAACGGGCAGTACGCGGATGGAATTATTTTTTAAAAGGAGATGTAAAGAACGGAATTCGCATGATGAGTGGCGCAGGTTACGGTTTCACTCCGAGCGGTGATGATTTCATTGCAGGAATTGCTGCCGGCTTGTACGTGATTCGACAATTCTTCGATAGGGATGTATCGGAAGATATCGAAGTTATCCTTGAAAACAGTGACAGTGAAAACATTCTCTCCAGTGTTTTTATTGCCCTTGCAGCAAGGGGTCATTTTGTGGAGAGGATAAAAAACCTGATCGAAGCGATTGTCGAGGGGAGTGTTGCAAAGCTTTCGATTCACGTAGGAAGGGTAATGGAAATGGGCAAGACATCAGGCGCTGATTTTTGTACAGGGCTTCTCTGCGCCTTCAAGATGCACGCAATGATTGATTGATTTTTTCAAAACAGCATGCACTGCTTTCCTTGGAACCCATGAAATGAATGATCCGGACATGCTGGAGATGTGAATACACGGACCAGGCAGAATTGAAAACCCCGCGGGATTGTTATCCCGCGGGGCACCAGATTCATCAGCCAATTAATTCGAGGGAGCGACAATCCCCTGTACGAGATATCCACCGGTGAGCAATTCCTCTTTGGTTGGCATTTCTCCTGCCGGACTTATGATTTGCCCTTCTTTCAGGCTGCGGTCTCTCTCCCACGAGGTTATTCCACTCGCCCGTATCTCTTTCATGTAAGGGTCCCATGTTCCGTTGATCATCTGAGCTCTTCTTCTTTCGATAAGGTTCAACACCTTTTCCCCAGCGATGGATTTTGCCTTCTGCGATATTGAATCCACGCCGAGTTTGTCTCTCGTCTTCAGATCAACGGTAATGAGCGGTCCGTTTTCGGTCATAACAGAGGATTCCATTCCGAGGAAGTAAAGGTTTTCCGGGTACCTGTCTCCTGCCAGATAATCTTTGACAATACGCTCCCAGATCACCTGCCAGTTTACAACGAAGGAAGTTGCAACTGTACTCCAATCATCCCATCCCAATTCCACGAAGTCAGCATCTTTGCCGATGTACCAGACCCCTTTATCCTGCGCAACCTTGACGCCAGCAGCGGAATCAGTCTGCTGAGTGAGGACGTCACAGTTGAACTTGTCAATCAGCGTTTCAGCAACTTCCTTCTCCGAGGGTGGATCGAACCACTGGCCACAGTACAGCATGTGAACCTTCACTTTCGGATTTACCTCCTGCGCCCCCAGTGCAAAGGCATTTATCCTTCTGCAGATAACCACATCGTACATGGCACCAATTACACCGATGTGGTTTGTCTTGGTAAGGGCGCCGGCGAGAAGGCCAGCGAGATAGGTTGATTGGTACTGTTTTGCATAGTACCGAATCCAGTTTCTCCCTTTTTCAATATTCGCGTTCGTTTGAGACACGAAGTACTTGTCAGGGTATTTGTCTTTGATCTCTTTCAGCGGGATTGCCATAAACTCTGTATTCGCAATGATGATATCCGCATCCTTTTCACGAATCATTCTTTCCGCAACAGGAATTGTATTATCCGGCATGACTTCAGTTTGCACGACAGCTTCCAGGTTTGGAAATTCATCCAGCAACCAGTCCAATGCCTTCTGACACTGCTGGGTCCAACTTGTCCCTTCAATTATACTGAACCATTCAGCTCCAATTGTGACCTTTCTTGGTGCTTTCGATACATCGGACAGAATCTCCTGAGGGATGGAATTCTGTGCAATGTCAGTTACCGTCCCTTCATCCGCGGTTTGGAAAAAGGCGGCAACGTCCTCCTGTGTCACCGCAGCACCCTTTCCCACCTTGCCCTTGGGAACAACAAAATACACCACAGCACCCACCACTACTGCGGCAATGATTGCTGCGATCACCACAGCAGCAGTTTTAGAAATTCCAGACTCTTTCATAACTCTTTGACCCCCTTCCATCGATAAAAGTGTACGAGTAGAGACTCGTTTTTGTTACATTTCTTGCGGCTACCCTATCCTGAAGGATATGAATATCCTCTGAAATTGTTGAGAACCTCACCCCCCTTCTTCCTGCGTATGGATAAAACGATTTTCTCATGCACTTCTATAAAACTCTATAGCTTCATCGTGATTCATCACGCGTGCATACAAGCTTAATCTTCAGGATAATAGGGCTCTCCCAGGGCGCTTGGCATGAATGTCTTTCCTTTTGCCCGGATGAGTGAATAGGCAATCATTGATAAAATGGCTACCGAGTATGGGATCATTTGCATCAGGAACGTGGGAGCCCCAGGGAGCATTTGGGCACTGAACATGGAAACCCACAGGATCCCCATTAATAATGAGGTGCCGAGAAGAAATATCGGAGTCCAAAGAGAGCTGAAAACAAGAGCCAGTGAAATCCATCCCCTTCCTGCGATTACTCCTGCTGACCAGAGTTCACTGTAGATTATCGTTACATATGCACCAGATAATCCACTCAGAATGCTCCCCACTACAATGCACAGGTAGCGGATTTTCACCACACTGCAGCCCCACGCATCGGTCACTGAAGGGACTTCTCCTGCTGCTCTCACCTTCATGCCGAAATGAGTTTTCTGAAGAAGAAATTGAAAAAAGAAAATTATTGCTATTCCCAGAAAAAACAAAGGGGTGAGACCAAAAGCGGATTTTAATGAGGGAGCCATGAGCGGACCTGTAAATGTCCTTCCATAGTATGAGGTAAATCCTATTCCAAAGAGCCAGATGCCCAATCCGCTCAGAATCTGCGATAATCTCAAAGATATAGAGAAAAATGCATGTACAAGACCCATCAGTCCCCCGGCAAGGACGCCGACAATCATCCCGATCCAAACATTGCCAGCCGTTTGTGCCCCGATAAACGCAGCGAGACCTGCGATGCTCATAACCCCCTCTATCCCAACGTTGATCACCCCTGATTTTTGACTGAAGAGCTCACCCAGTCCCGCGATGATAAATATCGTGCTTGCGTTCATGCCCAAGATTACGATTCCCATAATCACTCTTCCTGTTTATTTCCGGGTTACTTTGTACTCTTTAAGAAATTGAGGAATTACAAAACATATTATGATAACACCCACGAAAAGAAGCCCTATCCCACTCCCCATTCCCAAATCGTACTGCAAAGATTGAGCTCCGGATACGAGCAGACCAGTTGCCAGGAATGTGACGATTATTGCCCACAGGGGATTGTTCTTTGAGAGTAATGCAAACAAAATCCCGTAGTATCCCCACCCTGACGTGAGATCATACCGAAGCCTCCCGATGACCCCTGCAGATTGATGAAATCCTCCTAGACCAGCGAGCATGCCGCCAACTGTGAGAGAGATCAAGATTACCTTTTTCGCGTTTATTCCAGCTTTCACGCCCGCTTCTGGATTGTGACCATAGGCTTTGATTTCGAAACCGGCCCTCGTTTTTTGAAATATGAAATACAGCAGAACCGCTGCAACAATTGCAAAGAAAATTGTGACAGGTATATTTGTTCCAGAAACAATCGGTATCCGACCTGCAATCGGGATAGCCTTGCTTTCCGATCTCCCTTCAGGGTTCATCCAGGGCCCACCAACGGTTAAATACTTCACCAGCAGGAGCGCAATCCAGTTTAAAAACAGGGTTATAACTATTTCATTGATGTTGATTTTCGCTTTGAGATACGCCGCAATGAACGCCCAGGCTCCGGCACATGCGATTGCTCCCAGGACCATGAGCGGAAGAAGCACAATCGAAGGCTGGTGAGAGAACGCAAGGGCTATTCCGGTCGCGCCAACTCCTCCGAGAAAAAATTGTCCTTCGGCACCGATATTCCAGAGCCCCGCTCTCGAGGGAAGGAGAAAAGCCAGAGTAACAAAAAGCAGGGGTGCGGTGTCCTTCACCACTTGTTGCAGAACATACGCGTCCCCAAAACCACCTAAAAATATCTCCTTGAATCCAGTGATCGGATTTATCCTGGCAGTAAAAAAAACGATGCTGAACGAGAGAATGGCAAGCGCGAGTCCGATGAGGACAATTATCAACGAAGTCTTGGTACCGGTATCCTTTCTTCTCTGAAGACTCAGGCCCATGTTTTCGCGTCCTATTTCCCTATGATTGCCGCTCCGATTTCCCTTTTATTGGTTCTTTCAGATGGAATGGGTTTGCCCAGTTCACCTTCGTAAATAGGCGCAATTTTGTCACTCATCATGAGAATTTCGTCAAGATCTTTTGAGAAAAGCATTATTGCCTTCCAACACTTTTTTGCCTCGAACAATCTTTTTCGAATGTACTCAGTGGTTGCCACATCGAGTCCCTGAGTGACGAGTTGATCGATCAGAAACTTCGAACTCCATGAAAACTCCAAGGCTAAGATCAGCTTGGAAAGATTTCCTCCGGAAAGATTTTTTACCGTGGTAAATATGTTTGGAGCACGAATTTCAAAATTCGTAAACTCTTTCTCAGCAATCCCTCTGGCACATTCCACATCTATCAACATTCCTCTGCAGAAGTCCTGTGTATAGAGAGAAGAGAGAACAAAATTTTCTAAAATACTAAAATCTCCAATCACTCCTCTTTCCAGGACATCAGCAGATCTGTAGGCCATCCCCAATTCGCGTCTTCTCCTGATGCTCGCGTGAGTGATATCCTCACCCCTGAAAATAATCCTTCCCTCTGTCGGTTTGCGGAGACCGGTGAGGACTTCCGCCAGCTCGTCCTGTCCGTTTCCAGCCACTCCTGCGATACCGAGAATTTCTCCCTCTTGGATGGAAAAGGACACGTTTTTCACTGCCGGCTCACCCTGGTCGTTGAGCGCGGAGAGATTTTCAACCTCAATGAGAACAGGACCCAGTTCTGTTTCCGGCTTTTTCAGGTCAAAAAGAACCTTTTTCCCCACCATCCAATCTGCCAATTCTTCTTTACTCAGCTCACTTATCGAATCGCTCGTGTTTATCAATTTTCCGTTTCTCAGAACGGTAATTCTGTCGCATACCTCGGTGACGATAGGCAACTTATGAGTGACAAATGGTACGATGGCAAGACTCTCCCGAGCCATTTTTTTCAATGATGCCAGCAGCTTATCCTGCTGTACCGGAGACAGGCCTGCCGTCGGTTCGTCCATTATGATGATCGTTGCACCGCTGTAGAGGACTTTCAAGATCTCTACTATCTGAGCTTCACCAGCATCAAGCTGCCAGAGTTTTGCATCAAGATCCACATTAAAATCGAATTTCTCAGACAGCTCTCTCACTTTCTTTTTCGATTTCTCGATATTTGGGAATATGCTGGTTGCCGGATCACCAAGAAGTATATTCTCAATTGCGGAGAATTTGGGTATTAATTTCCGCTGTTGATGCACCATTCCTATGCTCATATTCCGGGCGTGGTGCGGGGATCGAATGTCGACTTTTTCACCGCCAATGTAAATTTCGCCCTTGTCTGGTCTCACTTCTCCGACGAGGATTCTCATCAGGGTGGTCTTGCCGGCACCATTTTCGCCCAAAAGCCCGTGGATTTCACCAACCCGTATTTCAAGATTTATCCCATCATTCGCGAGAACGCCTCCGGGATATCTTTTTGTGATCCCCCTCAGTTCTATGGCAATTTCTCCCTTCTTTAATTCCCGGGTTTTATTTTTCTGATGGTGTTCGTTCATACTATTGTCTCTATCTCACGCCTTCAGGTGACTTCTGACGACCCGGGGTATAATGAAGCACATCGGATCAGCTTTGCATCAATTACCCGCAATGTAGCTTCCAATTGTACCATGCCATCAAACGAAGTCAAGATTGATAAGAAAAAATATATTTTCCGCGCGGGGGGAATAGCCTGTAGAACATGATACTTGTGTTGTACAGGAATTGATGAGCATAGTCAATGTTTTACAATATGAAACTATCATTCACTATATGAAAATTTGCATATTCTATCATGAATCGTGTGGTGTGTCAAGCATTTTTCAGTGAATTCTGAAACTCAGGAAAACGTCAATAAATAATATGAAAATTGGGTTTAATAAATTTGATGGTAAATTGGGCATTTTATTCTTATTATATCGGGATTTCTTGTCATACCGGCATTCTCTGATTCTGAAAAAGAGAAAATCTGCATAAAAAACAGTTGAGCAAGATAGGGTTGCTCCATACAATCTTAAATCTTGCTGAATTTTACACCGATTTATGAATGGAGGGTTGTAATATTGGCTATTATTTAGAAAAAAAATTTGCATGAATTACAATTAACTTGACAGGATACAATTGGTTAGGGTAAAGTGAAAAAAGAGGCGGGATGCTATGTACATGTTTAATATGTAAATGAGAGAGTTAGAAGGTTTCCACATAAAATGAAGAATTAATAGGAGGGATGTGATGTTAACCAAAATTATGAAATGGTGTGCGGTTTTTATGCTCATGTGTGTGCTTTGTTTACCTCTGCTCTTCGCCGGAGAGAAGCCTGCTGAGAAACAAAAAATCACCTTCTGGTCAATGGTTCAGGCAGCCATAGACTTAAAGACGGCGCAGGAGGCAGCGATAAAGGATTTTGAAGAAAATAATGATGCCATTGTGGAACTCACCGTCTTTCCATATGTCGAATTACAAGACAAACTTTTAACCGCAGTGGCGGCTGGAAAAGGACCGGATATTCTCCTGCTTGACCAGATATGGGTAGCGCAGTACGCGAGCGCAGGATTTATCGAAGTACTTGATGATAGAGTCGCTAAATCTGCGCTGAAAGCTGATGACTTCTTTCCAGGTGCGTGGGGTGCAGCAAAGTACCAGGGGAAACAATACGCAGTACCGTTTGATGTAGGAGTCTGGGCACTTCTGTACTACAATAAGGACATGCTCGAAGATGCCGGGCTTGATCCAGATAAACCACCTGTCACATGGGAAGACTTTCTTAATTATGCAAAAAGGCTGACGAATGTGAACGCCAATAAATATGGTACCGCAATATGGGTGGGAACAGGCGATGCTGTGCAGTGTGTAGTTGATGCACTCATTTTCTCTAATGGTGGAAAGGTTGTTGATGATGCAGGGAAGAGATCTCTCTTGAACACTCCCGAAGCAATTGAAGCCTTTGAATTTTATAATAAACTTCAGGCCGTCAGCCCTCCCGGGACAGTGGGAAGAAGCGAGGAGGATGCATTCAAACTGTTTACTGCAGGTCAGGTAGCAATGTTCATGTATGGTGAGTGGGGTCAGGATACAATTGCAGCACGCGCTCCTGACATGAATTACGGAATGGGGCTGTTACCGCGTCCTGCCTATGGTAAGTCCATAGGGACTTTCGGTGGTTGGGAGATGGCAATAAACAAGAAGAGCGAAAACAAGGATCTTGCGTGGAAGTTCCTCGAATATGCAGCGCAGGCAAGTGTAAATAAAAAAATTGCTTCTCTCACGCCAGCAAATAAAGAGGCGGCCCTCGCGTTTTTGAGGGAAAAAAGAAAATATCCTGACGTTATTTATGAGCAGCTCACGGGTGCATTATACCGTCCGTTGGTACCCAACTATCCAGAAATTGCCGAGATACAACGTGCCGCTACTCAAGCGATACTCCTGGAGCAGGGAAAACCAAAGGACATACTGGATGATGCAGTGGCGAAAATCAATGCACTGTTGAAATAATATCCTTCGCAACAAATAAGGAGTGAAAGCATTGATATCATGAAAAGGGGTGGAAATACTGTGTGAAACGGCATCCACTGGAATGATCAGATGCTCCATTAATTTTCAGGCATGCCCACCCCTTTCCTGAATACTATTCATACCTACTGTATGTGTTAAAAAAGAGAGAAAAAGTATTCTGTATATCGAGTATAGAATCCAGAAAAATCATCATAAGCTGCTGTCCTTGACTCCTCCTGAAGAATCCTAATACTATTCGCGAAAAAAGTTAGAAGTATTTGCAGAAAACCTGAGAAGATGTTTAAATATCAAAGGGACGGAGAGGAGAAATTGCGATTTGAAAAAGAGCAGACAGAAAGATGATTATTTAGGATACCTGTTTGGAGGGTTTCCTATAATCGTTCTGATAATTCTTTTATTTATTCCCATAATCTATTCACTGTATCTGTCACTGTTTGACACAACTGCCTCCAGAGAAATTCCTCAATTCATAGGGTTTAAAGGCTTTCTTAATCTTTTCAAAGATAAATACACCTGGGTGGTAATACGGAATTCCATAATATGGACGATTGTAGTCGCGTTTTTCCAGCTGACTATAGGTTTATTCAGTGCTATGTTGCTGAAGAATCCATTTCCGGGTCGATGGTTTATACGGGGATTGATAATATTGCCATGGGTAATTCCGGGAGTAGTATCCGCAATGCTGTGGCGATTGATATATGACGCACAGATAGGATTGATGAACTATTTTCTCATGAGTATCAATCTTATCAATACAGCTGTTGATTGGCTTGGTCTCCCAAAACTTGCCCTCTATTCCGTTATATTCACTGCAATCTGGAAAGGATTTCCTTTTTCAACACTCATGTGTCTTGCAGCACTTCACACTGTACCCTATGAAAATTATGAGGCTGCGAGTATTGATGGTGCAAATGAATGGCAAAAGTTCATTTATATTACCATACCAAGTATTGGCCCTGTGCTCCGTCTGACCTTGTTACTCATATCGGTGTGGACATTCAATTATTTTGAAATCATATGGGTAATGACCCGGGGTGGGCCGGTCAGATCAACCCATATCTTTCCCACATTTATCTATGAAACCAGCTTTCGTAATTTCAATTTCGGAGACGCTTCTCGTATAGCAGTTATGAGTTTCATTATTGTGAGTATATTGACGCTCTTATATTTAAACCAGATAAAAAAATCAGAGAACATATAGCACAATCTCATTGAAAGGAGAGCATAAGGACGTGCGAAGAAGCAGCACAATTCATAACACATTACGGGCAGTGGGTATCCTGGTTCTCGTATTATTCGTAATTTTTCCGTTCATTCAGATGGTCTCAATTTCCCTTAAAGGACCAAAAGAACAATTTCTCATACCGCCAACAGTAATCCCGCGGCATCCTACGATGAGAAACTACATACAGGCATGGCAACAGCCTGGATTTATCAGATACTTTTTAAACAGTCTTGGACTCACATCCGCAACCATGCTCTTCGTGAGTATTATCGCTCTTTTCGGAGCGTATGCGTTCACACGCTTGAATTTTAGAGGAAAAAATCTGATGCTCACTATAATACTTTTCAGTCAAATGTTCTGTTTAGCCGCAATAATGGTACCAATATACAAAATTTTTGGAAATTTAGGTCTGATAGATACCTACATGGGTTTAATAATCGCTTATGTAGGATTTTATGTTCCTGTAGCAATATGGTTGTTGCGAAGTTTCATCCAGTCAATTCCAAACGAGATCGAGGAAGCTGCTCAAGTGGATGGCTGCACGAAAATTCAGGCCTTCTGGAAAGTGGGTCTGCCGTTGCTACGTCCAGGTATAGGTGCCACAGCTGCATATGTATTCTTTGTCACTTGGCAGGAATTTCTTTTTGCTTTGATCTTTATGACTTCCGCTGATCATAGAACACTTCCTATAGGTATACTGGATTTCGTTGGACAATACGAAACGAATTGGGGTAGTTTAATGGCAGCTTCGGTTTTGATCAGTATTCCCGTATTTCTCATGTTCATATTTATTCAGAAACACTTCATTGCAGGACTTATGAAGGGAGCGATCAAAGGGTGACCGTAGGATATGAAAAATCAACCGGTTGATTCTCCCACCCAACCAATTGTTATTATTTAAGCTCTACACGGGAACAGATGGGGGAATGTCTACTAAATCCTTAACAATATCGTAATATATCATTATTCTCTTAGTACCTGAATCCATATTTTTTTGCCATAAGGCAATTAAATCATTTTAATCGTGCATGCAATTTTGCCTCTTTAATACCTGAATCCCGATTTACTTTCCCGATCGGCAAAAAAATTCTTTTTACCGAGAATGCGGGTTCGCCGCATTAGGGAATACACGCAGAGGAAGATACCATTTTTTCACACAGGCTGCCCTTCTGTTGAGCCGGAAGCCTTCTACTGATGTATACTCGGAGAGTTCATCCAGCTGGATATCGCGGTAAGAGAGAGGTTTTTGGTCCCATGATGGAATTTAGACGACCCTAGATCCCAAGGAGGATACTTGAATCGCCACTTTTCTTACCACATGCCCGCGAGAATTCTTTTTGGTTCTGGAAAACTGAAAGAGCTCGCAACCGGGGGAAAAAAGAACCCCTATATAATGTGCTTCCTATCGTCGCGATCACCACAACCGCTGGAACCGGAACAGAGGCAGATCCATTGTCTGTAATCAAGAAAAGCAATTCCAATGAAAAAATCGGATACGGCAATAGGAAAATGAGCTCTGTGAGAGATCAAGAGAACATCATGCTGAAGGCATTGGGGATACACTCGGGTGGCAGAGGGATACTCCCCTCTCGACTCAGCTTATGCAACCTCTCCATCTGGCAGCCACAGGGTAATGGTGAAACGTCCTGCTTTAAAATGTGCGTGTATCCTGCCCGCATGGCTTTCAATGATTTTTTTTGCAATGGCGAGTCCGAGGCCGCTCCCGCTTACCCCTGATTGCGTTTCCCGATAAAAGGGCTCAAAGAGGCGTGCATCATCTATTCGGGCATTCTTCCGGCAGCTGTTCGTGAGATTGATTTCAAACCCTGCACCTTTTTCGTGCAGCTCGATTACAACCTCCCCGCTGGAAGGAGTGTATTTGATTGCATTGTCCACGAGGTTCGACACGCAGGTTCTGAGATCTTCCTGGTCTCCCTTCACTATCGCCGCGCGTTCAGGGATCACCGTATTCATGGAGAGAGACTTCTTTTCAATCGAGGAGGAGAATTTTTCCACTGTGTCCCTCAGAAGCTTCGTCATATCGAGCTGCTGACCGCTCTTGTGGGAATGCCTCATATCGAGCTTCGACAGTTCCAGTATCTTACCAATCAGCAAGTCCATCTCTTCTATCTCCCCTTCTATGCAGTCGAGGAGATGTCCGGAGCCTTCCAGTTTTCCCTCACTTGAGGCATTCCGCAGGAGCTCTTGGGCGACCCGAATTCTCGTGAGGGGAGACCTGAGCTCGTGGGATATGTGTGCACTCAGCTCCCGTGTTCCTGAGATCATTCTCTCCACCTGGCCGGCCATTCTGTTGAAGGCTTTTACGAGGTTCCCGATCTCGTCCCTGCTCCTCTCTTCTGCCCGATGGCTGAGATCACCCTGTGTGATTCGTTGGACCGAGTGCTGAAGTTTTTCCAGAGGTCTAGATATGAGTCTGGAAACGGGGCGAAGCATCAGAGATATCACCGCCCCGATGATTGCAATTCCTGCGACAAAAGGCTTGACGAGAAGAGCTCGATCCGGTCTTGAAAATATAATGTTGATAAATCCTTCTCTGCCCTCCGAAATCTGGAAAGGGACGCTTATGGAGAGATGATTTTGACGGCCGTGTACCCTGTTCACGTACATACTGCCCACCCGTTTTTTGCCCATGACAGGAGCATCACTGGTGTGAATTCCAGGGGAGCCGAAAAGTGTTTCTCCGGATTCGGAGGTGATCCATATGCTCACTCCGGAAAGTTGGTTCAGCCGATTCAAAAGCTCATCAACGCCGCCGGTGTCACCGGGCTGGTTTTTTGATGCGCCCTTCAGCCTGTTCTCAACCTCCTCACGGAGCAACACAGCCTACGTTTCGATATAGGGTATGAACCTCTGCCTGGCGCTGTTTCCAACCAGGATAGTGAAAAACACCACGATGAGGATCTCTGCAACGATGAGAATGAGAATGAATGACAAGAATATTTTGAGGTAGAGTTTTCCTATTCGCATTGCTTTTTCAAAAACATGTATCCAGAACCCCACATGGTTCGGGTGCGATCCGGGTTGTCTGAAACGGCTTCGAGCTTTGCCCGAAGCCTGCTGATGTGCACATCGATGCTCCGGTCGAAGGCAGCCATGTCTCTCCCGCGAGCGGATTGCATCAGTTGATCTCTGCTCAACACGACATCTGCTGAAATCATGAGCGCTTCCATGATTTTGAACTCGGTTGTAGACAGCTCGATCTCCTTCTCTCCCCTGGATATGGTCTGCCGTGCCCTGTACAGGACCAACTCTCTATGGGTGATTGTGTGCTCGGAGGCATCTTCATTTGTTACCTGGCTGCCTGCATTCTGTCGACGGAGAACCGCTTTCATGCGTGCGACAAGCTCTCGGGGATTGAAAGGTTTTGGCAGGTAGTCGTCTGCACCGAGCTCAAGCCCAACGATCCTGTCAGCATCTTCACCACGGGCGGTAAGCATGAGAACCGGAAGCGTATACTGTCTGCGGATGGTGGTGAGGAGTCGAAGTCCGTCTCTGTCGGGCAGCATGATGTCCAGTATCACTATATGTGGGGAATGCTCCTTTATCGCATCCAGTGTTCTTTTCCCTTCGAGAAGCGAGATCACAGCCCACCCGTACCCGGAGAGATACTTCTTCAGGAGATTCTGCAATTTTTCATCGTCATCTACTATGAGGACTTTCATTTGCACACCTGCTTTTACAATATAGTGTGTGAGCCATCTGATGTGCATACATTTACATATTTTTTACATTTTTTTACAGACAAGAAAAACATGATTTACAACTTCTTGTTATATATAGAGACAAATCCATGCGAAAGGAGCAGAGAATGAAACGGAAGATGATTTACCTCACGCTGGTCTCACTTTTCACACTCGGTGTGCTCGCGACTTCCTGTACGCATCATCACCCTCACTTCAGGAGATCAACGGAAAACCTGCTGAAACGGATTGATGGGAGAGTGAAGAAGCTCGACCTGACAGACATGCAGCAGGTGCAGTATGAACAGATTCGAACACGGCTTCAAAAGGATCTGGAAACCGATATGGGTGACCTCAGAGAGTTCCGGGAACGGATGAGCGAGGAGCTCGCAGGCCCGTACTTACATGCGGATACACACGAAAATGAGGGTGATTTTCTCACTCTTCCTTCCACAATCTTCCAGATCCTGTGATCCGACTTGAAACAGCCGGATTTCCAGTATAGGAAACATCCCCGCTCCCCGAAATATTCACATCCAGCTTCTCTGAAGCAGTGACTCCTCCAGTGCCTGATCCACTCACCGAGATCCGAGTATCCTCGGTTGCAAGGGATCGGGCGTTCAACTGTCCGGAGCCTGATATTTTTGCTTCCAGTTCTTCTGAACTGCCTGAAAGCTCCATCTTGCCGGAACCGGATATGCGTACAGTTGTGCTCTCCGAATCCAGGAAGAGTGACAACCGTCCTGAACCGAACATATTGAGAGTGAGTTCCTCCGCATGGAGTTCACCCTCACCGTTCACTGTCCCGGAGCCGCTTATGGATATTTCTCTGATTTGGTCAGCAACAACATACACATCAAAGGAGGATATCCGTGTGATATCGTGACGCGTGAACACGTAGAGAGTTCCACCCCTTACCTCGGTTTTAATGATGTCGATGACATTCTCATCTGCACGTACTTCAACCGACAGTTTTCTTCCCTGAGACAGGTGTACCATGCCGCTGCTCTGAAGATGGATGCTGTGGAAATCGGGGAGCGCCCGAGCATCAGACACGATATCCCCGGACAGCCGTCCACTGGACAGCGACCATTTAAAAGCGAGCTCAAGGGCGAGCCCGCTCAGCGAGTCATTATTGAGACCTGCCATGCCGTTCACTCCGCTTACAAAGCGGTATCCAGCGCCAACTTCAACACGTATGCTATTTGTAATATTCATCTCCACTCCCGCAGTCGGCTCGATCACGAAGAACAGGTCGCCCTTTTTGAAGTTAAAATCGTAAAGGACGCCTCCGAAACCGATGAGTGAGTGAAAACAGGGATGGATGATCGCATCGGGCAAAAGGGTTGCACCGAGCTCGAGGCCAGTATACGCCATGTATAGGGTATTGCCTGATATGGATATGAAGGGAAGCAGAAAGTAGGTTCCCCATCCTGCAGAAAGGACCCGGTTGAACACCTTTCCTCCCGAACCTCCGAACAGAATTGCCCCGGTACCATCTATTGCAGTCGCTTTCCCCACCGTGGTACTGAACTCTCCCCTGTCTTCGATACGACCGAGAAGCGTTTGTTCTTCTGCACGGAGCAGAAAAGAGGTGCCGAACAAAAAAAGAAGGAAAAAAAGACCGAACTTTTTCATTGTGTCTGTCTCCTTCAACAGTTAGAACGAACCGAATTTGAGCACTATTCCGCCCGCAATTCCGCTGAGATCCTTGTCGCTCAATCCAACCAGACCCTTCACGCCACTCACCAGCATGTATCTCAGCCCCCCACAGATCCTGAACCAGTTGGTGACGTTGAGCTCGGCGTTTGCACCGGGTAGGAAGATGAAGAATCCTTCGGAGTTTTCATCGAGATTTTGATAGGATGCGCCTCCGTATCCGATGAGGGTGTGCAGGGTGAAGTGCAAAAGCCTGTTGGAAAAGCCGATATACTCAAGCTCGAGACCTCCGTATCCGAGTTTGAGACTATTGCCGTCTATTTTCACGTCATTCAGAAGCCAGTATCCCCCACCCCCCACGGCAAAGGTGTGATTGATGATCCAGGCGCCACGTCCACCGAGAAGCACGGCGGCATCCCCACCGATAGAGGTGACCTCAAGAACTGGTCCTCCGTATCCGTTGCTTTCGATCGGTCCACTCACGAGAGTTTTTGCTTCTGCACTGAGAGAGAGAGGAATCAGTAAGAACACTGTGAATACAGGAATAAGATATTTATTCATATAAAACCCCCTCGGTATATTTTTATCTATAGACTCAGTATTATGGGAGACAGTAATATCCCTCCTCCCATGATACATGATTTCGCTGGGGATCGCACCATATTTATCGCTGGTGATCCACTGTCTCTTGTGCAATTGAGAAAATCTCGGTCTGTATTCATTCCCTCTGTCTTTTGAGGAGCGATGAAACAAGTTTATTATTGAGTTACTCCAGGATTCATACTATGCTTGAAACACCACCTCTGTTTGATGGACGGTTTGCAGTGAAAAAGATGCTCGGACAGGTTCTCGTAGAGTCGGGGATGATCACCAGCGTCGAACTCAATACTGCACTTGAAAAACAGAAAACCACCAGTCAAAAGCTCGGTGAAATTCTGATCGGGATGGGTGTGATCACCCCTGATCAGTTGAAAAAGGCTCTTGAGTCAGATTAAAGAAAAGAGAAGCCCGGTGGTCATCAAGATTTCCTTTTCTCTCCAATGATCTCAAGCCCGATGGGTGTTTTCTCTACTCGACTTGCCTCGAGTTTGGATTGACCGAGCAGAGACTCGAGCTCGGGAAGGGTGTAGGATGCGTTTATGGAAGAGACAAGGCCTGGTTTTATCTCCTTCGGCCTTGTCATAATTTTCATGAAAAGTCTGAGGAAAGGGTTCATGTTCCTGCGGAGATCGCTGATGAAATACCTGCCTCCCACTTTTAACACCCGGTGAACCTCGTTGAACACCTCAAGGGGCCGTGACCACTCATGAAGGGAGCCGTTGGAAAATACCGCGTCAAAGGAACGGTCTTCGAAAGGAAGGTTCGCCGCGTCTCCTATGATATAGGTGACTCGTTTTTCAAGACCGTACTCCTTCGCGTTCTTTTGGGCGATCTGTATCATGTCCGGACTGATTTCAACCGCCTTGAGCTCTGTTTCATCCGTTTGAGAGAGCCACTCGAGTCCGAGATAACCCGGGCCTGGCCCGATTTCAAGCGCACACCCCTTCTGTATTCCGGACTGAAGGATGTGTGATGTTTCCATCCAGCCTTTGTCCCTCAGCCTCCGCAACATCGCATCGTACACCTGGACATGAAATTCGCCCTGAATCCCGCTGTCCGTTTCGATGATTCTCTGCCTTCCCATATACAGGTCTCCTTTCTCAAGAGACTTTCTTGAAGTTCTCGGTTGCTGTGTTGTATATGCATAATTCGATATATGCAGCTCTTTTCGATCCCTGGTTGATCTGAATAGGCACAAAAAGTATATATCGGCTCCAAAATATGATCAAAATTTTTTTTAAAATTTGTTGACATATATCATAATGATATATATAATAGTGATATATTATTCAAGAATGAGGATATGTCCCATGCCTAAGGTGAATAAAACAAAATATGCAATACTCGGGATGTTGAGCATTGCTCCCATGTCAGGATATGACATGAAAAAGCGTTTCGATTCCAGTATTGCCCATTTCTGGAACGAGAATTACGGGCACATATATCCTGTTCTGAAGAGGCTGGAGATGGAAGGGTGCGTTACAAAAAGCGCAGAGCAGGCGGAAGGGAAACCGCAGCGGAACGTCTATTTCATCACAGAGAAGGGAAAGAAGGAGCTTCGCAAGTGGCTCCTTCTTCCTGTGGAGAGGCCAACCCTGCGGCTCGAGCTTCTGCTGAAACTCTTCTTCGGCCAGGAACTGCCCCTTGGAAATATATTACACAAAGTGGAGGATGAGCGATCATTCTGCGAGTTGACACTCAAGACCTTCGATGAGATAGAATCCCACATACAGAACACACATAAAGAAAACCGGCTCACCGAAGCGACCTTCTGGCTCATCACTCTCCGATATGGAAAGCGGTACTACAGCGCCGTGCGCGATTGGTGCGATGAGACGGTACGCACTCTTGAAAAATTCAAAAACATATCTGGAGGAGAATAAAAATGAAGATCACAGTGTTGGGCGGAAGCCCGAAGGGTGAGATGAGCGTCACCATGCAATATGTGAAATTCCTCGCAAATCAGTTTCCTCAACAGGAGTTCAGCGTGGTGCAGGTAGCTCAACCCATCAAAAAACTTGAGGAAAACAGTGAAGCGTTTCAACACGTTGTTGATCATATGTGCGGTTCCGATGGTGTTCTCTGGGCATTTCCGCTGTACGTGTTTCTCGTGTGCTCACAGTACAAGCGTTTCATCGAGCTCATCTGGGAGAAACATGCGGCTTTTGCGTTCAAGGGGAAGTACGCCGCATCTCTTTCCACATCGATTCATTTCTTCGATCACACTGCCCACAATTATGTTCGCGCGGTGAGCGAGGATCTGGGAATGAACTTTGTGGGATCCCATTCCTGTGGGATGCATGACCTGCTCAGGAAGGAAGGACAGGGGAGACTTCTTCAGTTTGCAAAGGGATTCTTCGCTGCCATGGAAGAAGGCGTACAGATGCCGCGTGTTTTCAGGCCCATACACTGGCCTGGTCTCGAGTACATGCCTTCAAAGGAGGAAGAACCGAAGCTCTCGACAGCTAAGAAAATCGTGCTCCTCACCGACACACTGGAGGGAAATACGGGAAAGATGATTGAACGGTTCCGGAAAAGGTTCAGGTCACAAGTGGAGGTGATCAATCTCAGCAGCATCGACATAAAGGGAGGCTGTCTAGGGTGCCTTCGCTGCGCAGATAAAAACGAGTGCGTATACCTCGAGAAGGATGAGTACATCGGCATGTATAACTCCAAATTGAAAACCGCTGACATCCTCGTGTTTGCAGGATCCATACGGGACCGATATCTCTCCTCCAGATGGAAGATGTTTTTTGACAGGGCATTTTTCAACACCCATCAGAGATCTCTCGAACACAAGCAGTTCGGATTTCTGATTTCTGGACCGCTGAGCCAGGCAGCTGACCTGAGAGAAATCCTCACAGCGTATGTGGAATGGCAGGGCTCGAACCTGGTCGATATTGTGAGTGACGAATCGATGACCTCTGGAGAGCTTGATGCAGCCATCGACGGGCTCGCGGTGCGTCTTGTCCAATCTGCAGCAATGGGATACGTTCGCCCGGTGAGTTTTCTCGGGGTGGGCGGTATGAAGATCTTCCGGGACGACATAAAGGGAGGGCTCAGAGTGGTGTTCAGAGCAGACCATAAAAGCTACAGGAAGAGTGGAATGTACGATTTTCCCCAGAATAAACCACTCAAGAACCTGTTGTTTTCAATCCTGTATCTGGTTACAGGCATTCCATGGGTGAAAAAAAGAATGATCAGGAATTTCAAAGAGTTCATGATCACGCCTTTCAGAAAAGTTGTGAATGCATGACTCCAATCCGCTGGATTCTACATCGAGTGTGTGAGTCCACCTGCGAAGTGAATGTGCGGTTGGAATCCTTGAAGATTTGCAGTCGATCAGACCCGCCTTCAGCAGGAACACCAGATCTGTGATCATGTATCCTATTTTTACATCCTGAGGATTCACATCATGGGTTCGTGTTGATGGTGACCTGATCCATGTGCTCCACCTCATACACGGAGCCTGAGATCACGTCCCCGGTAAAGGAGCTGGTTTCGTTCACGAAATGCACCTGGATCGGAATGTCGGGTTTTCCTGTGAGGAGCGTACCTCCAGGGATGTCGTGCGTTGTCACCGTGCCTGCCAGGGTCATGGAGTAGTAGTCAATCCCGGACACGGTATAGTCTTCAGATACATATACGTAGATTCCGTCAGGTGCGGTGGACGCAGAGTCCCATTGAACGGTAATGTTCGATCCCGCATTGTGGGACGAGCCATTAGTCGGCGCACTGATCGATGGCTGTTCGGGCATAGTTTCCGTTGAGGTGACGGTATTGCTGCCGTGAATGACCTTCAGGGTGACGTCCTCTCCTGCATTTATCGCGGGAGGGCTTGAGAGAAGCAGGTAGCCGATGAAAAAGAAATCCAACCCTGCATTGTTCACGGTGACGGTTGCATCTGTGATGTCTGAGATGATGCTCGCGCTTGAAGCGACGATTACCCCCGCACCCACGTCACTTGGAGGGGTGCCGCTCTCACCCTTCGTTACATCACCAAGCACGTACACGGAACCCCCTCCCCCACCGCAGCTGAATACGCTCATTGTTGCAACCCCAATCAGAAGCAGTGCCCAAATCACCAGACTCATTTTCACTTTCATTCACATTCTCCTCATTCGCTTATTATTTAATTATTCAGTGCGTTTGATCTCATTTCAAATTTTTATTGTATTTCTTCAATATTCCCTTGCGAAGAAAGCTTCGGATTGGCGAGAACTTTTCTTGACTGACCTGACCTATATTTGTATGCTGGAGCAAACAGAACGACTCACACAATGGGAGAATAGGGCCGGGAAAAAAGCCCAATCAACATAACTGCTCCCCTGATGTTCAGGATGCCAGGGTGTCCGTATGAAGGTGTGTCTGTCCTGTTAGAGAAAGGAAGAGCAGTGAGCTCACCCCAAACTGAATTACGCTCCCGGCAGATTCGAAGGCTATTTTTTTTAACGGTTGTATTTCTCTGTGCCACTGTACTCTCGTTGTTCCTCGGTCGATATCCGAAAAGTGGTTTCTTACCCGTTACACTTCTCGCAGAGGATGCGCTTGCACGGAGCCTGTTTCTGAATCTCAGGGTTCCGAGGGTTTTAACTGCGGTCCTTCTTGGAACCTGCTTAGGGGGATCGGGAATGGTATTTCAGATGCTCTTTGCAAATCCGCTGGTGGAGCCTGGGTTCCTCGGCGTTTCCCAGGGAGCTGCCTTCGGTGCGGGTCTTGCAATCATTTTTTTCGGAGGAGACGCATGGCTCATTCAGGGGTGCGCTGCGGTCTTTGCCTTTTCCGGACTCATACTCTCCTATCTTCTCGCCCACAGGATACGATTTGGCGGCTGGATATTGAGACTCGTTCTCTCCGGTATAGCGGTTTCCGCGCTGTTTTCTGCAGGGGTGGGGATTTTGAAGTATGTGGCAGATCCGCTGGGGCAGCTGCCGGAAATCACTTTCTGGCTGCTTGGTGGGCTCTGGGGTGTGAGCTGGTCACGGCTTCTGTCGGTTCTCCCAGCCTCTGTTGCAGGCATCGCATTTATTATTGGGCGGAGATGGAGGCTCAACTTGCTCACGCTGGGTGATGAGACCGTACACTCCCTGGGCGCTGCACCGGGTAGAGAGCGGATTCTCCTTCTCGCTGCGGCGGTTGCATCTACTGCTGCTCTCATTTCGGTATGCGGTGTGGTGGGATGGATAGGTTTGATCGTCCCGCATCTCTCCCGGCGGCTCTTCGGGGTAGATACCCGCTTTTCGTTACCCGGCTCCATGCTCATCGGTGCACTGTTTACGCTCTTTTGTGATGATATTGCCAGGGTACTCATGGCGGCTGAAATACCTCTGGGCATACTCACCTCGTTGATCGGTGCTGCCTTCTTTCTGTTTCTGATGACATCGAAAAGGAGAAAAGTGGAAGCATGAGCGGATCGATCCTGAATTTCAGAGAGGTGAGCTTTGGATACCATCCAGAGAGAGAAGTGCTCAGGAAACTCTGCTTTCAGATCGAAAAAGGGAGCGCGAACGCGGTGCTGGGACCGAATGGAGTTGGGAAAACCACCATTCTCCATCTGGCATTGGGCTGGCTGAAACCCTGGGAAGGTGAGATTGAAATAAACGGGATCCCGGTTCAGTCCTACAGACAGCGGGAGAGGGGGCGGTTGATGAGCCTCGTGCCGCAGCGGGAGCACATCCCCTTTGAATATTCTTTGCTCGATTACGTATTGCTTGGGAGAGCCCCTCACCTTGGATCCCTCGAAATACCGGGTGATGCTGATTACGAAATCGCCCTGAATGCCCTCGAGCACGTGGGGCTTGGAGGAGTATTCCACAGATCGATCACCAGGCTCTCAAGCGGCGAGAGACAGCTCCTGCTGCTGGCTCGTTCACTCGTACAGCAGCCAAGACTCCTGCTCCTTGACGAGCCGACTTCACATCTCGATATGGCGAATAAACGGCGGATCGTAGAGCTTCTGAAGGGGATGCAGGCGGGGGGGATTACCCTGCTGTTTACCACCCATGATCCCCAGGTTGCTTCAGCGCTCGCGGATCAGCTCCTTCTCATGCGGAAGGGAGAGGTAATGACTTCGGGAACGCCTCTGGAGCTGCTTACCACGGAACTGCTTACCGCAACATACGGAGTCGAAGTGAAAGTCGTGGAGGTGAGGGGAAAACGTATTGCTTTTTGGGAATAGTTTTATATTCATTCACGAATGAGGGGTTTATGCGCACCTGAAATACGCGCACTGAAATAAAAATCCGGTTTAAGGGGGAATGGACAGTGCTTTCTGCGGTCATTCTTGCTGCTGGTGAATCAAAGAGAATGGAGGGGTACAGAAAGGCGCTTCTCCCGGTCGATGGGCGCACTTTTCTTGAGCGGACCATAGCACTCATGAACCACGGAGAAGTCGGAGAGATCTTCGTCATTCTCGGTGCAGGGGCGGAGGACGTGGAGAGATTGATCAAACCTGAGGGTGTGAGATATTTGGTCAACGAAGAGTGGAGAAGCGGACAGCTCAGCTCGCTTCGTCTCGGAGTACGCCACCTTTCAGATGAAAGTGAAGGGATGCTTTTCACCCCTGTGGATCACCCGCTGGTTCAGAAATCCACATATGATTCACTCATCTCCTTCTGGATGGATCATCGGGAGAGGATCGTGGTACCAGTATACAGGGGAAGGAAGGGACATCCGGCTCTGTTTCCAAGAGGTTTCTACGACATGCTCCTATATTCAGAGCTTCCGGGCGGGGCTCGGGATATTCTCTACAGAGAGAAAGAGTCTGTCTGTTATGTTGAGGTTTCGGATTTCGGAGTTGTTCAGGACATTGATACAGTTGAAGACTACAGACGGTATATAGGAGAACTGCCATGAAAGAAATATTTCAGAGAATGGCTGAATTGCTGAGAGAAGGAAGAACTTTTGCCCTCGCAACCATGATCGGCTCTGAGGGATCGACTCCCAGGAGCCTTGGAGCTCGGATGATCGTCTATCCGGACGGCAATTCTGAGGGCACCGTTGGCGGAGGAGCACTCGAAAAGAGGGTCATCAGTGATGCTGTAGACCTGATCGCAAAAGGAGGCGTCAGGCGCTCTCTCTATGATCTCGGAATGGATGAGAAGGACATTCCCCTCGGTATGATCTGTGGCGGAAAGGCGGAGCTGCTCATTGAAACCTTCGGCAGGACTTACACACTCTTCATTTTTGGGGCGGGACATGTAGGAAAAAAGCTTGCAGAGCTGTGCGGGGACCTGGGTGTACCCCACTGGATCATCGACAACAGGGAACCTTTTGCACAGAAGGAGCTCTTTCCGGCTGCAGGTGGTGTGGTGCATGCGGAGTTCAATGAGAGCTTTTCCCATCTCCCCATTGACGAAAGCAGTTATATAGTCATCGTTACCTATAGTCATCAGTACGACGGGGTGTGTCTCGAAGGAGCACTCAAGACCTCTGCGCGTTACATCGGCATGATCGGCAGCAAGAAAAAAGTCGCGACTCTGCTGCAATCCCTTGAGGAAAAGGGTGTGAACGTCAGGGATGAGAGGATTTACGCGCCGATCGGGCTGGAACTCGGGGACAGCTCCCCCGAGCAGATCAGTATCAGCATTCTCGCTGAAATACTCAAACTACATTCTGGTGGGAGCGGCCTCCACATGAAGGACCTTCTTCAAGGGTGATGCGAGGGATGCTTCGCGGCTGTCTGTGTTCTTGACTTTCTCGTTGATAACGGGTATAATCCCACCCTGACAACACCGGAGCCGAGGAAAAAAGATTATCACCAGAGTAACTGACAGAGCTCTGGTTTGGTGAGGAGGTCCATGCGATGAGAGAGTTCGATCATATAGGATTGAAAACCACAGAAAAAAAAGAAGGGGAGAGCTGGGTCGAGGATTCAAAGTGCTGGGTCACCAGTCCCAAGGATCACCCCTACTGTGTTGAGTGGCTCAGATACGAACCGGATAGCACGGTACCGAAAGAGGTAAAAGAACGCGCTCACATTGCATTCAGGGTCGATTCGATCGATGAGGCATCAAAGGGACTCCGGGTGCTGATTAAACCCTGGATTGTGGGAGGGTTTGTTCGTGTCGGGTTTTTTGAGTACAGGGATGGAACAGTCGTCGAGTTCATGGAATACCTCAAGGGAAAAGATGCCTGGTTTACTGAATGACTGACACAGAGAAGGCGTGAAAGAGGGGCTCTCACCAGAGCCCCTCTTTCGTATGTGGTGTTTCTAAACCGGCTAAAACTTCCTTACGGGCTTCGATGTTCGAACCATCCTCTCATCCCTGTGCAGGGAGTCTCTACAGCTTCACTCCGGTGGTGAGGGAGCCATCAGCGAGTTTTTTAAGGATGTCATCGAGCTTTTCCTTGACTCCCTTCGGTATTTTGCTTTCAGCATCGTGGAAGGGTGCATACCCGATTCCCTGGTTTGCAGCGGTGCCCAGATAGTGGCCACCCTCGAAGGTTCCGTTGAAAAAGGCCTTGATTGCATTGTATACCGCATTGTCAACTCGTTTCATCGCGCTTGTGAGTAGGTACGGAGCCGGTCCTCCTCCCATTGTGGTGTAGTATTCGTCCTGGTCAACACCGATACCATACACTCCCTTTTCCATGGCCGCAACAATGCCGCCGCTTCCTGTAGGACCGCCAGCCCCAAAGATTACGTCAGCTCCCTCTGCAATCTGTGCCTCGGCCGCGGCCTTTCCTCTGTCCGGAGCGGTGAAGGAGTCGATATACACCCCGAGTACCTTGATGTTGGGATTGATGTACTTTGCCCCATTCTCATACCCTCGCCTGAACTTGATGACAGGCGGAATCTCCATGCCTGCGACGCAGCCGATTACCCCCGTCTTGCTCATCATTGCTGCGAGCGCTCCGACCACGAAGGCCGACTGATCCTCGGAGAACAGGAGCCCCATGGTGTTGGGAAGCGGTTCGGCATAGAATTGATCAACACCCGCGAATTTGATCTCAGGGTACTGACCAGCCATCTTGAGGGTTGCATCAGTGAGCATGAATCCAACCGTGACAATCATCTGATACCCTTCTTCCGCAAAGGTCTGTATGTTCTTGTCATAATCGGTGGGCTGCTGCGTCTCGATGTAGTTTGCTTCGAGCCCGAACTCCTTTGCAGCCCGCATCATTCCCTCATAGGCGAACTGGTTGAAGGTCTTGTCATCCACCTTTCCCACATCGGTGACGAGACCGACCTTGATTTTTTTGGTTACCTCTTCCTTCGGTCCACCCGCAAAGAGACAGAACGAAGCGAGAAGGAAAACCAACGCAAGGACAATCACCAATACACGTTTCATAGAATCTCCTTTCTAATCATGAGATAAATAAAATGAACAGAATTAGTGTATCAAAACTCTCATTTTTAATAAAGAACATTTTTCATGCTTTCATGGAGAGTGCATGCCAGGCTGCTCCTTGTTACGGTAGAGCTCGACGTAGGTGTCCCGTGCAGTGGAAACTGTGAGCAGTTTTCCCGCCCCCGTGTGATAGTAATACAGCTCGCGGACCGGATACTTCCACTCAGGTCCGGTTGAGCGGGTGATTACGTAGAAGCCGTCTTCAGAATCGGGAGGGATGACCTGTTCTACTTCAAAATCGAACCTGTTTCGATCAGATGTTCCTTTCTTTCTTTCATATATGATGACTGTGGTTTTGTCATCGTGCCGATAGAACAGTTGTCTGTCGTTTTTACTCACTGCGAGCAGGTGTATGAGATCTTCTGCCTCGTATAGCTCCTGGAGAGAACCGCCTGGTTTCTTGTGCTCGATATAGAATATTTTCTTTTCCTTCACGATGTAGAAGGTGTAATCGGTGAGGTAGTAGGAGAGCCCCCGTGTGTCGATAGACACGTAGTACAGCACATCACCAGATGGTATGTTGACGATGTAAATGATTCCCTTGTCGATTACTGCGCAGGTAGAGCCGTCCATGGATATGAGAGGGGGGACAGTTTCTTCATCAAAATTTTCTGAAAGAACAAGGCTCTCATTCCCGTAGGGTCTGTAAAGGTAGAGTTTTCCCTTTCGGGAATAGAGAATCGCGTCTCCGTTTGGAGTCTTCTGCACCAACTCAACAGAGTCGGCGATGATTTGCTTTTCCTTTGTTTTCGGATTCACAAACCCAAGGTTGTGCCTGTGTTCATCGCGTTCCACAAAGTACACGTTCCCATTGCTCAGAAAACCTGTTTCCCGGAAGACCTTTCCATCGAGAATCCTCCGGATTGTTCCTCTGCTGTTTGAGATAAGGTAGATGGCCTGCCTGTTCTCCCCTCTCTTTATGCTCGCGGCAACCGTGTCGTTGTCGTAGTCGATACCGACCTCGACAAAATAGCCCCCAGTGTCGAATCGTAAACGGACACTCCTTCCTGTTTCCAGATTCGCAGTCACCATATAATCGGTGCCTTCGATGAGGGAATGATAGCTCATCGTGGAACGGTCCCGGGAGAGAACCGGCAGGATGTAGAGCTTTTCCTGAGGGTTCTGGAGGAAAGAAATCTGCCCTGTGGATGGATCGAACAGGTAAATCTCATAGGTCTTCAAGACCGGATCCAGGAGGGGGTTTCTGAACCGCAGGAAGAATATTTTCCCATTCTTGAGTGGTTCTGCCCGGTATACCAGATCGTAGATGTATTCCTGGTCTCCAAATAAGTTCGTGACAAACAGAAAAAGAGGGAATATAATCAAGGTAAAGGAAAGAGCGATCTTTTTCATTGGTCTGCCATGCATAATTATTGGAACCTATAGTCGGATTTTCTTGCCCCATAGGCAAGAAAATAATCTTAAATGAGAATGTGGCCTGTCCACATCAGAGAGATTATACACTATTTCCGGGAATGACTCAACAATCATCTAAATAAATTATCCTCCTTTTGACGGTTGGGGCCTATGGAGGTGGATCTCACACGGATACGGATCGTTCTCGTGGAACCGAGGGGTCATTTCAACATCGGTTCTGTCGCACGAGTAATGAAAAACATGGGTTTGAGTGAGCTCGCCCTCATCAGGCCAGTTGCATTTCACACTGACCAGACTTATAAGGCTGCGGTAGGTGCTCGGGATTTGGTTGTAAAGGCACTGGTTTTCGATAGCCTCGAAGAGGCCATACGGGATACCAACCTGGTGGTCGGAACCACAAGAAGAGCGGGGAAGTTGCGAAGGCTCTTCTGCAGTGTTGAGGAGCTCCCCGAGCACATCTTTCCAGCTATCAATGAGGGAAGAGTAGCCATCCTATTCGGGAGGGAGGAAAGCGGCCTTACAAACAAAGAGACTGATCAGTGCAATATTCTCGTAAACATTCCTTCGAGCAAGAATTTTCCCTCACTCAACCTCTCCCATGCGGTTGCCGTGGTCTGTTATAAACTCTTCACTGACGCAATGGTGAGTCGTGTCCCGTATATCTCGAATCCGGTGACCAATGCCGAGATCGAGGGTCTCTTGGATTATATCCAGAGTATTTTTACCGATGTGGGGTTCTTTTCGAAAGGCTCCCCTGATTATGTGATACCTCTTTTCAGAAAGATATTCGGAAGAGCACTCCTGGACCAGGAGGAAATCAACAACCTCACCCACATTTTTCACAGACTGTATGGACTGTGTATTTCAAAAGGTGAAAGGAAGTAGTTTCCTCCATGACGGAATGACGACTTTTCCTTCTTCAGATTCGTTCAATCCAGGAAGATGACGGTGGGAAGAACCCAGTGGGAAGATCCTGACAGGAAGGACCAGACGGAAAGGCCCCGGCGGGAAGATCTCAGCGGGAAAATCCCGGCACAATGATTTTCATTGAATTTTTCTCAGTGCGTAGCTATAATCAAAATTGTTCCTTTGTTAATGGTTGAGCCTGAACTCCCTGAAACAGCACCGTTATTCACGAGGTCAGCGTTCAATATATATGTAAAAAAGGCAACAGATGCAGTGCACCATTACAGGAAGACACAGGGGATTCATTTTATCAGTCCTGGTTCTGATCGTACTTTTCGTACTGCAGCCGGTTTATGCTGAAAAAGAGCAGTTTTATACTTCCGATGATGAATTTCTCCCGCTCGGTACGAAAATGTCGGAGGAGGAAGATACAACCAGTGATGAATTTCTCCAGGATGAAACATTCCTGCGGAACGCGCTGGTCAAAGGTATCAAGCTGTTGAAAGAAGGAAGGGAACTTTCTTTTCTTTTGAGCTCGGCGACCGGGAGAAGCCTGGAGGACAAAAACCTCAAATACATGCTCACCAGAGTGAACTTCCCCCCAAGGGTTATCCTTCGTCTTTACGGGGTCAGAAGCGAAGAAAAGCCTTTTCATTTTTTTAAAAACCTGGAAATCGTAGGGATCGTCTGTAACCCTTTCCTGGAGGGACATTATACCGAATACGTGATTTTTTTCAGGGACTGGATTGTGACGCAGACTTCCTACGATCAGCAGGAGATGCGGCTCTCAATTGGTTATGATTTCGAGCCGCCTGACATTTCAAAGGGATATGGAGTGAGGATTGCAGATACGAAAATCGATCCGCTCCCACAGGTAATCGAGATCTACAATGAGCTGAGAAAGTTCGGTCTCAACTGCCATTTGCTGGTTGCCTCAGATCAAAAAACCGTCATACTGGAGTCGCCCTTCTACGGATCCAAGGAGGGGGCGGTCGATTATCTTGAGGAACTGGAAGATGTCGGCTTCAAGGGGAAACTCGCAATTCGGAATTATCTTGATTTCCCCAAACCTGACAGATTTGATGTTGTTACTGAACCGGTTGTTACCGGAGAGGATGATGTGACTCTGAAAAATCTCGTATACGGCGAGTTCATGCCGCAAAAAATTCACGATTTGGGTTATTCTGAAATATATTCGCTCACGATCAGCGTTTTCAGCCCAAGGATACAGAACAACCAGGATGCAATAGCGGATTACTACTACAAGTTGAGCGAGATGTACAAGAATTATGAGACTGATGAAGAGACGATCATACAGATGGCGATCCTGGTTTCCATAAAGATCCAAGAGGTGATTTTTCTCAAGTATCCTCTCTCGCAGAGTGCTGATGATGCCATCTGGGAAATGGCGAACACGATTCGGGAATATGAGATGCAAGATCTCTTCAGTGAAGAGGACTGCTACCAGAAGCTCATCTCTGAATATCCCAGGAGCATGTTCCGTGAAGAGGCAAAGGTGCGTCTGGCACTCTTGCGGAACCCCGATGCTTTTTCAAACTGACGTGCACATGAAAAAGAAAATCTCAATTATTGGTATGGGTTATCTCGGGAGCTCACTCGGACTCGCCCTGAAGAAAAATGTTCCCGAATCCGTCATAACCGGAATAGACAAGGGATCCCAACTCATCAGGGCGGAAAATGTTGGTGCCATAGACAACGGGTGTATCTACACAGAGCTTGAAACCGGGTTGATGGATGCATCACTTGTGTTCATGACCACTCCCATCAACACAACACTCGAACTCATTCCGAAGATTGCCTGCGGAGTGGGCGAAAACACAATCGTGAGCGATACCGCCTTTACAAAGCGGCAGATCATGGATGCAGTGGAAAAAAATTTCACCGGTAAAGCCGTCTTTATCGGCGGGCACCCAATTGTGGAGTTTCAAAAGGGTGAAATCGAGGAGGCGGATCCGTATATTTTTTCTGGAAAAAACTACGCTCTCATACCTCAGGAAGGGTGCACGCCTGATGCGGTGAAACTGCTCGCAGATCTGGTCGAGAAAATCGGATCTCATGTCGTGCTCAGTACCCCAGAAGAACACGACGAGCTCTTCGGCGGAATAAACCACATGCTCCAGCTCATTGCAATGGCACACGTGCGCACGGTGTTTTCACCCCTCGATGAACAGAAACGAATGATCGCTTCCGCGCTCTGCGAAGATAGGTTCAAGTCGCTTATACAGGAGCTTTTCACTCCGTACTATGTCTGGGATGAAATCTTGAGCTCAAACCGCGATCCTGTCATGGAGCAGATAGAAAGATTCATACATGAGTTGCAGAGAATCGTGAAATTGATTGCAACAAAGGAGTTTGCTGGTGAGTACGAAAAAGTACAACAGTTTCTGAGTGATATTACAATGGAAAAGAAGGGGTTCAGGGGAGAGCTCTTTCATCTCTATATAACTATGAGGGACGAACCTGGCTCCATCGCAAAGCTTGTGAGTCTGCTCGCGGGGAGCGGCTATGATATCAGAGATATTGAGCTGGTGAAGATCAAAGAGGGCGAAGCAGGGACAGTCCGTATCTCTTTCGGTACGCAGAACACCGCATCGAAAGCGGGGAGGTTTCTTGTAAAATCAGGATACAGCTGCAGGACACAGTTCGAGTACAGAGATTTCTACTACTGAGGGAGATGAATCTGCTAGGTGCTCATCTTTCGATTGTCGGGGGATACCACAGGGCTGTTTCGAAAGGAGCAGCTTTTGGAATGAGCGCGGTACAGATCTTTGTGAAAAGTCAGCTTCAGTGGGCCTCAAAAAAGCCAAGCAACATCGAGCTCGAACTATATGAGATTTCCAGAAAAGAGCATCCCGAAGTGGAGGTTGTGTTTGCCCACGGTTCCTACCTCTACAATTTCTCTTCACCAGAGGATGAGCTCCTCAAGAGATCGAAACAATGCATGTTGAACGAGCTTGGGCTGTGTGATGTGCTGGGGCTTCCCTATCTGGTCATTCATCCGGGATCACACATGGGATGTGGTGAGATGAAAGGGATCGAGCGCGTCATACAGAACCTGACAGATGTGCTCGGACGGGACCGGGGGAGCACCACAATCTGCATTGAAACCACTGCAGGCCAGGGTTCGAGCCTGGGCTTCAGATTCGAGCATCTGAGAGATATCATCAGTGGAGTCGGCAGGCGTGTTGGTGCCTGTGTGGACAC
>Ga0180438_10001641_pt1 | contig 39249 bp, 28 predicted proteins | sample SS_ome_12_FD_132455 | JGI IMG/M metagenome (GOLD analysis project Ga0180438, IMG submission 132455) | Hypersaline lake sediment archaeal communities from the Salton Sea, California, USA - SS_3_D_2 metaG | ecosystem: Environmental > Aquatic > Non-marine Saline and Alkaline > Hypersaline >... | reverse complement strand
CTTGAAGTTGCCGCCCAGCAGCCGGCCGTACTTCTTGCTGGTCGCCGCCTGATAGGCGAAATCGAATTCGGGAAAGAACGGCAGCACATGGCCGATGTACAGTTTCTTGCGCTGCTCGGCGGCGGTGCGGACCATGCGTGCTCCGTCCGCGCTCTTCAGGGCGATCGGCTTTTCGCAGAACACATGCTTGCCTGCTCGTAGTGCCGCGCAGGTTACCTTGGCGTGCAGTGAAGGGGGCAGGCAGACGTCGACCATGTCGATATCGCCGTCCGCCAGAAACTCCTTCATGTCCTCGTAGCGGGCGATCTTCGACAGGTCCATCTTCTGCCCCGGAGGACCGAAGTTTCCTTTGATCGATCGCCAGTCGCCGTCGAGTCGTGCTCGGTCCATCTCCCACATCGCCACGACTTTCACACCGCGCAGCCGTTGATAGGCCAGGTAGTGGATCATGCCCATGAAGCCGAGGCCGGCGATTCCGATTTTGATCATAGATTGAGGACGCTCATGAGGAGTGTGGAAATTGGATTTGTGGAAATGTGGATTTGATGTCGGCTGCAACGAACGGCGGAGTCCGGGTCCCGCTGCTGGCGAACAACATGGCCGCCAGCGGAGGGCTGCCAGTGGAGAGCTGTCAGGGAAGGACGGGGCCGCATACGAACCTCGGGCGACCGTTGGGGGCCCGCCGAATCGGGGTGCGCGCCGAGTCGCTATTTCCGAGTGGCCGTTCTCAACGCCAGGTCGAACGCCACCAAATTAACGCCTGCCCGGCGGAGCCACAAGTGTGAGGCGGTGCTGCCATCTCGGCGGGGCGGCACTGTTGGTTCCTGGCACTCACGCTTCCTGTTACCATGGGAGGCTGCTGGTTTGTGTCGATATTGTTAAATCCATGTTCGCTGATTCCACCCGGGGAAGTACGAGTTCCGCATGACTCATCGTTTGACCCGTCGTCGCTTCCTTAAGAACGTCGGCTCGGCTGCCGCCGTGACACCCTGGCTCGGCTACTTCGGTGCCCAATCGGTTCAGGCCAGTCGATCTGTCCATGACAAACTCAACATCGCCTGTATTGGCGTGGCTCATCGGGCGGCGGCAAATATTGCCGGTGTGCGCGGAGAGAATATCGTCGCGGTGTGTGACGTCGACGAGCGCTACCTGGGCAAGGCGGCTACCGACTTTCCCCAGGCGGAGCGATACGACGACTTCCGCAAACTTCTCGAACGACAAGATCTCGATGCGGTGGTCGTCAGCACAGCCGATCATCAACACGCACCGGCGACGCTGATGGCGATGAATCGCGGGCTGCATGTCTATTGTGAAAAACCCCTGACGCATTCCGTCTACGAAGCTCGCCAAGTAGCCAAGCTGGCGGCCGAGAAGAATCTCGCCACTCAGATGGGGACTCAGATTCACGCGAGTGAGAATTATCGACGGGTGGTCGAGGCGATTCGCGCGGGGGCGATCGGGCCGGTTCGCGAAGTTCACTGTTGGGTCAGCAAGGGTTGGGGCGGCGGCGAGCGGCCCACCGGTTCCGATCCGGTGCCCGCTCACTTGAACTGGGATCTGTGGTTGGGCGCCGCGCCGGCGCGATCTTATGTGACCGATCGTTATCATCCTGGCCAGTGGCGACGCTGGTGGGATTTCGGCGGAGGTACGCTGGGCGACATGGCCTGCCACCTGATGGACCTGCCATTTTGGGCTCTCGAGCTGCGGCATCCGACAACGGTTCGCGCCGCGGGACCACCGGTTCATCCGGAGACCTGTCCGCTGGGCCTGACCGCGGAGTGGGAGTTCGCAGCCGACGGCGATCGACCGGCGGTCAAGCTGCACTGGTACGACGGCAATCTCGTGCCTGGCCACTTTGCCGAACAAGAACTCGATCTGGAAGACCTTCCCGCCAGCGGAATTTTCTTTGTTGGTGACGAGGGCAAGCTCTACGCCAACTACACCGAGTTGCGGCTGCTGCCTGAAGAAAAGTTTGTCGACTATCAGCCTCCCGAAAAGTCGATTGCCCCTTCGGTCGGTCACCATCAGGAATGGATCGATGCCTGCAAGAGCGGCGGCGCGACCACCTGCAACTTCGATTATTCGGGCGCGCTGACGGAAACCGTGCTATTGGGAAATGTCGCTTATCGTACCGGCAAGGAGTTGACTTGGGATGCCGCTGGCTTGAAAGCCACGAATTGCCCCGAGGCGGACGCGCTGCTGCGTCGCGAGTATCGAAAAGGTTGGGAGATTTAAGCGTATGAAGGTTGTGAATTGTCTCTTCGTAGAATATGCCCTCAAGTCTCTGGTGGCGTTTGGCCTGCTGTTGGTAGGTACAGAATGCACCGCGGCCGAAGACGTTGCGAAACAGAACGCGACTCCGCAGAATGTCGCCCCGGCTGGATTCGTGGCCTTGTTCAATGGCCAGGACATCGACAACTGGCAGGGGCTGGGCCATTACGATCCTCGAAAGCTCAAGGCGATGAGCCCCGAAGAGCGGGCGGAGTTCGACAAGAAGAACGCCGCCGATCTGGCGGCTCATTGGCGGGTCGAAGATGGGGTGATCATCAACGACGGTCATGGTGTCTTTCTGACGACCGAGAAGGAGTATGGCGACTTTGAGTTGTTGGTCGATTGGAAGATGGTCTCGCCCAACACCGACAGCGGAATCTACCTGCGCGGTAGTCCGCAGGTGCAGATCTGGGATCCCAGCAATCCACGCGAGGTGAAGAATGGAGCCCCGCAGGGTTCGGGGGCGCTCTGGAACAATAGCCAGAGTTCGGCCGGCCGATTTCCCTTGGTCAAGGCAGATCGACCTGTGGGCCAGTGGAACACCTTCCGCATCAAGATGGTGGGGGATCGGGTCACCGTCCACTTCAACGGCCAGCTCGTCGTCGACGATGCCGTGATGGACAACTTCTGGGATCGCGAGTCCCCCATGTTCCCCAAGGGCGTGATTCAGCTTCAGACCCACGGTGGCGAAATGCGGTTTCGCAATGTCTTCGTCCGTGAGATCGCGGGCGAAGAAGAGTAGCCCGGCCAGCCGTGCCGACCGTGTGGGGCGCTACTCGGAATCGGCGTCACTGGAGAGCTTGTGTCGGCCACCTTTGACCGACTTAACGCTGACTTCGTACGGGCCAGGGTCTTCGACCAGCCAGCGAACGTAAGTCGTCCCGTTGCCGCCGATCGTTGTGATTTCGACATCGCTCGGGTTGCGTTCCTGCTCTTGTGACTTGGGGAACCATTTCGATCCGCTGATAAGTGCCGTGACGACGCGGAGTTTGTCTCCCTCGGAGGCATCGTTTGTGGCGGCTCGTAGGGAAACGACGTCGGGAGCCGAGATATTCCGCTTGACGTCGACCGCCAGGCGAGTCGGGATCATGCGCTGATTCTCAATGATCGCCGTCACTTGATAGAGATTCTCGTCGAGTTTCTTCACGTCGATCGATTGCACGGCGACCTTCGGCATCTGGTCGGCGTGGTAGAGCGTGAAAGCCATATTGCGATGGCACATCTCTTCTAACATGAATGACGGGGGTTGGCGACCGTAGTTCTTTTTCTTGCCGCCGACTTCGACACGGCCGAACTGCGGGTGGTCGATCTCCTTCCAGTCGACAAAGGCGTCGTCGAAGAGCAGGTAGCGATCGAACTCGTGAATAATCTCCTTCTTCGGCATGATGTAGCCGGCATCCTTGGTGCCGAAGTAGTTGAACGGAGCCCAGACCTCATTCAGGAAGGCGATCTGCCCGAGCATCTGGTATCGCCAGTTGACTGTCTCGCCATAGCTCTCATAGAGACTGTCGCCCTGGGCGATGTAATCGTAACCCGGCAAGATGCGCTCGCCATGTTTGGCCATGCGATCAAACACGCGGACGTCCGCTTTCTCGTAGCGGTCGCTGGCGACCGCGGGGCCGCGAACCAACAGCCCGCCGGTGTTGTGATAATTTTGACTGCCGGCAATGTGCGGTCGGGCCATCATGAAATCGGCGAACGCGCGGATCTCAGGAACCGACAGCGGATAGCGATATCCACCAAGTTGGATGTACTCCGGCTGCCAGAGCCAAGGGAAGAGCCGATTTGGGTCGTAATAGCCGTGGCTGTCTTCGTTCAGCTTCCCGTCGCCGTCGTTGTCGTACCCTTCGACGCCGACCATGCGATAGGTCCCCTTTTCTCCCGGTTTGGCTTCAATCATCAGCCGGGGAAATTTGGGATGCGGAATGTGGGTGCCGTTCTCATCTCGAACTCGCAGGATCGTGATGTGGCCGTCGCCATCCAGATCGTCGGCGCCGTCTTCGTCGAACAGTCCGTCGCCGTCGTCGTCGACTGGTCGCATGCCGCCACGGGGCCAGTCGGTATTGTTCGGTTCGTGAAAGTGGGAGTCGCGACCGTCAGGGTTGATCATTGGGGCCAGATAGAAGACCCGCTCGTCGACCATTCGCTTGATCTCGGGATTGACCGAGTACATCTCGGTCAGATACCAGGCGGTGTAGAGCACCACTTCCGTGGCCTGGGTTTCGTTGGCGTGCAGGCCGCCGTCGATCCACATGGCCCCTTTGTCTTCCAACGGGATGCCGTCACGGCGATTGGTGATCGTCATGACCCACAGATCGCGATCGCCATACGATTTACCCAAGCTCTCAAGCTTGACCAACTCAGGATGCGCCTTGGCAATCTTCTGCAGTATCTCGGTCGACTCGGCGTAATCGTAGAAGCGATTCCAATGGACCGGCACCTTAGCCTCGCCCGGTCCACCGAGTGCACGGTAGATCTCTTTCTGACTCGCTTGTTGTTTGTCTTGGATCGACTTGGCCGCGATATCGTCGGCCGTCGCGTCGGCGCAGAGCAGAGCGAACAGAGAGGCCGTCGCCAGGGAAAAAATTAACAGAGTCGTTCGTGGCATTATCATTTCAGTTCGATCTCGACTTGGTCTTCGCCGACGGCCGGGGCCCAGGCGCGAATGGTTGTCTGTTTTGGTTTCTCTTCATCGACTCGCAATAGCCAGGTATGCTCGGCCTTGCCGCCACTGCCGACAATCACCGGCAATTGTGTTCGAATGGGACCGCGAATCAGTTCCGCCCCTTCGGGCAAATCGAGGGCGACTTGCACGCGATGGATTCCACGACTGCGGCGGCCCATTTCCGAAGAAGTGGGCCAGCGGCCTTCGTTGACGACGGTCGCCTTCACGCGATAGACGCCGGCTCCCAATGACTTGATGTCGGTCTTGTGAATGGAGATCTTCGGCATCGAGTCCAACACCGACTTGATCAGGTCGAGCTGCCGCGCGCCGAGTTCGTCGAGCTTTGCAGCGGGCGGGTTGTCTCGTACGAAGGGCTTGAAGCCGCCAATCTCGACCTGCTGCCCGGGGAAATCGACATGCTCGATCGGTTGCCAGTCGACAAAGCCATTAACGTCATTGGCGTCCATCCAGGCCAGGGCCTCAAGATCGGCCTGACCGGGACCTGCGTTCTTCTTTTTCGACTCGCTCGGCGGAATGGTCCAGCCACGCGTTGCCAGCGACCACCGCCCGTAGTGGAAGTAGGCCCACTCCGAAAATGAACCGGCACCCGCTTTCGCGGCCGGGGCGCCCTGCAGACCGAGTCGCTTGCGGAGTGGGTCGATGAGCGCTTTGACATAACCCAGATCGCCGGCGTCGATGTATTTCTGCATGCGGGGCGGATTCTTACCCGGCTTCCAGTGGTGAGCCAGATTGTCGTCCGGTGTGAATGTGACCACAGCGGCAATGTTCGTTTGATTGAAGAGGAAGTCGCCCACGGCGCGGGTCTCACGTTCGGAGATCTGATGAGGCCCCGCGTTGGCACCGAAGTAAGGGTAATTGAACGTGAAGTTTCGATTGAAGGCGACTCCATCGCCGGCATCTTCGTTCCACTTGCCGTCGCCGTCGTTGTCGACACCTTCGATATAGAGTTGGAATTCTCCCTTTTCGCCCTTGGTACGATCGGCGCGGACCAGCACTCGCGGGTCGTGCGGATGGCGGCGATACGGCCCCGTCACGTCGGCCACGCGCATCATCGTGATCAGGCCATCGCCATTGAGGTCTTCCGGGGGATCTTCTCCCCGCTTGTGATCGCGATCGTCATCGGTCTGGCGAGAGTTTCCCACGGGACGACGCCGCGGCAAGGCAAAGCACTTCTCGCTGGCGTCGGGACTCGGGCGAGGGATCACGTAGATCGTGAATCGCTTGAGCAACGACGCAATCTCAGGTTCGTCGATCTGCTCGGCAAGTTGACGCGCTACCTGCATAGCCAGCTCCGAACCGAGTAGGTGGCCAGCGTCGACATTGCCGACAAGGGCAATGGCCGGCTTCTTGTCGGCGTCACCAATGCTGAGGGTCAACATCAGGATGTCGCGATCTTCAAGCGTCTTGCCGAGCGAGCGCAGGGTAACGAAGTCGTTGCCGGCGAGTTTGCCCATCTCGTCGCGCAGCGCTTGATAGTTGGAATAACCGGCCAGCGTGTCGTCGGCGTCGGCTGGGGCCGGTGTGACCAAGAAAGCCAACGTGTTGGCGGCGATCAGGCAGATGATCGTCAAGAGAGTCCGTCGTGGGGTCCAAGCGAACAGTGACATGGGCGTGAGATTCATGCGAGGTCGATCTTGATGAACTGGCGGAACCGGCAGGCGGGATGATCCGGCGAGGCGGGGCAGGGGGGACGAAGGCGGTGACTCAAGGCGAGTCGCCTGTCTTCCGCGGCGATGCACCAGAGATGCCGCCGGGATGATACAGCATTATACCTTGCGATATGAGGCGCGGCCGGAGTCGCCCTGCCCCCCACGCGAGCGGAAAACCTCGGAAAAACCAACTATTTCTCGACAGAAGCCGGGGCGGGGTGGTCTTCGTCGGACTCGATCTGCCCCAGTCGATAGGCCATGTCGAGAAGCTGCATGGTGTGGAGGACACGCACCGGGCGGTCGGCCCGACCGAGGTGCGTCTCCAGTTGCGTCATGCAGCCGATATTCCCCGTCGCCACCGCCTGGCAGCCGGTGTTGAGAATGGCGTCCGCCTTCTGCCGACCCAGACTGGCGGCAATTTCGGGTTGTTCGATGTTGTAGGTGCCGGCGGAACCACAACAGAGATCGCCACGTGGTACGTCGATCAGTTCCAGATTTCCAATCGATCGCAACAGTCGACGCGGTTCCGCCCGCACACCCTGGGCGTGCGCCAGATGACAGGCGTCGTGATAGGCGACCTTGATCGGTTCTCGCAGCGCGGTCGGGGGTACCATTCCGAGGCGATCGAGAAAGAGTGAAACATCTTGGCAGCGGCCCGAGAACCGTTTGGCGGCTTCCTGTTCCGGCTCTCCGGATAGCCAGAGTCCATACTCGTGCATGCCGGAGCCGCAGCCCGCCGCGTTGGTGAGAATCGCGTCGACATCGGTCGGGAATCCCGCCAGGTTGGCCTTGGCGAACTTCTTGGCCTGCCACGCGGCGCCGGTGTGCGCGGCCAGCGCTCCGCAACAAGTCTGTGCCCGCGGAATGACCACCTCGACACCGTTGACCGACAGCACGCGAATCGTCGCCCAGTTGATCTCCGGAGCCAGCACCTGCTGGGCGCAGCCTACCAACAGCGCCACGCGAGCGCGCCGTTCTCCTTGGTGAGGAAAGATCTCAGGCAACCGCTCGGTCTGGGGTAAACGCTCCGGCAGCAGTTCGAGCATATCGCCCGCGCGACCGGGAATCAGATCTCGGAGCGGACGGGCCAGCCGTCCCAGGAAGGCGGCCAGTCGAAATCGACCGGGGTACGGGAGTGTTTCCAAAACGAATCGGCGCAGCACTCGGTCGAGCACGGTTCGTTTGCGAACCGATTCCGCTTCGGCACGAAAGGGCGTCAGGAGTTCGCCGTATTGCACGCCGGAAGGGCAAGAGGTAACGCATCCCACACAGCCCAGGCAACGATCGACATACGGCAAGGCCTCTTCCACCGGAAGATTGCCCTCGAGGACCTCCTTCATCAGAAAGATGCGACCGCGAGGCGAGTCCATTTCCTCGCCCAGCACGTCGTAGGTGGGACAGGTCGGCAGGCAGAAGCCGCAATGGACGCAGGTGCCGACCGCCTCGGCCATGGCATCGCCGGCGGGTCCGACTTCGTGAACAGGGATCGTGTGCTGCATAAGGGCGGCGTCGCTTTCCTCTACGTGGCGCTGTCGGCCAATTCAACTCGTTCAAACTTTCCTTCGGCATCGAGTGCTTGCAGGAGTCGATCCGACAGCGAGTTTTCCAACGGGGGTCCCAAGATCGGCGTCGGCCACTTGCCTCGCAGCGCCAGTGCCGAGCGACCGGCCGTGCGAAGGGTCTCCTGAAGCGTCTCGGTAATAGCCCCATCCGTCCAACCGAGATGCACGACATTCCCGCCGACGCTATAGTGACGCTTCACTTCACCATCCCAGCGGGCGATGCGGGCTTCCAGCCGCGGGACATCGGTCGGCACCAGCGGGAGCTTGACCAGATGTGAGCAATCGCGGGCCCAGTGAAAGTGGCTCGCCTTGCGCCAGATTTCCTCGTCGTCGGTAAACGTGGCGATGGTCGCTTCCGACTCCAGCATGGACGTGAGTCTTGCCAGGCGGGCGTGCAGGGCGTCGCCGATCCCTCCGACACGAACCCACAGTTTGCCGGGAGGTTCCAGATCGAGGCACATCAGGTCCAAAGGGCAAAGGGCCAGGCGGTCGATCAGGGCAATGGCCGTGTCGAGTCGCGGTGCCTCGGCCATGATCGTGGCGGTCGCCTCGGGCGCCGGAAACACCTTGAACGAGACTTCCACGATGATGCCGTAGCGGCCGAGACTGCCGACCATCAATTTAGGGAGGTCGAAGCCGGCCACGTTCTTGACGACATTCCCTCCACCACGAATCAAGTCGCCCTGTCCGTCGACCAGCCGTACTCCCAAGAGAAAGTCTCGCACTCCGCCATAGCGATAGCGGCCCGAGCCGGATAACCCCGCGGCGACGGTGCCCCCCAGCGTGGCTCCGTCTTCGGCCCAGGGCGGGTCGAAGGGTAGGTATTGTCCATGCCGGGCTAACTGCTCGACGACCTCGGCCACGGGAGTTCCCGCCAGAGCGGTGAACGTGTACTCGCTGGGATCGTATTGCACGATGCCGGAAAGCCCGCTCAAGGAAAGATTTGCTCCGTTCGAGAGCGCCGGCTTGGTCCCCCCGCCGGTGGCCCGGACGCGCATGCGTGTGCGAACGGCGGCCTGAACGTCGGCGATGGTGCTGGCGGTTTCCACAGGGGCAATCGTTGTTGTTTCAGGGATGAACGGCGTGTCGTTTTCGGCGATGCGAGCGGCAGCTTGTTATGCGGGAAACGGCCCCCGACTATTCACGGGAAATGATGCCTTCTTTTTCCAGGGGATGCGCCCCGTGACTGGCCAGCGCGGGCGCTTCGCCGTCGGGTAGCATCTTGCCCCGGTTGGCCAGGTTCTTCGGATCGATGGCGTCGCGGATGGCGAACATGCATTTCGTGTCGCGGGCTTCGTACATCTCACTCAGGTAAGCGCGCTTCTCAAGTCCGACGCCATGCTCGCCGGTAATCGAGCCACCCATGCGGATACACATTCGCAAGATCTCGCCCGCCAGTTGCTCCGCCTTTTCCAAGGCGCCGTCGACCCGGCCGTCGTACATGATTAGCGGATGTAGATTTCCATCCCCGGCATGAAAAACGTTGGCCACGCGGATATCGAATCGCTCGGAAAGTCGTTCGATCTCGCCCAAGGCCTCGCCCAGTCGACTGCGGGGCACAACGCCGTCTTGCACGATGAAGTCGGGACTCAACCGGCCAACGGCCGAGAACGCGCTCTTGCGGCCCTTCCAGAATACCAAGCGCTCGGCGTCGTCTTGGGCGACACGAATTTCCGTGGCGCCCGAGTCGTCGAGCACCTTCATCAGTCGCGGCTCTTCGGCGGCCACTTCTTCTCGCGGGCCTTCCAGCTCGACCAGAAAGACCGCCTTGGCATCCGCCGGATATCCGGCGTTTACCGCCGCCTCGGCCGCATCGATTGCCAGCCGGTCCATAATCTCCATCGCGCCGGGCAGAAGCCCACTGGCGACGACCATCGATACCGCGTCGCCCGCCGCGGAGAGGGAATCGTAGGCGGCCAGAAACGTGCGGTAGACTTCCGGCTTGGGCAGCAGTCGCAACGTAATCTCCAAGGCGATACCAAACAGACCTTCGCTGCCGGAGAAGATACCGCCCAAATCGGGGCCGACCGTCTCCAGGCTATCGCCGCCGAGAGTGACCACTTTTCCGTCGGGCAGCACGCACTTGAGCCCCAGTACATGATTGGCGGTCATGCCGTACTTCAGGCAGTGAACCCCACCCGAGTTAAAGGCGACGTTTCCGCCGATGGTGCAGACCGGACCACTGGAGGGATCGGGCGCGTAGTAGAGCCCGTCGGCGGCGACATGTTCCGAGACGCGCAGATTGATCACGCCGGGCTCCACGACCGCCACGCGCTGCAAGGGATCGTAACGCAGAATGCGATTCATCTTGTTGAGCGCAATGACCAGCCCTCCTGGCACCGGCACCGAACCGCCGCTGAGGCTGGTGCCGCTACCGCGGGCCATGAACGGCACACGATGACGGTGACAGAGTCGCACCGCTTCGACGACCTCATCTTGGGTCGTCGGCAGAACGATGCCGACCGGCTGGCCACGAAAGGCGGTCAAGCCGTCCGATTCGTAGGGCAACGTCTGGGCCGCGCTGGTGAGCAGACGCTCGGCCGGGAAGACCTTGGCAAGATCGCTAAGCAGCGCGGCGGTTGACATAGACTCTCGGTGGAAGGGCGTGGGGGTGAGATACGTTTCAAAGGGGCGAGTTCGATCGGTGATGTGCGGATCCGGTCCGATTCTCCCAGAGGAGCCGGTCCAATTCTCCGGAGGAAACAGTCACCCCATATCGGGAATCCGGGTCTATCGAGTCGGGCGGCCGCTTCCACGTACTACCGATTGTAACGTAGAGCGTAAGCCGACGTGAGATCGCGGCGCGAGCAAGGATAAGTCATTCGCTCGAACTGTCTCGCGGTGGCGGCTGCGTTTCGAGATGCATGACTTGCACGTCGGAGTTGGCAGCCGGCTGTGGTGGATCACGGCCATCGATGGGCGGGGGGTAGAGAGTCGCCATGAAAGCCGGCGAATCGGCAGTCGCCAGATTCGTCATGAGCCGTGCCGATCCGCTCATTTTTTCTTTGATTTCAATTAGATAAAGGGAAAAAGGGCCTATTCGGTTTCCACCGACTGCTCCCTTTTGGCTGCAAAAGCTGCTAGAATCAAAGGACGGTCGCCACGGCGGCCGCTCCCACCTAGAGACTCCCGCCTCCCGTGTCACCTTGGAGACTTTCTCGATGATCGGACGATGCTGTTCGTCTGCATTTAGGTTGTTGCTGTTGGCTAGCCTTATGTTGTCCGTTGGCGATCTGCCGGCTGCCGAAAAGGCGACTTCGAAGAAGACGACCGCCGACCCCTTCGCGGACCAACCGGTCGATTTCACCCGCGATATCCGGCCACTCTTGTCGAACTCCTGCTTCGCCTGCCATGGCCCCGACGAGGCCGAGCGCCAGGCCGACTTGCGGCTCGATACCCGTGAGGGAGCGATCGACGATGCGGAAGCGATTGTGCCTGGCGACGCCGAGGCCAGCCTGCTGCTGGAGCGGATCACCAGCACCGATCCCGACGAGCAGATGCCACCGTCGGCTTCGTCGCAGCCGGCCTTGAGCGAAGAACAAATCGATCTGGTTCGTCGTTGGATCGATGACGGCGCCGAGTACTCGGATCATTGGGCCTATGAGAAACCGACAGGGCAGAACGTTCCCCAGATGGAGGGCGTCGAGCATCCGGTCGATGCCTTTGTGCAGGCCGGACTAGAGCGAGCGGGCGTTTCGCCCTCGCCGCGGGCCGACCGTCGCACGCTCATCCGCCGACTCAGTTTCGATCTGACCGGCCTGCCCCCGACCGCGGAGGAGGTAGCCGCATTCGAGGCAGACCGTTCCGCCGACGCCTACGAGCAGCTTGTCGATCGGCTGCTGGCTTCGCCCCACTACGGAGAGCGGATGACGATCGGCTGGCTCGATCTGGTGCGCTACGCCGATACGAATGGGATCCACGGCGACAATCCACGACTGCATTCGCCGTACCGAGACTATGTGATTGACGCCTTTAATCACAACAAGCCGTTCGACACCTTCACCATCGAACAACTTGCCGGCGATCTGTTGCCGGACGCCACGATCGAACAACGCATTGGCTCGGGTTACAACCGTCTGAACATGACGACCCAGGAGGGAGGCGCGCAGCCGAAAGAGTATCGCGCCAAGTACGCGGCCGATCGCGTTCGCAATCTGACCAGCGTTTGGCTGGGGGCGACGGTCGGATGCGCGGAATGTCACGACCACAAGTACGATCCCTTTACCACCAAGGATTTCTACACGTTGGCCGCCTACTTTGCCGACTTGGAAGAGACGGCCGTCGGCGAGCAGAAGCCGACGCGGCTGCCGACGCCCGAGCAACGGGTCGAACTCGAAAAACTCAACGAGCGAGTGGTGGCGGCGCGAAAGGTACTCGACACGCAGACTCCCGAGCTTGATGCCGCCCAGGCGGAGTGGGAAGCCGAACTCGCCGAGGGCCGCCCCCAGTGGCAAACCCTGGTTCCCCACAGCGTCGTGTCGCGGGAGGGCGCCACGCTTGAGGTTCAAGACGATGGCTCCGTGCTGGCCAGCGGCAAGTCTCCCGATGTCGATCTTTATACCGTCGAGTTGGAGACCGAGCTGAAGAACATCACCGCCTTCCGTTTTGAGTTGCTCGCGGACGAATCGCTGCCGAACAAGGGGCCGGGTCGCTCCTATAGCGGTAGCCTCGTGATCAACGAGATGGAGATGCAGTTGGTCACCCCCGAGGGAACCCAACGAATCGATCTGCACAACCCGACCGCGACCTACGAGGCGGGCGGCTACACCGCGGCTCACGCGATCGATGGCAAGGTCGAAGCGGTCGATCGTGGCTGGGCAATCGCGCCTCAGCTGAGCATTTCGCACGAAGCGGTCTACCATACGAAGGCTGCTCTCGGTGATGGACAACCGCTGAAGATACGCGTGCGGATTCATCAGAATCACGGCACCGAGCGAACGTTGGGCCGATTCCGATTCGCGGCGACCACGGCCGACCCGGCGAAAAAAGCGGTTCAAGCTGGCGGCGTCGATGAACTCGACAAGCGACTCTCCGACGCCTTTGCGACCGCGTTGGCCGACCGCACGGAGGATCAGGCGAAGATCGTGTCGGCTCGCTTTCGCAGCATCACCTCGCTACTCGACGACGCTCGCGACCACGTCAAGCAAGTGGAGGCGGAGCGGCAAGCCTACCTCGACCCGATTCCACTAGTCCTCATCAGTCAGGCCAATGAGCCCCGTATGATGCGTGTGTTGCCGCGTGGCAATTGGCTGGACGATTCGGGGGAAGAGATTGAGCCGACCACGCCGGAGTTCATGTTTGCGAGCGCCCCGAGCGAGACTCGACAAACTCGTCTCGACCTGGCGAAGTGGTTGGTCCACGAAGACAATCCGCTCGTCTCCCGGGTGATGGTCAATCGTTTGTGGAAGGTCGTTTTCGGGACCGGGCTGGTGACCACCACCGACGATTTTGGGGCGCAGGGCGCGCTGCCGACCCATCCCGAGTTGCTCGATTATCTGTCGGTCCGCTTCCGCGAGAGCGGTTGGGATATCAAGGCCCTGCTTAAGCTGCTGGTGATGAGCGATACTTATCGCCAGTCGTCGATCTCCGACTCGGAGATGCGCACGCGCGATCCGTTCAATCAGCTGCTTGCCCGACAGGGGCGTTTCCGTCTCGATGCGGAGATGGTTCGCGACAATGCCTTGTCGGTGAGTGGGCTACTGGTTCGCAAGATTGGCGGTCGCAGTGTTCGCCCCTATCAGCCGGCCGGCTACTACAAACACTTAAATTTTCCCAAGCGAACCTACCAAACCGATTCGGGCGAGAATCAGTATCGCCGCGGGGTTTATACGCACTGGCAACGGACGTTTCTGCATCCCAGCCTGAAGGCCTTCGACGCCCCCACCCGCGAAGAATGTGCGGCCGAGCGACCGCGCAGCAATACGCCGCTGGCGGCCCTGGTGCTATTGAACGATCCGACCTATGTCGAGGCTTCCCGCGTGCTAGCCACTCGCATGCTCGCAGAGGGCGGCGACACGATCGACGAGCGCATCGAGTTCGCCTACCGTCAGGTCTTGCAACGAAGACCGACCGAGTCCGAGCGGGAGGTTGTTGCCAGCGTGGTGCGGCGACATCGAGAGCTGTATGAGAACAACGAACAAGCCGCGCTGCAGCTGTTGAGCGTGGGAGATACGCCGGTGCCGGAAGGCATCGATCCGGCCGAGTTGGCCGCTTACACGTCGGGCAGTCGCGTCATTATGAACTTGCACGAGACGATCAATCGATATTGAGGAATTGAGGAGACTCGACATGACTCAATCGAACGGAAATATCGCCGAAGCCATCCGCATGCAGTTGGCCCGCCGCACCTTCTTGCGCCGCGGGTCGATCGGATTGGGCTCGGCCGCCCTGGCCGCCACGCTGGGACCGACGCTTCCCCTGGGGAACATCGCCACGGCCGCGCCTGCCGGCGATCCCTTGCGGCAGCCGCACTTCAAGCCGAAGGCCAAACGAATCATTTTTCTTTGCATGGCGGGCGGGCCTTCCCACCTGGAAACGCTCGACTACAAGCCGAAGCTCGTTGAAATGCACGGCAAGCCGATGCCTGAGTCGTATACCAAAGGCCAGCCGATCGCGCAGCTGCAAGGGCAACGTTTGACCTGCTTCGGCCCCCAGCACCCGTTCCAGAAATTTGGCGATTCGGGACAGCATATCAGCGGCCTGTTCCCTCACGTGGGCGCCATCGCCGACAAGCTGTGCATCATCAACTCGATGCGAACCGAGCAGATCAACCACGATCCGGCTCACACATTCATGAACACCGGCTCTTCGGTTTCCGGGCGCCCCTCTTGGGGTTCCTGGATGCTCTACGGCCTGGGCAGCGACAGCGAAAATCTACCCGGCTTCGTGGTGCTCACTTCGGTCGGAAATCATGGCCAGGCGCAGCCGATCGCCGCCCGACAATGGCACAGCGGCTTCTTGCCGAGTCGGCATCAGGGCGTCGAGTTTCGTTCGACGGGCGATCCGGTGCTCTACGTCGGCAACCCGCAGGGCGTCAACTCCCAGCAACAGCGTGAGATTATCGACGCGGTCAATGAGTTGAATCGTGAACATGACCAGGTGGTCGACGACCCGGAAATCGCCACCCGTATCTCGCAGTACGAGATGGCCTTCAAGATGCAGACCAGCGTGCCGGAGTTGATGGATACTTCCGACGAGACGCAAGCCACACTCGACATGTACGGCACCAAGGGGGGCGACGGTTCCTTCGCGGCAAACTGCCTGCTGGCCCGCCGGCTGGCGGAACGAGGAGTTCGCTTCACCCATGTGTACCACCGGGGTTGGGATCATCACGAAGGCATCAAGGGCAATGTCGCCGGAACGGCTCGCGAGGTCGATCAGGCGTCGGCCGCGCTGATCAAGGATCTCGACCAGCGGGGCATGCTGGAAGATACGCTGGTCATCTGGGGAGGTGAGTTCGGCCGCACGCCAATGGGGCAGGGCAGCGGACGCGATCATCACATCAAGGGATTTTCGATGTGGATGGCCGGTGGCGGTATCAAGCCGGGTATCACCTATGGAGCGACCGACGAACTCGGCTACAACGCCGTGGAGAATATTTTCCACGTTCACGATTTCCACGCCACGGCGTTGCACCTGATGGGAATCGATCACCTCAAGTTGACCTACCGGTTCCAGGGCCGCGACTTCCGACTGACCGATATCCACGGCAATGTGATTAAGGATATCTTGGCGTAGGCGCCGCTGCCGACTTCGAGCCCAGGGAAGAACGATGGCCGATCCGATTCGCGGCATTTTTGTGCCCAACATTGTGCCACTCGATGAGCAAGGTCGCATCGACGAGGACGAACTTCGCCGCGCGGTCGATTGGCTCATCGATCGCGGCGTGCACGGCATCTACCCCAACGGCTCGACCAGCGAATTCACCCGCTTCTCGGCCGAGGAGCGGCGGCGAATCAACCAGATCGTCTGCTCGCAGGTGGGCGATCGCGCGTTGGTGTTGGCCGGCGCCGCGGAGAGCAACGTCAAGGAGACGCTGGCAGCCTGCGAGGCGTGTGCGGAGTTTGGTGCCCGCGCGGTGGCCATCGTGTCGCCGTTCTATTATCGGCTCAGCCAGGAGGCGGTCTTCGCCTACTTTCGAGAAATCGCCGAGCAGACACCGATCGACATCACGCTTTACAACATTCCGATGTTCGCGTCGCCCATCGAAGTCGACACGATTCGACGGCTCGCGCAGTTCGAGCGCGTGGTGGCGATCAAGGATTCCTCGGGCGATATCGCCGCCATGGGACGGATGATTGCGGCGGTCAAACCAGAGCGGGAGGATTTTGTCTTCTTGAGCGGGTGGGAGCCGGCACTGCTGCCCAGCTTGATGCTGGGGGCCACCGGCGGTACCCATGCCACGGCGAATGTCGCGCCCGAGCTGACCCGCCGCTTGTTCGAGTTGGCTTCCGCGGGCGAGTACGACCAGGCACGGGCTTTGCACTTTCAATTGCTCGAACTGTTCGATGTCCTGCTCGGTGTGGGAGATTTCCCGACCGGCTTCCGACTGGGCGCGGAGCTGCGAGGGCTCCGTGTGGGAGAATCGCGCCAACCGCTTGGAAATAGGCCGGCGGCCGATCGCCAGCAGGTTCAAGCAGTCATCGAGCGGGCTCTTCAGATGGTGTCGACCTAGTTCCGGTCGCTCCGCCGAACCCCTAGCAAGCTACAATTCTCGCCTCCGGAGCCGTATAATGCGGTCACGGGAATACCGTGACAGGAATGCCATGCCGGGCCAGGCAGGGCGGTTCGGCTACCGACCCCAGAATTGAGTCACGGAATTTGCTGCCAGGGGCAATATCACGACGTCACATTGACGCTCCATAGGAAACTACGATATGCCGATCTATCGAGGCCCGGCCCTCGCCCTGTTGGTTTCTCTTGCCCTGTTTGCTGTTCTGTCTGGCGCCATGGCCGATCCTCCTGCGGGCGAATCCACAGGGGCTCGCGAACTCACGGGGACCGGCGAATCCGCGGAGGCTGACAATACCGGGAAAGCGGAGCCCTCGATCGACTATTCCTCCGCGGAAGCCCTGCAACGCGCCAAGAACTTGTTGCTCATTCAGACTCCGTCCGGGGGCTGGCCACGTCGTGTCGACTTGGGCGCGAAGGAATATTCCGAGGCGGAACAGAAAGCGCTGCGTGAGAAATATGGCGTTCAGCACCCGGCTGGCTCACTCGAGGAAGATACGAATATCGACGCCACGCTGTTGGAGCGGGCGACAACGGACAAAATCGATTTCTTGGCACGCGTCTTTGTCGCCACCGATAAGCAGCACGAGGCGCTGGCCGAGGCCGCTGAGAACGGCCTCTTCTATCTGCTCGCCTGCGAAGCTCCCAAGAAAGGTTACCAGGCGTTCTATCCGACACCTTCGTTTACTCGCTATTGGCACCGCAACGTATTGTTTACCGACGATGTCTCCTTTGCCACCGTGGAACTATTGCGCCAGGTGAGCGAAGGCGAGGCGCCCTTCGATTGGATCGACGAGCGAAAACGTACCGCGGCGGCAAAGGCGGTCGACCGGTTTCGCAAACTGTTGGTCGAGGCTCAGATTCGGATCGAGCGCGATCGCGTCATGTCGGTCCGCTCCAAGCTTGGTAAGCGAACCGGTTGGTGCGAGCGGCACAATAGTAAATCGCTAACGCCCGCCTGGGGGCGAGAATTCGAGCCCTCATGTATTTCCCCCGCCACGACTGCGCAGGCGGTCCGCTGGCTGATGGCCCAGGTCGACCCCAACGAGACAGAGAAGGAAGCGATCCACGCCGCCATCGCCTGGCTGCACGGCCGCCAGGCCAATCCGCCGAGCATTCCACAGGGAACCCGCCAACACTGGCCGAAGTGTATCGAGCTAATCAAGAATCGTCCGATCTTTGGAGACAACGTCGGCTACACCCCCTACGAGGGCCGGCCGGTCGACCAGTTCTTTCATCGCTGGCAGGATGTTTCGGACGCCCATCGCAACGAACAGGATTGGTTCGTTCCCGTCGATGTGGAATTGTTGACCGAAGTCTATCCGCGGTGGCGGGCCGCTCACGATCCGCAAGTGAACTCCATCCTCGACTCCGACGAAGACGGCATGATCGATTCCTGGGAGAAAACCTACGGGTTGAATCCCCGCGACGAATCGGATGCTCATATCGATTCGGACTCCGATGGCGCGGACAATCTTTCCGAATATCACGCCGGCACACATCCCACGATATCGATTCGCGCACCGAGTGATCGATTCTATCCCAACACCCGAGTCACCGTTACGACGATCGGCGGTGAGGATGTCGAAGTGCGCTACTCTTCCGATGGCAGCGAGCCAGGGCGGAAGACGCGACGCTATCGGCGACCGATTCGTATCAACGATACGCTAACGATTCAGGCGACCGCATTTATCGGGGACAAACAGTTGCCCAAGGAGACGGCCACTTTCCATTTGGTTGGCGAAATCCATCATCTGCCTTTCGATGGCAACCACGCCGAGTCGCCCGTCAAGGATCTGGTCGGCATTCAAGGACTCCATGTGATGGGTCCCAAGATCAAGAATCGCTGGGGCAAAGGCCGCCTGGCAGGCGCCCTCCGATTTGCCGGCGACGGGGGTCACATCAGTTTTTCCTCGAACCGGCTCCACTCGCACGAAGGCGCGATTTCGCTGTGGCTGCGGCCGGAGGAAAAGGCACAGGGCAAGAAGCTTATCTTCCACGCCTATCGCCACGAACGTGATCGCATTGAGTTGTCGACCCGAGATGGTCGCCTGGCAGTTCGACTGGGATTGAAGGACCCGGTTTATCTTGGAGAAGAAATCCCCAAGGAGAAATGGACACATCTGGCGCTCGTGTGGGACTGGGGGAAGTTCGATGTCTATCGCGATGGCCAGCACGTCCATCGCGGCGATTACCAGGACTTCGATGCCGAGCGGGCCATTGTCGGGCTGGGAGGGAACTATCGCGACAAATCGCAAACCTTTGTCGGCCTGATGGACGACTTGCATATCTACAATCGCACCATTTCGGCGGATGAGGCTCGTCAGCTGTACGATCTGGGCGCCGCCGAGACCAAGCCGACAGAATTGAAGCCCACCGCGGAGACAGCGGACGCCGATCCCCCGCGGAGCGACAACTAGTCACCTCGGCGCGGTGAGAATGTACTTTTTTTGAACTCCGTGATACGATGAAGGGCGGCCAGACGGATCGTGACGCGACCAGACTATTTGAGCCGGGGCGCCAGTCATTAGCGTGGAACAAGAATGCCCCTGCCGGCCCACTTGCCGAGCTTCGTCGTTAACGAATCGCAGCTGGCGAGTTCCGCTGGGCAAGAAGCCAGATGGTGTTCGTCATCGTCGGTCGTGGGGCTAGGAGAAAGGCAAACGGAAAGGTTGAGGCCCCTCTCATGAGCATCTATCGCAAGACCCGCACACACACGACGCCTGCCGGGTTCACTCTCGTCGAGCTGCTGATAGTGATCGCCATTATCGGTATTTTGCTGGCAATGTTCGCGCCGGCCGCCTTCGAGGCGTTCGGAACGTCTCGCACGGTGATGTGTCAACGAAGACTGGGCGACCAGTGGCGCGCTTATCGCTCTGCCGTGGAAGCGGCCGGCAATGCCAAAGTCAAAGCCAACACCGTGCGCATTTATAGCCAGCGCTATGCCCCTGAAGACTCCGCCGGCGAAGAAATGTGGGCCTGCGACGCCAACGCCGACGGGCTTGAGGGAATCAGCTACGGCTACAATATCCTGCTCCATCGCATGGACGCCGGTACCGATAACAAGCGGATTATGGCACTCGACTACAATCAGGAAGTCGTCGATGTGGTTGGCTGGGAGGCGGAGGACGAGGCCAACGGCAACTGGGAGGAAGACCACGCTCCCCGCCACCGAGAAAGGATCAACGTGCTCTACCATCGAGGGGGCACGGAGACCTTAGACCCGGAAGTGCTCAATCCCAATCTGTCCGAAGCCCAGATCGAATTTTGGATTCCGAGACGGGAGCGGGCCGGTCTGCAACGTGACGATGACGGGAACATTATCCCCATCAAGGAAGTTCCCGATCTACCTCCGCCGCCAGAAGAGCTCGGCGAGTACGGTTACTAGGCGTCGCTCTCGCTCTCAACCGCAATCCGCTCTGGCGGTGCTCGCGAATCGCTTGTCGACAGAGCGGCCGGAGTTGTCTCCGGTCGCTTGCGGGGATTCTTGCGCGAGATGTTCACCGCCGTTGCGCTTGGCGGACGAGACGCCAAAAGTAGGTTATGATGTGCCCTCGGCGCTGACGGCTCCACTCGTCGATCGCGGTCGCCGCTTGGCTCGCCGTCGTCGCTCCCGGCCGTATCGGTTCATCACCACCGCAACATCATCATCGACCATCCCCATTAGGAGTCATTCCATGAGCACGATCCCCAAGATACCGACTCGGTTGTTGGCCACCGCTTTCTTACTCTCGTCGAGTCTCGCCGCCTCCGCGGAAGAACTCCAGCCGGGAGTTCGTGGAGTCGCCACCCGGGCGCCGGAGAACATGAAGATCGACGGCAATCTGGAAGAGTTTGCCGACGCGTTCTGCACGCCGGTCGAGTACTTTCACGCCGACCAGAAGAATCGCCCGGCCCAGTTTTTCTATATGTGGGATGACGAGGCGTTCTATGCCGGTCTCCGCACACTCGAAGAAGAAGACAAACAGGCCAACCCCTCGCCCGACGACAAGCTCTGGGGTGGGGATGGAGTCGAGTGGTACTTCGACACCCGGCGGGGTGAGAAGTTTCGTGACCGCAACTGGGGCCCCGGGGCGGTGCACTGCTACTGGACCGCTTTTACTAATAAGGAGCTCGGCCCTCGTTTTTGCGTGCGGCCCGACATGCTCGATGCCATTCCCAAGATCGGCATCGAGGTGGCGGCGCGACGCACCGAGCACGGAGTCGAAACGGAATTCAAATTGCCCTGGGCCAACTTCCCTGAATTCAAGGCCGCCCTGGGCGAGGTGATCGCGCTCGACGCGGAACTCTGTTACAGCGACGGCGGAATTCGGGTCTTTCGCACGTTTGCCTTCGGCAGCCCCTTGTCGGTGATCCAACCGGCCAGCCAGGGCAAGATTCAACTTGTCGAGCGGTTGGAGCCGGATCACTGGGAGTCGTGTGGTCCGGTGATGATGCCGCTGCGGGTTGATGTGCCTTGGAATCAACATGCCCGCGGGGACCGTGCGGCAACTTCGGCCCACGCCTTCGCGCAGATCGCCGTTCCACCGAACCAGACGGACGAATTTGGCGTGGTCTATTTTGAGGTCCGCGATCTGGAAGGCAAACTGTTGGGCAAGTACCTGGCCAGCGAAGAGAGCATGCAAGAGGAAGGCAACTTCGCGCGACTGACGGCCAACTGGCCGACCGATGTCGCGGTGCCGGGCGCCCACCACGTGACGGCCGTTGTTTACGACCGCGAAGGAAAAGTTCTTACCCGCGTCGCCCCGCGACTGCAGAGCGTGAACATCAATGTGGGGTATTAAGCTGGTGTCAGGAGTACGGCCGAGTCCCTGATACACATGGGAACTAAAGAGAGAGTCGAATTTCAGCCCGATAGGTAACGAGTATGTTGCAGAGCAAGAAATGGAAGTTTCTCTTTTGAGGGGTCTTCATCCTTTTCGCCATAGGTTTTGTTCCCTACATGGCTATGTCTGAAAGCAAAGAGGCTGCCGCTTTCGGGAACAGCTTCGGTTTCATCAACGCCTTAATCTCCGGACTGGCACTCATCAGCGTCGTTTACGCGCTCATGCTGCAGACTCAGGAGTTAGAAGCATCAGCCAAGAGTAATCGGGAACAGCTTGAAATCGCCGGCAAAACTGCCAGGGTTCAGACGCTGACCTACCTTGCCCAGTGGCACCATCGATTGATGCGAGAGACGAAGGGAGCGTCCCAAGAGATCAATCGGCGAAAGTGTGAATTCTACGCGGAATGCGCTGTTCAGCTAATGAAGGAGCTGGGGCAATCGTTTAGAGGTTTGCCGAACGCGGATGACATTGAAGTCTCCACCGACGCCGAAATTGGAGTTCAGGCTTTGCAGAAGATTCTCAAGGAATTGGAAAGCGGACTCCAGGATCATTGGGACCGGTCGGACACACGAGAGGCGACCGACTTGTTCCAGCATGCCCGGACGCAGGTGAAGAACTTCGTCGAAGAATTTCAAGGGAAAGTCGATGTCCGCGTCTTGGATACCACGGTGAAACTATTGGGAACACCGAGCATGCAGTACTCCGAGGACCCGAGTAAAGATCTGGTAGGCGAGTATTGGCAACAAGGCCGGGCTGCGATCGTCGAGTTGAACAGCGCGATCAACGCGCTGCAGACTGGTGCCGACAATATCTCACAGGAATGAGCGGTAAGAGGCCAGCGGCGGCAAAGAAAACGATTTTGAAATCGTCCACTTGGCTGGTAGGTTGAGAGTGGTCGGCAGGGGGATCAGGGTAGGGGCGATGAGGGTAGCCGCGCGCTGGTCATCGGATGGGACCGATCGGGAGACCGGCCCACAGCACAGGTCCGGCCCACAGCACAGTAGCGGTCCACAACACGTTGCTCTCCCTGCCAACACGACACCTCGCTCTGCTTGCCAAAGCGAGTCGAACGGAGGCCCATTTTTTCCGGTCGACTGACAGACTCGCGGAAAAAACGTAACCGTAGAAAAGCCAATCCGTTGCGATCAAAAGTTGCCTCAAGTCGCGCGTACCTAAGTCACAGCCGTAAAACGACTTGGAATTCTTTGGCAGCCACCTCGAATTTCGCCGATTGGGCGAAAAAATTATCGAGCGACGCGCCGAGCAGCCAACACGCGATTTGTGATTTTCGGCAGCATTCCGCGAAGCTAACGTGCCGCGTCACGACCGCCAGCCAGCACCCCCGCGACGGCGGTCGGCTGCCAGGCCGCTGGCGAGATGGCCACCTCATGGCGGTCCCAGCCGGCTTCGATTCGCTTCTCGGTATCGCTCCAAACTCGAACGCCGCTGGTCGAATCGGCGGCCTCGACATTGCACGCCCCCACGGCCACCGCCGAGGTAACGGCCGCCTCCGGCGATTCGCCACGCAGCAGCGCGGCCAAGAAACCGGCGATTGTAGCGTCACCCGAGCCGGTTGTGCCGACCACCTCGACCTGAAAACAGGGTGTGATCAAGTCGCGACCGGCCCAACTGCTCTCCGCCAGGGCGGGGTGGATCGAGGCGAGCCGCTCGGGCGCGTCCTGGCTGGTCCGCAAGTAGAGCCCTTGATCGCCCAGTTTCAGACCGACCACCGCGGCGCCCAGGTCAATCAACTCGTCGGCCACGTCGGCCAACAGATCCCCGTCGACGTGCGCCGCCAGGTCGGCCGCGCCACTGGCCGTGGCCGCGTCGAACCGCTGGCGATGGATCATAAACAAAATCTCTTCGGCACTTGGCAAGAAGATATCGACCTGTGGAAGCACTTCGGCCAGCCACGATTTCCAATCGAGGCGTCCCGCCGCCGACTGCGGGTCGGGCATGGCCATGTCGAGCGAAGTCGCCACGCCGGCCGCTTTCACCTGGGCGAAGATCTGGCTCATCGGACCACCACCATGGGCAAACATCTGCTCCATCAGGGGCGGATACCCGAAGTGAAAAATCTTGCCACCGGTCAGCTTGTCGTAAGGAACATCTTCGGGGGCAAAGGTGTCGTTGGCGCCGCTACAGTGCAGAAAGCAACGGTCCACACCGGGCGGATTCATGACCAGCGTATACGAGCTGTTCTCGCCAGGAACAACCAGCATGCCGGCGGCCAGGGCCGAATCGTGCCCCGAGAGAATATCGAGCATGGCGTGCCCCAGCGCGTCGTCGCCGACTTTACCCATCAGGCTGACAGGAACGCCGAGGCGAAACAACGACAAGCCGGTATTCGAAACCGGGCCGCCCATCGCCATCATGGCCGGGCCGATCTGCACCAGCTTGCCCGGTACGATCAATTCGTCGAGTCGGGTCTGTTCGGCGGAGAACGAGGGGATGATGTCGAGGCAGATGTGACCTGCCACGATAATGTCGGCCGAGTTGGATGTCGCCGAGTTGGATATCATAGTCGCGTGCGCTCGCTGTTGCGTTTTGTGCGACTAATATCGTGTAGAATGAAGCCCATGACAAGAGACCGGACAACGATATTGTCGTTGACACGAGCTACACATCGATTGGCAACGGCTTGCATTCTGGTGGGACTTCTGTGGGCGATACCATGCGCGGCGGAAGAAGTCGCCGCACGTTCGATCGAAGCGCCGCGTCCTGCGCCACGCTCGCCCGCGGAATCACTCGCGGCGCTGCATCTCACCGATGGCTTTGTTGCCGAGTTGGTCGCCGCGGAGCCGTTGGTGATCGATCCGGTGGCGATCGATTGGGGCCCGGACGGGAAACTGTGGGTGGCCGAAATGGCCGACTATCCCAGCGGGATCGATGGCCAAGGCAAACCGGGCGGACGCATTCGTTACTTGGAAGATAGCAACGGTGATGGCCAATACGATCGTTCCATGGTCTTTCTGAGCGGGGTGAACTTTCCCACCGGCGTGATGGCCTGGAAGCAGGGGGTGTTGGTGACCGCCGCGCCGGAGCTGTTCTACGCCGAAGACACCGATGGCGACGGGCGGGCCGATCACCGCGAAGTGCTCTATTCTGGTTTCGTCACGGCCAACCAGCAGCTCCGCGTCAATGGCCTGCGCTACGGGCTCGACAACTGGATCTACTGTGCGAGCGGGGCTCACAATCCCAACTTCGGCAAAGATCGTGGAATCAAAGCCGAGAAACTCAACAAGCTGATACCGCTAGGGAGTCGCGATTTTCGTATTCGCCCTGAAACCGGCCAACTCGATCCGCAGTCGGGCCCTTCTCAATTCGGCCGCGATCGCGACGACTGGGGTAACTGGTTCGGTGTGCAAAACGCCCACCCGCTCTGGCACTACGCTCTGGCCGATCATTACCTGCGGCGGAATCCCCACTTTGTTCCGCCCGACGCGCGGGTCGAGGTCATCGCCGGCGAGGCGCCTCGTATCTATTCGGCCAAGACGCCACAGAAGCGATTTCACAGTTTTCACTTGTCGAACCGCTTTACCTCGGCCTGCGGCATTTCCATCTATCGGGACGAATTGCTCTATCCGCGGAGCGACCGCGAGAGTCCGCTTGATGAGCGGAAGATCGAGCAACACAGTTTCACCTGCGCCCCGTTTCACAATCTGGTACATCATGCCGTGCTGACGCGGACGGGTGTGACGTTTACGGCCCGCCGCGCCAAGGATGAGCAGACCGGCGAGTTGTTCGCCTCTCGCGATCGTTGGTGTCGGCCTGTCATGACCCGCACGGGCCCCGACGGGGCGCTGTGGGTCGTCGATATGTATCGTTACATGATCGAGCATCCGCAGTTTCTCTCCGACGAAGGCCGCGCGGAACTGAAGCCACACTTTCGGGCCGGCGATGATCGCGGCCGCATCTATCGTGTGTATCGTCGCGACCGACCGCCACGGACCTGGTCGCCGATCGACAAGATGAGTACGAGAGAACTTGTCAAAACCCTTTATCATCCCAATGGCATCCTCCGTGATCTGGCGCAAAGACAACTGATCGAACTGAAGGACGAGGAGGCCGTTGAGTTATTGGCTGCGGCGGCCCAAGGGGCTAACTCGCTCGGGCGACTGCACGCGCTTTGCACACTCGACGCACTGGAGAAGCTCGACTTCACGATCCTCTGGAAGGCGATCCAAGACTCCGAAGCCGCGGTGCGGCGACACGCGGTTCGTATCGCTGGCAATAGAGGCGAGTGGGGGCTTCTCAAGTTCATGCTGGATCGCATGGGAATTCCGGAAGTGGACGCCCAGGTACGTCAGCAACTCGCCTACTCGCTCCGGGGCATGTCGAACGCCGATTCCTCCCGCTTGTTAGTCCAGTACATACTGCCCATGGGGCCAGCGGACAAATATATCCAGGCCGCGGCCTTTAGCTCGTTGCATGAGCAGAACATCGAGCTTGCCCTGGCTCATCTGCACAATCTGGGTTGGGATTCCGATCACTTTGACGAATGTGAGCGGGAGTTACTCATGATGGCGATCGTCATGCGACGAGATGCTCCACCCCTGGCGGCTTTGAACAAGAGCGTGACGAGACATGCCAAGTTCCCGCAACTGACGTCTGCCGCGGATTGGTTGCGCGTGGCCGTGATTCTCGATGGTTATGACAAGCGAGAAGGACAGGTGTTGAGCGGGTTACCGGCGGAGGACGTCAAGTTACTGGCCGCGATGATTTCCGATGCCACGGATATCGTCGTGGACCAAGACAAGGATGTCGCCTTGCGAGCCGCGGCGGCCGGTTTGCTGTTTCGACAGCATGACAGGCGAAAAGCGGATCTGGCGACGACCGCAGTCGCCCTCTCGCCGCAGGCGCCACTGGCCGTGCAAATGGCGGCGATCGCCAGGGTCGCGGCACAGAGGAATGCGGATGTCGCTGAGATGTTGTTGGCCAATTGGAGCACCTATGGCCCGACCGTGAGGCGTGAGATCCTACGACAACTCACCTCTCGTCCGACTTGGATCGCCTTGCTCTTGAGTGCGGTAGAAGAGGGAGATGTTCCGCGGAGCGACATAGGAGCGGTAACACTGCAAAAGCTCCGCTGGGTGGGCGACGAAGAACTACGCAGCAGGGTGCGCGCGTTGTTGAAGACGGCAAGCGAGGACCGGCAAGCGGTTGTCGACGAATACGATTCGGTCCTGCGGTTGTCAGGAGATATCGAGCGTGGTCGCGTGGTCTTCAACAATCGCTGCGCTACGTGTCACCGCGATGGCGAATTGGGACACGACGTTGGCCCTCGTTTGGCCGCTATTAGCGATCGCACACCACGAGGGCTGGTCGTCTCGGTACTCGACCCCAATCGGGTAGTCGATTCTCGGTATATCAACTACGTTGCCATTACTAAAGATGGTCGCAGCTTCGCCGGTGTTCTGGCAGCGGAGACGAGTGTTGCTCTGACGTTGCGTGAAGCGGATGGAAAAGAGCACACGTTGCTGCGCAGCCAACTCGAAGAATTGCAATCGACCGGCAAGTCGCTCATGCCCGAGGGCTTGGAGAAAGAACTGACGCCGCAGAATCTGGCCGACGTGATTTCGTTTGTAACCCGTCCGCAGACGGCGGTGTCCGCAACGCTTGAGGAAACGGAGTAGGCCAAGACTCGCTTACGACGGATTCTCCACGAAGCTGCCGCCCCGACAATTCTGCAGGTAACGCAGGGCATGAACCTGGCCCGTCATTTCTAGATCGCCCGAATAGACCGGATCGTGCCAGCCCTCGATATCAATCGCACCACGATAACCGCCCAGACGAAGGATGCTGATCAGATCGGTCCAGTTGGTGTCGCCGAAGCCGGGCGTGCGGTGATAGGTGAACTCCGCGGGGCCACCGATGCCCGACTCCTTCACGACATCCCACAGCACACTGGCATCTTTGCCATGGATATGAAACACCTTGGGCAGCCACTTTCTCAGTTGAGGCAACGGATCGATCAGTTGGACGAGTTGATGACAAGGTTCCCATTCCAGGCCGAGCGCGTCGCTCGGCACGGCGTCGAACATCAACTCCCACGCCGGCGGTGAATGGGCGATGTTCCAATCACCGCGCTGCCAATCGCCGCCCATGGCACAATTCTCGAAGGCGATGCGGACTCCTTGATCCTCGGCCGCCTGGGCCAACGGCGCGAACACTTCGCGGAACCGCGGCAGCGAGGCGTCGAGCGGTTCGTCGGGAATGCGACCGGTGAATCCGCCGACAACATCGCAACCGAAATGGCGAGCGGCTTCAATCAGGCGGGGCCAGCCACTGGCGGTCTCATCGTGGATGAGCGGGTTGCCGTAAATGCCGATCGCACTAATCTCGGCAGGGCTGTCGATCTGCACGAGAGTCTTTCGAACATCGTGCGCCAACTTGAGCGGGTCGATCTCGCCGAGCCGCTCGCCGAAAGTGATTTGAAAGCTTTCGAAGCCGTGCGGGGCGATTTGCCGAATCGTCTCGGCCGCACCCTCCGCGTGAATCAGCGTACCGATGCGAATGTCGTTGTGTCCGGGCATGTCGAGGCGTTCCCGCTTCCAAGGTTGCAATTGTCACGGCCACCGCCGCGGCGCAACGTCGGACGTTGGGACGCCGGTTCGCTCAACGGGACCACAGATGACTCCCGATTCTAGCAGCTCTAGGCGGCAGAAGAAGAACAGTCGCCATGGATCACCTCGGCGAGCGCGTCGGTAATCTGTGGGTACTGGAATGAATAGCCAGTCTCTTGAGCAACGCGAGGCACGATCTGTTGCGACTCGAGCAGCACATCGGCGAAGCCACCGAGGGCCAAGCGTAGACCGAAGGCGGGAACCGGCAAGATCGTCGGTCGCTTCAACACGCGACCGAGCGCCTTGGTGAACTCCTGATTGGTGCAGCTGCCGGGCGCCACACCGTTCATCGGGCCTCGAACCGAGTCTTGCTTGGCTCCGTGCAACAGCAGACCGACAACGTCATCCAAGTGAATCCACGGCATGTACTGTTTGCCGTTTCCCAGTCGCCCTCCCACACCGAACTTGAAGGGCGTCAGCATTTGTCCCATCGCTCCACCACCACGTCCCAGTACGACACCGATTCGCAGGCAGACGACTCGCAACCCCAACTCCATTGCCCGGATTGCTTCCGATTCCCAAGCGACGCAGACGTCGGCCAGAAAGCCATCACTGCAAGTCGACGCCTCGTCGAGGACCTCTCCCGGTCGATCGCCGTAATAGCCGACCGCGGAGGCCGAAACGAGCACACTCGGTCGCTGATTCGAGGCGGCGATTGCGTCGACTAGATGCCGGGTTCCGACTACACGGCTATCGCGAATTCGTTGTCGCTTGGCTTCGTTCCAACGACCCTCGGCCACCGGCTCTCCCGCCAGATTGAAGACGACGTCGATTCCATCGAGTGCCTCGCTCGGAGGAAGTCCATCGACCGCCTGCCAGTCGAAAGCCGTCACCCCATGGGCCGCTAGTTTCTTCTCGGCCGCGGCCGCGCTGCGACTGAGAACGACCGGCTTTTCCAGCTGTGCGAGTAGACGTTGGCCGACAAAACCAGTCGCTCCGGTAACCAAGGCACGCATAACTTGACCTTTCGTGTTGATGGCGATTCGTCGCGAGTCGAGCAAGTTGCGGCGAAGAGCGGGACTTCTCCTAACCCGGGAAAAATGGCCAACATTAACCCGTCCGACAGACTCCGTCATTCATTCAAGCAGGATATCACAATCCTAATAAGGGGAAAAATCGGAATGCCAGACTAGAGCGGAAGCCCGTTCTTGGATTCTGGACTAGGTTTTATACGGAGCTTTGGCTCCAAAAAGTACCTGGCGAAGGCCTGAAGACCCGAAATAATTTTACCTCTATTTCCCACCTACCAAGGCTCTTGGAGACGCTCCGATGTCGGAAGATCTTCTAAGCAATCTGATTACCTACAATCCGACCGTCGTTCAGCAGGATGTCACGTTGCGCGAGGTCTTCGAGCTGTTTGATCGCCACCAGATCCGGCACTTGCCGGTAGTCGACGATAGCCGGCGGGTCGTCGGAATGCTGTCGATGTCCGACGTTCATTGGGCTCTCGATGGCGTTAAATCAGCGGATCTGCGGGGTGTAGCGGGTGAGAGCACACTCTTGGTGCGGGATGTGATGGACCAGGCTGTCACCACGGTGGCGTCCGATGCCGAGCCGAACGAGCCACTGCAACTGGTGCTGGAACGTGGCATGATCGCCGTGCCGGTGGTCAGCAATGACGAACTGGTAGGAATGATTACGGCCACAGACTTTTTGCGAGAGTACTCGTATTGTGATCACGCTTCTTTCCGCGATCCGGTGTCAAAGCACATGATTCGGGAAATCGCCCAGATCGACGTGGAGACGTCTCCGCACGAAGCGCTGCGGATCATGACCGAACAGAAGTGGGAACACGCCGCGGTTGCCATTGGTGACTGCCCGGTCGGCATCCTCTCGCGAAGGGACTTCTGTGGCGGAGAAGGACATGGCGGCACACTCGCCGGGCTCTATCTTCCGGACGTGCCGTCGGTGCTCGAAGGCGAATCGCTGGGCGAAGTCATCTGGCACATGATCGAGCATGGCTCGCCCGCGCTGGCAGTCGTCGACCGGGGCAACCGACTCACCGGCATTCTCACTCAAGAGACGGTCTTGCGGGCAATCGAAGCCGAACTGGCTTCCGAAGCGACGGTCTAGTCGCACCACCTAATCACACCGCCACTCGCTTGTTCTAAGAACGCAGCGGACGTGGGAAGGCCAATTCGTCGCTTAGCGTCTCCACTCCCGCCACCAGACGGGCGCGTAGCCGATCGCCATACCGCTCAGCAGTCCTACGACATGCGCCGCGTTGGCGATATCGGCAATGACCCCGGTCATGCAGAGGAACAGCCAGACCACAAGCACAACGACAAAGTTCGGTGGAATAAAGATTCCGATCGACGGTTCAAAGCGACTCTTCATCCAGGCGTAGCCAAAGACTCCATAGACCACGCCCGACATGCCTAAGAAAGGAGTAACGTAAGGAGCGTCTTCTCCCCATATTCGACCATAACCGTATTGGCCAATATTGGAAGCGATTGCTGTGGCCAGCACAAGCAAGACAAACCGCCAGCTACCGCGGCGTGACTCGACCAGGCGACCGAGCTGAAAGGTCATGAACAGGTTGAAGATGATATGCATGAAATCGCCATGCATGAAGATAGGTGTGACCAGCCGCCACACCTGGCCGCTGAGAATGGCCTCTGCCGCATGCGGCGAAAGTATTGCAATCTTACCTTCGGGCGTCATCAGCGGTGGCGCAAAGTAGAGCCACTTAGCATAGGCGTCCCTCTTGGAGTTCAGGCCAACGGTGAGAGCGACCGCGATACAAATGACGATCAACGCCACGGTCACTGGACAGCGGCCCGACTGCGCACGCTGCCAGCGACTGCGGACATCGACGACGTTTTTCTGGTATTGCTGCTCGCGTTTTTTCTCGGCGCGACGAATCTCTTCCGCGGACCGCGACAGTCCGCGAAACTGAGCAGCGCTGGGATCAATCCTGAAAAGATCAAGATCACGTTTGGCCTGTTCGAGTTGGCCTTCTTCGATAATCCAGATGCTCCAGCCGTCGGACTCTTCGTCGACCCGGCTGGCAATGCCTTGCGTTAGCAGATAGTCGGCGAAACGCTTCGCATCCTGTTTCTCGCTGATAGTTCCCGCTCGTCGCATTCGCTCGCCACCGCTCGGTTCGCTTTACTTTTTGTGGAGCGCGAGCATAACACGTCCCTGGGAAGCTGTCTATCAGACGTTACCGACGGCTGTCGCTCGACGCGCGAATCGGCCCCGTCCCAAGAAGTGTGGGGAAGTCGCCAGTAAGGTCCGAAAGTCGCTCTAGCCAACCAGCTTGGCGGAGAGCTTCACAGCCCGTAGCCGTAGCTGGTCGAGCTGATCGATCATGTCTTCGAGCTGCTGGTCGTTGCCGCTGCCGGGCTGGAACATACAGGCCGTGACCTTTTCGTAGGCCTCGTTCCACTGGAGCCAGAGCCCGAGGGCTTTATCGGTGACCGGATCGAGGGCCCGAGAGCTGACCGCCGTATCGGCCACCGTCTCTTCCGATTTCTCCAATTCGGTCAGACTGTGCGCGATAGCCGGTAACGTTTCTGCCGTCGAATTGGCGGCCACGCGTTCGGGCCTCTCGGCGTAGAAAGGCCAGCGCTTGTCGCGCCGACCGTTGATGCCGTAGCTGCTGCGATTGCCGCGACCCCGTTGGGGGGAGCCACGACGATTTCCGCGCCGCCGGCTTCGCAAGGGGCTACTTGATGAAGAACGATACGATAGCCTGGATCTCGCCTGTGCCATTTGGCATCCCTCCAAATGAAAGTGGACGATCCGGCAAGAGTCTTCGATCAACGCATGTTCGGTAGAACCGTTGTCGAAAAGCTTCTTGCCGTTTCGACGAATTAACAAACGTTACGAACGTCTTGTTCATAAGCCCAGATGCAAAGCTACAAAAAATCTATGCCGAGGGCTCGGGCGGTGTCAATGGAGAATCCCGATTTCTGTCGGAGATTCAGGAAGAAGCGAGGAACGTTGGAATACGGTTTACCGCAGTTGCCAATCACGGCCGGCAGCGGCTTGGTGAGGTCGAAGCGGGCCGGCACTGCGCCCGCCGTGCGATTCGCCTCGCAGACTGCCTTAATGCCCCAGCTGTCCGCGCCGGCCGGCTGTTATTGAGGCGCAAGGTCCGTTCTGAATCACGAATTCGCGGAACCACCTCGGCGGACTTATCGAACATCCGGCGGGGAGCCGATATCTCAATCGAGCTGCATCCAGTCGGGCAGTCGACAGGCACGTCCGCTTGGGCCGACACAGGCGATCAAGGTTTCGCCTTCGGCCGCTTTCTGATCATTCAGGAAGAGTTCGTAGCGATGTCTTAGCCGCGCGCCTTTACTCGACGTCGTGGTGGTGCGCAGCTGGAGTTCATCGTCGAATCGGATCGGCAAGTGATAGTCGCATTGAATCTGCTTCACAACCAGCATCATCCCCTGCTCTTCAAACTCACGATAGGAGATTCCGGCAGCCCTTAACATTTCCGTTCGACCGAGCTCGAAGAGATTGATGAAGTTGGCATGATGGAGGCGTCCTTGTCCGTCCGTCTCGCTGTAACGAACTCGAACCGTGATCTCGTGCTGCCGCAGCATCTTCAATGTTTGGTACTCCTAGAAGAGGGGGGCGTGTCGACGGATGGACGGAAGGTGACCAAAAAGTGCCGAGGAAGCGACGATGGTTGGCGGATTTCATGGTACCGGCTGCTCGTCCCAGGCGTCAGTCGGGTCTTTTTTTGGCCCGACAGAGGTATCGGTTGTTGACTCAAATCAGTTGATTTTCTAAAGTTACGGTCGTCGTCTTGGCATTGCCAGCCCGGCTTATCTGCGTCGAAGGCAAACATGGTAATGCGCAATTAGGATTTGACCGCGCTACGGTAACAGCTAGAAGGAATGAGAGCGATGAGCGCAGGCGAAAGCGCCGGAACTGGGTTTTCCACGATGCGAGGTCGGGACTATCCTGCCATCCGCCAGTTCACAGTCTTTCTGGAAAACCGTGTCGGCCAATTGCTTGAGGTGGTGCGCCGGTTTGAAGGTAGTCAGGTGCGAATATGCGCACTCTCGATTAGCGACTCTTCCGAATGTGCTTTCGCTCGATTCTTGTTGAGTCATCCTGAGCAGGGCCGCGAGATTCTGGAGCGCGCCGGGTTGGCCCTGATTGAAAGCGATCTGATCGCGGTGGAGTTGCCCGACGATACGCAGCCACTATTGCGTGTCTGTACCGCCCTCTTGCAAGCCGAAGTGAATATCATTCAGGCCTACCCGATTCTCGACCGACCGCACGACCGTGCCGCGGTGGCGCTGATGGTCGACAACATCGAGATGGCCCAGGATACGCTCAATTCCAAGGGCTTCACGATGCTCACCGAGGACGATCTCATCGAGAACGACTGAGTTATCGACGAGTTATCGAGAACGACTGAGTTATCGACGAGTTATCGAGAACGACTGAGACTTTCTGACGTCTTCTCGTAGGTCGGCTATCAGTCTCTCTCCCAGTCGCTGGAATGAAGGGCGAGTCGACCCAGCTAGCCGGGAAAGAAACCGGGCACCTCGCCAATATCGTTCACGACGACACGCGCGATCGTATCCCAGGCGATGGTCACGAGCGATCGTGTACCTGACTTGTCGACGAGAGTGAAGACGGCATATTCGCCACGCGACAGATCGTTGGAGTAATTTTCCGGGACAATGGTCTCGCCCGTCTTCAGGTGGAGTTTGAGAACCAACCCTCGGCGTTTGTATCCCCAGAAGCGATCGAACAGAGCCGGAAGAGGGTGATCCTGATGCGCGGGTCGTGTTCTGCCAGAATCGCTTGCCGGCGACCAGTTACCTCGATTGATGCCGCTAGCGTCTTCCGGGAGCGGCTCGATCTCGTCGATCTCTTCAGCCGTCGAGTGATCATCCTCGTCCTCGTCCCATAGCTCGGTCTTGGAGTCGCCCGCATCGTAAGTTTCTTCGTCGACGTCGTCGAATTCGGGGATTACAAACCGTGTGTTGCAATGGGGGCACTGTCCCGGTTTGCCTTGCAAGCTGGAAGGGCCGTTGAGTTTGTGGCCGTTAGGGCAGAGGAATACTATCGTGTCTTCGGTGTCGCCATTGAGGTCGGGACTCGATTCGGCCGAGCGACGTGGATCGGGAACACGAAAAGACGACCCGCACTTGGGACAGCGCCCGGTGTGCCCCGCTTTATCGTCGGGGCAGGTCACGCGATGTCCTTCTGGACAACGAAGCTTGATAACCATCAGGAACTTGTCTGCCTCGATAGTGGTGTGGATTGCTTAACGATCGCGCATTCTGGGTCGGACGCGGTTGGCGACTGGCTCGATTAGCGTATCGAGAACAATTGTCGTTCGATTCCGATCTGCCTGCGAGACGTCGACGACTCCCATCGATAAACGATGACTTCTCTATTCAATCGTAATCGACGCCTCGCAAACCGACAATGACCACGGCGAAGAGTTGCCATGCCAGGGAAGCGATAGACTCGGCCGCCGTGGAATCAAACCGTCGAATCAAACCACGAAAGATCGGTCTCGTCGAGCAGCCCGAGGTTTCGCGGTACTGCTTGACTTTATCGAGGGTTTGCGGCACGATGACACCGTTATTTTCCGCATTCCTCTGCCCGCTGCCGCGGTGCCTCGATAGGTTCTGATGTCTATTCTCGTTGTCTGTCGCAGCTGTCATAAGCGATTCAAAGTAAGCGAGGAATTCGCGGGAAAGAAAGGGCCTTGTCCGAGCTGCAAGGAGATCATCACGATCCCTGGCGCGGATGAAAAGGTCCAGATTCACACACCAGAACACTCCGAAGGCGGAGCCCGCAGCGTCTCCGGCGAATTGGTTCTCAAGCCGGTGTCGCGAGAGGATACCTCTTTGTCTCCGCAGTCGATGGGTTTGATCGCGGCGGTTTCTGGAGGTGTGCTGCTGATCACCTTTCTCTTTCGATTCTTTTCACCGGAGGCCAGGCCAATCCTGGGCGCGATTGGTGCCGTCGTGCTCGCTCCACCGTTGGTGCTGGCGGCTTATCGGTTTCTTAGGAACGACGAACTCGAGCCTTATGAGGGAAAGTCGCTTTGGGTCCGTACCGCCATCTGCTCGGCGGTCTACGCCGGCACCTGGGGACTGTTTGCTCTGCTGCCGCCGGAATACACCAGTCAGCTCTATTGGTGGATCATTTTTGGTCCGTTGTTTGCGGCCTTTGGCATCACCGCTTCCTTTGCCTGTTTCGATCTGGAGCCGACAAACGCATTCTTTCACTACGCGTTCTATGTCGTTGTGACGCTCCTGTTGGCGCTCACGATGGGTGCTTCGATCATCACTAATTAACCGCACAGTCAGGGGAGCCTGAGTCAGGGTATTTGGGACACGATGTCTGCCATTCACGAGATTCCGGAAGTCGCTGGCTTGGACGGCAACGTCGGCTCAATTCGAATTCCACCCGAGATCGACGTGCCGATTTCTCCCCGGGTGAGGGCGCTCATCGATACCCGCGAGTTCCGCCGATTGGCCGAGATCAGTCAGCTGGGTCTCGTGTCGCGGGTTTATCCGGCGGCCAATCACACGCGTTTTGAACATTCGCTGGGGGTCTACCGGCTGGCGCTCTGTTACTTGCGGCGGCTGGCCAGCGATCCGCGATTTACCGAGGTGGTCAAACGCGCCGACGGTGAGCTGCTGATGGTCGCGGCCCTGCTGCATGACTTGGGGCACTGGCCGTTTTGTCATCCCATCGAGGACATCCAGCTGCCGAGCGTGCCGCGCCACGAGCTGTTCGCCAACAGCTTCTTGCTAGAGAGCGAAATTGCCGACGTGATCCGCGACGACTGGGGTATCAACCCTCGCGACGTCGTGACCCTGTTGTCCGAGAAACCGCGTGATCGTGTGAGTCGAATCTTGAGCACGATGCTCTCCGGCCCCGTCGACATCGACAAGATGGACTATCTGCGGCGCGATAGTCTGCATGCGGGTGTTCCTTACGGAAACAACTTTGACCAGAACCGACTCATCGCCAGTCTCTGTCTGAACGAAGCGGGTGACGGACTGGCGATTAGTCAAAAAGGGAAAACGGCCGCCGAAATGATGGTCTTCGCCCGCTATGTGATGTTCAGCGAGGTTTATTGGCATCATAGCGTGCGGAGCGCGACCGCCATGTTGCAGCGGGCCTTTCATCAGGTTTGCGGTTCGCTGGAGCTGGACACCTTGTTTCGCAAGACCGAGAGCGAACTGAGCCGCGAATTGGTCCAGACAGCCGGTGAGACGGGGGCCGGAGAATTGTTGCGGGGCCTGTTTGGCCCCACACGTCGACTATACAAGCGACTGGCGCAATACAGCATTTTTCACGACCAAGAGATCTACAATCGTCTGGCGCGAAAGCCTTACCCACATCTGGTTGCCTGTGCCGAGAAGTTTGCCGACGTGGCGAGCACCCATCTCGGCCGGCGCATTCCGCCGCATGAAGTCCTCTTCGACGCGCCGCCGATTTCGCGCGAAGTCGAGTTCAATGTCGAAATTCACGACACCAAGACCAATACCTATCGACGACTGGGTGAACTCTCGCCGGTGGTTCGAGCGTTGGCCGAACGACAATTCGACGACTATGTGAAACGGGTGCGGATTTTCGTGCATCCAGACGTGGTTGCAGATCTGCAGCGACTTACCGATCTGAACAAGCTGGTGAACGAGGCAATTGAAGCCGTCGGCTAGGCGCTTGCTGATGTCGACCGCGGGCGCTCACAAGAAACAGGGCGGGGTCTGCTTCAAGATCGCCGCCTCAATTACAGCCGACGAGCAGGATCCTGTCGGTAGAATTCGGCCAGCATCTCGTAGAGCCGGGGATGCCGGTCCTGCATCGCTTTCGCCTTCAGGAAAAAACACTCGGTGCAGACGGCGAAAAACTCCGCCTCATCGGTCGCCCCGTAGTAGTCGAGTAGCGTGGGGCGGCCCGATTCCGCGTCCTGGTTCAGTTGCCAAAACTCCTGGTCCATCGTCTCCTTCCACGACTCGTACTGGGCCTGACTGCCCAGCTGAGGAATTCCATCGGCGAAGCGGTCGTGCATATCGAGCTGGTGCGCGAACTCGTGCAAGATCAGATTCTCGCCGTCTTGCCCCTGGATGTCGTCGACAATTTTATCCCAGGTCAGAATCACGGGGCCGTCGGACCACGACTCGCCGTGTCGCCAAGCGACTGGCACCGGCTCGGATCGGGGGAAGGATGATTTCATGGCCAGGTAGGGTTCGGGATAGATCAAGATCGTATCGACTTTGTGATAATCGTCGACCGAGTGACTCAACACCAACAGGCAGGCGTAGGCGGCGACTACCACGCGGATCTCTTCCGTGACCGTAAACCCGTTGCAGCCTTCCCAGTGTCGCTCGGCAATGAACAATCGGACGTCATCTCGCAGCTTCTCCTGTTCTTCCGGAGTGAGATGTGCATAGAACGGCGCCCACTGTTCGAGGTAATCGAGCCACTGTTGCGAGAACTCCTCGCGAAGTAATCGCTGCCGTCGTCGTCGTTTTAGCCAAGCGAATAGCATCTGTTGAATTGTGTGAAAAGAGAAATCGACGCATCTAGTGAAGGCTGGGGACCTGGAGATGTAGCAGCTTGAGAATGATTGGCCTAGAGCGTTTTCGCCATCCGCGGCAAATTGCGTTCGCCGGTTGCTGGAAAATGTGTTGCCGGTCAGGGGCTCAGACGGTTCCAACGATTCGATATGCTTTGCGAACTGTTGGAGTATAGCCGTCGGCCCGCCGGGCGGCTAAGCTGGAAAAATCGAAGTCTCAGCCTCGCCGGCGAGTTCTGAGAAGGGCTCATCACACCGAGCCCCACGGAATCGCTCCTGGCTAGCATCGGAAGGTCGGCCCCCGACTCCCGAAAGAGGGGGGCGTGTCGCCCCGGATTGTGAACGCATCTTCATGGACACTTTTCCTCCTGCCCCTGACTGCTGGTATCTGAGCGGTCCCACGGCTTCGGGAAAAAGTTCTTTGAGCCTGGAGTTGGCGATGCGACTCGAGGCGGAGATAATCTCCTTGGATTCGATGGCAGTCTACCGGGGTATGGAGATTGGGACCGCCAAGCCGGAGTTGGCGGCCCGCGACGCGGTACCCCACCATCTGCTCGATCTCGTCGAGCCGTCGGAAGACTTCAGTATTTCGCAGTTTCTCGACGCGGCACATCAGGCTATCGGTGAAATTCAGACGCGCGGAAAAGAAGTGCTGTTTGTGGGGGGGACTCCCCTCTACCTCAAGGCTCTGCTGCGCGGTTTGACGGAAGGCCCCGATGCCGATCCGAAGTTCCGTGCCGCCTTGGAAGCGGAGGCGGAGGAGTTCGGCAGCCTGATGCTGCACGAGCGACTGGAGAAGATCGATCCCGAGGCCGCGGAGCGGATCCATCCGCATGACACACGGCGGATCGTGCGAGCGCTCGAAGTGTTTGAGAAGACAGGCGAACCGATCAGTCGCTCGCAGAGTCAATTCTCACAAGGCAGTGATGCGAAAGACTGTCGGGTTTTTGTCCTCGATTGGCCGCGCGCGATATTGCATGACAGAATCAATCGCCGGGTCGACGAGATGTTCGCGAGCGGATTGGTCGATGAGGTGCGGGGTTTGCTCGCCAAGCATGGCCGGCTCGGTAAGACGGCTGCCCAAGCGGTCGGCTACCGCGAGGTATTGCAGCATCTTTCCGGCGACCGCGATCTGGCGGAAACAATCGAGGTGACCAAGGCCAGAACTCGGCAGTTCGCCCGGCGGCAGCTGATTTGGTATCGAGGGCTCTCAGAATGTCGCTGGATCTCGATGGCCGAGAACCGGATGGCAGCCGAGTTGAGCGACGAAATCCTCTCCGCTGACGAGAGCTAGTCGCGCGCGGATCGTGATCGCCAGCGACTCCTGTGAGGGTCGACTCGGTCACGCGGAGCAGGCTATCTCCCGTCTTTGAAGT
>Ga0180438_10001639_pt1 | contig 39331 bp, 39 predicted proteins | sample SS_ome_12_FD_132455 | JGI IMG/M metagenome (GOLD analysis project Ga0180438, IMG submission 132455) | Hypersaline lake sediment archaeal communities from the Salton Sea, California, USA - SS_3_D_2 metaG | ecosystem: Environmental > Aquatic > Non-marine Saline and Alkaline > Hypersaline >... | reverse complement strand
TTCCCGATATTGGCGGATAATGGGCTCCGCAAGCCGGCGGCTGAGGTTTATGCTGCGCCCCTATCACTCTTTTCCTTAACAGAATTTTTAAAATTACCCATAGTTTTTGACTAAGAACCAAATATATTGGGTGGATGCAAAGATTATCGAAGATTTTAGACCAAAAGAATTAAAATGAATGGATGTCTCCAACAAAAGTCGATGGGCTTTCGGTGCTGTTGCAGGAACTGCCTTTAGAGCAAACTCGCACAAACCACGTAATACTTCTGCTACTACTATTGATGGTAGGGCAATCTCTGACCAGGGTATCCGTTGTAAGTAAAGATGAAGGGTAGGATGTCCTTCACCGAAGTGTCTCAATATGTTGGTATCCCATAAATACATAAGCTTTTATATTTTTTCACTGTTTGTCCGCCGGTTATTGGGAGATTTCATCAAACAGTTTTCCCCACGCTTGATTATCTTTAAATATTCCAAACCACTCCCATGGCGTATCAAAATGAAGATTTCTTGATTTTGGTTCTGCGGATACATCGAGTTGAACAATTTCACTTCGACTAATAATTGAAGCGATGGTTTCACGAGTTTTCTCAAGTGCCCCATCTCGTGTATCGGCTTCAACTATGCAGTCAGGCAATCCTGGTACTGTCACATGAATGTTGCCGTCTGATTTTTCTGTGAGTACTACTGTATATTTCATTTTTAAATTCCTACTGAACGTTAAGTCACTCAAAGTATTTAAATACTATAAATAGGAAAAATTGTCAACCTGTTAATCTTGAAAAAGTAGAAATTGGATACAATGTTTTTTGCCTTGATTTTTTGCCTGGCGACTTTTTCTTAAGCCGTAGGAGGGGGTCAATCACCCGTAGGAAAAGGGTCAAATGGCCGTAGGAAAAGTTGGCACGTTGCATAGGCAAGGTGAATATAATTTGTATTTAGGGTAAAAATGTCTGAAATAGGATTTACTGGTTTTCGCGCCTGCTCCATTTTCCTGTTCCTGAACAAAGAAATCCCCATAAAAAAACGCAGGCAAACGCACGGACTGTGGGTCAAAACGTAAGAGTATGCTCTTTGTTCTCATCAAACAAGGGACATAGGCCAGAATTCTGCCTTTTACTTCTTCTTTCAACTTCTTTATTAGAAGGTCTTTCCGACTTTCGTTTTTTCTCCTATAAAATCCTTAAATCCCCTCTTCTCAATTGGATTCTGAAGTTCCTGCAATCTCACTTTGCTAAACAACTAACATCCGGTAACTATTCAGTTTTTGCAAGTAAAATGCTATTATGCGTTCATGATTGAACGAGCCTCAGGGAGGTGGCGCCTGTTCCTAAGGACACCGGACGGACGAGTGAAACATGAACGCATGATAGCATGATACATTTTTCTAAAACTGAATAGTTACAACATCCGTCGTTGCAAAACTTCTTTTCCTGTGGTATACTATCGCACGATTCTTTCACAGGCAATGGAGGAAAAAATGAAAACGATACAAACCAACGTATATATCAAACAGCCGGGTAGGTTGAGTTTGGATATACCGGAAGACATTCCTTTGGGAGAACATAAAATTGTAGTAGTTATCGACGAAAAAACAGAACCTATAAAGAAGAAATCTCTACTCGGCTTATGGAAAGAGTATGGCCGTGCACCCGGTTCAAAAGAAATAGAGGAAATGCGAAAAGATGTATGGGGGAACTTACCAAGGGATGATATCTAATGATTTCCGCTATTGCTGATACCCATACGGTAATATGGTACCTTTATGATGATGTCCGTATTTCAGAGAAAGCAAAGAGACTTATTGAAGCGACTAGGGAACAAGGAAACCAAATCGGTATATCCAGCATAACCTTGGTTGAAATTGTGTATTTAATTGAAAAAGGACGTATCAATAGGGAGGCATTAACTAAACTATATAGTGAATTAAAGGATCATCAATCGGTATTGCGGGAAATCCCGCTGACGAACAGAATTGTAATAGATTTGATAAAAATTGACCGAAATAGTATCCCCGATATGCCGGATAGAATAATAGCTGCTACAGGATTACATTTGGATGTTCCATTAATAAGTCGTGATGAAAAAATAAAAATTTCCCAGGTAGAAACTATATGGTAAATTATTATACAAAACCGAGCAATATCTAAAGTCGGCTCGGAAGCAAGTTTCAGAATCACTTTCTAATAGGAATTCAAATCCGTGGGTTAAACCGGGAACAGTGCGTATAAGTGTAGAAGTATTGCAGGTGGTTGATGGTGAATAGCAGGTGAAACAAAGTTAAAGGGTGAAAGGGTGCAAATTTCAGATATTTTTGCTAAAATATATATATGAGACGAGCAAGAATCACGTATCCCGGAGTGTTTCAAACGATTAACGGTCAGTAGGGGATGTACTACCGAAAGATCACGGGAGGAAAAGGTTATGTATTTCATGTTAGGTTTAACTCCACTCTGATAGAGAAAGATGCTTACCTGCTTCAATCAATTGCATATTTACTTCGGAATCCAGTCCCAGCAGGGATTGTCAGGGATGCAGACGATTATATATGGTCCAGTATCAAATTGTATTATTCAGAAACAATGAATGAACTAGTAGACGCTGAATTTGTTTAAAGAGATAAGTGAATTTGATATATTCGAAGATATAAAGATGGATTCGCTCTGTAGTATTTATAGAAATGCAAAAAAACGGAGAGGTATGAATTGAAATCACCTTTCCTTCAATCAATCCTCTATAATACATCTACACTTATACGCACCGTCCCCAGTCCTTTTGCTAAGGTCGCGACCGTTCCCTACGACCATGGGGGCAAAAAAAAAAAAACGAAACCAAATACCATAAAATTCAGTCTAATATATATGGAGGCGATAAATGAATAAAAGAACAATACTGTTTATACTAGCTGCTGTTTTCCTGACAACCTTTTGCTTTTCTCAAACTGCAAAAGTTGATGCATGGGAACAAAAAATTAACAAGGAAAGACAACCACCGGAAAAGGTGATGGATGCAATCGGTCTAAAAGCGGGCATGACGATCGGTGAAATCGGCTGCGGCCGCGGGCGTTATACGGTTCATTTAGCAAAACGAGTTGGAAACAATGGGAAAGTTTATGCCAGCGATATCGATAATAAGGCCCTCGACTATCTGCGGGAACGATGTAAATTGAATAATATTAAAAACATAAAAATAATATTGGGAAAAGAAGACGACGCCCTGCTACCTGAAAACAAGCTCGATATGGCTGTAATGGTATGGGTTTACCATATGATCCCCAACCCGGTGCCTTTGTTAAAAAACTTAAAGAAAAGCCTCAAACCCGGGGCAACACTGGTTATACTGGATCCCCCGGATTCGGAAATCAACACGGAAATGAAAGAGATGGGAATAAAGATGGATCCCAAATACCCGACAATAAAGAGCCGCATCGAGCATGGAGCCAAACAAGCAGGTTTTAAAATGGTCAAGGTTTTAACCTTTTTACCAAAAGACGGCATATATATATTAAAAATAAAATAGGTGTACATTTGGCGACTGTCCCCTCGTTTGTCTATCTATCGTAACTCAAAAAAAACTGTTAGATAATCGCCTATAGCCCCCCATATGCCTTTTTCCTTTACTATACTCTTTATACTCCTTTAGGGGAGAAGAAAGGAGAATGAAGTAAACGGTTGAAGTCGGTTATTTTTCACCCTGGATTTTCGTATGTCCACTGACCACTGCCCAAAACGGCATAACACTTCCTCTTTTCCTTGCACCGTCCCTCTTTCCCCCCTTTCCCCTCTTTCCCGTTTCGTGGAAAAATACATTATACCCAGGCAAATCTGTAAAAACTCGGCGACTTTCATCGGTAAACTATGCTGCCTTCGCCATAGATAGATCGATACCAACTCCATCAGCCACCCGAAAAGATGATCCGATCGCGGAACTTATGACTCGACGATTCCGGGTCAAAGGCGGTTCGGCTCCAGCTTTCGTCGCTCTTGAGATGAATGTCCATCGTTTTGAGTGGTATCGGATCGAGCCCCTGCACTTTGCGCTGTTTGTTCTTCCTCTTAATTGCCTTATTCTCGTCGTTGAAACGGTCGATGTAAAAGCGCGACTTGTAATGGTCGTACATCCGCATGAACTCTGTTGCGATGATCGCCGACAGGCGTTTGTTGCCGGTAATCAGCATGGCGTTTTCATCATTGTCGCGGCAGGATGCTTCCGAGAAATTAGCCGAACCAATGAACACTTTGGGATTGTCGCCCCAGGGATCGATAACGATGGTTTTGGCGTGGATCTTATGGGCGCCAAATGCTTTCGCATCCCAGTTTCGGCCCATAAAAGTCTTAAGCCTGTTGGGTGTGAAAAAACGGGTGTTGTTGCGCTGCAACTGCTCGATCTTCTTCTTGGCGGTTGCATTGACTAAGCCGTACTCGATGATGTCATCGGAATTGGCCTGCAAAGCCTGGATCATTGTTTTGTCTACTCCGAATGGCGCGCTGATTAAGACGATGGACTGGGCCGAACGGATCAGTTCGACTGAGGTCTCTAGGATGTCCTTTTTTTTGATCGGTGAAAAGAAGGTCTTTTCAGCGAATCTATCGGCGATTACGTTGGCCCGATCCATAATCTCGCGATTAATGAGTTTGCTATCGGCTTTAGATGGATTATTGGTAAGTGCCTGGAAATAGTCCTCGAAATGCAGGGCCGCATCGGGGTCACGCACGATCAATGCCACATTTGTCTGGTAGTTGAATGCATTTTCTGAGAAATTGGCCGAACCGGTCCAGACTTCGTGTGGGGCTCCGTTTACCAAGCGGATGACTATCTTATTGTGGCTGATATTGACCGTAGTGCGTTTGATCCTGACGTCCTCCAGACCGAAATGGTGGATCACCTCTTCGTTCTCTTCTGTTGAGTGCTTGCCGGGCTTGGCGTCGTGGACAATCTGGACGTCGACCTGCCGGTTCGCGGCATCCTTGAAGGCCTGAGCGATCTCATGGTCGAAGAATTCGTAGATGGCAACATGCAGCGCATTGCCGGGTTCAGCAGCGGCAATAAAGCCGAGCAAAGATTCTTTCAACCCGCGTGATAACCAACGATAGGCAGCAGGACCTACCTCAGAGGGATGCTGATTCCGGAACCGTTCCAAGTAGGCCATGGCTGCCGTAACACCACGGTTGATAAAAACACCCAGATCGCCTGGGTCCTCTTGGGAAGGGCGCAACTCGAAAAGGAGAGGGGTTTCATCACGAGTTAGCGCTAAAGGCGACCCTCGCATCGGAAAGACTTCGTAACGGTATGCTCTCGTGGGTTTCAACGTATAGTCGTTCCATCGGAACCGCTGGAACGGCGCTTCCAATGAGCGAACGTTATCTGCTCGGCCGTCATCAGCCTCTGCGAACCGTTTGAAACCGCCGAGCCAGTCGAGGCGCATCACTTCATCGGTTTCGGGATCGAGATCGGTGCGCCGGATTGAAAATCCGAGTAAATTGTTACGCAGCGCCATGTCGTCGAATGTCCAGCCAATGACTGCAGAGTGTGCGCCGACCAGCGCAGAACCTCGATAAGGACCACTCGCGGCATGGACAACGGGTTTATAAGTAATAGCCATAGAAACCTCCTTACTAAAATTTTTTCAGTAGCCCAAAAAGATTTTCCAATTCTTCAAATAATTCTAAGAGCTTAAGGCTTCTCGTAAACATAAATGCCACGAGAACCTGACAGAATAGGGGAATATGGGAGAGACTACAATTTAATTACCATCCATTCATTTTCATCACAAAAAAAATTCCTGCTCAACCGTTCGGGAAATGATATGGCAAATAAATTATATTATGGCATTGTTAGCTTTAAGAATTTCAATGTATTTAACCTGATTGATATTTATTCAAATTAGTAGCCAGCATCTTCTCTTTTGCTGAATAGCTGCAAACTTCGTTATATTTAGGCGATTCTATTCCCCAAACAGTCACGGCTTGATGTATCCGATTTTCTATTAATAGATCAAGTGACTCATCTGATACTAGTTCCCTTCTTTCGGCCAAACGTCTAGGTAAAGACCATCTATCCCAAAAAACGGAAAGACCTTTTTTCAAGAGATAATCTGTTTTCATGAATGCCATCTTGGTCCCATCAACTATCCGATAACTTATAAAATGCAAATCGCTTTTTTCAACCTTTTCAGCCCATTCTCTTATTACTTCCGTAGTTTGAATCTTTTTCATGCTTTGAAAAGCTTGGCCAAGGTTGTCCTTTTCCGGGTTGTAAGGAGTGGTGATTTTTCCACTTTTTGAGATTACAGTAAGTTTAAACAGCATTTTCGTTGCATCAGTCAAAGGGAACCATTTTGAGTCTTCAGATGCGTTGTAACGGATTTTTATCTCTCCACATTCATTCGATTTTTGCTCAATAGACTTTACTCTTATATACGCATCAATTGATGGAGGCAGTTTTCCCCATGGCGACGATAGTTGACTAACCAACCAGATTATATCACCAGTTTTTACGACAATTGCAGGCCAATTAGTCAATCTTGTGATATGATATACCGGAGTATCGAAGCCGCTTTCATATTCTTGGAGTTCTGAGAACCAGGAAGAATCAATATCCTTTGGGTATCTAGTGACGATAATCCTTTTTACATAATGAATAAATTCATTTGGCATTAATCGTTCCTCTTGGACCTATTATGAATGCCTTGTAAAGCTAACTTGTAAGACCAACCGATAATAGTTCACATCTGAGGCAAAAATCCAAGAATTAAGGTATCCGTTTGACCCTTTTTCCCTTTAGTCGTAATTATTGGCTTTGTAAAGCATTGACAATGCTTCCAAATCGATTCAAATAATTAAAGTATCCATTTAGGTTGTTATGTGATCGTGGGAACCCCTTAAGTATTAACTATTGGCCTTATAACTATAATTAAACGAAAATCGAAAAAAAGGGGGTGGTGCAAATTTTAAGTGCTTTAATTGCTCTTTTCACCCTCTGTTTTTTCATGTTTTCAAATCATACTAAGTGAACTGCGAAAATAGTAGAAAATACCCTTTGACCGAAAAATCCACTCCGAGTTCACTTGAAAAATGTTGCCGCCTCTGGGGTCTAACCTCACCACTTTCCGCCCTGTCAACTCATTTTTTCTGCATCTAAACATCGCCGGTTCTAATTCTGCACATGCTCCCGCCTTTAGGGTCTAAGTGCTGTCCACTCGCCCGTTCTGCCACTGCCAACTTGATTTGTCCATTTCCACTTAACCACTGCCTATCTTCCAAATTCCGCTTTAACTGAAGCTTTCAGCATCTGCTCTTCTTCAACGCTTCCGCTCTCGAAGTTATAAATTATCACACCAGGAAAAAAAATTCAAGTTTTTTAAGGAAAAAAATAAAAAAGATACTGAACCGGCAGGTTCAGTACTAGAAAAAAGGGGGCGTTGCGTTCAAATGTACAAATAGAAATGTCTCCTTTTAGAATAAAAGTCTAAACGTTTACGCCATTAGTTACTACTCGGCAAAATCTTGCCGGAAAATGGCAAGACTTTACAATTAGGTAACCTAACTTGTTTTCCAGGGCTCGATATTTACTTGATGACTTTCGACATATCTCCAGGATTTCTCCCTATACCGATTATGAAGCTGGTAATTTTTTTATTGCCTTCCCAGTGGTCTTGCGATTTGCATACAGCACCTGCGTGAGTCCTGGTGTCGAAAATCACCAGGTAACCCTCCTGGACAGACTCAGTTGCTAAATACTGATAAGCCAATTGAGTAATGCCCTGATTAAGTATCCGCGTGATATTGTCTTGATGATTTACTTTGGTCTCGATAATATATTTCCTTTCTTTATAAGTTAAGATAATATCCATTCTTCCCAGGCCACTGGGCGTTTCATAACGTAGGTCACCGAGACCATTTTTTGTGAACCGATAAAGCCAGGCTGTCAGGAGAAATTGGCCGGTTTTCTCATAAGGTTTCTTCTCTTTATAAAAGGCTCTTACTCCTATCTGCGCGATATACTGATCGAAATCCAGCAGGATTCTCTTTATATCCAACCGATCCCCTGCAGCCAGATATTCCGCTGTAAAAATATCTTCCGGGACTTCCACCTCATTGAAAAAGGTTTCAATATATCTCTCTCTGTAAATGTTATTGGCAACCACTGCTTTTTTCTCTTTTTTTTTTATTAGCCCATGTTGCTCCAACCAGGTTTGATCTTCGTCATTAGGATTATATTTGACATTATCAAGGACAATCTTAGCAAATGTTTCTTTACACGGTTTGGCTTTCTCATAAAGATTGTCAAAGTGATCATTTCTCTCGCTGAGCAATATTTCAATGGCTGTTTCCACATCTTTTCGTTCGATAGGTTCTATTGTTCCAGGTTTTACATCCACGGTAAGAATGGTCCCCAGGCGGTTCACCAGCCAGGGCTGACCTTCGGTTTCATCATAGACTTTTTTAACGGCCTCCTCAATAAAGGGTTGATTGGTTTCTTCTGTATATTGGGAGTAGAGATCGCGAATATTTTTTAGAGAGAAAGGAGGAAGCTCCACATGATCTGCGATATTAAATGGAGACACACCGCCAACGATCAGTTTGGTAATGTTCCGGATGCCAATCAAGCCGATGGAATAGAGAGCTTTTTCTTTTACTTTTTTATAGCTTATATATAATTCCCTTAAGGTAGTCAAAAAATTTTCCAGTTCTTTTACAGGAATACCGTCAAACTCATCGATGAAAATGACAATTTTTTTGGATTGGATAACCTGGTTTAATTCCTCAAACAAGTGCATGAAAGAAAGATGATCGGTTATGCGGTGCTGATTACAAAGGCGCTCCACAGCATCGTACTTCTGGCAGTTGACCTCATTAAGTCTGCTTTTTAATTGAACATAAAGCTTCTTCTGGATTTGGCTGTAAAATTGCTTTTTGCCAACTTTTTTAAGGTTCTGGAAAGATAAAAGAATGACGACATAAGTCGGGTCAGTGTGTAATTCACTTCGAACTGCATCCAGGAAAGTTGTTTTACCGCTTTGCCTGGGGGCAAACATCGAAAAGTACCTACCTTTGTCTACCATGGTTTTAATATCCTGGTTATCAGGGTTGACGACATTTTCTATAGTAACATAATAAGAGTTTTTCGGGTCTACTGAGCCTGATTTTTCAAAGATGCGTTTGGGTTTCTGGTACTTTTTGATTACAGTTTTTTCTGTCATAATTTTATCTTATTGGAATCCTTCCAATTTGTCAAGTTCAGGAAAGAGAAAAATGTAAAGCTGGATTATCAGTAACAAAAAAACGGGACAGCCTCTCAAGATAACACGTTTTTACCTGGAAATCCCAATTGAATTAGAGGCAAAATTAAATATATTAAAAATATCACCCAAAAATATCAACACGTGCTTCGTAGCAATGCTACTTTGCAGTATTTGAACTTGCCGGGTACCTTTTCTACCTTTTTTTCTCGGTGCCATTAATAACACATAGACATGTTATTCAAGGTAAAAATCCCACGCACAGAAATCATCCCCTTTTAGAATTGAATGGGTAATTCTGCATTTTTTGAATTCAACTTCCAGTATTGGCTCCCAGAATTGTCTAGCCCATCCAGCCGCACGATAACAGAAGATGGGATCGATTTGAGGATTATCCGCTTCCCGTACTAAATTACAGAAACAATAGGCTTTTCGCTTTTCTTTATGGGTTTTGGCTTTCATATAATTATCCCTGTTGTAAGACACTTTACTCATATGCAATATCTTTCCATCAAATCTTGGGGGGTCAATATAACCACCGGAACGGGTTTTTTGCAGGTGTTGGTTTTTAGCCTGAAAAATGGTGTTAATATCTTTGGTTTCTTCATACAACTTTTTATACTTCTGGACATCCTCGATTGGCCGGATTAAAGCAACCCTGGAGAGAATATCGAACTGTTGTTCCCTATTGGTAAGTTGCTTCAGCCTGGCGATGCTTTCAGCCACCCAGGCACAGCGCTCATCCACAAGGGTATGAGGTGTCATTTTTTCACCCCCCTTCCATATTTCTTTTGCTATGTTTTCTCCCAGAACACGGTTGAGCTGTTTCCTGTACACTTCCGGCCAGGCAAGAAAAGAAGCCATAACCTCAATTTTATTGTTATCGGGATTTTTAAGGTCTCGCTTATGATAGACTTCAACATATTCAAGTTCGGGTGAAAGACCCGTTTTATTCATATATTGATAGAGTTTACTGCTTGTTTTACCTAAACTATCAATTGGCCCTTTATGATACAATGTATAGAAGTACATGGTTCGTAATTTGTGAGTTTTTATATCGCCGATGTTTATTTCTGAAGAGACCGGGAAACCGATCTCTGAATCAAATCCATCAACAGGTGTGTCAAACCTAAAAATATGTGTCAAAGGGCCTGATATTCTATTGCCACAACCTTTTTTCAGTTTTTCTATTCTCGGTTCGAGTTCTTTCCTTTTTTTGATGGGTTTTCTGATCCCGGCAAAGAGTACTTCCTTTCGGATAAAAACCTTGATATTGTTGTCTTCAGGCATATTTTTTGCATAAGCTGTCTTTGAATTTATCTTAAAGGGAATTGGAATCGAAACAAAGGCAATGCCTCCAAGACTGGTCTTTATAAAGCATCTTCTATTAAAAGATTTGAGGATGTTTTTTTTCATTTTTTTCTCCTAAATCCTTATGCTAATATTTTTTTCTTGCCAACTGCTTACTGCAAATTGCCTACTGAGCTTAAATAATTGGTACTATACTCCGGAAACAACTACGTCTGTAAAAACCAGACTCGGTGTCCGCCAGGAAGAATATATCCAGGGATCGTTGGCAACCTCTGATAGCCTTTGCCAGAATTTGAGGTGATTATCGGCAATATTCATTTCCACCACAGTCTGAACCGGTATTCCTTTTTCAAAAAGTTTCCCGATAATTCCTATGGACGCATCTCCAGTGGTGGAGTTGGAGTTGCCACCAATAAAACCTGTAACCAGAATACCTCTACCAAGATCCTTCATTATTTCTTTGACTGACCGTTTGCCAGGGGGTATAACAAGGTTTGAAGGGTTTCCGGTTGTCGGTTCCCAACCTAGTTTTCGACTGTAGTACCAGTCCACATAGAAATCTTTTAATACTCCCTTATCAATTATTGAACGTTTCTTTGCAGCAAAACCATCCCTATCGTACAATCGACTACCCAAACCTCCTTGGATCAGGGGATCGTCGATAATTGTTAATTTGTCACTGGCAATTTTGGTGTTCTTTTTCCCGATTAAAAAGGACTGTCTTTGTTGAATTCTCTGACCAGACATTCCAGCGATGAGTCCGCCTAACACCCGTCGAACATTTCTATTCTCAATGATGATAGGAAGCGTTTCCGTTTTGATTTTTTTCCCACCAATAAGATCAAGGGTGCGTTCTGCCGCAACCTGGCCAATATTTTCAGGTAACGGCAAACCTTCTTGGCTAACTGAAGCGACAAAATTATAGCCATTGGGTCGGCGGTCTCCTACCCCCTGGGCAGTTACCCTTGCCCCTGCGAAATATATTGTGGCTTCATTGTACCCAAAAAAGCCATTACTTGTCATCACTACTGATTCATATCGATTGTCGTATTCAGTGGCAGTGACTGTTATGATCTTTTTTCCACCTCTTTGTAAGACACTATTTTCAATGGTTTTAACGATCTCATGCCTGCCCTCCGGGGTCAGTTTTTCATATTCTTTATCAAATATTTCCAGGTTGATATTTGCCCGACCTTTATAATATTTCGGATCAGGTAGGGTGCGGAAAGGATCTTCGGCCAAAAGTTTTGTAGTCACCACTGCGTTGGTGATAAATGTTTTCAGGGCATCCTTACGCAAATCAGAGGTCCGCTGACCGGCGTAACGTTTATTGGCAAATATTTGAAGAGATAATTCTTTTTTGGATGCTTCTCTGATACTTTCAGGTTTCTTTTGGTGGTAACTGATTTGAACGAAGCGTTCGCTGTCTATATTAACACGGCACTCCTCTGCTCCGGCAGCTTTTGCTGTTTTTATCGACCATTCAGCTAAATTTTTCATTTCTTTATTCATCGTATACCTCCTCTATTTACATTTACATTCGCCTTTTCACGCCGCCAACGGTCATTGATTTTACCAGCGTGGTGGGCATACCAAAGCCTGTCGGTACTCGTTGACCACCTTTTCCACATGCACCGGTCCCGCTTCTGGACATCCCCAGATCATTCGCCACCATAATGACATTTTTCAACATTTTAGGGCCGTTACCCATAATATTCATATCTTTAATCGGGGCAGTAAGCTTTCCATTTTCAATCAAACGTCCTTGAGAGACATAAAATGCAAAATCCCCTTCTCCGATTTTTACCTCTCCATTGCTGACAGCTTCAACATAGATACCATTTTTGGCACTCTTGATTACCTCTTCGGGTGTGGCCGGTCCCGGCAGCATATAGGTGTTTCGCATACGTGGCTGAATGTAATGTTCATAACTCTGTCGTCGTCCATTTCCCGTGGGTTTCACTTTGTAATACGTTGCAGAAATTTTATCATGCATATAACTGGTAAGGATTCCTTTTTCCACCAGGACCGTTTTTTGACCAGGTGTACCTTCATCATCAACGTTGATAGATCCAAGCATATTAGGCATTGTAGCATCGTCCAGTATGGTTACGAATGGCTCTGCTACTTTTTTCCCAATCATTGTGCAATAGGTGGACATTTTCTTCCGGTTAAAATCCGCTTCCATGCCATGGCCAATCGCTTCATGGAGTAAAACGGCAGTCGGTCCCGGGGCCAGGACAACAGGCATTTCGCCGGCAGGAGCCGGTTTGGCATCGAAAAGGGTAATCGCTCTATCGACCGCAGTTTTGGTTATTTCATCAACAACTTCATTGGTGTAATAAGAAAAAGGGTGCCGTCCGCCAAGAGCCCAAAAACCTCTCTCTCTTTTACCGTTTTTTTCTGCGACAACGAGTGCAACAAGATAATTTCTTGGTAAAAGGTCTTCTGCTTTGATTCCATCACTGGTTACCACCATCATACGTTTCTGTTCGTCGTGAAAAGTAACGTTTGCTTTGATAATGAGAGGTGATAAATCAAAACATTTATCGTTAACTTTCTGGACAATTGGAAGTTTTGTATTTAATGGAACCGAGGTTAGAAGTTTTTTCAATGGGTAGTAATTTTTTAGTTTTAAGGGGATAAATTGTTTTGCCGGTTTTTTTGAAATTCCATCAGCAATGGTTGCTGCGGTTGCTGCAGCAGCTAGCATGGATTCTTCAGTGAGTTCCTGGGTAAATCCATAACCCATTTGGTCTCCTTTTACCGTCCGTATGCCCACACCAAGGGCCACCTGGCTATAGGCCTGGTTAACCTTTCCATCTTCCAGCATCAACCAATTGTATATTGTATTTTCAAAATAGAGATCAGCAAAATCACCGCCCTTTGACAATGCTTTTGCCAGTACTTTCTGGCAAATGTCGTCGGTGATACCAAATTCTTTTTCAAAATAATAGGGATTATTTGCCCTGGAAAGGCTATATAAAGTATCTGGCAATAGTGGGGACATTGCAGCGGCAAGCGATGCCATCGCTGAAGTTTTAAGGAACGAACGCCTACTTATTGGTTTCATTTTACCTCCTGAATTTTTATGTGTGATTATACTCATCTTTAATCTACGATAATTTAAATAAAAAAGTTTACAGACTATAAATTAATCTTCTAATTCTAGATAAAAGAAAAGACAAATGGCCAATGACATGGTATAATAGGAAAATGAAAAGATTGGAGATCCGGTTATGGCAATATCAAACACTTATGGATGCCCGGAAGAATTAATCGCACACTACACCTGTTTTCGTATCGATGATAAGATCAAAATCAACGGGAACCTGGATACGTTTCCCTGGAATATCGTTCCCCAATCCACTCCTTTTGTGGATATGGTCACTGGGGCGCCGGCTTTTTTAGAAACCCGTTGTGCTGCTCTTTGGGATGATATCAATCTCTATATTGCTTATTGGATTGAAGAACCGGATATCCAGGCTCATATGACTGAGAGGGATTCCCGGGTTTATTTGGAAAACGATGTCGAAGTATTTATCGGCGGACAGGATTGCTATTATGAATTTCAAATCAATGCTTTGGGAACTATTTATGAAGTTTTCTATATCTGGCAGGATGCATATAAAAGAGGCAGCCGGTTCGATATCCCCGAATTCGATTTATTATCTCGTAATGTTGATGTAATTGGAGGTTTCCAGGATGAAACGCGGTATGAAAAACATCCGCGTGGTCGTCGTTGGGCGTTTATGGATTGGGATTTTCCCGGGCTCCAGGCATCCGTTAAATTAGATGGGACTTTGAATGACAGTACGGATGTGGACAAAGGTTGGACAGTGGAACTGGCTTTCCCCTGGGCAGGTATGAAAACACTTTTGGGGCCCGGTTCATTTCCTGTTAAAGGTGGAGATACGCTGCGGATTGGTTTTTCTCGGTTTGAAAAGCTCTCTTACAATGGTTGTACTCCTTCCATTCATCCTGGTTGGTCTCTAAACACGCATGGAGTCTACGATTCACATATCCCTGCATGTTTTTCTTATGTCCACCTTGATAAAGGTATGCTCCCCCTTCCCATTGATCGATAAGATCTACCGGGGTAAAGAAATCAAGCAATGTACTGTCCCCAACAATAAATGAAAACAGGTGAGTATAATTTCCTATCAGTAAAATTGTTCCTTTTAATTCCTGGTTCGTCCAATTATTTATCCTGTTTTTTTCTTCTTTCGCAACATTAATTGGAAGGTTAAGCTCCGGACATAAATGAAGACAATCGCCACATTGATTGCAGGCCGATTTATTAAATAGTTCTCTATTTCTCGGTTGAATCATCTCATCCATTCTTTAATATGCCCTCTTTCCCGGGTTTACATGAGAAACACCGTTCGAGGATTGGACGCGATCTTCAATCTCTCCCAATCAAACTTTTTATCGTTTTCACCATTTTGTCAGGCTGAAACGCCTTGATTCCCACAATTTTTATTTGGATTCTATTTTTTTTGAGCTCTTTACGCAATGCTTGAATAAAAACGCCTTCCCCCTCGACCTCCTGGTTGTTCTCTGATGTGGTGTCTACACCACAACTGGGTGATCGATTGATACCGACAATTCCTTGAATGTCAAAGCCATAATTCTGGTATTCTGAAATTTGAAAAATAAGGTCTTGAACCATTGTTCTGATTTTTTTGCCAGCGAGCTTCTGGCTCATTTTCTTACGAATTCTCGTATTTTCTTCAAGAATAGGGGAGGTACCTCCATTGATATTTCCCCGATCCAGGCCCAGGTACATAAACTCCGGGCACGGCATCTGCACGATTCCGATGTCAGATGTACTAAATAAATTTATGATCTCTTTTATTGATCCAGGGTATGTTGCTGTCCCATCAGAGATTGCGTTCTGATTCAGTATGCAGTGTGCAACAAATACGATGGATTTACTCCTCTTATCGGTAAACATGACATATTCCTGAAAGCCAGAATGTTTAAAATAAATAACATCTTCACATTCATAACCATTCCTGTTTTAAAAATTCATGATAGCAAATCCAGAAAAAGAAGTCAAAGAAGAAAGAACCGCTGCTGTCCCTATCTTAAGGGGGCGGTCAATTTCAACCAAATCTTTGAATGACTCCCACTATAATATTGCCTATGAGATTGATCGAACAATGCACTATAATGCTCAGATAGACATTCCTTTTCCACCACACAATATATACCATTGGTAACAGGGCAATAATCGAGATTATTAAAAGGTGGAGATGCCAGAAATGGTAGAGGTTGAATAATACAACATTCAATAGGGGTGCCCATTTACCAAATTTTGAGAGTCTGGGAAGTAAATACCCACGGAAATAGAGTTCTTCAGCAATCGGTCCGATAATTCCAAATATAAGCAGGCTTAAAACTGCCATCGTTATTTCGATTATCGGTGTGTTTTGTTCTACGCTGCCCCTGCTCAGGTAATACCAGTCCGGGATCCAGGAAAAAAAGAGTGTTCTTAAAAATTGATTAATTTCCCAACCGGCAATCAATACAAACATCATCCAGGCAACAATGAGGACTCCAAGAAGAATATACTGCCACCAGGGCATTTTTTCCCTATAAAGTACGACTCCCTGCAAAGATAACTTACCGTTCTTTTTCTTACCCAGGTAGTAAAGGTAGCCCAATTGGAAAGAAAATAAGGTAAAAGTTGCAGTGATTAACATGATTAGCATGGTGGGAATACCTTTCTCACTTGTTATTCGAACAAGAGGTATATAAACAATAATCCAAATAACTGCCGGCAGCAAATGCAAAATAATAGATTTACCCAATGAATGTTGTTCCATTTGATTTTGATTTGCATTGGCTGTTGTTGATATTTTAATCATAATAAATTCCTCCTGGTTATTTTTATCTTTATATGACGAAATTCTTGTCTAACCCTTTTTTTAGTTCTTGTTTTGTTCTTAAATTTTTATTCTGTATAATTCCCAGTTTTCATCATTAATATTTTCTTCAAGTTTGTAAAAGTAATTGTCACGAATGGTAAAATATACATTAAAATCCAATCCATATTGTTCCGGGATCGGCAGGTAACTTCTCTTTATCTCATTTCCTTTCAAATCCATAACAATACATTCCCGTTGATCCTTCTCTATTTTATTCGTCATTACATATATCTTTCCATTATTGACAATCATTGAATGAATTGGCGGATAATAATCTTTAAAGCTTATACGGCTTTTAAGTATTTCATATATTAGTTTAAAGTTCGGGTCCCTTTGAAACCATTGCCGAGTCTTATCTTTATAGGATGAGGGTATTTTAAGCCTTTTGTAATCTCGTTTAATTCGGTACATTTTTTCCCCATTTTGATCAAACACATCGATGGCAAACCCTTGAATCCCGGCTATAATATAGAGTTTATCTTCATCTATGTAGGGATCAAAAGGAGTAATTGGGAATTCAATCTTGGAATTCTGGTTCAATTCAAAATCCGATTTATAAATGACCTTCATTTTTTTAAGGTTTTCATCGGCTAAAAAGAAAGCCAACACAATTTTCTCACTGTTTTCTTCTTTGGGTGTTGTGGAAAAGCAAATATATTTTTCTCCAAAAGGAAAATATGTATCACTTGAGTTCACTCGATATTCATTTAGATATTCCCCGGTTTTTGAAAAGATGGTTAATTTTGCTAAGCTGCTTATATAAACTTTATTGTTAAAGGGAACAACCACCAGAGGCGCACCAAAGGGATTTATTTTTAATTCACCAGGACCTTCGCCCTCTTTACCAAATTTGTTGACGAATTTGTAGTCTTCAAGGTTATAAATAAAGACAGTGGTTTTTTCCTGGATATAGATGCAGCCATTTCCTATGTTAATGCTTCCTGGCTGACCGAATTCTTTAAAAACAGCAACCTTTTGGGCCTGCAAGTTCAAAAGTGAAAAAAGGCCCCAACACGTAATAAAAAGTATGATCTTAGGTTTCATAATTCCTCCTTATATTTCTTCGTTTTTTTCATCTTCAATATACGTGGTAAAAGGGGTGTTTTCAATGGGCCGAAAGTCCCGAATTTAAAAAAGGGACTTTTGTCCCGGCTTTACTTTTTTGAAAAAAATTGTTATAAATAAAAGATGAATGTCATCTCCATCGGCGTATATATATCTTTTTTAGTAATAGGCCTGGCCGCCATTTATATTTCTTATCGGTTGGCTCGAAGGTACCGTTTTCGATTTCTCGATTACTATTTTTACAGTGTCATTCTCTCTATTGTTTGGGGATTTATAGATCATTTAGGAAAGATGTTTGTCCATTTAGGATTGGCACAATCGCAATCCTGGGATTTCCATTATAAAATAGATGTCATCATTTCTTGCCTGACATTTCCCGCATTTATTGTGGGCATGTATATGATGATATGCTGGATACTGGAATTTTTATGGGGAAAGGTATCCCGACGGTTTAAACTGGGATTCTGGCTTATTCAAACCCTGTTCATCCTGGTGGAAATAACCGCCACAAAAATCTATCTCGATACAAAAGATTTTAAATCGATAAATCTCATTTTTTCAACCATTGAAAAAATCCAACTGCTAATCATCATTATCGCGTTTTTGTATTTAGTCTTGAAGGGTAAATCCCTGGAAAATAAAGCAAGAAGGAAATTGGCAATCAACCTGGGGCTCATTAATCTTATTGGATTTACCGCTGGCTTAGTGGCATACTTCTTCATTTTCTCTTATATAACGAGTACCCTTGTCTTATTTTCAGTTTTTGCATTTTCACACCTATCCGGGGAAATTATTGCTCTTCTTTATCTCAAGTGGTTCCTGGGAAAACACCATGCAGAAATGGGGTTCTCATCAACAGTACATGGCATCGAGCGTTTTTTCAGCGAGTTTAAAATCACGGGACGAGAACAATCCATCATTCGATTGATCCTTCAAGGAAAAACCAATGATGAGATCGGCGATCAACTTTTCATCTCCACAAAAACAGTAAAAAACAATATCTCTAATATCTACCAAAAAACCAAAGTGAAAAACCGCATCAAATTAATCAACCTGATGAGGGGCTTCTAGTAGAGCGTTATTTAATTAAAGTAGCAATAAGTAATCAAATTCGAAGCACGAAATTCGAAATCCGAAACAAATCCAAAATTCGAATATTCAAATGTCCAAAAAATCTGCAAAGCCTTTATTTGTGAGCTTTTGCGCCCATTAGCCTTTGTTTTGAATTTTGTATTTTGGTCATTTTAATTTGTTTCGAATTTCGAAATTCGGATTTCGGATTTTTAGTACATTATTTTTAGAACGTTCTACTAGTATAAAAAAAGGGGTGATGGACTTTTGGCGACTGTCCCCTCTTTTTGGTCTATCGTTTTATATTGACCTCTTCGTTTTCTGATATAAAAAAGTGCTTTAGAGCAATTGTGTTTTTATACTTTACCCTTTTTTCGTTTTTATTTTTTTACCTGATCCTTTAATCTCTTCATTTATATGTGAAATTATAGTGTTAAATCTATTACGAAACCTTCCGGGAGTTGTACCAAAAAATTGTTTGAATGTTTTAATAAAAAACCAGACAGAGCGATAATTAACTATTTCTGCTATTTTTTTTACAGGTAATTCCGGATTATTAATTAAGAAAGCTCCACTTACGATCATCTTTTGCTCTATAACGATATTTCCGAGATTGAGTCCAGCCTTTTTGAATTTTCTATAGAGATTACTGCGGCTTACACAAAGTTTTTGGGCTACTAAATTTACAGAAAGATTTCCAATATCCAATGGATTATAATTATAAATGATTTCTATGGCACGATCTGATATACGAGGATTTCTGTTTATTGAACATCTTTTTTTAATATCTGTTATTTTCTTTCCCTGTAATTTTTTCATCCCTGATTTGCGTGAATCCAAAAAAAATTTTTGTTCTCCTAAAATAAATTTCCTTTTGGATTCTCCTTTTACTCTTTTTCCCAGCCATTTTTTATCCGGGATATAAGCATGACTCCATATTGGCCTATCACCATCAAAAAATGCCATTGAATGTTTAAATTTTAGAAACGCGACTTTGGCTCCCCCCAATGTCTCATACATCTTATCTGTTATTATTTCGCCTTTTCGATTAACCAACAGCCGGTATCCATATTCCTCAAACACAACAATGACATAATCCAGTAAATATCGAGATGAATTAACCATAATGATTATTTTTTTCTCTTTTTCTGATTCCAATCTCGTCAATAATTTAAGCTCAGGCTTTTGTAGTATTATTTTACCCATTGTTACCTCCTACCTCACACAATCGCATATCACAGCCCTATACTAATAAAATTTTTATCAGCGATTTTTACAGTTTTGCAAAACCCTTTCTTATCCATGTAACCACCATGTTTTTCACGCCATTGGTGATAAATCGATGCAATATCATTGATATCATCCGTGCTCAGCTCTTTATTCACTGCCTTTTTACCTTTAGAAACTGATTCAGCATCGATAAAAAGTATCTCATTTCTCCTATACCTGTTTTTTCCTCTTTTACCACCCCTGTCTTTTGCCAATATTAAAATACATAATGATATTCCAGCCATTGGGAACAGCGTGTCGGGTAAAGTCACAAAACAATCCACACCATTATGTTCTAACAGTTTATTATGAATCCGATACCTATTCCCATTTTTAATTAATAATGAATTCTTTGATAGTAAAAGCGCTGCGCATCCTTTACGGGAAAGGTGTGAAAGAACATAATCTATCCAGGAAAAAACACTGCTGTTATATGGAGGCGCACTCAGGATGATGTCGGCTTTTAGATCATTGTGAATGTCCCGATTTATGCTGCTCTCACTGCTCAATTTCATATGCTCAATACCGATTCCATGCATGGCTAGATTCATGCAGCAAAGACGATAACAGGACAATATGGCTTCCTGACCATAAAATGTAACTTTCATTCCATTAAAGGATTGTCTATGTTCATTTAAAAAATTCATACTTTCAACAAGCAAACTTCCAAACCTGCTGCAGGGATCAAATATCTTTCCTTCTTTTGGCTCAACAATGGAAACCATCAGTTGCTCAACACATTTGGGTGCATAAAAGTTCTCCTTCAAATGAATGCCTGATTCTGATGGTAATGATAATGATAATTTTTTTCTTACAATATAATCAAACGTGTGTCTCAATATACTATTGGTTTTGTTATGTTCTGCTGGTATTTCTCCCAACATTTTAATGAAGCTTGAAAGCTCTCTTATTTTAATATTGGGGGATGAATACTCCTGGGGTAAAATGGTTTGAAAGGATTTGTTCATTGTTTCGATGGCATTCATGGCTTCATCTAAATAGGTGTCTATTTTACTGCTGTTAGCCTGATCCAGGATATATTCCCAACTGGCGTTGGAGGGTATAATAATGACTTTCTCATTGATTTTATAACCATTCAAAATGGATGAATATGTGTCCATTTCATTTTTGTTTACATCCTCACTCTCATTTTGTAAATCTTCCAACAGCTTGTCATACGCATGGGTCATGTATTTCAAAAATATAAGACCAGGCACACACAGCATGGAACTGATGGTATCGTTTCGTTTGAATATTTTCCCACCCGCTTCACACAACGCCTCCCGGATTACATATTCCATCTCTTCTCCAATCCGAATTTTTGAATTAGATATTCCTTCTTAAAACTAAAATACCTTATTACTTTTTTTATAAATGGCCAAAAACGAGCGTATCTTAATTTCTTGTTCACCCATGATATTTCAACTTCATAGGGTATGGTCCACTGCGGTTCATATTGATCCATACGATCCAGGTCCTTATATATTTCTTTAAAATCTTTAATGGCATCTTTAGAAGATGTATATCGATTATAAATGGTGAGATTATCATTGTAATAGACCAATAACCGATATCCCTCTTCTTCATACACGATCATGGCCCAATCGATAAAATAACAACAGGCATTGGAAAGAAGAATGATGGTTACCAATTTGCCCGGATAAATCTCTTTACATTTATACATTTTTACCTCATAAATGATAAGGGCCCACAGACCACACAGAAGACACAGAAAAAAGACAAAATGAGCAAAAAATAAAAACTTCTGTGTCTCTCGTGCTTCGTAGCGGAGCCACTCCGCAGAGTAACATTCTGTGTGGTCTGTGGGCCCTTCTTTATAATGAAATTTTTAACATTACAAATAAGCCGCAAGGTACAGGAGGCCGTGACATTTGTGTTATTTGCCACCAATGCCTCATATTTGTCATTCACAAAGAAGGTTAAAATCATATGGCTTTCACCTCCCCCTGTACCTTTGCGACTATATATATTTGAAGTGGGGGTACGATGACAAACAAGCCCCGAAGACACAACGCTGGCAATAACGTAATTGATTTTTAATTTTAAATATCCCATATCCTTAATGGATATGTTTTTCCATTGTGCCCCCAGGGCTGCGGTTTTGCTTTTAGAGGAATGTAAATATTTAAAAAAGTACCGCAGAGACACGCAGGCGAAAAAAAATGACCAATATAGGGAGGAGAGGTTATTTTTGATTTGCCTTTGTGTCCCTGCGGCTTTATTATTTTTTATAGCTATAAAAGGAGGTAAAAAACGCCGCAAAGACACGCCGGCACAAAAAATTAACCTTAAAGTTAAGGGGGTAAGGTTATGTGGAAATTTCTTTTTGATGTGCCTTTGTGTCTTTGCGGCGCTTGTAAGCGGATGCAATTTTTTTTCACATTTTTCAATTTCAATGACAATAAACAGTTTGAATTTAAAATCTAAAATGTACTTTAATTTAATGGTGATTTTGTTGGCATCTGAAAAAGATGACATATAATTGAGAGCCATTCGATATGCCGGAAAGTACATTGTGTTTCCCATGAGCGAATTTTATTACACTATATTTAATTTGTCAATAGATTAGAGGTTAATTTTTATAAAAAAATTTAGATATAGTATAGATACAAACCATAAAGATTGCTCATTTATTAGCTGATATAGCTTTTCATGTACTTATGGTCAAAGCATAATCAAAAATTGTTCCCAGGAAATTTATTTGTGAAAAAAAAGGGTTTCTTTAATATTTTCTTTATTGACTTTTCCTTCATCTGATATATAATTAAAAATGTTTAACAAAGATTGAGTGCAAAATTTTTGCAAAATAGAATATAAATGAGGAGGTTAAAAGAGGTTAAGTGGGAAAAGTTTTATTCGTTGATGGTTTTAAAACGATCGAAGATATGGACGTTATGATTGGAAATGAGATGATGAAATCTAAGAGCAAAGGATTTGCATCCGATCTTTTTATTAATAGGACGCAAAAACACGCAAAAAAAAGCTTTTGATATGATGTCACTAACGTCGGAAAAAGATTTGCCGTGCAAGAGGACTGGGGTACTGCCACTTTTAGATAAATGCAAGATATATTTAGATAAAAATAAAAAAAATAAAATCAAACGAGGAGAGGAACAATGATTAAATCAAAAAAACAATTTATCTTAAAATTTTTTATTGGGCTCATAATCTTAATGATGTTTTATACAACAGGCTTTTCATTAATATTTCTAAATGGATCAGGTAGAGGTTATGGCGAAGAAGGTGGAGATTCAGTTTGTGATGAATTAAAGAGCAACAGTTCTATAATCACTACTTATATAATAGAAGGAGCTGGATATTATTTAGATGCATACTCTTATTTTAACTCTTTATTAACCCGGATAGAATTATCTGATATAAGAGGTGTTAATTATATTGAATGCAATCAATTAATAAATAGTGCTCTCTACAATATTAAGTATGCAAAAGTAACCTATTATCTGTTAATAGAAGTCGCTGAAATCACTCCATATAATCAGACAGTCATTTCAAAATTAAAAAATTTTGATTATGATTTTTACATGAATGAACATACATTAAACAGTGTTATATTTAAAGATATGGAAAATTATTTAAAAAACGGTGATATACGTGGAGTTTATAGGAAAATATATTTAGATGTAATTGAAATCGAAAAGTTGCTAACATCTATAAAAGATAAACTTTCATTAGATAAAATGCCGGATTTATCAATTCTATGGGAATTAAATGAGGCGTTCGGTGATACACTGATTTTTGGACAATATGGTGCCCGGGTGTTCTACACCCTTCAAAAAAATAAATAAATCAAACGAGGAGAGGAACAATGAAAAAAAACAAAAAACAATTAATTTTTAGGGTATTAATAGGAAGTTTAATTATTATTTTGTTAAATCTTAATGGTTTTGCATTAATTAGCAATAACGGTTCAGGTAGTGGATATGATGACGGGGATGGAAAAGGGGATGTAAAAGATGATGGGAAGAGTATTACAATTGAGAACTATATAATCGAAGGTTCAGGTTATTATTTAAATGCTAATTCATATATCCAAACTATTTTAAAAATGGTAGAATTGCAATACAAACAGGGCATTGATTTTATAGAGTTGAATAAGGTCTTAGATAATGCCATTTTCAATATAAATAACGCTATAATAACCTACGATAATCTGATTAAAAAGGCTGAAAATACTCCTTATAATGAATATGTTATTGCCTTGTTAAAGGATTTTGACTATTCCAATTTCTTAATTGAAAATGGGTTAAATAGCGTTGTATTTGAAGAGGTTGAAGGCTATTTACAAGTAGGAGATATAACAGGTATTTATATTAGTACTTATAGAAAGTTTACTAATATTCATGAAATGCTGATTTTTATAAAAGGTGAAGTATCCAAAGATAAACTTCCTGGGATATCCATTTTTTGGAGGTTGAACGAAACTATAGCAAAATCCTCCATATTTGGTAGCTACATTGCAAGGGTGTTCTACGCCCTTCAAAAAAATAAATAAATTAAACGAGGAGAGGAACAATGAGAAAAAATAAAAAACAATTAATACTAAAGACATTAATTTTATGTATGACAATTTTTTTATTTAGCGCAGAGGCTTTTTCGGTAATTTTGACAAATAGAGGAGGGGACGCTTACGGGGATGATGGCGGTGGCAATTTAAATTGTATGGATATTAAAGAAAATTCTATAATTGAGGGCTATATTGAAGAGGGTGGCGGGTATTTTTTAAATGCTCTATCTAATATAATTACAATTTCAAATCGTATTGAGATGTCAAATCTTCAAGGTATCGATTATGAAGAATTAAAAAAAATAGTAGATAGCGCCCTGAACAATATAAGAAATGCAAAGTATACTTATTACCTTTTAATCCAAACAGCCCTGTATACTCCTTATGACCAGGAAGTCATTACAAAATTAAAAATTTTCAAATACCAGGCTTTCATGACTAAACATTCTTTGAACAGTGTTATATTTAAAGAGGTAGAGGGATATTTAATGAATGGGGATATTACCGGAACGTTTATAAGAATATACAACAGTTTTATAAAGATTGAAATATTGCTGTTGTCAATTAAGTATGAAGTAGTATTAAATAAAATGCCTTCATTACCAGCAATCTGGGAGGTCAATGAAGAGGCTTCAAACACTTTGTATTTCGGGCAATACATTACAAGGGTGTTCTACGCCCTTCAAAAAAATAAATAAACCAAAAGAGGAGAGGAACAATGATTAAAAACAAAAAAAAATTAATCTTTAGGGCTGTAATTTTAATTTTGGTCATTTTTTTTATGAATTCAGAAGTTTTTTCTGTGGTTTTTGCAAATGGCGCTGGCGGAGGTTACGAAGATCCAGGTGGTGGAAAAACAAATTTTGCAATTATTAAAGAAAATTATATAATCGAGACTTATATTGAAAAAGGTGGTGGATATTTTCTTAATGCATTTTCAAGTATACTATCATTTTCAAATCGAATTGAGATGAAAAACCTGGAAGGTTTTGATTCAGAAGAAATTCAAATGATGTTAGATAGTGCTATTAATAATATAATAAGTGCAAAGGATACTTATTACATTCTAATTCAAATAGCCCAAGATACTCCATATGACCCTGAAATCATTTCAAAATTAAGAATTTTCTATTACCAGTATTTCATGATAGAATATTCTTTGAATAGTGAAATATTCAAAGAGGTAGAGGGATACTTAAAGAATGGTGATATTACAGGTACTTTTATAAGAATATACAACAGTTTTATAAAGATTGAAGGTTTGCTGTTGGCAATTAAATATGAATTATCATTAAATAAAATGCCTACATTGTCTAAAATTTGGGAGATTAATGAAATTGCATCAAATACATTGACTTTCGGCCAATACATTACAAGGATATTTTATGCGATATAGTATAAAGATAAATTTACAAGTGAGGGAAAAATGGGAAATTTTATCAAATTATTTTCACTTATATTAAAGAGATTTTTCAGTAAAAAAAAGGCAATAATGCTGGTTATAATATTATTATTAACAATTTTTGTTTCAAATAGCGCTTTTAATGAATATAAAGAAACGATTTACAGTGTTAAACATTTTCAAAAACTTGATTCATCAAAATTCAAAATATTAAAAAATTACACTCAGTATTCGCTAGTTGGAGTTCAATGCTTTTTTGTGCCGTTACCATTAGGAAAACTATTAAAGACTTCCGGAACTTCTGCCGAATTATCGGCAAGAGTTAATTCAATTGTCAGCTTGGATTTGTTTATAAACGCAAAAGGGAGTTCTATTTTTGAAAAAGATTCGATATCACCATTTCGTTTATCATTCATTATATTGGTATTGGGAACACTGTCAGTATTATTTTTGGGATATGAATCCATGCGAGACAAAGAATTTTTGAAAACTTTATCAAGCATATTATCCCAGAAAAAAATATTCATTTATATTGTTCTATCGAAAATTATATTGTTGACCTTGATTATTATTGGTTTATTCGCTATTATATTGATCTTGATTAAAATAAACGGTTTTACTCTCTCAAATGAGATGCTGATAGGTCTTTCTGGATATTTTTCATCAGCCTGGATTGTGATTATGGGATTCTTTTCTATCGGTGTACTGGTTGGAAATATCAAAAAGAAAGCATCTGCATTTACAGTATTACTATTGATCTGGTTTGTTCTTGTATTTTTCTTACCAGGATGTTTAGAATCATATATATACAAAAAATCAAAAAATATCAGATCAAGTTACAATGTAGAATTTGAACAGTTAGATATTTTAAATAATTTTGAAAAAAAATGTGAGGAAGAAGTTGGAAAATTTAGTGAAGAAAAAAGAGGTAAGTTTAAAGAATTCGCTGAATATTATTGGAATGATGTCTATAAAGAAATTGAGGCCTTGGAAGAAAAAATAAAGAATGATATTTACGCTGTCGCAAAAATGAATAAAAAATTGGCAATTCTTTTTCCCGTTACCTTCTTTAAATTAACCGGAGATGAATGCAGCAGCATGGGCCTTGAAAATCTTTTAAAATTCTACGGTTTCCTTCAAGAACTTAAACGGAAATTTTTGAGATTCTGGTTTGATCGAGTCTATTATAACGACCCACAAGAGCTGGTTTCATTTATAAAAGGGGATGAAAATCTCTATCTTGCTAAAAGTCAATTGCCGGGAAATTTCGGGATAGGTGTGCTGATAAACATGTCTTACATTATTATACTTCTTTTTGCCTCATTCTTCCGGTTCAAAAAATCGATGTTCCAGGCGTCAAAAAATCCCGATGCATACGATGGAATAAACCTTGAACTATCTAAAAATGATAGATTTTCAATAACAACTTATGAACAAGAACCGGCTAACCAGGTTATCAACGTCTTCTTTGGGGAAACTAAATACTTTAAAGGAGAAATCACCTTAGAAAATGAGAGTATTGTCACAAAAAACAAAAAAGAATTCCTGTACATCCCCCACCCGAATGAATTTCCAGAAGATATTAAAACCATGGATTTGCTGGTTTTGTTTAAACGATTGCTAAAACTTACCAATGATGAATTCCAGGAGCTGAAAAATCTAGCAGGTAGAAATCTTAAGAAAAAACGATTTTGTGAGCATGACCTCCTTGAAAAAGCAATTATATTAATCTCTTTAGTAAACATTGGCAAAGGACATACCTACATATTAAAAGACTTTACAGTCGGGCTTAGCTTAAAAGAGAGCAGTGTACTTTTGGATATCATTGAAAAATCAGTAGAAAAAAACCGACTGGTTATCGATATCAATACAAAAAATTCATTGTGGATGGATATGGAGATCGCAAAAATGTTCTCAATCAAAAAGAAAGACGAAAAGTATATATTACTAAAACATTCGAGTTGAGAATGAACAAAAAAACGTTTAGAAAAAATTTGATAGAAATAGGAAATCGAATAAAAGAAATTCGTGAAGCTTTAAGAATCACACAGAAAAAAATGGCTTTAGGTATTAAAATGTCGCCCTGTTACCTTTCGGAAATCGAAAACGGGAAAGGAAATCCTGGACATGCTTTTTTCTATAAAATGTCCACCCAGTACAATGTAAACCTGGATTATTTATTCCACGGAACAGGGGAGATGTTCAAACGGGTTAAATTAAAAAATAATCCAAAAGAGGATGAATATATAAACGAAATAGAAACCATTGATGATGTTTACTGGTACCTTGAGAATTCACCGCTTCTTAGATCACAGGTAATCGGCTTTGCTGCCAAATTTAAATGTGAGAATGAAGCAATAATCAAGAAAAACATAAAAAGAAACAGAGAAAAAAAATTAAAGATGGAAGAAAAATAATATTTTATAGCAGATATGATAACCTTTTTTTAAAACCTTGATACATATGATGGCAAAATTAGTCTAGAGATCCAATTTTTAAATCTCTTATCTTTTTGAAGGAAAAAATAAATGCCTAATTCTATTCCTGGCACTGGCATTTTTTTTCTTGACTTTCTTTATAGAATATGCTATATTTTATCTTAAGGGTCTAAAAACAAAATTTTGATTGACCCAATAATATATTTGAAGGAGGATTGGTATGAAAAAATTTGTTATTTATTCATTGATTGTTTTAGCCCTAGTGGGTTCTATTTCTACAGCTTATATTATGACCCCAATTATACCTAAAGCAGAAGCATGGGAGAGTATTGTAGGTTGTGCCATTAGTTGTTTTGGGGTAACAACCTGGGCCGAGGAGGAATGGGACATACTAGAATATGAGCTATATGCATCCTGTTTTCGCAAGTGCATTTAGTATAACTTTTATTTAAAAATACTGAAATTTTTAAGATGAAGAAGTTTATCTTTTTTTTAATGTTACTTTTGACGCTAAATTTTTTTATTTCACCAATAGATAAAAATTTTAAAATTGTTAAAATTATTGGGGGTGAACAAGATGGAGATAACATTCTATATAGTATTTCAGGCGCTATATTAACATCTTGCAAAGATATAATTGTATCAAGCGGTAGAGGGAACTTTATTGCAAGATATGACTGGGATGGTAACTTCATAAATAAGATAGGAATGAAAGGAAAAGGCCCTGGAGAATTCTTGTATCCTACTTCTCTTAGCATATCAAATGAAAAGTTATATTTTTTAGATAAATTTAATTCCAGATTTGTTGAAACAGACTTAAATCTTGAAAACATCCGTTATTTTAAATTGCCTCAAGAATCATTTGGCTTCTGCAGTTCTCTAAATGTAACTAATAACGGTATGTTTGTTGCATCATTCTTATTTAATAAATCCCAAGATAGTCGTATTTATATTTTTGATAGAAATTTGAAACTAAAAAATAAATTCTTTGGTTTCAGTCCAATAAAAATAGATAAAAAGAATGAAAAAAATTACTACATTTTGGAGCGTGGGTGCGATGTTTTATATGGTTTAGACGACAAATTTGAAAAAATGTTGATCACTTTTGTTTTCCCTGATAATCCAATGGATTTTTATCTCTATAGTATTAATGGTAAAATGATTAAGAAATTCAGTTATGAACTTGATAAAAAATATCATTTCCCTCACTTCATTTATAAACGTTCATCAAGAGTTGGAGCACATGTCCCAAATATTAAATGTGTTTTCTTCCATAGTCATGTTTGGTATGTATTTGTAGAATTAAATCATATAAAAAGTGAAAAACTAAAAGATATAGAAAGCAAATTCTTTTACATCAAATACAATAAAGATGGTGAATTTATAGGAAAATACCCTATGGATATAGGTTTTGATTGTTTTTATGTATCAAAAGAAGGATATATTCTTGGAAAACATTTACATACAGACGAAGATCAATTAATGATTTATAAAATTTTGAATTAAAATAAAATAAATTAACTAAACTGCGTAATAACTTCTTGCCTTGAATGATCAGCGACAATTAAAACTCCTTCTTTACGACAATATACAGAAAATAAAATTTGCATTGCTCTAATATTATTTGTTCTATTTATTCAAGAACCAGTAAATGGTAAAAAACGAGGTGGAGAGATACCGGAAGAAAAAGAGAGATGGAAAAAATAAATAAACAAAAATCTCTTAAAAAAGTACTTTTGTATATTTTTTTTAATCAAATAAAATCGCATGCATTGATTTTTGATCAGCGACGATTAAAACTCCCGTTCTGCGACAATTAAAATTCCCGTTTTTATGTACCATAAAATTTAGAAAAATGGAAGTCGATCTTTCCATTTTTTTAGAAATGTGAGCAATCCATTTTCTATATTCATATCCAACAGTCTCCACTATGGGATCGACTGCTCTTGTAACGGATGAATCTTTAACCATTTGTCCTTCCTCTTTTTTCTATCGGATCACAATTATCAGCACAATCATCGATTGTTTTAAGTAACAACTGATTTTTCCCTTGATGAACTTCAAACTTTTTTCCGATATTAAAACCGATATTTTTAAGCCATAACCCAGATAGACGAATGAAAGGAACCAGCCTCTCCTGTCTGTATGGCGATTTCGGTTTTCGCAGAAACGCGCTAACGGTATTTACTTTTATTTTCATGTTCCTTTTCATACCTGATCGCCTATCCTCCCTATCCTCTTCAACCTTTAAATGTGAGTCATTATCCGGGATTAATATCAACAGCAACAGAGTTTTATTTTTGAAAATTTGCAGCACTCCTTCTAATTCTTTTACTGCGCCTGATCCATTCAAAATTTCAAACAGAGGATGCTTCGTCATTTCATGGGCTTCTTTTTCTTCGGCGTCATTTCTTTTTGAATCGGAATGTGAATGTGAAGTTGAAGTTGAATTTGAAGGGGGTTGACAACCCAGGAGATACACCAACAGAGAGGTTAAATCTCTAACACTTACACCAACACTAAAACGAACATTATGATCCATTTTTCACCTCTTTGTTCTCTTGTTTTCTGGTCATGATCTCTTTGTTTAGCGAATGCTTCCCTTTTAAGGCCTGGGCCATCCGATAGCTCTCCAAATTCAATTCAATCACCACACTGTGATGCACCAGTCGATCAATGGCTGCGGCTGTCACCATCGGACTCTTGAATATACTTTCCCATTTAGAAAAAGGTAAATTACTGGAAATCAACAGGCTTCCTCTCTCATATCTTTCAGAAATCAGGGTAAAAAGCACCTCCATTTCTTCACGATTCTGCTGCACATACCCGATATCATCGATGATTATGGCTTCAAACTTTGATAACCGCTTGAGTCGCCTGGGAAGTTTCAAATCCCTCTTGGCTAACAATAATTCCTGTACCAACTGGCTGCATGTGGTGAATAATACTCTTCTGTTTTTCCTCACCAATTCCTGCCCAAGAGCACATAATAAATGGGTCTTGCCACTTCCAGGATTACCAAATACCAATACATTCTCCTTTCTGTCAAGAAAACTCCCATCTACAAGTGCCTTTAACTGTTGGCAAACTTTGGTGGGCAATCTCTTGAGAACAAAATTCTCCAACTTCTTCTCCACGGGCAATTTCGACTCTCTTAACAACCGGCATACCCGATTTTTGTATCTCTCTTCGCTTTCTCGTTCCAATAGACCCAACAGAAATGATTCATAACTCAACGATTCTTTGGTGGCCAATCGAATCAATTCTTCATAATAACCTCTATTACCAGGTAAATGAAGATCAAAAAGGTATCTTTCCAGAATTTGCTTGCTATTGATCACGACTTCCATATTCTACCTCCTCATTTTCATTCGCCGAAAAGCACAAAAGCTTATCGTAATTGGATAAATCCACGTTTTTTACACATACATCTTGCACGGACCATGACCATTCGGCTTGTTGGCTATTTAATAGGGCTTTTACCGAATCGGATGATATCACGTCCCCTCTAGAAAAGAGTGTCAGCAAGGCATGCTTCACCTCTGATTCTGTCTCTTTTGCGGCTAAATAGAGAATCTGTAAATATTCTTTAGATGACTTTGTAGGATTCTTTTCCTTTAACCAATCATAGGCCATTCTGAAGGTTGTACAGGGAAATAAATCATCCCGATAACGGTAGTTTTCAAAAGCTCCTGGTTTACGAACCAACCAGTCAATGATATGCCTGTATTGGATGTGATGACGATTCTCTCCACGAAGGCGCACGAATCGATCAATCATTCGTTGTGCATACCAGATCTCTACAAACTCAGAATATAACCGTGCTTCTACCCATTCTCCAATCAATCGGCTGTGTACCGAATACACGTTCGGGCGAATCGATATGGTGCTGCTGGGTCTCACCTTAACCTTGAGTTTTTTGAAATCATCAAGGCGCATCTGTGGCAGTTGCCTGAGATGCTTTAATTCCTCCAAAAAACGTTTTCTTCTACCTGAGTTGAGTTGTTTGAATATGGTGGCGATAAACCTCTCGTATTGCTGGCGGCTTTTAAAATCCCTACTGCCTCGCAGCATGAAAGCCTGATCAACTGCCTTCTTAAAACGATGATGGCTTTGCTCAACGTCTCCATTTTCATTGGCACATCCTGCATTTATAGTGGTTCCTTCTAAGTCATAATGCCTTAATAGGGCCTTATAGCGAGGAGTAAATTCTTTTTTGGATAAATCCCTGTAGACTGCCGCCGATAAATTATCTGTGCGGTGACCTCTGGTGACTCCTCCCAGTTGCCATAATGCATTTTGAAGACCTTCGCTTAGACTCTCAAAATTTTCCGAAAAACAGATGGTTCCCGTCTCCCAATTGGAATAGGTTAGAACAAAATGAAACATCAGATGACTAAATGCAATACCATTGATGGTGACTCCTAAATTATCCATATGGGTAAAATCCGAGCAGCTAAGATCGCCAGGATGATGGACCTGGGGGAAATATACCTCTTTGCCCTCACCCTCCAATACTTTCCAGCTCTTTACTTTTCTCTGAAATGTCCGCTTTTGACCATCTTTAAATCTCCCGGGGTATTGCCTTTGGAGATAACTAAACAATGTGCTGGCTTCAAGCCCGGGATTCTCTTCTAAAAAGGGCTCTAACTCATCCCAGACTCCTTCAAAGGGATCCGTTCGGGTTCGCCAGGTGTGATCCTTCCTCAACTGGCTGGGCAAGCGACCTAATTTTAAATATTTGCGGGCTGTCTTGCCATACATGCCCGCTTTACTGGCGGCTATCGCCTGTGTCTTCTCTTTGTTGATCAGCATCATTAACCTCCTTACTTGTTTGTCTGTCACCATTTGAGCCTCCTTTATCGGAAACTCAAATGGTACAGCGAATCCCACAAATCGGGAATTCTAATTGTCGTCAAGAAGGAGTTTTAATCGTCGCTGGTCACCCTGTTACCTTTCGGAAATCGAAAACGGGAAAGGAAACCCTGGACATGCTTTTTTCTATAAAATGTCCACCCAGTACAATGTAAACCTGGATTATTTATTCCACGGAACAGGGGAGATGTTCAAACGAGTAAAATTAAAAAATAACCCAAAAGAGGATGAATATATAAACGAAATAGAAACCATTGATGATGTTAACTGGTACCTTGAGAATTCACCGCTTCTTAGATCACAGGTAATCGGCTTTGCTGCCAAATTTAAATGTGACAATGAAGCAATAATCAAGAAAAACATAAAAAGAAACAGAGAAAAAAAAGATAATATGGACGAAAAATAATAAGAATTTCTTTTATTGGCACTTTTTTTAAATCCTTAAATTATTTTCACCTTTATAAATTTCAAGGCATTTGGAGCCTTTTCAAATATCTTTTAAAAGATTTTTTTTGCATCGCATTTTTTTCTTAAAAAGAATTCCTGCGCGTTTCATGGCCCTATTTTAGCACAATAAAGTTTGATAGTCTTGAAACGACTTAATTTTTTATTTCTGATTTTAATTTATTTCTCAGAAAATAATCTATTCTTTAAGAATTTACTTGACAATCGATAAAAACTTCTGGCATTATTTAATATATGGAGGATACTATGAAGAAGACTTTGGTGATTGCATTGCTACTTTCAATGATAGGCAGTTTAATATGGTGTGATCTTAAAGCTTATTATAAAAGAGCATCCATTACTCTAAAAGGAGTAGAAAATTTTGGGGAAAACAATGATTGGGAAGAACTTTTTGTGTACCCTTATAATGATATGACAGTTGCTCCTGATGGGACCATCTTTGTAGCCATAAACAGGCAGCATCATATTTATAAATTCGACAAAAATGGAAACTTTTTAAAAACGTTTGGCAGGAAAGGCCAGGGGCCGGGAGATTTTTATCACCCCGATAATCTGACTATTCTAGAAAATAAGTATCTTGTTATAGGAGAATATGCTTCAAACAGGAGGATCACTATTTTGGATCTGGAGGGTAAATGTATAAAGGTTGTAAGAACTAAAAAAAACAATTTTTATACAACTGCTTTGAAAAAAAATAGAGTGTCTTATTTAACTATCCGCCAACATGCAGAAAAGAAAAATGGATATCAAACAAAGTCCCTGGTGATAATTAAAGATATTGATAGTGGTATGGAAAAAATACTTCAAGAAATAACCTTGATATATCGGAGTTCGATTAGTGTTGGCCCCGGGATGAGTGTTTCTTTAGACAATTATTTTGGCGAGGTTTATCTTGCACAAACAATTGAAGGGAATCTGGCTGTGGGAATTTCAAATCAACGAGAAATAAAAATATATTCGCCTGAAGGCGAAGTGATACACTCCTTTGATTTGAAAATCACTCCCATTCCAGTTGATAGAAAATATATTAAGAAATATAAGGATGGTATTTTGGAGGATTTGAAAAAAAAGGGTGAAAAAACGATGAATAGTACTAGAAAATTCTGGCATGACTTGAAAATGAAGGTATTTCCATCGTATGATTTTTTAACAATTTTTGATAAACATCTGCCTCTATATTATGAGATATTGGTGGATAAGGATGGAAATTTCCTGGTTTTCAGGTACACGGATTGTTTGAAAAATTGTAAGACCTATTTCCAGGTATACTCGAATAAAGGTGAGTTTATATGTGAAACGGAACTGGATAAAGGGAATTATGACTTTGAAATTGATAGACGCTTTAAAAATATATGTTTCACTGATGAGGGTATTTTCGGCCTTTTTATGAATAAAGGGGATGAGGATGAAATTATAAGGCTAGTTAAATCAAAATTTTAGGTTTATTCTCTTTAAAGTTGATCAACGGTAATTAGAAATCAGAAATTATAATAATATATATCATCATTATCACCAGGTTTTCCATTTTTCCCATTACTGGACAATATATACTTTTTGTTATTCCCTGCTGTCTTATAAATAAAAGATCTCCCCCATGCGTCTTTTAAAGGTATATCTTTTAAATAACGCTCAGAAAATGTTTTTCCCCCAATTCTCAAATTAACTAATTCTTCAAATGATTTGTATTTGTGAGAATTGAAATGTGTCTTTTCATACCCATCAATTGCAATTGTGATTTTGGATAAAGTTTCTTTTGTCTTTATGGTCTCAATATCTGTTTTAACGCGTGGAAATGGATGTGGAGCAGTAAAAAAAATAAAAATAATAAAAAAACATATGCAAAGCAAGATAACTCGATAATCATTAAAATAAATATTTATTTGTTTAGACTTGACTGAATAAATTATCGAAATGATGATAAGTATAGATGAAACCAGCGCGATATATGCGCCAATACCTAAAAATTTTATTAAATGCGACCTGTTATAAATAGTGGTGAATATAATGATTATGGGCACAGAGCCTATTATTAAAAAATATTTTCCAATATTTTTTTTTTTGTAAAAAATTAATATCAATAAGACTGCTATAGGTATTGCATAAACTATATAAAACAAATAAGTTATTAAATGCATATTTCTTTCAAGATGTTTATTGAATACGATATTTTCTATTAAATAAGGAAATTTTATTATTTCATATCCGGGTATTGAGAAATAAACATTTTTAAACCAGGTAAGAAACAATGACAGGACTAATGTCGCCATACATAACCATTTTATTTTGTTCAAGGTCTTCATCTTCTTGTAACACACTCCATTTTATAGATTAACCTGATAAATAAGTAATTTTTCCATATCTGAATCAAAGTTCTTACCTAATAAATAGCCTTCTTCAGAGATATAAAAGAATCTAAATTTATCAGAAAGTTTAAATTTATGTTTTAGGTTTCCAAATTTATCGACAATATAACACATATATTCATCTTTCACCACTTCCTTTTTTTTGCGCCCTATTTGAATAATAAAAAATATATAATTTTCTTTATAAATAAAAAGAGAATCGATGACAGAATAATATGATTCAGATGGATATTTGGGTGGATACTGCAATCTATATTTCGGGAATCGGTATTCTTTGTCTATTTTAAAAGAAAATTTATTGATATACTTTCCTTTGGAAGTATAAATATAGAATTCAACAGGATTATCCGGAAAATTAAAGGATATTATTAATTTTTCTTTATTTTGATCTGTGCTAAAAACGGTTTCTAAATACATCATAGATAATGGGTTGCTAAAATTCCTTGTGTCTTTCATAGGTAGATATTCAAAAAATTTGTGGATAGTTTCTCCATTTTTATCAAAAATTCTAAGTCTTTCTTTAACTTCTTTAGAATATATATTGTATGTAATGCTTCCTAAAAAGAGGCCATTTTTTAGATCAGTTATTTTTCTGCTAAAAAAATGAGGAGATTTACTCATTCGATAATATTTTAAGTTTTCCAAATCGTCATCAATTTCCACAATCCTTTTATTACCCCCATCATACACTAGCACTTTATTTTTCACGGCATTTAATAAACTGGGCACCAGGAAATCTCCAGGCCCCTTCCCTTTTTTACCAATTTTCTTAATAAATTTTCCATTCCAATTATATTTTGCAACAAAATGTCCTTTTACATCAGAAATGAAAATATCCTTATTTTCAGATAAAACTGAACTGTTAATCAAAAAAAAAGTATAATTCTCCCTTTCATCACCAATTGTTTTGATCAATTTAAGATATTCAGAACTCGAATAGAGAAAATAAGAAGTAAATACAAATAAAAGGGTAATTATTTTTATCAATTTCGTATTCATTGAAATATCCCTTCAAATTGCGATGTGTACTTAAAGATACACCGCAATTTGGTGAGGCAAACGAAAAATTTTAATATTTTATTTGTTTTAAAAATGTAAAGAACTAATTATAATATGCCCAAAAATTATAGTTCATACAATCCTCCCATATAGAAGCAGGAGCGCCTGTACATTCCCAAGAAGCATATTCATATGCTTCTATAGCTCTGGAAATATTAACAGGAAAACTAAAAGCATGAGCTTTTTCAATAATGAAGCCTTGTTGGATAACTAAAGCTAGCATTAAAATAAGTGAAAACACAATTAACTTTTTCTTCATTTTTTTTCTCCTTTTATTATTTTATATATTTTAAAATAGTCTGTTTGATCTAGGTCACCTTCTTTACTATAAATTACTTCTTTATTTTTACTTATAATTGTTTGATTTAAGTTTAATTTCAATCTAAATTTCTCTATAAATTTATATAAATCCATGGGACAGAATAATTTAAATTTGAATTTCATTGAGTTAGAAAAATTAGCGATTCCTGTGATATCTCCTAATATAATCCCATATATATTGCTTTTTTCACTAAATATATTTGCAAGTTTTTTCCAGTAGGGAATATTTTTGTTGCAGGGAGAACATTGCTGTGAAAAAATAAATATAAGTGAAATTTTTTGGTTATTCAATGCTGAAACATCAATCTTTTCTTTATCTACTCCAATTAGATCGAAATATTTTATTTTATCTCCTTGATTTAGAGTCGGTAAATTTTCATTTAGAGCTTTTATTTGATTCGATTGATTTATTATGATAAATATTGTAACAACTATTATTGGGATTAAGAATAAAGATGTTAAAATATTCAATATGTTTTTCATTTTGTCAATCATACTGTATTAAAGGTCTAATGTCAATAATTTAGGATGACAAAGATCATTTTTTTTGGTACTTTCGCTAATCCTCATTAAAACCTCAAATCTTTATACATTGGTATCCTTTCATTGACAAACTCATGTAAACGATGAATCTATAACCATATAAACATTCATGACCAGCACTTGCTTAATGATTTTTAAAACGACTAAAGGTTTTATACTCCAATTAAAATCGGTTGATCCCCATATGAATTTCGAATTTTCATTCGATGTCAGAGGTGACATTTTGAAGTAACAATTTTGCCTGCACCATTTTTTACTGTAAAGTGCAATATTTTCAGAATTTTTAACCTTTATCAATCTCAAGCGTTATCTCCTAAATATTTTACTTTCAGAGAACTTTACAATATTTTCCATTTTTGACTATTTCTAGCTTTCTTTTTACTCATAACCTCCTTTAAGGTTTTTCGTTTTAACGTTTAATCTGTATTATTAAGTAATAAAAACGAAAAGTCAATACACCAAAAGTTGTATTTTTGGTATGATTTTTAAAAAAAAATAATACAACTAAAGTTGTATTTTTATGGATTTCGTTGTACGTTGGTTTGTTTTTTTCAATATAAAATGAAGTATTTAATAGGATTTCCAATGTTTTTTAGGCTGGTGGTCTATATAGTCTAGCTCCATTTTTATAAAAAGTAAAAAACTGAATTAAGTATTCTATTTATAGAAAGTATTCAAATTGAATGCCCCCTTTTTTTTATTTAAAATATGAGATGTTTATTTAATAATGAAGAGTATTCTCTAAAAACTACTCAAAGAAACATTTTTTTTCTTGACTTATAATATTGATGTAATTATAATAATTTTTGCTGATATTTTTTAGAATTGCTCTATTAATTACCAAATATTTAAAAGACACGCGAAAAAAAAGTTCACTTTTTAGGAGAATTAAGTTATTCAAAATGAAAAAATACTTTGTATGCATTATAATATTTTATTTTCTAGTTAGTCCTTTAAAAAGTGCGGATCTAAAACTCATTAAAACCATTGGTAATGATGAAGAGAATTATATATTCGCCAGAATCTCAGGGGCAATATTATCAAAGAATCATGACATTTATGTGGTTGACCTTAAATTAAACTGTATTCTCAAGTACAATTGGGATAAAAAATTTATAAAAAAAAAAGGAGAACAAGGTCAGGGCCCCGGCTGCTTTAATGGACCTGGTTTTCTAAATATCTATAAAGACAAACTATACCTATATGACAGACGCAATATGCGTATTGCAGAAATGGACCTGGACTTGAACAATCTAAAATATCATAGACATTATGATGGAATCCCATTTTTTAACAATTTCTATGCCATCAATGAAACCACCTTTATAGGAAATTCATTTTGTATCGAGGAAGAAGAGCGGAAAAACACTATTAAGGTTATCGATATAAAATCAAACGCAATATACTCTTTCTTCGACCATATCCCCAT
>Ga0180438_10001638_pt1 | contig 39338 bp, 60 predicted proteins | sample SS_ome_12_FD_132455 | JGI IMG/M metagenome (GOLD analysis project Ga0180438, IMG submission 132455) | Hypersaline lake sediment archaeal communities from the Salton Sea, California, USA - SS_3_D_2 metaG | ecosystem: Environmental > Aquatic > Non-marine Saline and Alkaline > Hypersaline >... | reverse complement strand
TTCGGATTTGACCAATGTGAAAGTCGGGGATTTCCAGCTTGAAACAGATTCCCAACAGGATGTAACGGGCCTGGGATTCGATCCAGATTGCGTTATTTTCTTTTCTGCCCTGACCACGGGCGCAGACGGAGATCGGGACGATAAGGGGATCGTAATGTCCTACGGATGGGCCCACGCCGGGGGGGACGGAAATATAGGGGGAAGTTCCCAGGATAATGTCGGGACGTCCCAGTGCAACCGCGTAATAAAAAATGATAAATGTATTTCAGGACTGCAGTATAACGCTAATGTGACCATAGAGGGCGAATCAGAATTAAATAGCTTTATTTCCGGCGGTTTCAGGTTAGACCATACGAATACATGGCCTTCCGCTTACCGGGTCTGTTATATTGCCCTGAAGGGCCTTCAATACGCAACCGGGGATCTTGAAACCGTGGGAACCGCGCCGACGGACATTTCTGTAAGCGGATTATCTTTCGATCCGGAACTTTGTTTTTTTAATCATTGTATGCAGAACAGTTTTGGAACGGCTAATGATATGCGGTGGGGAATGGGAGCAGCGTCGGATCCATCAGAGGAAATCAGCGTCGGGGCCTATTCGGACGATAGTAAAAGCACTTCAGATACCGGTTCCCAATATGACAATGACGAAGTTTACACGCGGTGGTCTCCAAGTGGGGGGGTCTCCGGAAGGGCAGAATTTAAGTCTTTCGATACGGGCGGTTTTACATTGACCCAGACGGACGGCGATCAAACCAATCAATCAAAAGTTATTTATCTTGCAATCGGGCCAAGTGCTGCACCGGAAGAAGAAGAAAAAATCAATCTCAGAGGAAATTTAAGGGCCAATTTAATTGGAGGGTTCAACTAATGGATTATATCGACGCAGGGCAAACAAATGTTAGTGTTATTTTCGCACTTGATGACGCCTCAATCGCCGTCACCGCTTTTAAAATTTCATATACCCGGTTTGATGTTGGGGATGGAACCAGCTTTGCAAAGACGGGCCCTACCGCGTTAACAGCGCTGGCGTCAATAACTACAGCCCATACCGACAATTATGGAATCTATCTGTCATCGACCGCAGACGACGCCGCGAAGTTCCAGTTCCGGGCTGACTTCCCGGACGCAGCCTTTGCCAACGGCGCCGATCGTGTGGTATGTTCAATATTCGACGATACTTCCGGCACCGTTGCACACCGGATTTTCAACCTGAAAGAAAATTACGACAGGATGCGGGCTTTTGTAAGTCAGAGCATTGCAAACATTTCCAATGACGAAGGCGAAGCGGAAGGTTCGCTGTATGCCCAGTTCTTCCCGGTTATCAAACAGGACATCGAGGAAGCGGTTGGACAGGAATCGAATGTTTTCGGAAATGATTCCGGGGAAAAGTTGGGCCTTGTCGAAGACGGCGCCGAAGTTGGCGTTTTCTTCACCCATGGCCGGGGAAATGTTGACGATGACGATGCCCGGGTGGGACAGGAATTTCTGGGTTCTGTTCTGACCTATGATGCCGATGTGGGTGCGGACGGCGCCTTCATGCAGATTATCGGCGGATATTATGTGAGCACAGTGCCAACTGCAAATAACATTGCGACCATGGTTATTGAACGGCAGTTCGGCGTCTGTGAAGGATTCACAAACCTGGATGTATTCGCAAATGGCAACGCTCCCACCACGCCCGGAAAATGGACGCAAGTTGATAATACGGGCGAAGAGGATCGAGTGAAAAAGGGTTGGACGTTTGTTGTTAAGCTGACCCAGGAATATGACGGTTCCACCTATATTGTCGACCATTCCGGCGAAGATATGATTATCCGCTCCGCCCCGGGTATGTCCCTGGGGAATGGTTACGCTCATTCAATTATAAATCGATACAGTGACGGATTTGTTTATTTCGACGGGAGTGCCAGTAACACAAACCAGAATCTCGGGGTTGATGGAACATCGGACAATCCTGTCAGTGACGAAGCCACGGCGATCGCCCTTGCCGAAGCTCTCGGAACCAGAAAGATTATGATTCAGGGATCCGGAACGTTTCAACTTTCCAGTGGGGTGACAAAATTCCATTTTGAATCTTCGTCAAACTTTCTTCCCACTTTTGAGTTCAACAGTAACAACCCGTCTTCGTGTTCATTCAAAAACATGAGGATTGGAGACAGTCAGTCCAGTGATGGTGATAACACATATTTTGATTGTTCATTTGCTTCCGGGATAACCGTAATATATGGGCTTGCGTACCGCTGTAAAATAGAGGGAACCATCGAAGTCGGTAATCTTGAAATGATAGATTGCTTCGGTAATGATGTAACCTTCACAAGAAATATCGGGGAATCCTCCAATAATCAGATTTGGAATTTTTCCTGCACCACTCTGACCTTCGATAATTGCACCACGGCAGACGAAACGGTTGTCCACCTGGACGGAAATCCGATAGTCACAATCAACATTTCCTGTGATGACGGAACGCTTATATTGATGGGGTTTGCCCAGGAAATCAACGACAATAATGGAGGCATGACCGTCACCGACCAGACCAATCTCGATACTATCAAGAACAAGGACTCCAATCAGAATTATGACCAGACGACCGATTCTCTTGAGGCCCTGGGAGATGCCGTCGGGAATATTGCGGTTTCCGGTTCTGCTGTTAACCAGATTGCAGATTCAAACACTATCACGGATGGTTCCGAAGGCACCACAGATTACACCGATACCCACGAACTCGACGGGAATTACAATGAAATTACGGACAATGCCGGAACCTTGGACATGTATTATGAATTTGATATCGGCCCGACGGGTGTTCCTGTGTCTTCCACTATTATCGGGTTCCTGAACGGAATCAATGACGATCTCGATATTTATGCATATGATTGGAACTCAACAGACTGGGATCAGGTCGGGAACATCCAGGGGAAACCCGGTTCAGGAAACGATACGCTGGTGGTTGATTTGTTCCCGAAGCACGTCGGAACGGGAGGGAATCAGGGTTTGGTAAGAATCCGGTTTTACAAGGCTTCCGGCCTGTCCTCTGCACAGCTGAACGTCGATCAGATTTTTGCTTCCTATGCAATCGTAAACCAGACGATTGGATATGATGACGGGGCGATCTGGATCGATACCAACGATTCAAATACCAATACAGTCCCCTATGTGGACGGCACCGCTGATAATCCGGTTTCTACCTGGGCCGCAGCCTTGACGCTGAACACCACTCTGGGCCTGAATAAATTCAGGATTAAAAACGGTTCTTCAATACAGCTTTCCGGATCTTCAGATAATTACACCATCGATGGAAATAACTGGACTCTGGATTTGAACGGGCAAAGCGTGTCCGGGGCAAAGATTGAAGGCGCGGAAATTTCCGGGAATGATGACGGTTCGAATGCTGCCGCGACTATTTACCGAAACTGCCTCATGGGGGACAACACTCTGGGCCTTCACAGGCTGGAAGAGTGCGGACTTGGCGGCGATCTGGTACTGGCCGAAGCCGGAACAATTGACTGGATTAATTGTCAGAGCCGGGTCGCGGGAACAGATACCCCCTCCGTTGATTTCGGGGCAGCCGTTGCCAACACTAACCTGAATATGCGGGACTATTCCGGCGGAATCGAAGTGAAGAACATGGGACAGTCCGGAACGGATAACATGTCCCTGGAAGGCTTCGGGCAGCTTAAAATAAATGCGAACTGCGATCCCTCCGGTTCGCCTGTTATCGCCCTCCGCGGTCATTTCAAGATTACGGACAGCGTCGGGGGCGGATTTGTGGCCGGTGGCGGTACCTTATCCGACGATCCGAACTTCGTGAATCCACTGGAAGTTACCACAACTGCCTACGGCCCTTCTCTGGACTTTACCAATACGCAAAAGCAGAGCATTGAGGCCCGATGCGTTGACGCCCTGGAAAGTCTGGGCCTTGACGGTCTGATTGCAGTTGTCGGGCAGGCAGACGCTGCTGTTCCCCCTGCACAGGGGCAAACCTTCCTCATCGATGAAACGAACCTCGGGCTTACCGACCAGGACGACGATTATTTCAACGGAATGTCGATTATTTTCACCTCTGGGGTGAACGCCGGCCTTTCCACCGAAATTCTGGACTATGACAAGGCAACAGCCAAGGTAACCTTTGCCGATGTATGGCCGAACACCTTCCTGGCCGGAACGGATAAATACATAATTGCATCAAAGGTCATTGCGGATAATTTACCATCAATCGGCGCCGGGCTTGACTTGGGCGACGGGACGACCATTACCGAAATGCTGACAGCAATTGCAGGGAAGACGGCGGACGCCGGAAGTTATAACCGGGCGACGCATTCGAATGAGGCGATCGCAGACGGGGAAAGCGCTGCTCATCCGGATATCTTGCAAACCACTACCATTGCAACCCTGACCTCCCAGACGGTGTTTACCCTGACTGCAGGGTCTTCTGATGATAATGCCTACAACGGCGCCATGGCAGTAATAACGGACTCCGCAACAGCCGAACAGAAGGCCGTCGCGGACATTTCAGATTATGACGGTGGAACCAAAGAAGTTACGCTCCTGGCAGATCCGGCAATCTTCACCATGGCCGTCGGGGATGAAATTTCCATTATCGCGAAGAAAACCGCCGTTAATGCAAATATCAAATATGTCAACGACGAACCGAACAATGACGGGGTGGATTGGGACGTTTCTCTGAAGAAAATGCAGGCAATTCTGTTCGGCGAAATCAACCGCACCGGGGATAATTATAAATTCCGCGACCAGGGCGACACCACGGATCTGGTTGATTACGACGTCACCCTGACCGGAAGGACAATTAATTAAATGGCAATCGAAGTAGGCGACCCCCTATCGATTCTAACTGGTGGTAACGGCCATTCCGGTGGGGAAATCCCCAGCTCCACGGAGGTAATGACCCGTGGGCAATGGACGGGAACCGAAGACGTCAAAGGGCAGCTTGTCCATTACGGCGTCCAGATTGATATTTCCGATTTAAGCACCGACACGGACGCAAATGAAGGCCTGTACGCCGGTTTCTTCAGGTGGGTTACAGAAAGGCCCAACTATGACGGGGTGACCGTGGTTCCCACCGGAGACAACGAGGGGGACGTCTGGAAGGAAGGTATAGTAATCAGCCGGGACAATATAAGCCCGGTTGACCGGATCATCGACGTGAATCGGGCGGGGGACTATGGTTCCCTTTCTGGTTTTAACCTTGCAATCGATAATACCTCGGATTATGGTGCTGCCGTTCTCGGGTTTGATGATTATATCCGGCAGAACGGGTATGAACTGATCAACCGCCCGATAAAATTTTACATAATTATTGATGACGTCTTTTATCAGGTCTGGGGCGGCGTCATTGCCGAAATCAAATACACCGAGAAGGTTTTCCAGTTCATTTGCAAGGATGTTTTTGAACGGGTTCACAAGCCCATGCCACCGAATCAGATTGTGAAGCAGAAATTCCCGGGAGCGGATCCGGACAACGTCGGGAAAAGCGTCCCCATTATTTTCGGTGACGTTCTCAGGGCGGAGCTTATAAACATAACGGGAAAAAGCGAACCGCTGGAAATAGGGTATTCCGATCTTACCGCTTCCGTTGTTGATATCACGGCCGCCACAAATTACGATGTTGACGGGGTAACTAATCAGCCTTTCCTGGAAATTAAGACGCCAAATTTCAGCTTTGAAGAAAACTATTTCATTGATAATGGGACTTTCTATATCACCGTTTTCAAGGGAGATTCCCAGGGCCTTTTGATTGTAGGGAACGACGCGACAGACTCACCCGGGACTTCGGGCGCCACAACAAAAATATACCTGGGCCGGAAGCTGACCGAGACGGTGGAAAACTTCAATTTGAACAACGCGTATTCTGGAACGCCAATTTCAGAAACGGTATGGTTTTTTAGAATCTATAAATTCAGTGTTGCATATTTAGCCAGTGACAAAGAAATAGATTCCTTCGTCCAGGACAGCCTGAACAGCCTGGATCTTTACAGATGGAACGCCGACCGGCTGCGGTATGATCAAGTTCCGGAATTACTTGAAACGTTCGACGAGTCGGAAAATAATATTTATGATTCCCCCTTCGTTGCCTTGGTGAATAATGACATCGATATTGAGGGGGACTTCGTTCGTTTGATTCCGATATTTCCTAAGAGCATTTTATTCGAATCGAAAACCTTCATTAAAGATAATTCAACATCAGTAACCCCGGATACGGACACAATTGGGGTGGATAACGATCTTTTGTTAGACAAAGACCGGACAACCTATCAGGAAGCAGCGCTCGATCCCGGTTCTGCCTTCAGTGATATAATTATCAGCAACATCGTAAATTTCCCGGACAATTTCGTTTATGAAGACCTGGACGAAATGTTCATTTGCTTCGACATTAACATAGATACGACCGGCGTCGTGGGCGACACCAGACTGAAATGGACTATTGAGGTTCAGGATCAATTCGAACAGAGCAATTTTGCACCTGATGAATTTGATTATATCCTCATCACCGGCGACCTTCGATTCAACACCCTCCCGAACCTGTATTATAAACAGGGGAATGATGGCGGTTTCGACAGTGATTTTGAAAAGGAACTTTTCGGGACGTTTGTTTCTGAAACTGTGAAACTTGATCCGAATCTGGTTAGCAATTTCAATGAAGCTCTGGTCTCAGGAAAAATAAAACTTACGATTTCTATTCTATCGAGTATCAATAATATCCAGGGTGTTCAGATTTCGCAGATCGGATTTTTTGGAAGTCAGAAGCTGAACACCATTAAAGACAAAATATTTGTGAAGACCAAGGGGGAGCTGGAACAGGGCGATCCCACAGATAACGTCTATCAGTGCATCCGGCATATATTAGAAGGGTACGACGAAATTCCGAACGCCGAAGTTGATTATGGTAACCTGGAATTATACAGCACCCGGGACAATTGGCGGACTGGCAGGCAGGTTAAAAAGCGGCAGTTATCATCCAAATATTTGAAGGAATTGGCTGCACAGAGCTTCGTTGGAATCTACCCGGACAGATACGGCCGGCGCCACACGAAGTCTTTCCTGGATGATTTATCGACCATCTGGACGCACGCGGACGACAACGGGACTATTATCAAAAACTCATTATCGAAGTTCGAAGCCACCCCCATAAACGAACTGTTTAATGATTTTAAAATCGATTATGACTGGAACCCGGGCCTCGGGCAATTCAATGAGACAATTTTTGTCACGAATACGGACGCAAGAACCGAAGCCGATCCGTATAATGCGTCCTTTCCAAGTGAAAACGAATCAACCGGGATTGACCAGGACTTCTCCGCACCGGCCGACTTGACGTCAGTCACCATCGAGGCCGACGAAACAAATGGGAACGCTCAAATGACGGCTTCCCCCTCCTGGGCTGAAGTAGGTGGCGCGATTTCTTTCGATGACGGTTCAGGAAACAAGTTTTCCTATGCGAGGATAACCAGTATAGTCAGCAATCAGGTCTATTTCACAATGCAGAACCAGGGGGAAATCGGTGCAGGGACTTATACGACCGGCTCCCTGACAGACCACGGAACCAACGTGAAAAAATGGACAACATGGGTAGGCGGCGTAAACGATTATGAAAACGCAAAAGGATACTGGGAAATCTGTTACCGTTCATGGCTGAAAACACAGACTGTGAATAAGCTGCCGGCCGACCTGGGATCCTGCCGTTGGTATATTAATGGGGCAGCCTTTGACGGTACCGGAACGCAGAATGACGCCTCAGCTGCTCACCTATTTCTTGCCAACCTCACCAGCTGGACAACCAGACAGAAGTTCCGGGCCCTGTATTCCATCCCGATTTCGAAGAATAATATCCAGATTGATTTACTGGATTATGTTTCTTTCAAGGATCAGAAATATACGAACGGGGAATTTTACACTGGATATGTGGAGAAAATTAAAATCGATCCTACCAGGGATCGCATTGATTTAGAAGTTATTTTAAAACCGCCGGATTTGGAAACCTTTCCCCCGGACACTGATTTGATAATCGAAACCGGGAACGCCCCGGATACCATCACGGAGCTCGGGAACAATCCGAATACCATCACCGAAATAGGGGTATAATTATGCCGAACGAAAATAAAGATGTAATCAGGGTGCAGGGACTCGAAGCTGACCTTCCATCAACCCTTCGGGCCGGAATGATTGGTTTTGCCAGTGACACCGACCGGATGGCATATAAGCGCCTTGATAATTCAGTTTCAAAGTACTGGAGCGACGATACAAAACAGGCCCTGCTTGCCGTTGCCCAAACTTTCACGAAGCAGAACACTTTCACCGGTGGCGTAAATGTGAACTCGGTGGCGCGTCTGAAAAGCACCAGTTATATTGAAGACACCCTCCAGTATACGCCGGAAGAGATCGACACTATCACCGATGGCGTGACCGTCCTGGGTACTACAGAAGCAACCCTGATAAAAATCACGAAGGCCGATTCCGATCCGGCATCCAATACCGTTGGACTGCAGGCCGGGCAGAATCCGGGGCAGCTTCTGATCGTGATGTGCTCTGATCAAAGCGGTTTGCAAATCGACCCTACGGTTCCGGGTTCAGCTGACATCTGGCTCGGGCCAACGTGCGCTTATGTTGAATTAGATCCTCATGAATCAGTCGCTTTTATTTGGCAAGAAGGAAACGATCTTGACGACGCCTGGGTTTTACTCCATAATACAGGCACCCTAATCTGTTCATGATTTATCTGGTTATAACCAACCGCCCCAAATTCCTTAAATTCGCTACGGCCCAGATGGCGAAGTGCCCTCGGGCTCACCACGTCGTTCTCGCCAACGGCCCCGAATTTGACGGGTGGAAGGGCCATTCAACGAAGGCCTTCTTTTTTTATAACAAGACATGGCGCCACAATTCAGATGCCTTCAATTGGTTCCGCGTGAACTTCCAGAAGCATGACGATTTATTCCTGATGGATGACGACATCTATCTGGAGGGTGACAGCTGCCGGGAGTGCGAGGGGTGGCTTGAAAAGGGGTGGGACAGGGTTTTTTATACCCGAAGTCATTTATTCGATACCCAGGCCGGGGAAACCGCAACGGTGAACTGGCGTCCGCGTCAAATCGGGGGGGCCTGGGCAATGAGCCGGGATTTGTGGCGCCTGAAACCGTGGGCGGATCGGCCTGTCGACGCAATGCTCCGGTGGTTCAATGAACTTCCGCAACATAATATCAAGCTGATTCCCATTCCTAAAATCACTTACCTAATCCACAATGAAAATGTAGTTTTGAAAAGAAGCGTTCGGATGGACTTCAACGTCCCGAATAATCCGAAGCTCGTTAACGAAGTAATCAAATGTGGATTAGCAAAGGAGTGAATCAATGAATCAGGAACAGGACCAGGCCCAAAGTTTTACCCGTCCCCCCGAGGACATCGACGAAATAGCTTTGGAATCTGCTAATATATGGATTGGTGTCGCCCGGAACTACAAGGGGATCGCCGCCCGGAATAAACAGTTGCAGGGTATCCAGGCAGAGCAGACCGGACGGATTTCAAAACTGACCACAGAAAACAAAAGGTTAGCCGAAAAAAACAAAGAATTATACGATGAAAACGCCAGGCTTCGGGGAGAACTCACAAACCTGAAAACAAAGCTGAAAAAGAAGGCCGCCCGGAAGCCCCGAAAATAAGTATATTAGGATCTCCTTTCTATGAAAAGGTGGCTGACCCTGGGGGGATTACTGCGTCCCTCTGGGGTCTTTTTCGTTTCAGCGAAATCCGTTAAAATTATTCAAATTCTATTCATCGCCCTTTTTAGCCTGTTTTCGGCATAATAATATTAAAAAAAGATTAAAAAAAAGTGGTTTTATCGCGTGAATAATATAAATTAAGTATAAAGCCACTTAACAAAGGAATAAAAATGAATAACGAAACCACCGAAACAAAAAGAACAACCGCCCAGATGATTGAAGGCGAAGAAATCCTTTCCATACAATACGCCGGGTGCGTAGGAATAAAAGGCGGAAAAGTAATTCAGGCCGGTAAGGTAATAGATACCCTGACTGAAGCGAAGGCGCGAATCCTTTTAGACGAAATGTTCTACAACGAATTTGGAACCAATGACATTTCAGAAATAATTTAAGCCACCATAACCAAGGAGTGAAAATTGAATCAATTAAATCCAGTACATGACAAGATCCTCGGCGATTTCAACAAAGTCCATGCCGGGATTCAGAGCGGCCACAAGAACCCGGATCCGAACTGGATTCAGGAGCTTGGTCTGAATGTATCCTACGACTATTCCCCTGCTGAGGCGCCGAACAATGACGTTGAATCAATGACGTGCGGGCCCGGCTGCGATTCGGAAGTCAGTATCAATTCGATTGAGTTCCGGGGGATCGACATCACAGCCAAATTCGCCCCGGAAGAAATCAAGAAAATGGAACAGGAAATCCTGGACGAACTGGAGGGCGTGTGAAGCTAAGCAAATCAGCAACCCGCGCCTTGATGCAGTCCGCCATGTTACCGGCATTTATTAAGGCCTACGGCGACCCAGGGATTCCCCCCGAGGAAGAGGCCAAACTTCAGGCCGAATATAAACTGATTAAAGAAAAGAAATCAACCCTGTCCAGAAAGGACAGATTAATAATCACCACCTACATTGAAGCAAAGGAGAAAATCAAAAATGACTAAATTACAGCAGCGATTAAAAAAGGCGGCACAGCGTGACCCGGTTCACGTCATCGCCACCGAAATGGGGATCAGCCCTAGCACCTTCAATAAAATGAAAAACGGCCGGTATGTCCCGAAGCAAAAACGGGTGCAGAAGGCGGTTGAAAACTATCTGGCGGAGCGTGAATTATGACTCTGTTTATGTGTTTCTGCCTGGTGCTTCCCTTCTTTGTCCTGGGAAATCTAATCCGGGCCCGGAAGCGGATTATCCAGTTGGAAAAATATATCGATGGCCTGGAGACAGAAATCGACGAGCTCCGGGGCGTTCTTTTCCAGAATAGCCACCAGGATATCGAAGATCTTCTGGAATCCATTGAGGATAAATTCGATAATTAATTCCCCACCTTTATTAGAAATTATTAGTTTTAAATAAGCCACCAACTCAACAGAAAGGAATAAAATCATGACAACAACAGAAATAATTTCAGAAGAGCAGCTTCGGGCGGATGTCGAGCGCACCATCGCCGACCACCGGGAACTGGTAGTTACCGATGACCCCGGTTTCATTGCAGCACAGGAAGCCCTGAAGGTTATCAAGAAAAGACAGAAGGCCGTTGAAGAATGGTTCAGGCCCCAGGTAAAGAAGGCCCACGAACTGCACAAGGAACTGAAGGGGAAGGAAAACAGCGCTGTAAATCCCCTGAAGCAGATTTACAAGGACATCGCTGCCCAGTGTTCCTCCTATCAGATGAAAAAGGAAGAGGAAGCCCGGCGGATTCAGCGCGAAGAGGAAGACCGCCTCCGGAAGGAAAAGGAAGATGAACAGCTCGCCGAAGCTGCCGACCTTGCGGCCCAGGGGAAACCCGAGGAAGCTGAGAGCGTTATTTCTCAGCCCGTCCATGTTCCGGCGCCCCCCCTGAAGACCGCCCCGAAGACCGAGGGCGTTTCATATACAACCCGGTGGAAGTTCGACATTGAAAACACCGCGATAATCCCTCGGGAATTTCTTCAGCCGGATACCGTCAAAATCGGGCAGTATGTCCGGGCCATGAAGGAAGCAGCGAAGATTCCGGGCGTTAAGATTTGGCCCGAAAAATCCACCAATATCAGATAACAGAAAACCCGGTAGCTCAACTGGTTAGAGCAGCGATTATCTAACTCGCCGATCTAGGTTCGAATCCTGGCCGGGGGCATCAACCAAAAAGAAAGGAAATACCATGGCAGACGAAATAGAATACAAAATTGAAAAAAACGTCATTGAAAAATGGAAGGAAAAACTTCAGGCAATCAACCGCCCGAAAGTTTACTATGCCGAAGAAAAAGAAGAAATGATGCAGGAAGTAATAGAAAATTCCATTTCGATTTCAGAGAGTATACTTAATGAAATAGAGGAACGTTTCGGGCTTCCTTTTTAGCCTTCTCTCTTATTCAGAATTATTTATATTTAATAAAGCCACTTAAACGAAAGGATCAACCATGGCAGAAAAAGATATAATTAGACAAATCACAGTAGTCAATCAGCAGGGAACGTCAATTTGCGTCCTTGGTTTTAACGGGGTTGAACGAATCGTAAACAATACTTTTGAATCTGAATCCGGCACCGATTACCAATATGACGCTTATGACAAAAATGGGAAATTGCTCCGGCAGATAATAAACTGTCCAGTAGACATTGAATACCAATAATTTTCTAGAACCTTATTCATAATTATTTATATTTAATAAAGCCACTTAAATGAAAGGATCAAAAATGAATACACAAAATCCAACAACCCCACGTCCATGTCATATGCAGGCGGTGAAATCATTGCTCGAGTCAAACAAGGAGGCCCTTGCCGATCTGCTTCCCAGGCACATCCGCCCGGAACGATTAATGAGGGTCGTTCTAACCCAGATGGCGAAGAACCCCACCCTTCAGGACTGTACCCAGGCTTCGCTATTCGGAAGTATTCTTCAGTCGTCAAGCCTGGGCCTGGAACCGGACGGCGTCGAAGGGGCCCTGATTCCCTATAGAATATCCGGGGTGATGACCGCGACATTCCAACCGATGTATCAGGGATTGATTAAGCTCGCACACATGGGCGGACAGATTAAAGTTTTATACGGCGAAGTGGTTCACGAAAATGACGAGTTCGGGCAAATGAAAGGCCTCGATCCATACCTGAACCACGTCCCTGCCAGTTCGGATCGGGGTGCTATTATCGGCGCCTATGCGGTTTATCATCTGGTCAACGGCGGCAAGGACTTCGAATATATGACGAAGGAAGAAATCGAAAAAGTCCGGGCTTCCAGCAGGGCAAAGAAGGATTCCCCCTGGAATCACTGGTGGGAAGAAATGGCGAAGAAAACCGTCCTGAAACGATTAATGAAGCGCCTCCCGCGGAGCCGGGAAATGATGGATGCTATTGCCATCGATAACGAAGCCGGACACGGAAAGGGTTCCCTTGATATGTCCGGGGCCTTTGCCGGCACTGGGATTGAAATCCCCGAGGATAATCCCCCGGCGATCGCAGAGCCCGAACCGGCAGAACCGGAACCACAGGCGCCCGAAAACGCCCAGGAACCGCCCCCAGACTCCCCACCGGTGAAATCAACAGAAGACTTAATGTTCGGAGGGGACGACCATGAAAATAACCCTGAATAATGACCATGTTTACCAGGTTGACGGGGCAATAAAACCCGGCGTTTCTGAAATCCTTCAGGGCGCCGGGATAATAGATACCCGTTGGTACAATGACCACGCCTGCCTTCGCGGCACCTACGTCCATAAAGCGGTGCAGTTATACCATAGGGCCGGCCTCAATTTTAAGACCCTTGATCCGGCCCTGGAGCCGTATGTCCGGGCCTACCTGGATTTCCTGAAGCGGACAGATTTCCGGCCTGTTATCATAGAGGAACCCGGGTATGACCCTGTTTACGACTATTGCGGCACCCCAGATTTAATCGGATACCTGAAGGACGAACTGGTTCTGATTGATATCAAGACCGGGGCCCGGCCGAAGTGGGTCGGTCTTCAGACTGCGGCATATAAGAAGCTGTTCGGCCTGAAAATCGACCTGAAACCGATTGTCCACCGCTTTGCATTGGAGCTCCGGGGGAACGGGAAATGGTCGCTCACCATGCTATCGAACCCCAGGGACATAGAAATATTCCTCGCGGCGGTTTCCATTCATCATTTTAAAAGGGGGCGGATATAATGGATATAGAAGAAATGTTAAGCGAACACGAGTGGCACAGCGCAAGGGGTGAGCACGACGAGAGGGTTGCAAAGAAGAAAGAAATTATTGCTTACGTCCGTGAGCTTGATGAACAGAAAAAACTTTTTAGCGGGTTATTACTGGATTTGTTTGAAGCTTGTCTGATTGCTGACGCTGAAGGTGAATTAAGTGACAGGGTGGACGGGGTTTTGTTGGATAAAATCGGAGATGCTTTACATTATGAAGAAAAAAGACAGATGGAGGACGAATAATGAAATTATCAAGAAGAATAGAAATTTACGACGTTGCAATCCCGAACAAAGCCCACAGGTGTGAGCTTGTTGAAGAGGCAAAAGTCCTTGAATCTGATATTCGCAACCTTGAGGAGCAGAACCGCCGGTATCGTGATGCTTTGGAGGATATTGCAAGAGGACAATTGCAGTGTCCCGAAGGGTATTTGGAAAGTGTAGCAAAACGAGCACTGGAGGAAGAATGACACCAATAGAAAAATTAGCCAAAACAAATCCTGATTTAGTAATAGAATTGGGCGGACTTAGTAAAGAAGCGTTACTTATGATTGGAAAAGCTTTTAATGATTTAGAATCCAAACTGACCCGCCAGTCTGAGAGGGTGGAGGAGTTGGAAAAGGTGATTGAGTCGGTTATAAAAAGAAGACTACACCAGCAAGCCATGTGTGCCGAACTTAGCGAAGCCCTCAACCAGAACAGGAGCGAGTAAGATGGGAGCCAATTACAACAACCTTACCAAAGACCAGAAACGTATTGTCGATTTAGCCTGTCTTAAAGCCACGAGGTGTGAAAAAATAAAGCATGATTTGAGGTATCTTAAATTTGCTACTGACTTTATAAACAAACACGGCACCCCACCCCAAGAGGGGGAGAAAGGAGAATGATGGAACCTGAAGATAAAAAGATGCTTGCTGAGTGGATGGGGTGGACGTTTAATGGTTATCAGTTTTTGGGCGAAATGCCTAATGGTGGTATTCACGAAATGAATTGGAACCCCGACACAGATCACAAGCAGTTTGCGGAGGTGTGGAATAAGTTAACAGAGTTTCAAAGGCATACAGTTTTAGGAGGTTTTGGGACATATTATTTGGCATTTAATGAGTGTTTAAACAACCTCCCCAAAGTCATGGAAGCGGTTTTAACGGTAATACAGAAAGGTAATGAATAACAAAGGAGAAAGGGGATGGGCATGAAAAAATATAAGACCCAACGATTCGACCCATGGCAGGTGATAACCAATGTCGCGCCGGATTTCCTGAACGATAATCTGGTTTATGATAAATCAGCAAATAAGAATTACACCCACTGGATTAAGAAGGATCAGAAGCATGACGGGACGGCCATTTTCACAAATGATTTCGTGGTGAAGGCTGTGCAATACCTGACAAAGGTGAACGATCCGGTTCTGGTTGGCGACGTCCATCTGATTCAGGTCTTTTCCCCTGCCATTCTGGACGCCCAGGGGAAGCCGTTTCCGGGAGTCCGGGAGCGGATATTTATCCCGATTCAGAAGGCAATCAACGGGACGAAGCTGTTCCGGGAAAGGAGAATCAGTGCACGAACATAGCATAACAACCCACAGGGTCAAATCACAGGACGGAACCTTCGGGCGCCGGACAACTGCAGTCCTGGGAATTATCAAGGCAGCAGGGCGCCCCCTGACTGACTGGGAAGTCCTCCAGAAGTTTAAGCCTGGATCGGATAACCTGAATCTGGTGCGGCCCAGGATTACCGAGCTGCATAAAATGGGCGAACTCCGCGAGGGCCCGCCCGGCCGCAGCAATTGTAAATCGGTGCCAGTCCGAACTTCGGAACCGTCCATTTCCCAGGGGCCCCAACAATCTCTTTTTTAATCTTGCACTGGGGCACCGTTCTATTTAATTTTATTTAACGTGAATAAGGAGTGAAATCATGGAGAAAATTTGTATTACCGCACAGGTCGACAGGCCGATCCGGAATAAACTGGAGAAAAATGCTGCTAAAATCGGCGTTCCGATGTCTGCATATGTCCGGCAGATATTTGCCGAGGAGTTGAAAACAGGGGTCGTGATCAACCGGATGACCGGCAAATAAGCCGGTAAGAGCTTGATTTCATCATGGAATATTTTTAGGTTTCAATTATGCTTAAACGTACTACAATCAAAGAAAATCTTTAAACGAGCAGGGCGCTCCGGCTTGGGTTCTGGGCTCCGTAGTACGTGCCTGGGCCACCTGCTCACCCTTTTTTGAGGGAAATATGCGTAAAAAGAAAGATCTGCCTGCAATGCCCTTCTATATCGGGGATTGGAAGAAAGACCCCGGAGTCCGCGCACTATCCAAAGAGGAAAAATATATCTGGTTGGAAATGCTTTTCCTGATGTGGGAATCAGAAGACCGAGGATATTTGTCATTCAATGGGAAACCTATTCCTGATTTTATGCTCGCACAAATGCTCGATATTTCAGAAGAAAAATTGAAAAAAATTAAGGAAAAATTTGAATTTTTAAACCTCTATTCCAAGGATAAAAAAGGCCGTATTTATTCTAGAAAAATTTTAAAAATCGTGGAACTCTCGAAAATACGGTCACTTGCGGGAAAATCAAAAGGTCAGCAAAATGGTAAGCAAAAGCCCAGCAAAAACGGAGCAAACGCCCCAGCAAACAGTGAAAATGAAAATGAAAATGAAAATGAAAATGAAAGTGAAAATCTTAAAAAAAAGATCCCTCCCGTTTTTTTTGAAGTTGCAGAACACCTGAAAACTCGAGTCCTCCAGATTAAGCAGCAGAAAATAACCGAAAAGACGATGGTGACCTGGGCTAAATGTGCCCAGAAAATGAACAAGTTGGATAAACGAACTATTGGGGATATTCATAAATTAATCGACGAATGCCACGACATGGAGCCGAACGCCGGCGGATTCACCTGGAGGAATAATATCCTTTCCATGCAGAAACTAAGGGAAAGGTGGAACGAAGGCAAAATTTGGCTCGGAATGAACAAAAGAAAGGAGACTCCGGATGAACGGACAGCACGAATCCTCGGCCTTGATAAAAAATGAACTGGGGAAAATTTTCATTTCCAACGGGGAGCCGCTTCCCGCAACATTTGACCAGATGCTCCAAGTCTGGGTAGATGATTTGAAGGAAATCCCGCAGAATCAAATATCTGCCAGTTTTCAAAAGGCACGGAAGGCTAACAGCCGGTTCAGGATGATAAAGGCCGCCCACGTTTTAGAGGCCTGGGAGGGCCTTAAAAGCGGGTTCAACAGGGAAGACTGGAGGGTTGACGACGGAAAGCACCGGGAAAACGTCCGGCGGTTTGCATATTACACGATCGATTCCCTTCCCTGGTGCTACATATCCAACAGGCACCGGGATTTAATCAGGAAATTCCGCGACGGAAAACTTTCTGATGACGAGGCGCTGGAATGGGAACAGGTTCAAAAGCTGCGTTGGCGCCGGGAAAATCTGGTTCTGAATGAGGGGGTGGCCGATAAGGTCAGAGGAATGACGCTACCGGACGAAATAGTCCCGCTGTATGATTTGCCCCATGATGTCCAGGAGGTAATCGGTGCCTTATAAATTGATTGAAATCGACCCGGTGGCGAAGCCAAGAATGACGCAGCGTGACAGATGGAAACTCCGGCCCTGCGTCCTGAAATATCACCAGTATTGCGACAGGCTGCGGACTTTCGATATCAGCCGGATCGACTGGGAATCACTGGACGTTGGGTTCACGATCCCTATGCCGCAGTCATGGAGTGAAAAGAAAAGGGCCCGAATGATGGGGACAGCACATAGGCAGAGGCCAGATCTGGACAATCTTTTAAAGGCTTTTATGGATGCATGCCTTCCTGAAGACTGTAAAATCTGGAACATTAAGACCCGGAAAATCTGGGGAATTAAAGGGGAAATATTTGTCAAACTTACAGAAATGTAAAACCTGCCATCTGCCAGACGGGGAACGCGGGATGTTGGAAGACGGTGCCTTCATTTCTGATGTTGCCTATTATTCCGGATGTGGTTCCCTGAATGCTCGGGCCGTCCGGGTTAATCTGGACGGGGAAGGGATTTGTAATATCTGCCGCCTTCGGCACAAAAAAGCTGAACCGCTGAAACTGCGGGAAAGGATAAAAAGTGGTAATGAGAATTAATCATCAAACCAGTCCCTGCACTGATATCGACAGGGCCATTAAACCAATTGAGGAAATCGAAGCGGAAGCGAAGGAACCGCCGGAGAAAATCCACATTTGCGATCCCTTTTTCTTCCTGATTAAGTGGGCCCACGGGCGCCCGGAAATCGTTTCAACCACCTACAGAAGTTTAAAGGAAGCCCGCGGGGCCCTTTATGCAGAAAAAGACAGTGTTGGGATTTATGAAGTTGCCATGACCCTCGCGGAACCACCAACAACGGAGTGAAAAAATGAAATTAACATCGAAGCACCCCGGCACCCAGGAATTTAAAAACCGGGTTCGGAAAAGGCGCCTGAAGAAATCGGAAGCGAATAAAACAAAAAAGCGGATCAGAAAAATGAACCGCCAATAATCAACCATCAAACCAAGGAGTGAAAATGTCAGTATTTAAATTATTAGAATGCCCCCTGAACCCCGAGGAAGTGCTTGCCAATTCGCACAAACTGGCAGAAGCGTCCCTGGATAAGATCCGGGTGGAAGCAGAAAAGAAGGAAGCCAACGCCGAGTTCGGATCGCAGCTGAAGGACTTGTCGAAGGAAATCGAGCGCCTTTCAAAAGCCATGCAGGACGGGTTCGAAGAGCGCGAGGTCGAATGCGATTACCGGAAGAACCCCGAAGCCGGGGTCATGGAAACCATCCGCCTGGACACCATGGCCGTTATAGATTCCCGGCCCCTGGAGGGAAATGAACTGAATGAAACCATGGATTTCGACGGAAAGCAACCCGGCGAAACCGAAGGCGAAGAAAATGAGTAAGTGCCGAAGTTGCGGTTTGGATGTGGCCTGGGTGCGGACGAAAAATGGAAAAATGACGCCCGTTGACCCAGGCTACAAAACTATAATAACCGATCTGGGCGAAGTTGCGAAGGGAAGGGAATCCCATTTCGCGACCTGCCCGGATTCTGACGAATGGAGGAAAAATGGCGGAAAAAATGATAGTTGAATATAGTTTGTTCCAGACCGTAAAAATCAAGGAACTTGAGCGGAGCGGAGTGGTCACAAAATATTTAAAAGACAGTGAAGGCCTTTATTACAACGTGCGGTATTTTGATGACGGCAAAGTTCAGGAAGTCTATTTCCTTTCACATGAAATCGAGGGCATAAAATGAACGCTACAACCCCCAGGGATAAAAACAAAACCCGTCAAGATTACGGCACACCGACGGCCTTTTTCGAGAAGGTGAACCGGGCTCTTCCCATGAAGTGGGATCTTGCCGCCAATGAAGAAAACCGGAAGTGCCACAATTTTATTGATGAAAGCGCGAATAGCCTGGCGGTTCCATGGGCGCCGCTTGACCCGCGCAACTGGTTGTGGTTGAATCCCCCATTCAAGAATATTTCCCCCTGGGCCGTGAAATGCCTGGGGGAAAAGGGCCTCGGCGCTAATATCGTCATGCTGACCCCGGCTTCCGTCGGATCCAACTGGTTCAGGACTGCAGTCTGGGAACAGGCCCTTGTCGTATTCCTGAACGGCCGCCTGACCTTCGAAGGGGAAACAAAACCCTACCCAAAGGACTGTATGATTTCGATATTCTCAAATAAGATTATGCCCGGCGTCATGATCTGGGATTGGAGAAAAGACCCTTTATTCAAGGGGACAGCACTGGGGCGATAATGGGACGCAAAGTATCGGAAAAGGGAAAAGTAATCCGGGCCTGGATAAAGGCGAACCCGGACGGAAAGTTCAAGGATTTCGAAAGGGTTCATCCGGGAATTACCACCGGGGCATATTTCAGTAACGCGAAAACGCGGCTGAAGAACCCCGGAACCAGGGGCCCGGGTAAGTCGAACACCGTCCGGGTAGAACGCAATTTAATGAAAAAGCTCACTTCCCAAGAACCCCCGGCGCCTGCCAGTCCGAAAAAAGCCGAACCCGAGGCGAAACCCGTCCGGGCGCCGATTCAATACGCCTCGGACGCCGGCCTCATTCTGGAAGCTGCAGTCAAAGTTTGGATCGCAAAAGATACGGCAATGATTCAGCTCCGCACTATCACGAATAGCATTTTAAACGAATACCGGTATATTCAATCAAAAATAAAGGGGTAAAAAAATGGAATGGGCAGCTTTCTTTCTTTCACTTTTCAACTTCGTGATGTTCCTGGTTCTGTTTTGGAATAATTTTAAAATGAATGAAGACATCGCGTGGCTTTACAGGCACAAAAAACAATAAAGGAGTGAAAAAATGAAATTCAGAAAGAAACCAGTGGTAGTTGAGGCCGTTCAGTGGAAAGGAAACAATTTAAAAGAAATAATTGAATTTACAGGAAAGAGTCCAAAATTTGACGAATGGTTTTCCTCCTTTGAAGAATATGAGGCATATGTAAAAGAAAACGGCTTTATATTTAAGATATTTACGCTTGAGGGTGTAATGGAAGCATCAGTTGGTGATTGGATTATAAAAGGCATCCAAGGTGAAAATTATCCTTGCAAACCCGACATTTTTGAACAGACTTATGAACCAGTAAAGGAGTGAAAATGGCAAACTTTGAAAAGGCACTGAAAAAAGTTCTCGCGTCCGAAGGTGGATATAGCAACGATCCGGACGACATCGGCCGGGAAACCTACTGCGGAATCAGCCGCCGGTTCTGGCCGAAGTGGGGAGGATGGGAAATTATTGACGAATACAAGCACCCAGACGGACGGAATAATTCCATAATCCCAAATAACGCAAAATTTATAGATGATTATTTATCCAATCTGGTTGGTGCCTTTTATTTGAAGTATTTCTGGAAACCGCTGAAGTGCTACCACATTGAAAACCAGTCCGTTGCGGAATCCCTGTTTGACCATGCAGTCAACGCCGGGAAGAAACCGGCCGTCCGCCTGCTTCAAAGGGAAATAAACCTTTATGCCGTGAAGTATGAATCCTTGGAGGAAGACGGAATCATGGGCCCGAAGACCCTGGGGGGGATCGCCGCAGTTATCGAGGATGAACCCAATTTTCCGAACTATTTTGTCCAGGCAAGAATCGGAGAATATTTCCAAAAATGCTATAATTCCGCGATTAAATTTAAATGGCTGAACGGATGGGTTAGAAGATGTCTGAAGCATATCCAGAAATAAGACTGAACGATTATCAGGTCACGGTTGAAATGACCGTCCGCGTGAAGGCCGCGTCCTATGACCAGGCCATGCTTCTCGCGGAACGCTTTCAACCGTCTATTTTCGCGGAAGCGCCCGGTTTTCGTATAGAAACCGAGAACGGGGTTGATATAAAAAAAATCAGACTGGCATAAAAAATTATACCGCCGAGGCCGCAATAATTCTATTATCAAATAAATAAGACCACCACCAGCAAAAGGGAGAAGTCTAATGTCAAAAGAAAAAATGGAAAAGGAACTCGCTGCAATCGCAACCGAAAGATCAAAGGCCCTGAAGGGACTGTCCAGGCGCGACCGGGACAAAATGCAGAAGATCACCGCCGACTTTCATTTGAAACGTGAAGCCATTATGAAAAAATACAAGGACGCAGAAGACAAAGTCCCTGCTGAAGAGAAAAAGCCGCCGAAGAAAAAATCCGTCAAGAAAAAAGTGAACAAGAAAAAGACTTAATTTTCCATCAACACCGAAAAGGAGGGCGCCTGCTCCACCGGGCCCCTCCGCCCTTAAGGAGTGAAACCATGCAATTCGGATCAATTTTAAGAGACTCTTCAGGCCTGGTCATGGATGGCCAAGTCGGCGCCGATTACCTTCTCATAGGCCCTGCCAACAAGGAAAACGTAGAAGACGATCGCGTCGAAATTATGCAGCTGCCGGATGTTCCAAATGAACAGTGCGGCCCAATCATAATAGTTCGGCTCGGACAGCTTGAGGCCATGCGGTACCGGGGAAACATCGCCCGCGTAATCCGGGAAATCTAATCCGCTTTTATTGAATCAAGTTTCCGGTAAACAGTCCGGACGCTGCACCCCAGGGCGAGGGCAATTTCTTCGACCGGGCGGTCTGCATTCTTCCGGATATAATTCAGATCACTTTGTTTGTGGAAATCCTTCGGGACGTGGAATGTCATTCCTGGTAACTGCACCATCATGGCTTTGACCTGATTAACCCCTATCACATCGGACAGCAACCGGAGCCCTTCGTTGGGAAGATCTTCGCGGGTGAACTTGTCCAGTACTGATTTCATGCGGGCCTCAGAAGGTGCTTCGAAAGAATGAAAAGGGAAATTTTAACCTGTGCAGGGCCAACGATTAAATAGGGGCGGGCCGGGATATTCTGCTTCGGACTGCCCAATTGATGAACCCTGGAATATTCCAGATTGGAACCAACGGCCACAATATTCGGGCCGATAATCTGGGAAGACACAGAACTGGAAAGGTTCCCGTCGCGTTCAAGGATTTTCTTTCCGGCTCCGAATTTCTTTGCCTTCCTGGACTTGTAGGGTTGAGAAAGCGGCTGCCACCCGGGCCCCTGCCGGCCGAATGCGTCCGAACTCGCCTTTTCCAGGACGCCACCGATCTTAATCAGCGCCGGACGAAGGTTCCGGGCCTGCCCGTTCAATTCATCCCACAGTTTGCGGAACTCCTTGTCGTTTATGGTCGCTTTTATTGTCATTTTAGTTTTGCAACGAGCATTTTCTCGCCTGCGGCCCAGATATCCGGGTCAAAATCTTTTTTTTCTGGCTGGAAAAAATCTGTTGCTGGATTCATTCCAAAACCAGGATCGGGTAGCAAGCCTGGGCGTTTAATTTTAATCCCGCGGCTTTTTGCTTCGGCCCTGGTGAGCGCCACGGTGCGACCCCGGCAGTTGAACCCATTCGGCGGATACCATGAAGTCGGCGACTTCCAAAACTGTGAGGTGATTGGTTGAATACTTCCGGACTGGGCCCGGTGGGTTCTTCGGGTCTTACTATCCAACGTTTCGACCAATTCCAGGTATGGACGATCGGAAGCATTAGACACCTGCCGTTCAAACCGTCCCGCATTCAGGGCGCTTTGCATATTCGTCCGGTAGATAGTTTTCAGGCGCCACGGGGTGGTAATTACCTTTTTAACCTTCCCATTCTTCAGGGTCACGGTTCTTTCTGCCGCCCACCCCTTCTTTGCAAGGGTGTTTTCAATATTCTTTTTAAATGTGGCGTAGGTCTGCCCGTCTGCCAGTGACTTTTTTAATTCGTCCCGGATGTCCTGGAGAACTGCCATATTCACCGACCGGGTGACCGCGAACAGCTTCTTTTCGACGGCCTTTGCGGTTTCTTCAGCGGTTTCCGTCACTTGCAGGCCTTTCGATTCAAAGACCTCGATTGCCTCTTTCGGTGGCAACTTCTGGACTTCCACCAGGAGATTCTTCGGAATTATCGCGGCCATGTTAGTCCTCGGTTCCGCCTATTCCCAGGTTCGTGGTATTGAAAAGGGCCCGGCCGAGATTCTTTTCCAAGGCCTCCGGGCGAACTTTCGCGAACAGTTTCAACAGGCCTTCGTTGGCCTCATCGAATGAATCAGCGTTTTTTATCATCTGGATAATCGGCTTTACAAATTCCGCCTGTTCCCCCAGTTCTTCCGCGGTTAGCAGATTGATGAAATTATCCACGGCGTTTTGATCCTTGAATTTGGACTTCAGCAGTTCCGCGAACTCGGCGTTATCGCCTTCAGGATTATCTGGGTTTCCTGGGGCGGGTGCCGGTGCGGGCGGGGGGCCCACTTCAAAATCATCCTCGGCAAGATTATACGCTTCCTGGTAATATTTCGGGGTAAACTTCACGCCCATATCAACCAGCGTTTTGTCCCTTTCCGCCAAATCCTTCTTGATGTCTTCCTCGTGCTCATATTTGAAGGTGGGCGCGACAACATTCTGCCCGAAGTTCAGATCGACAAGCCACCGGATCAGGGTGTTGAATGTGCCTTCACAGAGGATTTCGTCGGATTCGGCTAAATCGTGACGCACATTATCATGAACCTGCCCCAGGGCACGGGCGCCCTTGTCCCCTGCTTCCGTGGTGAGGGTCTGCCCCAGAATCGCCTTTGAAATTTCCTCGTTCGCGAAAGTGACCAGGGCCTTGTAAATATCGGAGCTGTTCTTCGCACTGGTATTGATAAATTCTATATCCGCGTCATGGGGAATGGCGACGGCGGAACCCTTGACCATCTCCACCAACTTATCGTAGAAGGCGTCAAATTCCGAGTCGGCCGCATTCCTGGGAGGTTTTCCAACGGCGAAAGGTGAACCATATTTTTCCGCAAATTCAACCCAGAATTTGAAGCCGCCCTTCTTAAAATTAACCGGCCAGTATACTTTTGAATAAAGCGCTTCGCCGTAGGGGTTGTCATATTTTGCAAGGCTTCGGGGATTGATAAGGGAATAGGGCTCGATTTCTTCTCCGGGCCATATATTTTCCCGGGTTCTGAAACGGAGCTTGTTTTCACGGTCAAACTGGAACCACCAGGCCGGGCGCCCGATAAATTCAATACAGAAAATTTTGTTCTCGCCTTCGAAGTTTTTCGGTTTTCCCCACCTGGGCTCCATGGGTTGCATACCCCAGAACCGGGCGTCCAGGATTTCTTCGGTTGCGCGCCGGACGTCGAAAATCTTAAAAGCGGTTTCAATGAACTTCACCACCCTTGCCGGGGCCCCGTTCTTTTCGATGAACCAGTCTTTTGAAAGGGTAACGGATTTCCGGGAGGCAACGACTGCAGTCAGATGAGCGTCCCACAGGATTTCCTGATAATTCGTCCAGACGTTGTTACATTGCCGGAGAATCGGATCGGGATTCGGAAGGACTTCAGCGGTTGCATAGGCATCCACCGATCTTGCCCTGGAATAAAGTTCTGTATTCGATTGGAAACCTTTGCCCCTGGTTCTTACGTTTTTTCTAACCATGTGTATACCCTCGGGTTGTGTTGGAAGTCCGGCCGCCGCGTAATTGGCTAACCGAAACCGACTGGTGCTGCCTTATATAGTTGATGTATTGGGAAACCATGTCCATAATATCTTTTATCCTACAATTTGGGAACATTGTCAACTGTTCTATTATCAATGCCGTCCAATCTGCGTCCCCCCGAATATACACATTTCCAGCTTCGAATGTGGGGGAGGCCGCGTGTGCCCTGGCAATTTTATCTAAATCTGGTAGGATTTTAACAAAATTTATTTTTGTATCCAGTTCTAGTTCCTGAATTACAGGGGTGCCCGAACTTTTGTCTTCCACCAGCGTGGAATTTGGTTTGAATTGAGAATCCAGGGCGATCACCATCTGTTTCAGCTCAGGATAAATCAGCCGCTTAACGAAAACGTGTTCCAGATAATATCCGTGGGAATATTCATACCATGTCCCGCAACACTGGTAAGCGTTCTGCTCATCCTTTTTATAGGCCGTGTCCCAGGACTGGATTATTGAAGTGGGCCGCTGCTTCGGAAGTTCGGTATAGGTTTTAATCCAGTCCCTTTTGATAATATTTCCGCCTGGCGACATGGGAGATTGAAGAACCTGCCCGGAATACTCCCTGGAGCCCATGTCTATTTTCATTCCATTTAACACCTTGTCGTCCATCCGACCGGAATCGAGCAAACCGCCCTTGTAAAGCATCCGCAAACGTGGCGGAGAAATATTATCAAGAACGTTTTCCCCAGGCAGGCAAATGTGCCGGATTTTCTTCCCGGCCGTCTGTGCCTTTTCCAGAAGGTGCCCCGTCGGATCCATTTCATGGAGTCGTTGCATTATCAAAACGGTGGGGGTGTTCTTCTTATCGATTTTCCGGGTTGAAATTGATTTGTCCAACCAGTCTATTGCCGCCTCCCGATAAACGTCTGATTTCGATTTAGCAGGATCGATGATATCGTCCAGGGTGATAATGTGGGCATGACGCCCGATGACGGTACCGCCCACGCTGACAGCTGCCCGGCTGCCGTTCTTGATATTCTGGTAAAACGTCTTATTATCCTGATCCCCTTTGAAAATGACCCGGTGCGGGAAAAGCTCCTGGAATTTCTGGGACTTCAGTACATCCCGCGCCTTGACCGCGTGTTCCGTGGAAAGCTCGGAAGAATAGGAACCGGAAATCAGCCGGATGGACGGGTCATTAATCCACAGCCAGACATGGAAGAAAATTGAACAAATTGTGCTTTTTGTGGTGCCAGGGGGGACGTTGATTATCAGGTCGTACAGCGCCGGACTCCGATCAATAACCCACTGACCGACCTTCTGCATTTCATTGCAAATATATTCAATATGCCAGTTATAGATAAAAGGATCGGGGATTATGGTGTCCCACAAATAGACCAGGGTGCCGTATAATGAACCGCGACAGATTCGCCGGTTTATTTCGAGTTCAACCCGATCCTGTTCTTCGAATGCCTCCAGAAGTTCGGGCAATTCGGATGAGTTTTGAGTTGATAAGTTTTGCACGATCTGCCTGCCTCTGCAGCAGTTCCTCCATGGTCATGTTCCGGACGTTCAGCTCGCCTTCGATTTCCACCTTCATTCCGGGCTTAAATCCTTCTACCAGCTCCAGGAACAGCTTCGCGGACTGGGCCGCACCCTTCCCGCCTTTGATTGCGTTCACGGCCTGGGAAAGCACGACCTGTTCCGTCAATATCTTGAAAAGCTGAAATTTGTCTTTTAGCTGCGTTTTTTCAAGGTGCCGAAGGTGTCCCCGGACGGTATTGATTGTCAGCCCGGTTAATTCGCAAAGCTCTCGGACGGTGGGTCGCCTTTTGTTTTTTGCGATAAATTCCATGAACTGAACGGCAAGGTTCGCCTGATTCGCTTCCCAATTGGCGTAGATCTTATTCCGTCGGCCCTGTTGCCACTTCTCGGTTTGTTTCTTGCGTTTTTTCTGCGACATTCTGATCCGGGGGGTTATGCTACGCGCCAGATTCTTATTTTGGTGCTGTCCACTCTTTTTGCCCTTAATTTAATTTTCAGGGACTTGGCGACTCTTTTTTCCAGGCCTATCATTCCGGATGCTGCGGTTTTTGTTTCTGTCCGCGTTGTTTTGATATAGGAATCCCCGACGGCCATTGCCTTCAAAATCTTTTTTGCCCTGACATCGGTTTCACGCCCCATGGGAATGGGAATACCTCTCTCAATCTTCACCCCTTCGACAATTCTTTCCTCTTTCACAGTTTCACTCCTTTTTGTTACAGATTCGGTCGGTTTTTGCACAGGATTCGGCTTTTTCTTTACATTATTGGTACCAGTTTGAACTAATCGTTTCATATTTTTTTCGGTGTAAATTGCGGAAATAATTCCCATCCCGTTTTTGTAACATTTGAAATCAGTGGACTTCAGGCGCCTTTCAAATTCCTTTTTCTGGGAATCGCTCATCGATGACGAAGCGGCCACGGAAAAAAGAAGGGTGGCTTTTACCTGCTGTTCGGCGTTGAATATTTCCCGGACGTCCTTCAGCTCCGGGGTGATGTGAAGCCAGTAATCAGCACAGAGACGTTTTAGTTCTTTAATCTGGGTCATTCTTTATTTTATGTTCTTTTGAATCGAACTCATGATCGCATTTAGGGCACTTGACAATTTTAGGTTTCGTTTTAAAACTGACATCTTTGCCCTTCTTTTCCTTTGGCATCAGTTCGAAATCCTGAAATCCCCAGTTTATTAAATCAGCCGTTTCGAAGTTTTTTAATAAATCAAAATCGAACGACCCGCCCGATTTGTTCATCCGGATATTTGCTTCCTTTTCCTTTTCCGGATCGAAGCTGACTTCAACGCAGGGATATTCATCCATCTGCAGGTCTGCCGCAATTTTCAGGCGCTGGTGCCCGGAAATGATGACGTTCTCCCGGCCGGGGTACATATTGATTACCGCCGGTTCCAACGTGCCCAGATTTTCAAAGGATTTTTTCAAATCCTCGAACTGCATTTTCGTCATCCTTCGGGGATTGTAGTCAGCCGGGATAAGCTCGGATATTTTTCTCTGTATAATCTGCATTCCGGTACCTTCTTTAATTATGGCCTTCTTTTTAAAAATCTGCAAACCTTTTCCCCCTTTTCACGGCGCGGATACGTTTTTTCACGCCTTTTTTGGTGGCTTGTTTAATCTGGACTTCGATTGCCTGGATTTTCAGACGGTATTCAGATTTGATCGCCTGAATTTCCATCCGCTGGTCATCATACAGCTTTTGGCGTTCGGTTAATAGTTCATTTAATTCCATTCTGCGATGTTCCAATCTTCTGCTAAAACGTCAGTTTGGGAAGCCAACCACGGGACGAGCGACCCATCGACGGTTTTCATAAAAATATAAGGAAAGGTCATTTTGCTATTTTCGTCCGGTTTCTGAATTTGAATATACATCCCTTTACCATTCCAACCGGATCGGCACAACCTTCTGCCGTTTTTTATAAAATCGAGTGCTCGTCCGAAATCCATTGTTTTCACTCCTTTTGGTTTCACATGAAACTTTTAACCAAATTATTTTCTTCATTTTTTAATATAAATCAGCACATTGACAATCACTAGCGTTTTGTCCTTTCTTTTCAAAAAAAAATGCTGTACTTTTTAAAACGATGGCAAAATCAATCACCATGGAAATTTTCCGGGCCGGTAAGCAAACCGACGCTGCAGGCAATGAAAAAGTCTGGACGGAAGACGACCTTGATAAGATAATCGCCAAATCCACGGAAATGAAGGAAGACGTCCCGGCGACCCTGGGGCACCCCAAGGATAACGCCCCGGCATTCGGTTGGTTCAAGTGTAAAGATCTGTTCCGCAAGGGAAAAGTCCTTTTTGCGAAAATGACCGACATTACCAAGGAGTTCGGGGAAGCCCTGGAAAGAAAGAACTTCAAGAATCGGTCGATCGCCCTGCGTCCCGATTTCTCCCTTCGGCACATTGCCTTTCTGGGTGGCGCCATGCCTGCAGTCAAGGGAATGGCCGAATTAAAGTTTAAAGAGGATGAAGAATATATCACCATCGATTTTACTGAGGAAGGCGAAACCACCGACAGTTTATTGAAAAAAGTCCTGAATAAGCTCAATACTTTTATTAAACAGGAAAAAGAAGACCTTAACACCGATCCGAATAACCAGGGGACAAACCCCAATAATGGAGGAAACAACATGGATTTCGAAAAAGCATATAACGAAGAACTGGCAAAAACCGAAAAGTTGACCGCCGACCTCGAAGCCGCGAATAAGACAATCGAGGAAAATGCTTCCTTTAAGGAGAAATTCGAAACTTCCGAAAAGGAAAAAGCCGAGCTCCAGGAATCCATCGAAAAAACTGCCGCAGCAGCAAAGGACAAAGAATACTCCGATTTCGCTGAAGGCCTGGTGAAAGACCAGAAGATCCTTCCGGCTGAGAAAGAAGCTGTTGTCGCAATGCAGCGCACCCTGGACGGACAGGAAGCAATAGACTTCGCAGAAGGTGACAAGACTGTCAAGAAAACCCCTCTGGATATCTACAAGCTCGGCCTGGAAAACAAGACTGTCGGAGGCCTGTTCGGTGAAAAGTTTCAGAATCCCGGGACGCCTGCTGAGGCCCTGGAAGCCGAAATCAATAGCAAAACCAACGAAATCATGAAAGAAGAAAAATGTTCCTTCAATGAGGCGAGCAAAAAGCTGATGGCGAAAGAACCCGGTCTTTTCAAAGACCTGAAGTTCAGCGAACCGGCAGAATAGTAAATAAAAATCAGCTTATTTTACTTTAAGGCTTTAAACTAAAATACCCAACTTTTAAAAAAAGAGGACTATCATGGGCGACGGAAGAAAAGAAGTAATCAAGGTCACCAAAACCTATATTGCCGGATCTGAAATTTCAGATCGCCGGTTTGTTGCAATCGATGCCAACGGTAAGGTTAACCATGCCGCCGACGGCGTGGAAATTAAAGGTGTTTCCATGGAGGGCGATATTGTGACGGATCAGGCCGTATCCGTGGCCCTTCAGAATGCCGGGAACATTGTCCGGGTCGAAAGCGCCGCCCTTATTACGCAGGGTTCTCAGGTTGCTTCCGCTGCCGATGGTAAGGCGAAAATTTCCGCCTCCGCGGACATCGAGGTCGGACAGGCCGACGAAGGTTCCGGCGCCGCAGCTGAGTACGCAATCGTTCATCTGACAAGGGGCGGCACGACTGCCTAATCTGACCAAAAAAAACTTTTATTAAACTGAAATAATTAACCAAAAAATCGTGAGGCTATAATGGGAAGGCAAAACGTTGACATTATCACCGGATATGCTCAGGACATATCAATCAAGTTCAGCGACAATGAACTGAAGAACACCGAAATCGCGCCGATCCTTGATATGAAGGCGCCGGGGATGAAAATCACCCGTTATCAGCGCGGCGAACAGTACCAGTCCGGCAGAGCAAAACGCCAACCCGGTACCGAAATCGAAACCACCCTGGTGGAAAGAGATTCCGTCACGGCCCAGACCGAGCAATATGCTGCTTCCGATTTTATCACCCGTGAAGATCTCAGGGACGCCGGTCTGCCGACCCACCTTGCCCCTCCGATCGATCTTGCGTCCGATTCCCTGGAAAAGAACGCGAAGGATTTAGACCTCGGGCGCGAGCTTGACGTTTCCTCGCACATCTTCGCCGAGACCTTCGTTGACGGAAACGCCGGTGGTGTGGATGTTGGCGGAACATGGGCCGCAGCTGCGACCTCCACTTTCTTGGAAGACTTCGACACAGCTCTGGTTCTTCTGAAAAAGAACGGCGTTTCGACTATGAACTTGCGTCTCGCCATGGACTTCGGGACTTTCCAGAAGATCAAACGGATCGACGACATCCGGGAACAGCTGAAATATACCAGCGACCGTTCTCTGACAGCCGACGCACTGGCACGGATCCTCCAGATTTCTAAGGTTGTTGTATGTGGTGCGATTAAGAATACCGCACAGGCAAAAGCCGGAACCGACAACTTTACAGGCGGTTACGTCTGGGAACCGAACGCAGGCAAAGGATGGGCGTTTCTGTATAACTACGTTCGTCCCACGAAGAAAAGCCTCAATGCTGTCATTCAGCCACGCTCCCGCCTGGACAACAAGTCCTGGAGAATCACCGAGTCCTATTGGGACAACAAGAAAAAGGCATGGTTCTACGATTCCATGGAAGAAACCGACGTACTGACGACTGCGGCAGCTGCCGGATACCAGTGGAAAGACACGATCGCAGACTAACCCAGAGTAGAATTTTGTGGCGTACAGCGATAAAGATGATATCCTTCTCCAGATTCCCGAGGAAGATCTTGCGGAATTAACGGATGACACCGATGGCTCGACGGTCGATGATGCGATCGTCGATGCCATGATCGCCAAGGCCGACAACCAGATAAATTCATATTGCAGAGGGAAGAACACCCTTCCCTTTGATACTGATGAAACCCCCAGGGTAAAAGACTGGTCTGTTTCCCTTGCGATCTGGAATCTGTATAAACGGCGGGTCGATCTTGCGATGCCCGACGCCATTGAGACGGATCATGATGATGTTATCACCGAATTGAAGGGCGTCCGCGACCAGAAGATCCATGTCAACGACCCAGAGAGCCCGGCGAATACCGGTAGCTTTTACAAGGGCGAAGGGGAATTGAAGGGGCGGACATTTACTTCCAACGCTGCCGGAACCGGGTGCCTTGATCAATATTATAACGGGCCTTGTGAATAATGGATTTCGACGATTTCGAAAATAAGCTCCGCGACAAACTGATCGCCGATATCTCGGAACCGATGGACATCCGGGCGTATCCGGACAGTTTTGAGAATTATATCGGGCAGCTGAAGCACATCAACGGCGCGATCCTGATTGCATGGCAGGGCGGTTTCTGGGAACCACCTGAAGGGAATAATCAGAAGACCCTAACCCAGAATTGTACCTATAACTGGCAATTTTCCGTACTTAAAAAGAACCTTTCCCGGAAGAAAAACCAGTCCGGCGCCTATGATGTGATAGAGGAAATCCGCCAGATACTTTCCGGGTTTACCCCCGCCGGCTTCGATGACAGCTCGGTTATGTGGCCCGTTGATGCCGGTTTCCTGGAAAGGCGGAACGGATTTTATGTTTATCAGATTACTATGTCACACCAGATTGAAGAATCAGAAGAATGACGATAAAGCATGACATTACCTCGGAGATTGACAGCCTTATTGATTCCATGACGACGGGTGGCGGGTATAATTTTGACTATGACAATATCAACGAATATAAACCAGGCAACAAGACCTATCCGGCAGTTAAAACGGTATACCCCGAGGATGATTTCCAAGACCCGGACGAACAGGTGGTGGATTCCTATACCAGTTTTCTCCAGGCGCTTTTCACTGTTACCGTTGATGATACGGTTAGCCCGGTTGACCTTGCCCTTTCCCAGGTGCTTGAAGACTTTCAGCGCCTTCTGGAAGCGGGCCACGCAACCCTTCAGACAAAAGGGTGGATCAAAGGCGACCTCATCGAAAATTCAAGGGAATATACCCAGATTCGGAAAAGGCCCGGATCTATTGAAATGGAATGGACTATTCACTACAGGGTTAAGCGGAGCGATCCGTCTGTAACCACTTAACGGAGGAAAATCATGGCTAATTGTTGTCCCCTGCTTACCAGAAAAATCAACGTCCTCGGGCGGAATGAAGTGAACCCCGGCACGGCGGAAACCCTTGCAGCGGATCCGGACGGTAAAATCCGGGTCTATGCTGGTGCACAGCCTGAATATGCAGCGCCCAGGGAAAAGCGGGACATTGCCCGGGCCTCCTTGACGCCCCTGGGTTCCCTGGAATCGACGAAGGCCGTGAACCAGACATTCCGGACGGAAGCCAATACCCGCGACACGATTGAAAATATCGCTGATATGGACATCGATTCGATCCTTTTTCAGTCCGCCATTGATTGCGGCGCCGGTGCAATTATCCGGATCGCATTTAACGGAACCCCTGATCTTTCTGCCATTCTTCCCGGTTATTACCTGGATGTGAACTACGCTTCCAATTCCTCCAACGTCGGTTCCTTCCAGATTGTGACAGTCAATGACGGGTCTGATTATGTCGATATCGTGAACCGTTTCAGGACGGACAACGCGGACGATGAGGCCTCCGACAGCCCGGCGATCGGCGACATTCAGAATCCCCTGGAGTTTCAGTGGGCGCTTAATTCTTGCCTCGCGAAGGTGCGCGGAATATCCCGGATCGCGGTTGGTTCGATTGCCGGCGGCCCTTACCAGCGGAATGAAACCATAACCGGCGGCACGTCCTCGGCAACTGCCCGGATTATTGTCCCGGCTGAAGACGGCGACGGATATCTCTATTTTGAGCCCTTGACCGGCAAACTGCAGTCCGGGGAAGTCCTGACCGGCGGCACATCCGGCGCCACGGCCACCAGTTCAAGCGGCCCCGGCGTCCATGGGCACTTCGTGAAGCCGATTTCCGGGGATGATTGCTCCGCGGAAGTTTCCACCATTGATTTCCAGAATGACGGTTTCCACTGGGAAGCCCGTTCCTCCATGGCGAATATGACCTTCGAAGCTGCTGCCAACAAGGCTATGTTTTTCGACTTCGCCTTCCAGGGCCCGAAAGAAGACATCGGTGACCGTGCCATGGATACCGTGACCCGGGACGAGGAAGATCCCCCAATCGTCAAAACTGCCGAACTGAAACTGGATACCTTTGAACCTGTTTTCGCACAGATAAATTTTGATATGGGCAACGTGATCGCCATGCGGGAAAACGGAAACGCCTCCGATGATTCAGGCTTTGAGGGCGCCCGCGTGACCGACAGGGAATCGAAGGTTACCATCAATCTGGAACACGAGCTTGCCTCTGTTTTCGATTTCTTCGATAAACTGGACACCGGAACGAAGGTCGCTCTTCAGATGCACGCGGGCACCGTCCTGGAAAAACAGGTCTGGTTTTTCGCTGACCGTTTGGAATTTGACGCCCTTCCCGTTGGGGATAAGGACGGTATCAGAATGCTCGACCTGGAAGCCACTTGCACAGGCGCCGCAAACGGAAGTAACGATGACTGGGAATTTGCTCTGATTTGATTCACTCCTTACAGGCAACCGCCAGTACGTTAAAAGGGAGGGGGGCTTTTCAGTCCCCTTTTCTTTTTGGAAAAATGTATTTTCTAAAAATCCACATTTAAAAGGAGTGAAATCATGAAACCAGCATCAATCTTTAAAGAAATCGATTATGTCTGTCTCTGTGACAGGGATTTAAAGAAGGAAGAACAGACCGTTTTTGTCGTCGGCAGCCTGACAGTGGAACAGGAAGCGTACCTTGACGATATCGCAGAGGGCGAAGCCGGGACAGTGAAATATGGAACTATCATCCTCGAAACCCTGCACATGGGATTGAAAAAGGTTAAGAATTTCAAGGACGGGAATAAATCAATCAAATTCGAACGCGATGAAAAAGGGCCCGTCATGCCCGGCGATGTTCACCCCTGGAAGACCGAATGTATGCAGAGAATTGCCCTCAAAGAACGGCGCGAAATCTGTACTTTCATTCGGGGATTATCTGCTCTTTCAGAGGAAGAATTAAAAAACTTACGATCCTGACCTCAGTTCAGACGGGGGCGATCGACGCCTTTGAGGAAGGGGAATATCCGGTAATTTGTTGGCGATGTATAGGCCATGGTTGCCATTTTTGTAAGGATAATGGCACTGTTGAATTAAATGTAAAACCAAATTCTTTAATTAATCGTGCGGCAGAAATATATTTTAAATGTTATACGGCATTAAGAAATTACAGTATTTGGCCAATCAATGAAGGATACCTCAATCAACCCGCAAAGTTCGTGAATGTGGTTGACTTTTGTGATAGAATTAGAGGGAAGATCCAGGAGGCCGAAGCCGAAAGACACCGGATCGAATCCGAGCTAAAATCTAAACAGGGGCGGTAATGGCGACAAAAAAAGTCCAGGTTGGAATCGAAGTCGACCGAAAGGGAGCGACAAAGGGTTACAAGGCATTCGCCGACGACGTATCCAAGCAAAATAAGCGGATGCGTTCCGAGCTTCAGAAGACGAAGCAGGCCTCCCAGGGATTAGGTGTAGGGATTAAGGGCCTGGTTGCTGCTGCCGGTGGCCTATTCATTTTTTCAAAAGTCAACAATATAATCCGTGAATCCATCTCCCTTGCCGGGGAACAAGCGTCGGCCGAAGCGAAGGTGGAACAGACAATCCGCTCAACAGGACAGGCCGCAGGGATTACCGCCGATGAAATGAAGCGGATGGCCCAGGAATTTCAGAACGTGACGACATTCGGTGACGAAGTGATTCTCCGCGGGCAGTCCATGCTTCTTACTTTTAAGCAAATCGGGAAGGACGTTTTCCCGGCCGCCACGGAATCCATGCTGAACCTATCCGTGGCAATGGGCACTGATGTGAAGGAATCGGCCATCCAATTAGGTAAGGCCCTGAACGACCCCATAACGGGCCTTACAGCGCTCCGCCGGGTCGGTATCACCTTCAGCAAAGAACAGGAAAACCTGATTAAGAACTTCCAGAAAAGCGGGGAAATGGCAAAGGCCCAGACCCTTATCCTCCAGGAGCTTGAATCCCAGTTCGGCGGACTGGCAAAATCCGTTGCGCTGACCGGACAGGGCCCGCTTATTCAATTTCAGAATATTGTTAGCGACGTTCAGGAACTTCTGGGGGAAGCCCTAATTCCTGTCATTATTGATGCAACCGCGGGCTTCAAAGAATGGCTGATTGAGGGACAGAAATCCGGCGATCTTGTTCGCACCTTCGAATTTATCGCCAACGGGGCCCGGCTCATGTTTGGTGTTTTTCAGGATGTCTTTTCGAATCTGCGGGCGATTTTCAAGGTAGTTTCCGGAAGTCTGAACGCGTTGGCCGGCACATTCCTTGGGGTTTTGGGAGAAATTATAGGCGGGGTTGATAAACTTCAACAAGTCCTCCCGGAACGGTTCCGGAATGCGGGGATCACCGAGTTCGCACAGGATTTGCGAATCTTGGGGCAGGCCGGACTAGAATCCGGACAGGAACTGTTTGAAGAGGGGATCGGCTCCGTTTCGCTTGCCAAAAATACGATAAATGCTTTCAAGGCAATGGGTTCCCAGGCGAAGGAAACCACAAAAGACCTGAACGAAGTCAAGGGAGCGGCCGGATTAGGCCCAGTAAGCGGCGGGACGGCGACAGACCCGAAGGCAGACGCAGCAGCAGCAAAGAAGGCGGCCGCAGCCGAAAAGGCAGCCCAGGCGGAGAAAGAGCGCCTTGCCAAGGAAAGGCAGGCTTTTATCGATTCCGAATCGCAGAAATTTGAAGAGGCCCTTGCCATTCGGGAAGAATTTCGCCGGATGAACCTATCCCAGGCTGATCAGGATCTTCTTGCCTTCCAGGATGACCTGAAAATTAAAAACGCCCTTCTCCGGGAAGCCGGTCTGGAAGAAATCGACATTATCCAGATGGTGGCAAACAAAAGACAGGAATTAAATGAACAGGCACGGGAGGCCCAGATTGCCACAGCCCGCGCCCAGTTATCGGATTTCGTGGGCAATCTGGAGGCCATGGCAAAGGCAAATAAAAAGTTTGGGCCCATATTTAAGGCTGCAGCGGTCGCCCAGGCCACCATAGACACGTTTGCAGGCGCCACAGCGGCCTTCAAAGCGTTGGCGGGCATTCCCATTGTCGGCCCGGCTTTGGGCGCAGCAGCAGCGGCCGCAGCGATAGGGGCGGGCATTGCAAGGGTGGCCCAGATTAAGGCCCAGAAGTTCCAGGGAGGGGGCGTGGTTGATTCCGGGCAGTTATCCGGCGACCGGGTGCCAGTGCTTGCAAACCGTGGGGAAATGATTCTGAACGCCACACAGCAGAGGAACCTGTTCGCCCTCGCAAACGGGCAGGGGGGCGCCGGGAATCAGGTTAATTTTAATGGAAATATCGTGGTTAATTCTGGAAACGGCGACCCGGATGAAATCGCCCAGGCCGTCAACCGGACAATGCAAGAACGCCTTCGGGATTTTTCCAAGATTCAAAACGAAAAGGACGCCCTTCTGGTTAGATAATGGATTTCGACGGAACATCAGTTTTCACCCTTTGGAATTGGACGCCCGACACGCGCCCGGCTATAAAATGGCACCAGGTAGCAAACGGCAGCTGGAGGGGATCGGACAGGGGGGCCGCCGAGGATGTCTTTGAAGCGGCCGTGACCTTTGAAGGGCCCCGTTCAGAATTGGAAGACCTCGAAACCTTCCTAGATAATAACCGGCGAAATTTTGACGCCACCTTCGGGGAAGGGGAGGAAGTCTTCGGCGCCGATATCGATTACAGTTCATCCATTCAGATTACCGTCGTGGAATACGGCGAAATCATGCAGCTCGGGTTCGACAAATGGGGTATGCCCCTGAAGCTCCGGGCGAAATCCCCGTCCTTCCTTTCCGTTTCCGGATCCCTTGACTGCCTCCGCCTTTCTTCTTTCGCGTCTTCGCAGTTTTCAGAATTTGACATCACCAAGCAATTCACCTACGACGAATTAGCCTATTTCAATGACCACGCGTCCGATCCAGGCTTTTTTCATGGTGAATTTACCCAGACCACTTTTGAAATGAAGCAAATCCGCCGCTACTTTCTGGATACAATCCGGAACGGATCGGACAGTCCCTTCCCGGATTTCGGGGGAATCACTACGCCTTTCGGATACCGGGAGGGGACGGGGCCCTTTACATTCAGGATCATCGAATGGCAAGACCTGGGGCGGCCGAATTTCACGGACTGGAAACTGCGTATCAAATTTGCGAGGGAATTTTAAGAATGACAGTAACAAAAGCTGATTTAGACGGACTGGGGAATAGGGTTCACAACGTGGAGATCGATATGTCCGGAATGAAATCTAAGGTTGAAAGAACAGAAGAAGACGTGCAGAAAATATTTCGCTCACTAGAAAAATTACCGTTGTGGATTATTGGAGCCGTCCTGATTCCTTCCCTGCTGATAATTTACCAGATAGTGACAAAATGAAAATCCAGAAGTACAGTGAGAAGGAACACGCCGTCTTTATCCTGAAAGGAATCGGGTGGGCTTTTGTCAACTGGAGGTCGATTTTAATCGTCTGGGGCTCATTTATGGCAACCGTCGGAACCCTCGGCGGTTTTCTGCTGAATGAGGTTGTCATCCCGGCGGCGCGGCCAGTGGTGCGACCGATTGTGAAACCGCACATCGAACCCCTGAAAACCAGGATTGATTCCCTTGTCTGGGCTGCCGATACTTTGGAAAAAAGGGTTAAGGATTTGGAACAGAATTATAGATTATTCAAATTACCTGATTAAGGAGGCAAATCATGGGTTGGTTCAAAAATTTATTCAAGACCGGGCAGAAAATTGCACAGGACAAAGCCGAGGAAATCATAAAATCACAGGAATTTAAGGAAACGGTTGAAAAGGCCCTACGGAAGAAAATCGTGGACGCCGTGAATCGGAAAGTCGATATTCCAATCATGACGGAAAGACAGGAAGCGGTGCTGTTCGGGGTTATCTATGACGTCCTCACAACTGCCGGCATCAAGTTTATTAAATCGAAAATTTAAGGGGAAAAAATGTCTTTTGAGAAAAGAATTATTCCAGAAAATCCGGAAAGTTCCCGGATTTCTTCACATTTATTCCGGGCCATTTTTCATGAATATATACTCGGGAAATTAACTGATTCTGAATGTTTTCAGTATATGGGGGAATGTATCGGTGAGGATTTGACGGTCGACGATCAGGTTGATATTAAAACCATTATGTCCCAGATTGATGTTGCCGAAACCATCCCGGATAAAATGGCGATTATTGACGAACATTACAGGGTGATGTTAATAGCTGAAAACCCAAGAATTTCACTTTATAAAACTGCAGAGGAAGTCAGAGAAAGACTGTCCTGGAAATCTGTTAAATAAATGGCTTTTGAAAAGAAAGTAGGAACCTTTTCGCTCACAAGCGGAACCGGGAGTCAATCTATTACCGGCCTCGGTTTTCAGCCTAAACTGGTAATTTTTTACGCCACCCGATTGACTATTGACGGGGTGACTGCACACAATATTTGTGGAATCGGGGCGGCAACATCCGGATCAGAACGCAGGGCGGTATCTGGTGAAGATAAGGACGCCGTAGCTACTACTGATTGCGGCATGGAATGGATTTCAACTGCGTGTTGCTTTGCTTATCAGCCCGGAACCAATACCAGACTTTATGAACTTGATTTTACTTCAATGGACGCCGACGGGTTCACCATTGACAAGGCGATCAGAAATGACGGGGTCGCCTATGTAATCGGTTATATTGCCCTCGGTGGTTCGGATTTGACCAATGTGAAAGTCGGGGATTTCCAGCTTGAAACAGATTCCCAACAGGATGTAACGGGCCTGGGATTCGATCCAGATTGCGTTATTTTCTTTTCTGCCCTGACCACGGGCGC
>Ga0180438_10001637_pt1 | contig 39374 bp, 57 predicted proteins | sample SS_ome_12_FD_132455 | JGI IMG/M metagenome (GOLD analysis project Ga0180438, IMG submission 132455) | Hypersaline lake sediment archaeal communities from the Salton Sea, California, USA - SS_3_D_2 metaG | ecosystem: Environmental > Aquatic > Non-marine Saline and Alkaline > Hypersaline >... | reverse complement strand
TCCCAAGTTAATAAACATTCATTTTCTTGACCATTATCAAGATAAAAATCACAATAACAACATTTTCTTTTATTCTTTTTTCCAATATTATATTTTTTATCAAGGTCTATATTATTCATTTTTTATCCCCTCAAATTTATTATTTAATTACAATTTTTAATCCATGCTCCATTTCAAGTATTTTTTCAATATTTTCAAAATCTAAAACAGCTAATTGATAACTAATTTTCCCATCTAAAAAAAATATATCAATTGTTTCATCATTTTTATAAACTTTTTTTAATAATCCTTTCAAAATTAACCTTTCTTTTTCGTACACTTCTACAAAACCGTTTAAAAATTTATCAAATTTACTAACATTTAACTTATCCATTTTTTTCTCCTTTGAATGTTTCACGTGAAACATTTTTTAAATTTTCTTAGCTTCGTTTTTCATTGGGTTAGCTTGCATTTTTTTAATTAAATCTTCTTTTTGATTCCTGTTTAAATCTTCAACTTTAGAAACTTTGAAATGTTTTCCTATTAATTTTATTATTAATTCTTTAGAATAATTAAATTCTTTAGCCTTACCAAAAATGAATTTAACTTCTTTTTCAGTTATTTTATTATTATAAGAATTATTATTGTTTTGTTGTTTGTTCTTCCACTCACCAGCACTATTATTTTCTATTTTATCGGTAGCTTGAAGACCTAAACACGAAACCAAACCATACCGCCTTAAATACGTTATTATAGCGCCTCTTGATTGTATTTCATTAACCATAGAAGGCAACTTTTTATTTGTATCTAATCCATTGATACTTATTTCGTGAGAAAACTCATTATCACTATCTTTTGTCGTATCTATCCACACACATAAAATTTCATCTTTAGTAATAATAATATCTAAGTCAAGATTATACTTTATCAATTCGTCATTCATAGCGTTGACTATTGTTGAGATTTCAAAATATCCAGTTTTCCCATTCGTTCCAGCCGTTTCCCCCAATTCGTCACTATCTTTTAATTTTTTTTGTACATAATATTTGACTAAACTTCGCCTTCTTGAAAAAGTTGATTCTTTTATATTTTCATCTATTTTTAATAATTCAGCTCCACTCATTTCCTACACCTCCATTTTTTAATTTGTTAATTCAAAACTTATATCATCAGATAATGTTGCTTTTGGTGCTATATCTCCATCAAATAACACAAATACATATTTACCTTTTACTGATACAATCATTCCAAATTCTAATTGCGAATCCTTACAACCTTCAAATGGAAAATATATAACTCTTCTAGTTATCCCCGCTACAGCTTCATCTATTGTCATTTTGAAACCTCCAATTCAATTTACTTTATATAATAATATCATGGTATTACTTTTATGTCAAACTAACAAAAAAATTATTTGTTTTTCAATATATTTTTCAATCTATAATAAAATGTATCATAGATAAAAATTGGTGCATATTCTTTATTTACAAAATTAAGACAACAATTATATCTATCAATAAAACTCATTAAAGAACCTCTCAAACTATTTCTATTCATTTTACTTATATATCTCCCTTCTATAATATTTTCAAATCCGTTTTCATCCTCTATCATAAGATTCATTTTTGCATTTTTCTTTTTTGCTCTTTCAAATTCATTAATAAATTGTTCCCTCTTTTTTGTAAAATTTAAACATATTTCACTTAAACTATTTTTTCTTTCTATACATAATATATTTTCAAAGTTTGCTATTTTTGTTATTATCTTATTAGGAATTACCTTAAATGAATAATCTCCAAAATCTAATTTTTTACTTTCATACTTAATATTGTTTTGATCAAAAAAAGAAATTATGTGCTTGTTAGCATTTTCGCGAGTGTCAACAAGCACAACTATATTATTTGTAATTTCCTCTATATCTTTAATTGTATATTTTCCGATTTTTTCCACCCTTCCTTTCAAAATAATATTTATCGTTTTTAAAATCGTGATATCTAGACAAATCTTCAAAATCATTTTTTAATATTTCGAATAAAGCTTTTTCTTCTTCCTTCATCAAATGTGTTACATCAAACATGTAGCCTGAACTTATAAGCATCAAAGCGTAATCTTTCTCGGTATTAATTTTAGACTCAAACATTTTTTTAGAAATTCTATTCAGTTTAGCAAATATTAAATAAAATATAAATAATAAAAAAATCACAATTATAATAATTTGTTTATTTAGGAAGTTTTCCATGCCTTTTAATCATCCTTCCTTGAATTTTTTTATCATGATCGTTTTGCAATTTGTTTATGTAGTTATCAGTAAATAAAAATGTAAGTATGCTCGAAGTTGATTGTAAAACATCAAATAATTCTCTACCTATTTCTCTTTTATTTGATTCTGTTTTGAATTTTTTATATTTAATAATAGCACTTCTTACTTCTCTACACTCTTCATCAATTTTTGTAATCATATTAATATTTAATTTAGAATCAAAAGTATTTTCTTTATCTAATCTTTTCTTTAAAAAATATTCACCTTTAAACATTTCAATTATTCGCTTTTTCATTTTTGCATTTCTCCTATTTTAATTTTAATTAACTTAATTATTATTAACTTAATTATGTTTTAGTTATTTATAAGATTGTAAACATCAACGCATATTTTATGCATACAATCACATTGTAAAATGATTTCAAAAGTTCTTTTACAAAAAATTATTTTAAAATCATTTTCCAAATAGTCACTAAACCAAAAATGTATTTCTTGAAAACTCTCTATTGAAGCATAAACAATATCTTTAGTTTTATAGTTTATTCCAACAAATTCATTCAACATTTCATGTAGTATTATATATCTACGATCCCAAGAATATTCTAATGTTATTTTTTGCTTATATTGTTTCATCTGTTATACTCCTTTTGTTAGTTTTTTTTCTATAAAATCAGCAATTTTATCTATTTTAAAAGCTATTATCATTTCAAAGATTAACAATCTTAAACTTTTCTGTAAAATATAAATTTCTGGAGAAGTTCATTCAATATAATCAAATCTGTCGCAAAGATTTTCAATCATCTTTTCTTCAAAGTGCCTATCATTTATTTTAATAAAAATCAATTTAAAATTGAAATCGAATTTTACATCAACTTTTAATTCTTTTTGATCAAAATGATTTATTGAAAAAATCTTTATACCAAAATCAAATTTATATGTTTTCATTTTTTCAAATGAAACAACACCAACTATATCATTTTCATCCATTTCTAAATCTAATATAGTTTTGCCATCAGAATATAGGTCAACTATATATTCCAAAATTTTATATCTATCATTCCAATGTTTGTCAGAATACATTATAAAACCAACATTTTCCCTAGCCATAAATCGTATACCTCCATTTCTAAATTATTTATTTCAAAAGCTAAACAAAAAAGGCAATAACTACCCGTATTACTATGTTTACTACCACATTTAACACATGTTTTCATTTTGTAAGCCTCCCATTGTTTCACGTGAAACATTAATATTTTTTTTACAATATAATAATATCATGGTATTACTTTTTTTTCAAGTCCATTTTAGTTTGATTATCCTTTTCTTGTTTTTGATACTTTTCAATAAAATATCTAACTGTATATTTTTTTGAAATATGAAAGTCAATGTTTGCCCCTGCTATTTTTTCACTGTCTGTAAGATTTATTCCCATCACAGACAATTCATCAATAACAAAAGATACTCTGTTAATAACTGTTTTAAAAATTGCATATTCTTCACTACTTATATCTAATTCAATTGAATTTTTACGCATTTCAAAAAAATGTTTTTCAGCCCTCATAACCCTTGAAATTAAATAGTTAAAAGTCGCTAATTTTTCTAACTTTTCCTTTTCTCTTTCATACTCTGTTAATTTTGGCATTATCTCTAACCTCCAAATAGTAGAATCTACCACTCTTTTTTAATTTGCTTATACTTTCTAGATGTTTTATACCTTTTTCTGTTATTTCATACTTTGAATAATTTGATTTATCAACTAATTTTTTTATGCTTGGTACTTTGTTATTATTTTCAATTGTTTGACATATAATAAATTTACAAATTTCATCATGTTTACTTACTTTCTTTTGTAAATTTATTATGTTATTATTTTCTTGACCTTTATTTTTAAAAGTGTTTTGTTCGTTTTTGTTTTCAGCGATTTTATCATTATTATCATTATCAATGCTAGGAGTTAGAATTTTTTCAACTTCTAGCATTTTGTTTTTATCAGCTATTTCAAGTTGAATAATATATATTTGTTCTTGCAATATCAGACGAAGCTTAGAAAGAAAGTATGTTGATATTTCTATCATTATCGCAAAAAATATCGCAATAATACTACTTTTCAAATAATAATCTTCTGTAAAACCATCAAGCAACTTAGTATTAATTGATTTTGTTGTTTTTGAATATTCATACTTTACAACATCTCTTTTTTTAATTTCTTTTAATTCTTCCTTAAAACCTTTTAATTCATTTTCATATTTATCAACAATATTATTATATGATCCAGCAAATTCAATTTTTTTAGTTATTATGTTTTTACCTACTGTTTTTACTGAATTATCTCTACTTTTTTTCTCTTTTTCTATTTTTAACTCTTGTTTTTTTATTTCTTCTTCCTTATCTTTGATATCACTTTTCTTGTTTTTATATTCTTCAGTTATTTTTTTTGTTTGTTCTCTATCTGAATCAAAATCATTAACAAAAGAATTAATTGTAAATATTATAGATATTAACATCATAATTAATAATGCTGCGTTTAATTTCTTTAAGTGACTTCTCAGATAAGAAATAGAAAGTATTAACAACCCTTTTATACCGTCGAATGTTATTGATAATGCTACTGAAAGAGCGAAGGCAAAACCTTCACTACTTCCAACAAAAAAAAGGTAAGTGTAACAATAACTAACCAAGAACGGCAACAAACTAAAACAAGATACAACAACTATTAATACTTTTAACATTTTTAACCTATCCATTTTGAAACCTCCAAATCTCCAAATGTTTTTTAAATTATTTTTTAACCCTCCATTTTTCAACTACAACTTTGTATCTTTCAACTTCAAAAGCATCTTGATCACCGAATTCATCTTCTTGCATTTCGGTAGCGCCTTCCAACCAATTAATCATATAATATTTATCTTTTATTTTAACAACACTTTCAACGCAATTACCCCACCTTACCTTTTCATTAACTATTCTTTCTACTTCCTGACCTTCAAAAACTAATTCTCTTGCCTCTTCAGCAGTTAATTCAATTTTAGACATTTTGAAACCTCCTATTATTTTTCCTTGCTTAAATATATTTTTCCACCTGATACATAAATATTATTTTCGCCATGTTTGTCTTTTAGATTTTTTATCATGTTCATTCTCTTCTGTATGCTCCAACTCGAGCAAGTATAAAGCATTTTATCTTTCATTTTATTATCCTTTCCGTTACTCCCCTATTAAAATCAATTAAATTTTTCCTTTTTTAGTTATTTTACAATTTTTTTCTTTTTTTATTTCTTTTAACGACTTTTTATAAGCAATCTCACTATCAAATGTTTCGTATCCTTGCGATTCGTCGCTTTTCCAAGATAAATGCCACTTAACAGCCATTGAATCACCTAACCTTTCAATTTGTTGATACACTCTTCAGCAGTTATTTCATTATTTTTGAATTGTGATATTGCCTTTACTTTTGATGGAGATGTAAGTTTAAAATTTCTAGCTCTTTCTTCCAAAGCACTTTGACCACTTTTAATAGCACTTCTCAAAGCTTGAACTTCTTTATGTACTAATGCCATTTTAAAACCCCCTAATGTTTTTTTGGTATAATAATATAATACCATGATATCATTTTTTAGTCAATCATTTTTTTAATTTCATCAGATTTTTTAAAATTTTCATCAGATTTTTTAAATTTTTTCGTCAGATTTTCGTCAGATTTTCGTCAGATCATAAGTTTGATCTGATTTTGTCAGATTTGATATTTTTTCATCAGATATAAAAAAAAGAAATTTCATACCTAAATATGAAATGGAAAATTTTTGAAAATTTTGAATTGATTTGAATTTTAGGAAGTAAAAAATTTTGTTAAATTGTACCATATCTATCATACGTTGTCAAGCTTTTCCAGTTTTTACCTTTTTCGAGCGCCTCTCCCCTACCCTACTTTTTAAAAAAAAAAAATTTTCCTACACTGGGATTTTTTCGAGCTTCACACATTCGCTCGAAAAAATCCTACCTCTCCCCTACCACACTTTAAAAAAATAACAAATTATGAAAGCTATAACCGAGCCTAAAACCGAGCCAGTAATAAATATTACTGCTACAGCTGCAAAAAACATTTTTTCCAATTGATTTTGGTCAATCACTAAAAACCTCCTATTGTTTCACGTGAAACATTATTATTTTAAACTTCATTTATCACATATTATACTTTTTTGATAATCGATCGTTAATTGTAGCGCTTGATCATCGTTAAATCCTACTTTTTTATATTCATCAAAAACAAGTTTTACTATTTTTGCAAAGGAAGGTAAAAATATTCTAAGTTTTTCTATATCAACTATTAAATTTGCTTCTTTCATATCCATTTAACATTTTCTCCTTTTTATTTCAATCAAATTATTTTTACATAACTTTGTTTCAGCATTGTAATAAGTTTCAAATTTTAAATTATATTGAGGTGCTTTTTTTATAATTTCACCTTCATCAATTATTAATTTATCAAAAAACTTTGAATACCCATACAGCAAGATAGTATCTTCTTTTTCTATTATTGTTTTTATTGTAATGTTTTCTACTATAATCTTTATAATATCGTATTCTTTTGATAGTTCTTTGCTTAACTCTACATATCCATATCTATGTTCTTTAATATTATGTATAATATCAATTTCACATGGTATCATTTAATATTCCCCCCAGTTTTAAAATCTATGCTATATTTATTTATAATGTACATTAATTGATCATAGTATATATATTTACAGTTAATAAATTCCATACTGATAAGATGAATTAATTTTTCTTTTTCTATAATCTTCACTTAAAAACCCTCCTATTGTTTCACGTGAAACTTTTTATTTTAAACTTCATTTATTATTTTATTTATATCAAAATCTGTAAGAAAACAACTTTGTATTCTTACAGATTTTGAATTATTTATACTATATAATCCATCTCCTTTACCTGTTAATTTTTCAGCACCAGCGGCATCGAGTATAGTTTTAGAATCAATTAAAGTAGGTAAGCTAAACGCTATTCTAGCAGGCAAAACGCTTTTTATAGTGCCAGTTACAACATCTACTGAAGGTCTTTGAGTAAATAACATTATGTGAATACCACAAGCACGACCCATTTGTGCAATTGATGCAACCAAATCTGTAAACTTTTCCTTTTCTTTTCCTTTTTGTGTAATCATTATATTTGCAAATTCGTCTATAACCATAACTAAATATGGAATTTCTATACCAAGTGAATGTAAGTCTCTTATATCCCTAACATTATTTTCACTCATTATTTTATATCTAAATTCCATTTCACTATGTACTTTTTTAATTAACTCTATACTTTCATCAGATTTTTTAGCTATTTTATCGAACAAATAGCCTTTACTTTCTAACTTGTCATAACATCCAAGTTCTACGCCGTTTTTAGGATCAATCATAGCGAAATTCAACTCTTTATTACTTAGAGTTTTTAACAAACCACAAATCGCGCTATTTACAAAAACTGACTTTCCGCTCCCCGTTGTTCCAGCACCTAATAAATGTCTCATTTCTGTTAAATCTTCGACTATTATTTCGGAATTTTCATCAATACCAAAAATTATCGGTAATCTATATTTTTCTCTCATTTCTTTTTTTGATACTTTGTCATAAAAATCAATATAATTAAGTATCTCTTTAAATTCTGGATTTCGTGGTAATACAAAAACTATATTAGATTTTTCTGTAGTTATTTCTAATTTTTCATTTGTTACCCTTTCAAAATCGCAAGATAGAGAAGTAATTTCTTTCATTTTTGTAAAATTCTTTTTAATTCGTTCCTTTCCATCTCTAATCACCTTTTCGTTTTCACTATATGTACTGAAATAAATTTTTATTGTATTTGTAGTTCTTTTAAATTCTTTAAACTTCAATTTCAAATCATTTAATTCTATTATGTTGTATAAATCATCAACAATATTTTCAATTTCAATAACTTCACCATCGATATTTTCAATTTTTACATCTTCTTTTACTTTTTTTAAATTTTCAACTTTTTTTGTTTTAGTTTTTTTAACATTCAATATATTATATAAAAATGCTGAACCTCCTATACTTGCAAAAACCAAAGCATATTCATGTAACATAAGTGTTGAGTTAGACATTTTGAATTCTCCTTTTGATTATTTTATAAATTCCAAATCCAAATTTTCATTTATTATTTTTGTTTCACGTGAAACAATTTCAATATTACCTAAATCTTTTAAAAAGAAATAAAATTTTATAGATTTTGATTTTGAAATTCCAATGTTTTCCCCTGCTTTTTGATAACCATTACCATTTTTAATTTCGTTGAAAAACTTTTCGATTTCTTCTTTATTAATTTCATCACTAAACTTTAAATACTTAAGTTCAGCTTTTGAATAATTATTATTTTTTAAATTTTCATTAATTTTCTCAAGTCCTGCTTTGATTATTAAAGTCATAACTAAATTTTGTGAAATTTCAGAATAAATTTTTTTGAAATTATTAACAGTTTCGACTATTTCATCCTTTAATTCTTCTTCAATCCTTGTTGTGAATTGTGTTTTTTGATCTTTCATTTTTTTTCACCTCCCATTAAAAAACTATAACAAAATATTATCATGGTATTATATTTTTGTCAAACACTTTAAAAAAAAGACCCATACAACAAGGTCTTTTTTTATTCTATCGAATGAATACATACACTAAACACTAGAAGAAAAATATCATCGATTTTCTACTTGATTTAAACCCTAAATAAAAATCGAAAAAACGTTTGGTTAATATATAGATTATATCATAAGTAACTTAATTTATTTTAATATAAAAAAAAAAGAATCTCTATATAGATTCTTTTTTTTCACATTAAACAATACTAAGTTCAATCACTTTGAACATTTGGAGTTTTCAAAATGCACATCAACTCAAAAGACAGCATTTCGTATCTAAATAAATAATATCATAATGACAGTTTTTATTCAACACACAAAAAAACACCTAATTTTTAAAGGTGTTTTTTTTGTCTTATATAAAAAATATAATCACAATGCAAATAAAGGAAAACATAACTTGTGTATTTGTCCAAATCAAAGCAGGTGAGTAGATTTGAACTACTCTTGGTATACCAAGTCACCAGACACCCAATATATCATAAGCGGAATCTATAGTCTAATTGTAGCCGATCATGCTACCCGCATCCATATTAGAAATTCGATGATATATATATAATATGAAAAATTCATCAACATTACAACTAAGAACACGATTACAAAAAATAAATCAATTAATAAAAAAAATAATACTATAAATAACTTTCATAGTCAATACATTCTACAAATTGTTTAAATACACATTAAACAAGTTAGTATTTTATATTAGTATTTTTACAACAACTAAATACAAACTCATTAAATCATCATTTAAAACGTTTTTGTGCATAAAAAAAACCCTACTTTAAGAAGTAGGATATTATTTAATAGTTACCTAGGATATTGCACCTAAATTATACCATAATAATTTATAAATATGAACTGGTTACTAAAAAAGGTAACCGAGTTACTAAAAAGTTACTAGTTGGTTACCATGTCAAACCTAGTTATAGATTGAAGTTACTAAAGTTACTAGTTTTTTGATATATACATACATAGTTTATTTATAATTGTGATAGTATACAAATGTTTCTTTTAGCATTATTATATAATATACTATATTTATTTTATAGTAACTTTAGTAACTTTAGTAACCCTAGAAGATAAAGTCAACTCCCAGTTGAAAAGTATCGGTTACTAGTTTTTAAACCTAAAAAGTAACTTTAGTAACCGCTTACGGAGAGTTAGGTTTTAAGAGTTTCGAACAACAAAAAAATAGAGACAATTTGTATTTATCTCTATCCGAATAAGAAAGTAATGGTAAATTATATTATTAATCACACTTTATCAAATAATACATCTCTAATTCTTCTTTCATCATTTTATAATTAAGAAAATATACTTTTTTAGCAACCATACTATCCTTTTTTTCTTCAGAATCAGCAATCGAATCATAAGCAACACGCATTTTACAATTAGAATATTTAACAAAGTACTTAGAATTCATAAGTTGTTTTGTGAATTGTTGTCTTGTCAATATTTCATCATCAATTTTGTGTTCAGCACAATATTTTTTTACTTTATCATATGTGTTTTTAACATCTAACACAAAACACTCACCATCTTTAGTATTTTTTATATCAAAGTGCCAACCCTTTTCCAAATTTCCAACTCTATCATATATTTCTAATGTATTTTCAACTATACTTTTAGTCTTTTCTTCCTTTTGATTAATAAATAAATTATATAATTCTTCTTCTTTCAAATAACACTGATCCAAAAAATTTGGGATAACCTTATCAAATAACTCCAATCCTGTCATAAGAACTGCAATTCCTTCTAATTGTCTAGAATTAATTTCAAAATCTTCTATTTTCGCAAGATGTTTGTAATAAATTTCTTTTAATTCTTCAGAGTCAATTTTTAAAGCTTCAATAAACAATGATTTTCCAAGGTTTGACAAAACATTATCATTTTTCTTTAGATGTAAGAAACACCTTTTAAATTCTTCAGTATGAAAAATCTTTGAAAAATCAACAATCATTGATCTATCATGAATAGCAGTTTCATCAATACCACACTCACCAATTAGAACTATTGGCGCTGTTAATCTATAACTATTAACTCCTTGATCTGTTTTACCTCTTTTAATTGTATGACCATCGTATGTTGATCTTAATAAACTTGATATAATATCAATTATATTTTTTGGCATTTTATAAGGTTTGTATTCTTCCAATACACTTGGCATTACATTAGAACTTGAAATTGATTTAATCAAACTAAATTTAGTTATACATGTAGAAGAATTTGTATTATTTTTATTCAAATCAAACAAAGGCATTATTATATTTTCCAATGTTGCACTTTTGCCCGAACCAGCTTCACCAATCAATTGTAAATGAGGTATTTTTATTTTCAAATCATTCAATCTTGGCTTTAAAAAACATGCTCCAACAAAACCCCAAATAGCTACACACTTAGATAATTCATTAAATTTAAACATTGAAGAACATATTTGATCAAATTCATTATCTGAAATAAAATTTTTAGATAGTATATTACTTTCTATTTCCTTGAATTTATCAGATACAACAAATTTATCCGAAAATTCAACATTTGAATTTAAGTTTGTTTCACTATCAAAAGCAATATATTTTCCATCTTCATCTTTAAACATACCAATTCGATCTATACCTATTTTTCTTTTAAATTCTTTATCAAATATATTAATTCTGAAGTACTTAAAAGACATTTCACTACCTAAAAATGTAAAATCAACATCTATTTTAGCTAATGCACTTTTAAAACTTTTAGAGTCTGTAAAGTCTGAACTTAACATTGTTCTATTACTAACCTTACCTTTATTATTTTTCAAAACAATTTTTAATTCTGACATATTACTTTCTTCAAAAGTAACAAACTCTTTTATATCTAGTATAAAATTAGTTATTTCTTCACAATCAACACTTGTAACATCACCATTATTATCCTTATTTACATTTTTAATATATCTATAATGATCAATATCAATAAATATTTCATGCAATTCTCTATTTAATAAATCTTTTCTTCTTTTCTTAGCATCCTTTGACATTTTAATAGTCTGTTTTTCTATGTAATCCTGCTTTTCAAAATCTTCCATTAATTTGAAATTTTCCATATTCATATTACTATCTTGTGAAATTATATTTTCTATACAACTAGTTGTTTTATTTACCATAAGCATTAAATTCATCCTCCCATTTTAAAAAGTTTTTATATTCCATTTCAAACAACTTTTTGAAATTTTCTACAAAATAATAATCATTATTGTTTTCAATCATTAAACTTGTGTATCTATCAATAAAATCCAAAAGCCACATCATTAATGAAGTTTGTTCGTCAATAGGAATTTTACTGGCAATCTTGAAGTAATTAGTCAACTTATGGTATAATAAGTTGAATCTTAGAGTTATTAATTTGTTTTGTTTTGATTTTTTTAACCGCTCTTCTTTAATTTTTTTAACATTTGAAGCGGTTTTTTTGTTTTCTTCTAATCCTGCAATTTCTAAAACTCTAGTTATACACTCACTAATCGTTCCAAAATTTTCTATTTCTAATAAGTAATCAATTATACTGCCACCTTTACAACATTTACTAAAACTAGAAAATGTATTACTATCATTTCTTATAACAAAATGGTTTTTGCCTCCACATTTAGGGCAAGGATCAATAAAAGTCCATTTACCACTATTTTTTTTATTACCTTCTATATAATCTATCAATTTTACTTTTTCTTTTGCAATATCTATCAATTCCATCAAATCACCTCTCTTATTATTTTCTATAAGATTCAACCAAATTTTCTATTGCTAAAATTATAATTTTGTTTCTATCTGTTTTTTTGCCTTCTATTTCGTTAATTTCTGATATAATAGAATCTACTTCATTTAATAAATTTTGTTTAACCCTAAACCCAACGACAGTACTATCAATCTTTTCCATTTTGTTTATTATTTGTTCTTTACTCATTCCAAAACCTCCATAAAAATTTATTATTAAACTTATTATGAAACAATTATATCAATTTTTAAAAAAGCTGTCAAACAATTTGTTGTTTTAATAAAAAACAAAATGTATTGACTAATTTTTGATACAACTATATAATGTTAATTATAAGTTCAATCAAAAAAAATAGGAGGTTTCAAAATGAAAAATGAAAAAATAACAGTTAACATATCACACGAAATATATAAAAATGGTGATTTTCATATTTATAATTCAGAATTTGATAATGGTGAAGAAATTTCTGTAAAAACTTCAGGTTTTGAATTATTAGGTGGCAAATCAATATTAGTAGGAGAAATGGGAAAATATAAGGGCAAAAAATCTTTCAATGCTAGATATGAAGAAATAAACATTAAAACAAAAGATACACAAGAAAGATTTTTATCAAGTATTGTAGGTGATGTTAAAGCTAGAAATATAATGAATGTAATTGATGATATAAATATTTTTAATACTGAAAATTATAATAACATACCAAAAGTAAAAGGAATAGCAAGTCGAAGAGATGAAATATTTGACTTAATAAAAGAATCATTAAAAGAGTTTCAAAATTTAGGAATAATGAATAAATTAATGATAAAATTTGATGGTTATATGTCAGATAAAAAAATCAAAGTTTTAGCAAAAAAGTTATATGATTATTCTGAAATGTTCGAAACTCCATATAAAATAATGGTAGATGATTGTGAGTTTGGTTTTAAATATGCCGATAAAATATGTCTCTCTTACTTAAATATAGATGAAAAAAATAAAGAAAGATTAAATTACTTGACTTCCTATTTGATGAAAAAGGCGTTATCCAATGGAAATGTATATATAGATGTTGATACTTTCAAAGATTATTTGATAAGAAATAATTTTAATTTCACTGTTAATATAGATGAATTTATATTTAATAATCCTTTGATAAAAGTAGAAAACAACATATGTTATCCACTAGATTTATATATAGCCGAAACTGAAATACCTATGTTATTACAACAAATAAAAGAAAAATTCAAAAAAAATATAGATATTTCAAAGCATATAGAAAGTTTTGAAAAACAAAATGGTTTCAAATATGACGAAAAACAAATTGAAGCCATTAACACAATGGTAAATGAAAACGTATCAATAATAACTGGTGGTGCTGGTTGTGGTAAAACAACAATTTTAAAAGCAGCACTTACAATATTAAAAGATAATTTCGAAAGGTGTAAATTGTGTGCACCAACAGGGAAAGCAGCTCGACGAATGTCTGAATGTACTGGCGAAGATGCTTCAACTATTCATTCTTTCATATTTCCCCTAATAGACAATCAAGGCTATTGCTTTGAAAATATACTTGTCATTGACGAATTTTCCATGGTAGATTTAAAGTTATTTCACAAAACATTAAAAGTAATAACAAAATTATCATTTACAAAATTAATAATAATAGGCGATCCAAACCAATTACCAAGTGTTGGAAATGGTAATGTATTATATGATTTGATAGATAGTAAGTCATTGCCAACTATAAAACTCGAAACAACACATAGGCAAAAAGGCAACAATGACATAATAAAAGTTGCTCATATGGCAAAAAATCAAAAATATTTTAACTTTGATATAAAATCAAAAACATTCTTTTGTCAAACAAATCACTCATTAACAGAAACCGAAAAATTTATATTAAGGATGTATAAATATATAAAAGATAAATTTGATGATTATCAAGACTTTGTAAATGAATTTCAAATCATAACACCAACAAAAGGAAAAAAAGAAGGATATTCAAGCACACAGTCAATAAATGAAATGATAAAAAATAAATTTAATCCTAACTATTATTATAATGCTGAATCAAAAACTAAATATCCATTTGGACTAAATGATAAAATTATGAATACTGTAAATAATAGAGATAAAGACGTTTACAATGGAGAAATTGGAATTGTTCAAAATTTTTCTAAATTCAAATTTGAAGTTTATTTCCCAAGTCTAGAAAGAACCGAAACTTTTCTAGAATCTGAAAAGGATAATTTTATATTGGCTTATGCTTGCACAGTACATAAAACCCAAGGTAGTGAATACAAATATTTATTGATAGTTTATGATCAAATGTTACCTCATTTAGTTGATTCTAGATTATTATATACAGCAATAACACGAGGTAAAAACACAGTAATAATGTCAAGTACAAGCACCTTAGTAAATCAAGCATTTGCAAAAAACAATATAGTAAAAAGATATAGCAAGCTAAATGAAAGGATGGAAAAAACTTTTGTTAAGTAAAACACATATAGTTGTTGGTGGTGCTTTTAGTACCACCTTCACAACATTATTAAACATAGCACTAAAAGAAACACAATATAATAATATGTTGCCTTTGAATAATTTAGCAATAATTACTGGTTCTTTGCTAGGTGCAATTTTACCAGATATTGACCATTGCGAATCATGGGTAAGCCAGACAATACCTATAAAATTTTATAAAATTTTTAAACATAGAGGTATAACACACAATCCATTAAACATATTATTTTTTATAGCTATAGCAATATATTTGAAAAATTATTTTTTGCTAGGGTTAGCAATTGGAATTTTTAGTCACTTAGCAGCCGATTTCCAATATAGCAGCACGAAAAATAAATTCTTAAAGGCACAAATAGAAAAGGTTTGGTTTGTTTTTTCATGGATAGTAATAGCAGTTACAATAATACTTAATATTTGGAGGAAAATATAAATGTCTTGGAGTGTAGAGTTTAAATCATTACAAAAAATAAAAGATAGCAAGTATTCAATAATAAAAATACAAAATAAAAAAGAATCACAATATTTAATTAATGAAATGAAAAATGATATGTTTTTTGAATTAATAAAAGAAAGTAAATTATTTATATATTTTAAAATTTGTGGTAACTGTACAGATTGTGAAACTTATTATGAATACATCAAATACAAAAAAGAACATTTGAAAAGATTAAGTGAAATTTTGAAAATAAGGAGAAAACACAATGTATAAAACATTCGATGAAGCAATAAAAGATTTAAAAGAAAGAAAAATAGAGCATAACAAATTTACACTTCATCATATTACACATATAGATAAAAGGATAGACTTTTACACAATGGAAGAAGTAAAAAAAGAAAGACTTAAAAAAGTTTATTCAGCTATAGGATTTAAATTATTAGAATTAACAAAATTAAAAAATAATTTTTTATGTTTTCCTACTGTATTAGATGAAATAGATAATGAAGATTATTTAAAAACACTTTTCGTAATAAAAGTAATAATTTTAAAATAAAAAAATAGGGCAATAAATGCCCCAAATCAAAACACTATTTCCATTTATCTCAAGTATCAACTTTAAATAAACAGAGGATAATATAATTATATATTATCCTCGTTTTTTTTTCTTACAAAATAATTGTTTTTAGGATTATTTAATAGTCCAATTGCTATCAAAATAGTAACAATAATTTCTACTAATACATTTAATGATTCATTATCAATTCCAATTAATTCCGAAATACCTAATTGATGCAATAAATAAACTAAAAAAGCACTCCAAAAAACAGGACTTTTTAATCTATCAACAATTTTATCCACAATTAACACAACCTTTTTATTTTTATTAATGTTTCACGTGAAACATTTATAACTAGTATTTTATTCTTCCTTTTCTATTGATGCACTGCATAACATTTCAAAAGTAATTATTTGTGGTGAATCAAAAGATTCCTCTAAATTAAAACTTCTAATATAACCAATTTCAACATCATTAACATAAAATAAAATTTCATTATTCTTTTTATAAAGTATTTTAACATCATTTTTTATTTTACTAGACATTTATATCCATCCTTTCATTTTTAAAATTAAATCTGGTAAAAATTTAAATTTTTCAAAAGTTCCTAAATTTGATTGCCTATTAGCTATTTCAACAGCTTCAACTAATGATTCTATCCAATCGTCAGGATAATCGGTTGTTTCATTTATTGCTTTTTTCATCATTGCAATTTTGTCAATTTCCTTATCATCATCATTTTTTTTACTAATATTATAATAAGTAAGAATTGATCTAAGAATAGCCAACGCGCAATATGATTGATACATATCAGTTCGTAATAAAGCTCGTTCCTTCTTATTCGAGAAAAAGCCATGTTCCAATAAGACCGCTGGTGGTTTAGTCCTTAACACAATTCCAAATTCAGTCCAATCATCGTATTTACATTTATATGTCCTAGTATATGGTATAGGTGAATTATTACAATTAGCATTATAAATATTTAAAAATCTTTTTCCAGCATCAGAGGCATAAAAACCCCATTGTCCACCAACTGATTCTTTATTACTATAATTAGCATGTACAGATATAACTAAATCTGTAGTTGATGTTGATGTTTTATTTATATACTGTATTCTTTCATATAAAGTCATATCTTCCTTATCATTGTCATATTCTAATTGATGTATTTCAAAATCTTTATATTTTTTCAATTCCTTATGCAACTTATCAACAACACCAATATTAAAATCAAATTCTTCAAACTTTTTTTCACCTTTAACTTTTATACCTTTTGATCCTGTTTTTTCAAAAAGATTTTCCCAATGTCCAGCAGCTAAAAAAATTTTAGGCATTTATTTCCCCCCTCCATTTGCAATCATTTCTAATATAAATAATAAAGCACCAGTTGTGAAAGTTCCACCTAACCCCAATATAGCAATCATTAACTTGTTATAATTTTTTCTATTTTGCTCTATTGATTTATCAGTATTATTTTTAATATCCTTCATTTCTTCTTTTATAGTTTTTTCCATTTTATTAAAATTCTCCTTCAAGTTGCCTACTTCTTCGCCAAGTCTTACAACCTCTACAATTGTATCGTTTAAATTTTCCATTTTATCACCTTCATTTTTCTAGAAATTTAATTATTGTTTCATAAGTTATAGCTAATGTAGTATTTTTTCGAGTGGATCCAACTAGCAACCCATAAGAGTTAAAATTTGAATCCATCAATAAACCACCACTGGATCCATTTGCTGTTTTGTTATTTATTTCATAGTGTATATCTGTTATATATGGTTTGAAAATTCCAATATTTATATAATTACCATAAGTTATTTGATCATCTAAACCGAACGGCGAAGAAATAGTTATTGTCTGTTTATTTTCTTTCTTTTTGAATTTTATATAATTTTTATTTTTGTACTCAGTTTCTAATAGTAACAAATCATGATTTGTTGATTCTCTAATTTTCTTAGCTTCGTGACCATCGACTAGTATTTTAGTATATCCTGACTTAATCAAATGTTTGTTAGTTAAAATTTTCCCATCACCAACATAAACACATGTACCCTTTGTTATTAATTTACAATCATTATAAATTTCAACTATAGAAACTGAGTTTAATTTTTGCCTTAATAAAACTTTATAATCATTTATAAGAATTTTATCATCTTTGAAACATACAGTTAAACCCATATAATGTGATATATCTCTAGTTTTTAGGTAACTATATCCATCTTTATTTAAACCTTCAATATTAGTTTCTATATCATTTAAAACAATAGGGTAAATTAAATCACCTATTTTATTTCCCAATGAAAAAACTGGAATAGTTGTAATAATCATAATAAAAATAATTAATATAATAATTTTTATTTTATTCATTTTTTTATCCTCCATTTATAATTAAAATTAATTTTTTGTGAAATATTGATATGCTGGATATACTCCGACAGTAGAGCCGGAATTATTTGTAATACTAACTCTAACATTTGCTTTAGCTTCAAAACCTAAAATATGCAATCCTTGATTATCATTATCAGCTTTATAGGATGTTATAGAAGAATCGAAATAATAAGCATTTCTATAAAATTCAAAAGGTATTATACCAAATGCCGAGTTTTGCCCAATACTTCCAGCATGTGAAAATCTCAAAACATTATCAATATATATATTTATATCCATATCATTTGGGTTTTGATTTCCTCTTATAGTTAAAAAATTTACCAAACAAGGTTTTATTATTTCCAATACATCATCAGTAGCACCAGCCAAAACAGAAACAAGAGCCGGTGATGAATCAGCGTTTAATTTTGTATAACTTTGTAAATTAGCGACAGCGAACGGAGTTGTCATATAATCACGCCCCTTTTACACGAAATCCACTATAACCGATTTCAGAAGTGGTATCACCTGTATTTTTAATTTTTATAAAATTATCATTTGTAATAATATCTTTAAACAAGAAAGTTCCACCCTCGGAAAATGTTTCTCTAATTTTTGCGTCTCCTTCTTGATAATCAATATCATTGCTCATATAAACCTCAAATTTTTGATTAGAATATAAATTCATTAACATTATTTGTTCAGTTGTAGCAGGACGAATAACTAGATAATCACCGCTTGGAACATAATCTTTACCATCAACAGCATTACCAGCACTTCCAGTAGCTAACGCACTTGGATTATTTATTATCTTGTCTATATCAGAAAAAGTAATAGCTTTTACATCATCACTATTAGATACAACATAGTCAACTATATGTTCAGCAACGGCAAGATTAACTTCCAAACTTCCACTTGCTCCACTATCGACAATTTCATGTCCATAAAAAATACATAATCCACCTTTTAATATTACTTCATCGATTGCATCCTCGATATTTGTAGTAGTAACCGAATCATCTAATTCAAGCATAGTACACAATTTAAAATTTTGGTCAAATGGTAATGATTGTTCAGCTACTTGTCCCGCTCTGGCGTATTCATAACCTAAGGTTTGTAAGGCACCTATTACGGTGTCGTTGTACGCGTTTTGAGGATATATAAAATAATTACTTGCTCTTTCAATAGCTAAACTATTTAAATAGTCTTGACAATCTCCAATCTTAGTTAAAGCTACCGCTTCAGAAACACTTGTCAAATTTGTATGATCCGATGTATGATTTACAAAGTCAAACCCTTCCTTGTACATAGAAATTATTAAATCTTCTGAAATATAACCAGAATAACCAACCAAATCACTTACTACCCCAACACTATACCTTTGATCATTATCTTTATATTTTTGATAAATTTTATCATAAGGACTATAAAAACCATCATCATATATAGTCAAAACATATGCTTTAGTTGTCCAATTTTGTCTCATACTATCCATGTAAATAACAGGAGTTTCACCAGCAGCAGCAGTAAAATTGATTCTAAAACAATCTTGTGTATTACTCCACGATGGACTTGTAGCATCATTTACGAATTCATCAGTATGATAACGCATTAAATTCCAGCCACTTCTAAGACCATACCAAGAAATAAATACTCTATAATAATTTGTAAAACTTCCATTATCAGCAGCTATATATAAATTTAAGCCAGAAGTTGCAACCTTAGCTATATCATCAATATAAAGCCACATACTGAAAACATCACCATCAGCGATATTCCAAGCAATATTTGTCTTATCAACAACACATATTGCACCAGCTGTAATTGATGTCATTTTTAAACTTGAAGCACCTGTTTGTTTTATAGTAGTTTCTAAAGCCATAGTTACATTTGCATTACCAGCCAAATCATTCAAATTACCAAAATCTTCAATTATACTTCCTTTGTTTGTCTCATAACTTTTACAAGCCAATTTTTTAAGCCTCCTTATATTTATAATGAACTAAACATACAAACATACATTATTCTTTCTCTATTGTTTTTTTCAGCTTCAACATCTAATTCAAATACTTTGTCTTCCAAATGATTTAAATTATCTTCGTTTATCGCTGGACTCGTTCCATTTTCCCAAATAGTAGCAACATAATCACCTAACATAAATTGCTACCCCCTTCCAAGTGTGTCAAATCTTGAAAATTGAATTTCAACATCATCAACAGTTTTATCAAAATTCCATAAAATCCTAGAAATCATCAATCCACTATCCAAAACTAATGAAGCACCAGAACCACCAAAAAGTCCAATTTCTTCGATCTCAAATTTAGCCTCATTATCTAAAACAAAAAATATTGTTTTTATTGATCCAATGCCATCGTCAAATTGATTTGTTTTATAAAATCTAGCTTGCTCATTATCTAATGTAGAATCACTAGCAGATACAGCAGTTGTTCCAGTTCCTAACGCTATATATTTAATGTCCATATCATTCGAACCATCTTCAAAAGCTTTTTTAAGCTCTTGTAATGCATCATCAGTAACTAAATTATCTATGTCATCCTCTTGTATAAGCTCCCTAGTTTTAGCATTTAAAACAGTTATTTTATACCTTCCACTCCAAGGAAAATAATTATTAGTAGTTTTCTTAATCAAATTATCACCTCAATCATTTAATGTTACTGTTTGTTGTAAAGTTCCGGGATATAAAGTATTCGAAGGAAATCTTGCATCCGAAGGATATAAAGCACCAAAAACTTTTATTTCAAGTTCACCAGTCCAATCGTATCTGTTTCTTTCAGTATTAAGAAATACTAATACTTCGTCCTCGGCTATTATAAAATCGGTAGATGATTTGGTCAGGTTTTTGAAAAATTCAACCCAAGAACCAAAACTTTCTTGACTAAACAATTTAATGTTATAATATGTCAATCCTTTTTCATCAGCAACATCAACACTTTCTATTAAAAAATCTGAATTAACGTTTAAATAAGTATTTGTTAGTCTTATTATTTGACCTGCTTGTCTGAACTGCCTAGTTCTTATAGTTACTCTTTGACTTATATCTGCATATCTATTTAATAAACCGTTCGCATAGCTTGTAGCTGCCTCTCTCTTATCAATACTAGCTTTATCTTCTACTTTTTCATAGATACCGCTGCCACCTTCAATATTTTGTCTAGCTGTTATTTCATCGATTTTATCAGCAACTACTATTATTTTTACTAGACCTTGATATGTTACATCTAATGTCTTCGTATCTGTTAAAGTTGTTTCACTATCTGATTGTACTATTCTAGCTACCCCTTTATTCCAATACCATTCCTTTCCAGTATCTAAGCCATTTATTCCAATATCATCAGCATTAACCTCAACGCTATCAATGAATATTTGTGGTTTTTTCGCTATTGGAAAACGAGTTACAAAAGTTTTACTTTCCCCATCTGGTTTTGGAGTAACAACCTCATTACTAATCAACTCTGTTTCATCTTGCCCACCTTTTATATATTGCTTATTTCGATATTGTTCTGTAGTTTCTTCAATGTCGAAAACTTCGCAAACAGCAACATCGAGTGGATCACCTTCATATTCTTCTCTTAAAAATAGATTTAATTTTTTATCAAAGTCTATATTCCAATTGTAACCTATTTCATTTCTAATAAAATCTAATGTTTGTGATATAGACTTTTGCGCGAATGTTGCTTTTACAATAGTTATTCCGCTTGGATAATCACCAAGACTAACACCTTCTACAGTTAAATATTCATCAATTATATCATTTAAAATATCCTCTATTAATTCCTCAGTATAAATTTTATTTACTAGTCTTCTATCAGCAATAGAGTTATAATCAACACATTCTATATTATAAAAAATACTTCCATTACTTCCTTTTATTAACCTTTTTTGTATTCTTTTTATAAAACCACCAAAAATTTTTATGTTTGAATTGCTTGTATCCCTAATTATTACCTCATAACCGATAACAGCCTCAGTTAATAAAGTACTAACAATAGAAAAATTACATGTTGACCTTTCATTTATTATGTCTGTTATAGCTACCGAAGAGTCTAAAACTTTACTATTTAATGATCCATTTATTTCTACAGTTAAAGCACTTGACATTTACTCAAGACCTCCTTTGAATCTAGCATCACGAACCACGTGTGGCATTACTCCACGCGCTATTTTTTGACCATCTAGATAAATAGGCACTTCAATAGATTGATTAGAAGATTTGTCAAAAGCTTTCCCACCATCTGGAAGATACCAAGCACCATCCTTTTTACTCAATCCTAACTTACCACCAAGTAACTCATTTCTAGATTCTAAAGCTTTCTTTTGTTTATCACTTGCGTTATCCCAAGCAATAGCATTGTTTTTCATTTCTTGTACTGTGCTTGAAAATTGTTTTTCTAATTTGAAAGTTTCGTTTAAAACACCACCAACATTTGTACCTAACACATTATCTACATTAGACATTACTTTGTTTAATTCAGTTGCCATATCAACATTTAAACTTCTGAAACCCTCCATAAACTTGTCAGCGAACGAACGACCTTTATCTTGCCACTCTGGTTCGAAAGTTTTTAATAAACTTATTAAGTCTTTTTGATTTTCTTCTTGTAATAAAGCAGCAGTTTGATTATATAACTTTTGATCACTTATTTGATCATCATAAGTTTTTTGATTGCTTTCTAATAATGTTTCACCAAATTTAATATTACTTTTTATTCTTGCAATTTGATCCTTGAACTCTTCTTTTTTCTTATTCATATGAAATAATGTTGCTTGCCCTAGTTGGTTATTATATGCGACTTCCATAAGTTTATTATAATCAGATAATTCTTTTTCCTTATTTGTCAATTCTTCTTTGTCAGCATCTAATGCTTCTTTTATATTTTCTTCGTTATGTTCAAATTGTTTTTTTGCTTTCTTTTTTAATGCACTTTGAACAGTATCAGACAAATTATTTAAACCGCTTTTTGCATCAGTTTCCATTTCTCCATAAGCTTTTTGTATATTGCCCCTTAATTTATCGAACATTTCAGCAACTTTAGAAACGTCGTTTTCAAAAGTATCATATATTGCACTTGTTAATTTTGATGTTGCTAAAGTTAAAGTAGGTATTTCTTTTTTCATAGCATCAGATAGTTGAGTAACAATTTTACTTCCAGCATCTCCAAGATTTTTAAGCGCCCCTTCTTTTGCTGGCGATTGTGGCAAGAATGACATTATTGTATCACCAATTCCACTAATAGCATCTTTTACAGAATTAACTTTTGACATTATACCATCTTTTATCTGATTAACTATTTTGGTGCCTGCTTCATAGGCTTTTTTTGCCACACTACCTAATGCAGATATAACCTTTGTTCCAAGCTCTTTCATTTTTTTTACAACACTACTTACAAAAGTTGAAATTTTAGAAATAACTTGTGTTTTCATAGTAACAAATTTAGCTACAACACGACCAACCATAGAACCTAAAAACACTAAAATTTTCATAGGCATATTTTTAAACCACTTTATAATGTCTTTTATCAAATCTGGTATTATGGAATTACCAACTAATATATTATATAAGCCTTTAAAAAGTGACACTATTGTGTCAACAAAACCAGTTACAAAATCGGCAATAGTTGTTCCAAAATTTTCGAACGTGTCCATTATCGATTTTCCCAAATCTTTACTAACTTCAATAATTTTATCCCAATCACCTTTTACTATTGCTAATAATAATCTAACTACATTTACAATTACATCAACCAAACTTGAAAAAGTTCTAACTATTCCATTGAAAGCCTTTATAAATCCAACAACAACAGCAGCAATTAATGCAAATTTAGCAGCGAAAACAGTAGCTAAAACACCCAAAACAGTTAAAATTATTGCTTTATTATCTTTAAACAAACTAACCAAGTTATCCCACAAAGTTTTTAAAGAATCAAAAGTAGGTTTCAAATCTTGTGCAAATTTTTGAAAAGTTCTTTTAAGCATTTCTACAATTGGAGTTATAAAACCAACGGCACGACTAAAAGCCTCTTTAAATGTATTTATTACAGTTACCCCATTTTCGCCCCACCACTTTTTTAATGAATCTATGAAACCTTTTACTTTTTCTTTAATCATTTGTAAAATAGGTATTAAAGCGGTTTTCATTTCAACAGCTTTAGCTATGAAAGATTGAAAAACACTTTTTAATTTTTCTCTAAATGATACACTCGATGCAGCCAAACCAACGAAAGCACCAACTAAACCAGCCAATACAACACCAACAGCCAATACGGGCGCGCTTATAGCACCGATAACACCAATGACAGTACCTATGGATGATATCAAAACGCCTAATACCACAACTATTGGAGGTATAACAATCCCAAATAGTCCAAAAATAACAACGGCTTTTTGTATTGTTGGACTAAGTTGTGTGAAAAAACTACTAAGTTTTTGAAGAACCGAACCAAATTGTTTAACGTATGGTAGTAATATATTTCCAAATTGTATAGCTAAACCTTCAAGAGTGGATTTTAAAACATTTATTTGTCCATGTAAATTATCTTGCATAACTTTAGCCATTTCTGTTAATGCTCCATTAGAATCCAAAATACTACCTTGTAATGATCCCAACTCTTTACCAGTACCATCAAGTAAAGCATTAAGTGTATCAACTTGAGTTTTACCACCAATCATATTTTTATACATGTTTCTTTGTTCTTCTGTCATACCAGCCATTTTACTACGTAATTCTTTTAATATTACGCTTACACCCCTAAATTTACCAGTAGCATCATAAGCTTGAACACCGACACCCTTCATACCGTCAGCAGCTTGACCGGATTTTGCTTGTAAATTTATTAGTACTGCGCTTAATTTGTTTCCTGCTTCACTGCCTTTTATTCCTCGATTGGCTAATACTCCAAGGAGAGCATTACCTTCCTCAAGTGGTACATTCAAGCCTTTTAAATTACCACCAACTCCGATAATTGCCTCCATCATTTGATCAATAGCTGTATTTGATTTTCTCGAAGTCTGAGCAACTTGGTCCAAAAACTTACCAGTATCTTTAGTTTCAACACCTAACGCACTCATTGAGTCAGTTACTAAATCCGAAGTCCTAGCCAAATCTAAGTTTCCAGCCTCGGATAATCTCAAAACTGGCTCAATACTTCCCATTATTTGTGTCGTATCCCATCCAGCCAAACCCATATATCCAATAGCATCCGCTGCATCAGTAGCACTTTTAGAAGTTGATTTCCCCATTTCTAAAGCTTTACTTTTTAATTTTTCGAAATCTTTACCACTTGCACCAGTTACAGCACGAACATTAGACATTGATTTTTCAAAATCAGCAGCAGTTTTAACAGCTAATCCAGCCAATCCAGCTAATGGCGCGCTGACAGTAGTTGATAATGTTTTTCCAACACCTGTCATTTTACTGCCAACATCTTTAAATTGTTTAGATGCTTTAGAAAGATTCTTTTGTAATTTACTTACATCAGCAGTTATTTTAACAACTACATTTCTAACAGTAGCCATTAATTACCACCCCACTATTCCCATTTTTTTAATTCTTTCTTTTAATTCTTCATCACTTATTTGAGAATCTTTGTTCATTTCTTTTATTTTTTCATCACTTATTTTAGAATCTTTATCATCTTTAAATTTTATACTTTCTAAATATTTATCTAAATCTTTTAATCTTTTTTGCCTAGCAAAAATTTCACTATAATATGCAGTTGTAACACATTTATGTATATCTCTTAATTCTTTGTTTTTAAATTCTTCCATGTAAACCTCTACATAAATTTGAAATTCGTTTGGTGTCATTTCCCAAAATTTATCTAATATATTTAATCTTAAAGCAGTTTCAACAGCATTTTCCCAATAAGAAGACTCATTATTAAAACTGCTATTTAGTTTTTTTCTTCTTCATTTTCTATACTTTCTTTAATTTCTTCATCTTCTTCCTTTTCTTCAACTCCTATTGCACTTTCAAAAGCTTTTGTTAATGGTTCTACTGCATACATTGTCGGGAAACAATCTAACATTGTTTCAATTTCACATAATTTCATATCTTTTTTGTGACTCATAGCACACATTAACAACTTTTCTATTTCTTCTGTAGATAGATTTTCGGTTATTAGTTGTGTCATTGGTCGTTTTAACAATCTTTCAGCTTTTTTTAATGCTTTATGTCCAAATCTCAATTCAATTATGCCAAATTCACCGAAATCAACATCAAAAGAATCCACAAATTTATTATATTTTTTTTCTGATATTTTATTACCCATTTAAATTAATCCTCCATTTTTTTTAAAATTAAAAAGCTCGAAATTAATCGAGCTTTTATTAAATTTATTCTACATTATACGATAAAATCCCATGACCTGTGAACTCTATACTTTCACTAACTATATCATCGACAGGACATTCAATACTATCTCCGTTAAGGTAAGCATAACAATCATATCTATAATCATTACTATAATCAACATATAAAGCTAATGCATATAATGTATCTCTAGTAAAAAACACACCATTGCCCCAATATCTTTCAGCACTTACAGAAAATTCTTTCAATGTTGGTAAAATTCTCTTCCATCCACTATCCTCAAACGCTGTTATATCACCAAAATCAACAGAACTATCAATTGACCAGTTTGCAAATCCAGCTTGTTGTTCAAGTGTAAAATAATTAGCAGATACAGTAACAGTTTCAGTTCCAGCTAATGCAGAATCAAAAATAATTCTACCACCAGCATGTACAACTGAAAAATTGGTAACTGGCGAAGCATCAACTTCAACGGTTACAGCAACATTAATATCAAAATATCTTTTTGTATCATCTGTTATAAAATATGTTTGATGATCGCCCGAATCGGTACATGCTTCATCAGTTAACGCCTGTGAAGCATTGCCATCCCAAACGTATATAGCGCCCGCTTTTCCAGCCAATGCACTCATAACATCACACCCCTTCCATTAGTTATAAGTCAATGCACCATCACCAGTAAATTCAAATGAAATCGACACTTTGTCATCGACAGGAGTTTCGACACCTTGAGATGCTATATAGGCATTACCAGAATAATAATAAGTACCATCAACATAAAATTGTAGCGCCACTTGCGTTCCCGCTAATGCTGCCGTTCTCAATGCGTTTTGACCAGTTGTGTCGGCAGGATCAAAATGACACTCAATAGTACCACTCCATTCTTTCAATGTTGGTAACTGCTCTTTCCAACTATCTCCTAATGATGTTATATCTGCCAAATCTATACTTATGTCTACACTCCATGAATTAACATTAACAATAGTAGCAGCAGTTAAAATAACTTTTCCAGCTTTTCCAGCTAATGCAGCCATTTAAATCACCCTTTCAAAATTTATTCTTTATCATAGAAAAATATGTATTCTTGCATACATGAATATTCTTTCAAATCATCATCAAAATCATCAATATCATCGTTTGGCTTTCTAGTAGCTTTAATATCAACACCACTAACACCACCCATTAGACCATTAAAATTTTTCAATGCTAATGTTAGTTGTTTTGAAATAGCTTTCAATTCATTATAAGTATCTGAATAAAAATCGAATTGTAAAGTAAAAAAGCCAGTACCTTCATCAGAATGATTTATAGATTCAGTTCTATTACTTGTAACTTGTTGATATTTCAAGCATGGATTTTTAACATCTTGTGGTATTGTGACAGGAAAAATTTTCCCATTAAGATAATTATTCAAATTTACTACAGATGTTAAATATGTTTTTAAAGCCTCACCAATTTCCATTATATAACACCGTCCAAACCTTTAATTATTTCTTTCTTTATTTCTCTATCAATTTTATCTCTATTCTCATCTATTGCAGGTCTTATATATGGTCTAGCTGGCATTTTTTTAGTTCCAGCTTCAACATAAAAACTATATTTAACACCTTTAGTTCCGACTTTGTAAGCAGCACGAAGCTTAGATTTAGTTTTGGCTTTTTTTAGTGTTAATGACCTTTTTAATTTACCTGTTTTACTAGGTGCATTAGCAATGGCAGCACCCAAGCCAATTTTAGCGCCAGCTTTAGCAGCTGGATCGACTACCTCTTGAGCTACTTGTTCCATGTCTTGTATCATATCAATAACTTCTTTCAAACCTTCTATACTTAAAGTACGTTTGTTAGCTCTTGCCATCATCAACCACCTCACAATCTAAAAAAAGTTCTTCGTTTTTTTCATCAATATTATTTATGAATTTTATATCGAAAATAAAATTTTTATATATTATCCTAAACCTTGTTTTAATATCAACAAAATATCTAATTGTTATTTCATACCTTGATTTTGTAACCCTTTTATTTCCGACATATAATTCTTTATTATAACTAATTGATGTTGTTTGAACTATTTTCGCCCATGCAGTCCTATAAGTTACCCATGTATCTATATATTCACCAAAACTATTTTGTATTCTTTGCCTTTTTTGAATTGTAATTTTTTTTGTTAATTCACCAGCATTAACCATTAGTTAACACACACCTTTTTTAAAACCAAGATAATCGCCTCAAATTATACAACATATAAATAGTTTTTAGTTCAGCATTTGGAATTTCTTGATCTCTAAACTTATATAAATATCCTGCATAAATCAACATTGCTGTTTTGAAATTGCGTGGTAAAATATAAGGAGTTACACCATTATAACCGCACACTCCGCGTATCGTTACAGCATTGTAAGGGTAAGGTTCAAAATTTTTCCAAGTTTCACCATATGGTAAAAATATCCCACCACGATCAGGATTAAAAACATCAACTATATAATCAGTATTTTCAGTTAATAATGTTTCGTTACCATCTTGATCTTTATACTTAACATAAGTAATACTTTGTAATTGAGGTAAAAACCAATCTATTCTATCTGAAAATCTTGGAAAATCTTCTAAAAACATATCCCAAGTTTGAGTTGCGAACGATAAACCGGTATAATCCTCACCAAATTCTCTAGAAGACTTTATAAAATTATTCAACATTTCATCTTCTTCGCTAAATGAATCATTGACTATAACAATACACGAAAAATAACTAGAAGAAACAGCAACAACAGCAACACAGCGTATATATTGTTTACTTCCTGTGTATTGTTTTTCATAAACTTGATTATCATTAGATTCAGTTATTTGATCGAAACTATACCAATCTGTATAAGTTAAATCATCGTCACTCTCTTGTATTTTAATATCAACAGTTCCACCACTTCCATTTTGACCAGAATTAACATTTACAATACTGTTTGTTGCTAATACATCAACACTATCACCATTAATAGTACTAACACTATGATCATTTGGAGAAATAGAACTATTTGTTGTTGTATTTTCTCCAAATGATCCAGTATCTAATTTTAAATGGTTCTTCAACTCAGATAAGGAAATCGGTTCATCAACCACATCAGTAACTAATACTTTATTTATTAACATAAATAATCACGCCTTAATCATCTTGCATAATTTTTTTATTATATTCAATTGCTTGTTTTTGTAAAGAACTATACAATTCTACAAACTTTACAGCCTCAGAACCTTTTAAATCTATTCTTTTTAAAAATGCAATTAGGTTATTTGCTTGTTCTTCAGTTAATTCAAAATTTATATTCATTTAAAAAACCTTTCTTTTTTTTGAAAATTATAATATATTATCTGGTACATTTTGAGTTGGTTTTTTTATTTTTTTTACATCTTCTTTATATCTTGCATAATCTATATTTAACTCATGAGTTTTAACTAAATTTATTAATAATTCTGTTAAAGCTTTTTGACAAAATTGCAAATTTGTATCATTTTCTATTTTTTTATTAATTGTAAAATTTAATTGTTTAAAATTACCGTCATAACTCAAATTGTCTTGATTAGATATCCAATTGAAAGATTCTAAAAATCTATTTAAGTATTCTTCTTTTATTTTTATTGTTATATCTGCCATTTCCATCATCATCCTTTTTTTAAAAAAAGTTTCACGTGAAACATTAAATACTAAACATCTCCATCCTCGACCCCAATGTGAGTAGTTTTATAATAAAAACTTGCATGATTTATTATGATATCATCACATTCACTTGTATCAGTTTCAAGGTTTAATGCAATTGACACCAAATCACCAGCCTCTACAACATTTGATGCAAAATCCCAATCGATTTCGAATTCTACTTTATATTGTGTGTATTGTGCATCATCATTTACAACAGTAGCAATTTCAACAGTTTGTGTTTTTGTTGCTACTTCACCAACACCAATATAATATATAACAGCTTTTAAATCTACAGTATCACCAGCACTACCACCAGATGTATTTTTTTGGAAATAAACTTCAAGGTCTAGGTTACTAGAACCATCCCAATCACTGTGAACATCTACATCCATGTGTAAAACTTCAACGGCTGCATCAAGTTGCCAACCTCCAACACCGTTAGCATCTGGGTTTACACGAGTTGCGCCAGATGCGCCCGGATTAAAACTACCTTGTGGCAAATGGTAATATCTCCTATAAATACTAGTATTAGACCTTATATGATCGTTTAGTGTTACTACACCTTTTAATTTTGTATCTACAATACTGTCATTTCCTATGATAACTTGATTAGATGAAGTCGTAACAACACCCGAACCGATACCGATTGAATTGTCTACATCTACCGTTTGACCAGTATGTCCTGCTTGGTCACCGATGAACACATTGTTACTTCCGCTTTCTAACGTCCTGCCACTTGACCGCCCAACACACGCGTTTGATTCTCCCGAAACATTAGAAAGCATTGAAGCGAAACCAATAGCCACGTTCAGCCCTGCGGTGCAGTTGTAAAGTGCTAATGATCCTATTGCTGTATTATAAGATGCAGTTAAACAAGCTTGTAACGCTCCTTGCCCAACACAAGTATTCTCATCACCTTCTGTTAGTGCTTTTCCTGCATCCCTTCCCATACCAACGTTTTTATCACCTGAAGTAATAGCAGGAAGAGCATTTCTACCTATTGCACAGTTCGAAACACCTTCAGTAACAGCCTTTAAAGCATTATAACCAAATCCAGAATTAGACGTTCCAGTTGTTATATTTTCTAAAACTTCATATCCATATTTTGTGTTTGTATCAGTTCCAATGATTTCTATAGAATCAACTTGTATATCTCCCAAACTTATACCTTCAAGAGATCTAACAGGAATACTAATTCCTATACTACCATCAACATTAATCATTTATTCTATCACCTCGACAACAGCAACATCAACACTAGCACTAATAGCTATTGCATTTATTTGTCCTTTATACATTGCAGATTTACCAAGTATAATAACACCACCATTTTTACTAAGCAAACACCCTTCACTAGCAACAGCATTAGCACCAAAAGCAAGCCAAACATCGTTAGTACTTGTATTTGTAAGTATCAAAAGTGTTCTATTTGCTGCATCCCTCAATTTTGTTGTAGATGTTGCAATAGAAACTTTTGTATTTGTAGTACTACCCCAACCAAAACCAATTGATTTAGGTTTTGTAGACATAATATCACCTTCTTTTTTTATCTATTCTTCAAAACCAGTTTCAAAATATACATCATGATACATTAAAGAAATATCAACATAACCATTATTACCGCTAGAACTTGCCACTTTTGCGGAAATTCTTTCGTTAGCTTGTAAACATTTACATTGAAAATTAATGTTTGAAACTCCTTGACCTTTTTTATCACTTTTATTAAATCTTATTCTACCTATTTCTATTTCATTATCTATCAAACCTTTGAAAAGCACTAATTCATAACTATCTTCAAGACTTGCATTCTCTATAACAATACAATGTATATTGAATCTTGTAGTTATTACATCGATTGGAACAACTTCTACACATTCACCTAACACCCATTTGCCAACATTAGCAAAAACTCTAACTCCATCTTCTAAGCTTGGATACACTTTACAACTATTATTAAATTGTTGTTGTAATCTGCATATTTTGGAAAATAAATTGTTTTTCCCTGTGTTATCTGTCAAAAGTCCAACAGTTTTTTGAATTTCATCTTGAATATTCATACAGTTACACCCCTAAAAATTAAACTAAAACAAAATTAAACTAAAACACCACCAGAACCAGCAACAACAGCACCAGTAGCATTAAGAGCTTCATACCAGCAATGGAAAGTTATACTTCCAGCCGTTAAAGCAGCAACTTTTATTTCATACCCAATATCAACACCATTTACAACTTTATCGAAAATCATCGAACTATAATTTCCTTGAACTTCAGTCGGCGTTTCATCTGACCATATATCGCCAGCATCCAAGTCAGTTCCTGTTGTTGTTGCTATCCATGCGTCAGTATCGGCATCATATCCCAATTCTATAGTAGCAGTTGCACCAGCTAGATTTATAGTTACTTCAGCAACTACTTTCATTCTAACTAATCCAGTTACTGTAAAAACTTCATGAGTTGCTATAGTATTCCATGTAGCACTGGAAAAATCAGCAACAACAGCTAAATAATTAGTAGAATTATATTGTATTTTACCAGCATTAACTTTATTTTTTAAATCTTCCATTCTCTCCAAAATACTACCATTTTCATTAGCTAACACATTATCAGATACATATTGATTATCTGAATTATTAACACCAAGAGAATTATTATTATTATCTATTTGTTTCATTGACATTATAATTAAACCCCTTCCAAATAGAAAAAGGTAGCTTTTACACTACCTTTATCAGTATATTTTTTATGCTATTTGAGTCCTATTAGTATCACCAGCATAACACAACCCAGTTTGAACAGCTACAATTGACATTATAACCGAAGCAGATGGATCACTACAAACAACTCTAATATTATTATAACCAGTTGTTAAATTCTCGGCATCAACTTCAATAACATATGTACAATTATTATTTGTTGATATTGCAAAACCAGTTGCAGCAACAGCAGCCAATGCAGCTAACGTATCACCACCAGCGGTTATTTCTTTAGCTAATTTAAAAGCTATAGCTGTAGAATTTGTAGGTGTGAAATCGTCGCACTCTTCAACGGTTATAGTACTAGCAGCAGCAACAACGCCAGTTGTAACAAAAATAGTCACATGACTACAATCTTTCATTGAAAAAACATCACTATTTGCCCCACCATTTATATCAATAGGTGGCAAAGCATTAATTGTATGTCCTTCTTGACTTAAAACTTGTCTCATTTTATTTCACCTCACATATTTTTTTTATGCTCTTTCAGCTAATTGGACAAACGGAGATAACGTTTTAGTACCATTTGCAGGTGTTAACGATGTTTTCCACTTTGATTTTCCATTTACCCTCATATTGAATTTGAAAGTCATTTGATCAGTTAAAAACTTAACATGAATTGAAGATGCTTGCCTCATTTTACCTTTTCTAACAATAGCATATTCTTTAGCATTAAAAAAGTTTATATCCCCAACATCGCCAACAGTTGAACATTGTTCCATAGGTACTATCTCTTTACCAAATAATGTATTATAAGGAGAAACCGACAAACCATTCGCAGGCGTGAAGACAGGAACACCACCAGTTCCAACACTTAAAGCCATTGAAAAAAGTTCAGGTTCTATATCTTGGTTTATATACCATTTTGCTGTTTGTCTCAATTTACCCCACATTCTTGAATACATTTTTACAAGGTTTTCATATACTATAGTATCAGCAGTTTGACCGGTTTCTTTAGCTACTAATACCGTAGCAGGATTATCAATCAATCCATGACATTGCGCTCCACCTGCACCCCTGAAAATTTCATCTTCAAGAGTAAATGTAAATTCTTGATCAATTTGCTCGTTGATTAAACTTTCTAATGCAACAGTATCTTCAAGTAATCTTTCAGTTGCATAAACAAGTCCTTTTAAATCTGTCAATCTACATTCCCATTTACCAAGTTTTGTTTTGGTAGATGTAGGAGTTTCGACCTCTCCCTCTCTGTAAACTCTTATTCCACCCCAACGACTACCATTAGCGCGACTAGTTTCATCAACATAAGGCACTTCGTAAGAATCACTATTACTTCCAACTTCTAAAACAGCACATTGACTAAGTAATTGCCCACCATCGTAAATCCTTTTCATTATCTCATTATTTCTAGTAGGTGAAATTAAAAAACCTCCATCGCTTGGTACATTTGCACTATGCCCCAATGCAGCATTTTTAAATTCTTCTGTCATTTCTCCGCCCATTCGCACTTTTGCAACATTAGAGCAAAATTCGCCTAGACTCATTTCTTCTTGTTTTTCTTGTGGTGAATCAAAGTTACCTCTTCTTGAATTTAACAATTCATTATCTTTCACTTTATTATCAAAAGATTTTATTTTGTCAACAGTATCTTCAATTTCTGATATTTCCTTATCAGCATTATTATAAATTGTGTTTTCTTCTTCTGTTAAAGTTCTAGATGCTTGCTTTGCTGCTATTAATATATTTTCTTGATTAGTAATTAAACTATCTCTTTTTTCTAAATATTGTTGTAAAGTCATTGAATGACCTCCTAATTATATTTATTTTTCTTATTTTTTAACTTACTCATTAAATCTTCTATAGAATTATCAATTTTTATAGCTTTGATTTTTTTAGGTTCTTCTTTAATTTCTATCTGTGGTGCATTTTTATAATTTGAAAAATCAACTTTAACATCATTGATAAATAATGAATTATCAATTAATTTTGCTGCTATTTCTTCGCCTTCTTGAACTTCATCAACAAAACCTTTTTCCTTTGCTTCACTAGCAGTAAACCAAGTTTCATCATCCATCATTTTACTTATTTCTTCATCATCCAAACCACTTTTTTTAGCATAAACGTCTATTAAAGTACTTTTGACTTTTTCAAGTTTTTCAACAACACTACTCAACTCTTTAGCATCACCCCAAACAAATGTTGCTGGATTGTGTATCATCATCAACGCATTTTCTGGCATTATTACTTTATCGCCAGCCATGGCTATAATCGATGCTATACTAGCAGCTAACCCATCAATATAAACATTCTTAGTAGCTTTATGTCTTTTGATTATATTGAATATTGCTTGACCTGCGAAAACCTCACCACCACCAGAATTAACATAAATATCCAATGTTTCAATTTCACCAAGTGAATCTAAATCTTTTTTAAAATTTGTTGGTGTTACATTATCACCCCACCAATCATTATTGGAAATATCACCATAGATATCTATTTGACCAATTTTGTCATCATCTTCCTTTTTCTTTATATTCCAAAATTTTTTATTTTTCTTTTTCATCTTCTTCATCACCACTTTCTGGAATATTATTATTTTTTACTTCTTGTTGTTCTATCTTTTCGATATCAACCATGTTACCATTTATAAAAAATTTATTTTGTTCTTCAACTTCACTAGGATTCATATTTGCCATATGTCTTACTTCATTTCCTGTTATTATACCGTCTTGTCTTTGTATATGGTGTATCTCAGCTTTAGTTTTTGAATCTGGCTTTAACAATGTTTCAAAATCAAATCTAAAAAACATACCAGTCCTAATATCCCTTGGTGTCAATAAATAACATGAAAAGAAATTTTCTAGCCTTTCAGTCCAAGGTAATAAAGTGTGCTTTACGTAATCTAAATCTTGTTGCTCATTATTGGAGAATGTACTATATGTATGATCTTGTAACATCTTAGGAGGCATCCTATACCATGCTGCTATGTCAAGCGATTGATATCTACGAGTTTCGATAAATTGTGCTTCTTTTAAAGGCATTATAGTCTTAGTAAAAGTCATACCTTCTTCAAGTACTAAAGGCACATGAGAATTTTGTAATCCTTGATATTTATCTTTTAATTCTTTTCTAAGTCCAGCTTTATCTCTAATTTTGCCCGGCATTGTTATTACACCGGAAGAATTCAGACCTTGTGAATAAAATTTACTTGCAAAACCTTCACTAGCTAAACCCAATCCAATGCTATTCATTTTAATTTTAATTGGACTACATCCAATAAAACCGTTTCCATATCCTGAAATATGTAAAATTTCATCCGGAATATAAGTTTTTTCTTCATTGCTACATTCTTCTCTATATTTATAAACTATATTACATTTATCATCAGTTTCAATTTTCATATTCTGCCAATATAACGGTTTTAAGGCTACAACTTGACCTTTCATATTTAGCTCTTTATAACTATAATGATTTCCAGATAGTAAGATATCAGACATTATTCTTTCTTTATAATTATAACTAGTCATCATATTATTTGCTTTATGCATAAAAACAGTATATAAAGGATGATTTATTGCTAAGTCAGAACCTTTCATTCTATCTTTTGGATTACGATATTTTCTAAGCTCTAAAGGCAACATTCCAATATCACTAGATATAATTGAAACACAAGTACTAACTGCGCCGAATTTCATGGCATTATCTTCATTTACTACTATTCCAGAATCGGACTTTTGCCCACCATACCAAAAATCATTAAGTAGTTTCTCCCATGTTCTGAGTGGTAAATTTGAACTATTTTTAGTTCTTTGAAAAAAATCTAATATTCCCATTTTTCACCCCCTTTGAAATACTACTTATTTTTATATACTAAAAATTTTCTCTCCTACAACCCTATTATCATAATCGCTTACATCTAAAGATATTACAGCCCTAACGAATGAATTTATTAGGCTAGCGCTTGGATCAATTCTTTCTATAGCTTTTGATTTGTCCAACATTATATTTTCGTTATGATCCATTCTAACAACACAATTCGACATTGACCAATTTAAAACAGGATTATTATTATGATAAATCTTATCATCATAAACCATAGCGCGAAATTTTTTAGTTGGTTCAGATAGTGTTGTAACTCCTTGTCTAACTTCTATCATTGTGTAACCTTCATCTTCCATTTCTTGTGAAAATTGTGTTGCGTTCCACTTGTCAAAACAAATTTCATTAATTTCTAAATTATATTCTTCTTCAATTTCTTGTATATATTTTCTTATAAATCTATAATCAACCTCGGCACCTTCAGTTACACTCAACCAACCAGCACGAAACCAAGAATCATATGGCACTCTATCAGATTTTATTTTTTTGAAAAATGTTTGTTCTGGTATAAATGAATGACCAAATGTACAAACTTTATCATCTTTTAAATAAATACCACCCACACTACACAAATCAATAGTTGATGATAAGTCTATACCGAGTATAACTTCGCAATTTTCCATTTTTGGACAAATTTTCTTTCCTGCATTTTTCCATTTTTCCATGTTCATGTATTTAGATTCACCAAGATTAACCCAAATATTAAAGTTTTTTGTTAGAACTTCTCTAAGCTTTTCGTCAGCATCTTTAGCTAATTTAACTCTATTCCTTAAATCATTAATGCCTATTGCGTTTTCAGGATCGGCAACGATAGGATTTGCTTTTATCCATTTTGTTTCATCTTCTATATCATCAATCAGTTCACCTTCATCATCTTTTTCTAACTCATTTATCATTATAAAATAATTATCGTTTTTTACGTCTATATTAGGATCAAGTATTTTTTCCGCGTAATTATACTCTACTCTATAGCAAGGATTATTTAATTCGAGTCCTGCCGTAGTTATTATTATCATTAGTGGCTGTCTTCGTGCTGACATCCCAGAATCTAACACATCGTAGTATTCACTTGTTTTGTGAGCGTGATATTCGTCAACTATACCACAGGACGGACTCATACCATCACCACTCAGTTTGTCATCTTTTGATAGAGGTTTGAAAATGGATCCACTTTTTTTGTGTATTATTTCACCATATTTAACATCAAATTTAGAATGAAAACTAGAATTCATTATCATTCTTTCAGTTTCTTTCCAAACAATTTTTGCTTGATCTTTTTTAGTTGCAACACTATAAACTTCTCCATAAGATTCATTCATCGCTGCCAGTTCATAACTAGCCACCATTGATAACGATTGAGACTTAGCATTTTTTCTAGCAACTTGCCAATAAACACGCCTAAACCTTCTTAGTTTTGTTTCCATATGTTCCCAACCATACACATTACCAAAAATAAAAATTTGTATATCATGAGGATTAATAAATTGACCTGCTAAATCTCCCTTGGAATGTTTGAACATTTTCATCCACTTATAAAACCTATAAGCTTTTTCTTCATTAAAAATATAAGGGAATTTTTTTGTTCCTTGTTTTGTTAAATCATTCAAAAATCGTTTACATGCATAAAGGTGCTTTTTACATGATACAATTTCTCCTTCGACTATTCGGTTAGAATATACAATCATTCGATCGAGTATTTGATTCATATGTCAAACATTCTTTCTTCATCGGTTTTTTCTTTTACTATGTCTTTAATTGGTACATTTCTCATTCTTGCAAGTGGATTCAAGAACAATTTTTCTGTCAAGCTTATTTTTGTCTTTAATAACCTATTCGAAATCAATTCAAATTTATTCAAATCATCAATGTTCAAAACATCACCATCACATGAATACATGTCGTTCAACTTCTTATTTATCTTATCAAGCCTTGACGAAATTATACAATACTCAGTAAAGAAATCTATATCACTCATAGCTAAAATGTCTATACCGCTTTCAGATGCTTTTATATAATGTTGAATTTGTAGTTTCCAGTATTCATAAGATTTAACATCGTTTAGAATTTTGAGTGGTGCTTTTATTTTTTTTAATTCTTCTAAATTTAATTTTGGTATTTTATTTTCGCTTTTTGTTCTTTCTTCCTTTTCTTGTATTGTTAGATGTTTTTTGCCTATTTTGGATTGAACATCCATTGGCATCGGGTTTCTTCCACCCATTTCCATCACCCCCTAGATTTCGAAAAGGGATATTTCTTTACACAAAAC
>Ga0180438_10001636_pt1 | contig 39377 bp, 26 predicted proteins | sample SS_ome_12_FD_132455 | JGI IMG/M metagenome (GOLD analysis project Ga0180438, IMG submission 132455) | Hypersaline lake sediment archaeal communities from the Salton Sea, California, USA - SS_3_D_2 metaG | ecosystem: Environmental > Aquatic > Non-marine Saline and Alkaline > Hypersaline >... | reverse complement strand
GACAACACCGCCGAAGTGGTGCATGGCGTTGGTGATCAGGCATAGCAACAGCAGGATCAGGGCATGCCACATCCACAGTAGCCCCCAGTTCTCGAGCACGCTGACATGATGCGTCTCGCGGAAAAGCCGCGCGACGACCGCACTGAGCCGACCACTCCGCGCCGCAATCGGCTCGCCCTTGAGAAACGCCTCCAGATCCTCGGCCAGGTCGCCTGCGCGCTGGTATCGCAGGTCGGTCGGCTTTTGCAGGCAGCGCAGTGCCACGAGTTCCAGTTCGCGATCGGCGCGGGGATTGAGCAGACGCGGCGGCACCGGGTCTTGCTCCAGCACCAGTAAGACCGTGTCGAGTGCCGTGGCGGCTTGAAACGGTGGCCGGCCGGTGAGCATCTCGTACAGCAAGGCGCCCATACTATAGACGTCGGTGGCGGGTCCGAGTTGTCCCCGGTTACCGGCCGCTTGTTCCGGCGCCATGTAGCTGGGCGTACCCAGAATCGCTCCCGTGCGTGTCAGACTGGGGTCGACCGTTTCGCCCTCGGTCGAAACTCGTTTAGCGAGACCGAAATCACTGATGTGCGGCCGGCCTTCTTTGTCGAGCAGGATGTTCGACGGCTTCAGGTCTCGGTGGAGAACACCCGCGGCGTGTGCCACGTCGACCGCACGCGCAACATCAACAAGGATGCTGGCGGCTTCGCGTGGTGGAAGAGGTCCCTCGGCGAGTCGTTGTGACAGGGTTTGGCCTTCGATATGGGCCATTGTGAAAAAGGCGTGCCCATCCTGTTGGCCGACTTCATAGATGGGCACGATATGGGGACTCTTGAGACGAGCGGCCGCTTCCGCTTCTGACTGAAAGCGAAGCAGGTCATCACGCGAAGCAAGTTGGCCGCGGAGTACCATCTTGAGCGCGACGATGCGACCGAGACTCGTTTGACGCGCGCGATAGACGACGCCCATGCCACCGCGGCCGAGTTCTTCCAGCAGCTCGTAATCGCCGAACGGTTTGGGAAGTTCCAATCGCGATGGCGGTGCAAAGTCGCTTCCGCTGGCCGGGGCCGATCCTTCAGAAAGGTTGGCGATCGTGTCGCTGCCGATCGCGTCGGCAATTTGACAAGCTGCCCAGAGTTGACGAAGCTCGTCGGCGAGTTCGGGCTCGTCCCGGGCGGCCTCCGCCGGATCGACCATCTCGCCCCGCTGCTGCGCCTCGATCATTTGGTCGAGGATCTCAGCAAGCTTCTCATCACGACTGCTGAATTCTTGCGTCACAATCGCTACTCGGGGGACTGTTCATCGCCGGCCAGGATCGATTTCAGGCGGCGCACCGCCCGTAGGTAACGCATACTGGCCGCGGCGGAACTTAGATTCAAGGCTTCGGCCACTTCGCTATTCGAGAGTTTCTCAAAATGGCGCATTAACACGACTTCTCGATCTTGTTCATCGAGATCGTCGACGGCGGCCACGAATTGCAATTGGAGTTCGTTCCAGGCCGCTTCGGAGGCGGGCGTGCGCCCCTGGTCGCGAAGTTCAGCGACCAGGTTGAGCGTGCTCTGGTCGAGTCGGCCAGGGGCGACGAGGGGTTGCTCGCGATCGAGACTCCGCTTGGCCGCGCCGCGATGACGCCGATGGGCATCAATTAGACGGTCCTTGGCCATGTGGCGGAGCCAGAGGTGGAACGGCATGGCGGGATTCTTGAGATAATCGGCCAGTCGGCGGTTCGCTTCGATAAGGACATCTTGCACAATGTCACTCGCATCAACGCGTCTGGCAATCTTCCGATCCATCCGGAGATCGATCATTCGCCGTACCGCATCGCGGTGGCGTTCAAGAAGGCGATTCACCGCCTCCGCATCACCATTTTCTGCCCCGGCGAGAAGCTCTTGCGTTTTTTCTGATTCCGGCCACATACCCACCAGTATCGTCAACGACCGGGTCCGCCGGCAAGAGCATCGGTGCGTTGGTCGACAAGCGGCCAAGAAGGTGCCACGCCCGCCGATGCGTCAGGCGGCCGACATGCACGTCAATAGAGCATCGTCCGCAACGCGTCCGCCAGACGATCAATATCGTCCTTGGTGTTGTAGAGATAGCAGGAGGTTCGCACCACGCGTTGATCGCCGACATCATAGATGGGGGCGTCGACAGCATACTCGCGCCGCAGCGTGTTGGCATTTTCGATGTAGGGTAAACCATTGTTACGAATCGGCATCGTGATCATGGAGCCGTACCATGCTGAATCATCGGGAATGAACGCATCTTCTCTCGTGACTTCGGCAATCTTCTCGCGGGCGTAACTCGCCAGGAAGTGCGTTCGCTGGCGGAGTGTGTCGAGGCCGAGTGTTTCGAGAAAGTCGAGCGCCGTTGGCAACGCCAGATATGCGCCCATATCTCGGGTGCCGGTCCAGGTAAACTCTTCTTGCCAGGTCTTTGGCACGTTGGGTAGGAGCCGTCCCCAGCTGAGGAGAACAGACCGAATGTTCTGTTGATGCTGCGGATGAACGTACAGGAAACCGGTCCCATGAGCGGCGCTGATCCATTTGTGACAAACGGCCGTGTAGTAGTCGCAATCCAAAGACTCGATGTCCAGCGGTAAGATCGCTGGCGCGTGGGGGCCATCGATGCAAACCTCGACGCCTTGCTGCTTGACAGCCCGCGTGATTTTCTCGGCGGGCAGCTTCATAGCCGTAGCCGAGGTGATGTGACTGAAGACAACCAGTCGAGTGCGGTCGGTCATGGCGCCGGTAATCGCTTCGACGATCTCGTCCTCGGAATCGACGCGCAAGGGAATGCTCGCCTGCACAAGATGAGCACCCGACGCCTTACAGGCCCGCTGCCAAATCCGAAACACCGCTCCATATTCGTGACTGGTGAGTACCACCTCGTCGCCGCGTTTCAGCTGCATGCTATCCGCGACGACGTTCATGCCGTAGGTCGCATTCTCCACAAACACGAGATTCTCGCGGCCCGCGCCGACGAAGTCCGCGAGCCGATCCCGCGCTGCCAGCAGCTCGGGCTCGAATTCGCGAACGAAAAAATCCATCGGCTCGGATGTCGCGCGATCGAGGACTTTCTTGCAGGCGGCGACGACCTCACGATGTGGCAGACCGAATGCCCCATGGTTCAGATAGGCGACATCGTCAGGAAGCGTCCAGTGCTGGCGCAGTGGTGTCCAGGCATCTTCCTGGTCGACGGGTAAGGACTTGTTTGACATGGGCGGGGGTGTCAGGGAAAAGGATCGATCGATCTTTCGGAAGCAGGCGCGGACTGTGGGAGAAAGTTGTACCCGAGTGCCGCAGAAATGCCAGAGACCTAGGGCCGAAGTGACCGCGAGCATGCTGTCTTCCGCGGCAGACGTTCTCTCTCACGGGCTCTTGCATGCTAGCTGGACGCTTTGGCTCGCCGCCATGGGAGCAAAGGAAAGGACCTGACGAGTGACCCGATCAGGCACCTGGAAGTGGCAGGCCGTCCGTTTGACTTTGGCCAGCCAGTGTGAGATACAGTACGGATCAGCATGGACGTCAGGTTTATAGTTGAGCTGTTCGCCGCTTTGAAGCCTGGAGATGGGTGCCCTTCCTCGGCTTATGGTGGTGGAGATTCACGTCAACGATAATTTGAGCCAAAAAATTTAAGAGAAGGAGAAGCTACTATGAAGTCATCTAAACTGAACCGTCGTGATTTTGGCAAGCTGAGCGCCGCCGCTTTCGGAGGAATGGTTGCCGGAGCGAGCGTGTTGCACCTCGGAACCCAGGAAGCGAGTGCCGATGAGAATCCGTTGCTCTCCGGTAAGAATGTATGCCGTGGGTTGAATCATTCCTGTGGTGGCCACAAGGGTGGCGATAACAAATGTGCCGGCATGGGGTCGTGTGCCACCGCCGCCGAACATACATGCCACGGTCACAACGAGTGCAAAGGTGAAGGTGGTTGCGGCGCCAACCCTGGCGAGAATGCATGCAAGGGCAAAGGCAAGTGCGGAGTGCCCCTGAGCGACAAGGCCTGGAAGGCAGCCCGGGCCAACTTCGAGGCCGCCATGAAGGCCGCCGGAAAGAAGTTCGGACCGGCTCCGGCTAAGTAACCCGCTTTGTGTCGTCATAGAATTGCGTTTCTTGTAACGCAAGATCTTAGGGAACACTCACGCGGGCGCGGTCCTTGGACCATTGCCGAGTCGCGCCCGCGTGGACTTCCCTGCACACAATTCCTTTTTGCGGGCTCAACTCTTGGGCCGCCGACTGGTATATGAACAATCCTCGCTTAGGGCATCCGAATCTGGGACTTGGAGTGGGGCTGCGGACCGTCCATTTCAATCACATCCTCCAGCAGCAGCCCGACGTCGACTGGTTCGAGATCATCTCGGAGAATTTCATCGACTCGAAGGGCCGACCGCGATACGTGTTGGAGCAAATCGCCGAACGCTATCCGGTAGTCATGCATGGCGTGTCGTTGTCGATCGGAAGTACCGATCCTCTCGACTTTGACTATCTCGGTAAGCTCAAACGCCTCGCCGGAGAAGTCAACGCCCTGTGGATTTCCGACCACCTCTGCTGGACCGGCGTTGCCAGTCGGAACAGTCACGATTTGCTGCCGGTTCCACTCAACGAGGAAACCCTGAAGCACGTGGTCGAGCGGATTCGCGTGGTCCAGGATTTTCTCGAACGACCCTTGATGCTGGAGAATCCGAGTAGTTATGTGACCTTCGCCGATTCGACCATCAGCGAATGGGAATTTCTTACTCGAATGGCCGAGGATGCCGATTGTGGGCTCCTGCTCGACGTGAATAACGTTTACGTGTCGAGTGTGAATCACGATTTTGATCCCGTCGAGTATGTTGAATCGGTGCCGCACGAGCGGGTTGTTCAGTGTCATCTGGCAGGGCATACCGACTGCGGGACACACCTGATCGATACGCACGATGGCAGAGTGGTCGACCCGGTGTGGGATCTGTTTCGACGAGCCCATGAATTGACCGGAGGTGTTTCGACACTCCTGGAATGGGACGCCAGTATTCCGCCCTTCGATGTGGTGCACCAGGAAGTTCTCAAAGCGAAGCAGCATATGAGTACGCAGCTGCGGGCGACGGGAGACCTGGCCGATTCGGTGACGACGACCTCGCAGGAGTCGGTGGTCCCCCATCCGCTGCACTTCATGACACCCGAAATCGAGTAGTCCCGCCTCGGAGTTCCGAGTAGGAGACCTAACCGAAGGCCTTGAGAATGGCGCATCAACTTGATCAAATTCAGCGCTGGATGCAGTCGGTTATCACCTGCGCCGATGGGATCGAGTCGGGTATCGAGTCAGACGATGCGCGAAGCGAGATCGATGTCGGGGTGTCGGAAGTCGAGGAGGTGATTTCCCGTTCCCAGGCGCTGTCCAGCCTCGAACGACTAGGCGTATACGGCAACGCCTACTTTGCGCGGTTGCTGGAGTGCATGCGGGAGAGTTTTCCGTCGATGGTTCACGCTCTTGGTGAGGAGACGTTCGATCAGTTCGCCTTTGGTTATCTTCAGGCCTATCCCTCGACGAGTTATACGCTGGGGAACTTGGCGGATCAGTTTCCGCAATTCTTGCAGGAGACCCGCCCCGATCTTGATGCTCACCAGCAGGGAGAGGTCAATTGGCCCGATTTCTTGATCGACTTGGCGACGTTGGAGTTGGCGTTTGAGAAAGTGTTCGACGGTCCCGGGGTAGAAAATGAGAAAATTGTAACGGCCGAGAGCCTCGCCTCGATCTCGCAAGAGGACTGGCCCGATGTGCGATTGCGTCCGGTTCCCTGTCTGCGGCTGTTTGAGTTTCAGTTTCCGGTGAATGCCTACTTCACCGCGGTACGCAACGACAGAGCGGACGAAATTCCGGTACCGGGAGCCGAATTTGTTGCCATCACGCGCCGCGACTACATTGTGCGGCGGTTCGACCTGACACGGTCGCAGCACGCATTGCTTACGGCGCTCTCGGCAGGCGAGACGGTTGGAGAGGCGATCGGCGCAGCGGCCGACAGCTTCGACGATACCCTGGACGAACTGGCTGGCCAGCTACATCAGTGGTTTCAGGAGTGGGCCGCCGGCGCCCTCTTTCACGAGATCGAACGGCCGGCGACTTAGCCAGTGCGGCAATAGGACTACTTGTTGATGTAGTCGTGAACGCTCCCGTTGACGACATCGGTCAAGGTATTGGCCCAAACGACCTTCTTGTCGGCGTCAAGGACCTCGACGACCGCCCCTTCCAATCGTTCTCCACAACAGTCCTTGCGATTGAAGACTCGAATACGGCCGATGTCCTTCACCCCGCCCAGGTCAACCATCCAGAAAGGATTGTCTTCTAAAAGTGTGTGACTCACCGAGCCATCTTTGAAGTTCTGGCTCGAATCACCATCCGACGCCCGGGAGGCAGCCGCCGTGAAGTGAGTGGAACTCTGCTGGGCGTTGCCATTTCTTTGTAGCGGCTGGCCATCGCCCGTCTGAATGACCTGCACCTCCGCGAGATTGATGATGCGATCGTAGCCCGGTACACGCACGCGAACGAACTGACCCTTGACCAACGTCTTTTCTGGCGGGGCATTCTCGGCGGCAAAGATGTCGATTGGATTCTCGCCCGGAATTCCAATCACTTGCAGTTCAGGCAGGGATGCCAGGAGATCGGCGACACCGCTGCTGGTGACTTTCGTTTGCCACACGTAGAGCTTCTTCAGATTCTTGAGGTTCTTCAAGTGCGCGAGTCCGGCATCACTAATGTCGGTGCCGTAGAGATTTAGGTATTCGAGATTCTCAAGATTGGCCAGGTGGGCCAGGCCTGCGTCGGATACCTTGGTACGTTCCAGATGAAGTCGCTTGAGATCGGTGAGTCCTGACAAGTGGCGTAGGCCGTTGCCGGTGATCTGCGTATCTTTCAAGTGCAGCCAGACGAGGTTCTCGACATCGGCCAGGTGAGCCAATCCGTCGTCCTTCAGATCGGTGCCGCTAAGATGGAAGTCAACGTCCTTCCACTTAGTGTCGGCCGATACGGCCCGCACACTTCCACCTAGCTTATTGATGGCCTTGATCGCTTCCTCTTCCGATGCCAGGACGGGATTCGCGGCAGCAACACAGAACAGGCCCAGCATCGCGGCCAGATAGGTGACAGATTTCATAGTCTTGAGACTCCTTGCAGTCGTAGATACTTAGTGCGAATCAGCAGGGTTGAATTCAACCCCTATTATGCCATCGCCGCCGCCCCATGCAAAGTTGGTCGATTTCCGCGCGGGGGCCAAGTGTGCTTGCATGTCGCCATGCCGGGGCAAGTTGATTCCGCCTCGCCGAGGAGGCATACTGACGGTGGAAATCTTGCTGGTCAATCGGCCAGTCTTGCTGATTTTCGCCCACCTGGCCCTGCCCTGCCCTCCTTCGGAGACCCAACCCATGCCCCGCCCTGTCATTGCGTCGCTTCTCGTCTTGTGTGCAGTCTTACTGACGTTTGGTTGGATGGCAGGTGGCCCCCTGGCCGAAGCGGATGACTCCCAGGCCGCGGCGGGGACGAAGCCGCCCCCACCAGCGATGCCGGAGGTGACCGACATCGGCGCCACCGCCGATGACGACGAGACCGGCTTCGTATCGATCTTCAACGGCAAGGATCTGTCCGGCTGGGAAGGCGACGATCGCTTTTGGTCGGTCGAGGATGGGGCAATTGTGGGGCAATCGAGCAAGGAAGTCCCGGTCCCCCACAACACCTTTCTCATCTGGCGCGACGGTGTGGAGGTTGACGATTTTGAACTCCGCTTTTCCTACCGGGTCAAAGGCAATTCGGGGATTCAGTATCGCAGCGAAGAATTTGGCAACTACCGCGTCCGAGGCTACCAGGCCGACTTCGAATCGGGTCCCAAGTTCTCTGGCATTCTGTATGACGAAGGGACCGGCCGCGGCAGCATCGCCTTTCGCGGTCAGCGTTCGTTCATTAACGAAGCAGGTCGTTGGAACCAGGAAGGCTTTGCCTCGCCTACGGAACTTGGCAAGGCAATCAAGCAGGACGATTGGAATGAGTACACCATCATCGCCATCGGGGATCGACTCATCCACAAGATCAATGGCGTGCGGATGTCGGAAGTGATCGATCGGCAGAAGAACAAGGCCAAGCGCTCCGGCATTCTGGCGATTCAGATGCACCAGGGCGACCCGATGAAGGTCGAAGTCAAGGACATTCGCATCAAACGCCGCAAGTTGGCCGACAAGAAGAAGATTGTTCTCGTCGCTGGTCAGCCGAGCCACGGATACGGTGCTCACGAACACAATGCCGGCGTCAAACTGTTAACGAAACGTCTCAATCAAGTGCCCGGCATTCTGGCCCTGAATTATCACCAAAATGGTTGGCCTCGGGATCCGTCCGTATTCGACAACGCCGACGCGGTGTTCCTCTATATGGACGGCGGCGATAGCCACCCCGTCAGTCATCATATCGAACAGCTCAACAAGGTCATGCGTCGCGGCGTCGGGTTGATGTGCCTCCACTACGCGGTGCATGTATCGCCGGGTTTACCGGGAGAGCACTTCAAGAAATGGATTGGCGGCTACTACGAAACCGGTTGGTCGACGAACCCGCATTGGGACGCCGAACTGCAATTGAATGAGAAGCATCCCGTGACCCGTGGCATCCAACCGTTTGAGATTCGCGACGAATGGTATTTTAATATGCGATTCCGCGATGATATCGAAAGCGTCATCCCGGTCGTCTCGGCCAAGCCCAGCAAAGAGACCCGTCAGGGAAATCGAGCCAAAGGGCTCTCGCACATTCAGGAGGCCGAGGGTCGAGCAGAACATTTAATGTGGGCCGTTGAGCGGATCGATGGTGGTCGTGGAATCGGCTGCACGGGCGGTCATGTCCACAATAACTGGGGCGACGACAACTTTCGCAAGTTGGTCCTCAACGCGCTCGTTTGGGTCGCCGGTGGCGATGTGCCGGCCGACGGCGTGATCTCCGAGAAGGTCACCCAGGAAGAACTGGAAGCCAATCAGGACTATCCCAAGCCCGAATAGAACAGGGCCGGGCTTGCCCGCAGGCCGCTGGTAGGCCAAACCGCGAGAATTCTCGCGTGCCGTACTCGCTTGCTACCGCGTATAATGCAGCGATCTGGTGTTGCTGTGTTGCCGCGATGCGGCCAAAGGCTTGAAGTATGTTTGAACCTTCCCGATGTCGCCTGCGCAAGCGGACGAGCGCTGCCGCCCGGGACGCCCTGATGGGGCTCTGTTTGGCGATTCTTATAGTCGCAGTCGTCTTTCCGCTAGCGGGTTGCCAGGGGGCCGACGACGCCGAGACAGCGAGCGGCCAGCCGTCTACTGGTTCCGCGGCCGACAACCGAGAGAGTTCCGATTCAAAAGGCGCCGAATCGACGGCTTCCAAAGCCGCGCATGGTGTTGCTTCGGGCAAACGTGAAGCCAACCGTCTGGCGGAGGAGACGAGCCCTTATCTCCTAATGCATGCGCACAATCCGGTCGACTGGTTCCCCTGGGGCGAAGAAGCGTTTGCCAAAGCGCGTCGCGAAGGAAAGATGGTCTTCCTGTCGATCGGCTACTCGAGTTGCTACTGGTGTCACGTGATGGAACGCGAATCGTTCCTAAGCCGGGAAGTGGCCGATTTCTTGAACGAACATTTTGTTTCCATCAAAGTCGATCGCGAAGAACGACCGGATGTCGATGATATCTATATGACGGCCTTGCAACTTCGGGGAGTGCCAGGGGGCTGGCCGCTCTCGATGTTTCTGACGCCGGAAGCGAAGCCCTTCTATGGGGGAACCTATTTTCCGCAGCCTCGCTTTCTGGGGCTGCTGAAGGTGATCGAAGAAAACTGGCGGTCCCAGCCCGAGGCGATTCGGCGTGACGCCGATCGTCTCACGCGCCTGCTCCGCAAGGCCCTTGTGCAGTCAGTATCGAGCGACGCGCAGCGGCAGACTCCGCTGGACGCTCAACTGCTGGACAATGTGCAGTCGGCACTGGCGGAGACCTTCGATCCGACTTGGGGAGGATTCGGCTATGACGAACGCAATCCGAGGATGCAGAAGTTTCCGGTTCCTCCGCGGCTGATGTTCTTGCTTCGACGAGCCGCGGACAATCCGGCGGCCCGAAAGATGCTCGAGTTGACACTCGATAAGATGGCGGCGGGCGGGGTCTGGGATCATCTGGGTGGAGGTTTTCATCGCTACAGTACCGATCGCTACTGGCATATTCCCCACTTCGAGAAGATGCTCTACGACAACGCTCAGCTGGCGACGGTTTATGCCGAGGCGTTTGAACTGACCGGGAATGTTGAATACCGAAGGGTGGTCGAGTCACTGCTCGGATTCGTCCTCCGGGACATGACAGGTCCCGAGGGAGAGTTTTTCGCCGCAATTGACGCCGAGACCGATGCCGAGGAAGGCAAGTTTTATCGCTGGGACAAGAACGAGGTTCAGTCGTTACTCTCGGACGAGGAGTGGAAAGCGTTTAGCGAGGTTTATGGATTCTCCGCAGGCCCAAACTTTGAACACCGCTACTATGTTCCACTGCTCGACTTACCGCTCTCAAAAGTGGCGGTGAAGCGAGGCCTGACCTACGCGGAACTCGACGAGCAGTTGGCCCCGATTCGAGAGAGGCTCCTCGAATCTCGCGGCGAGCGCGAGCATCCGTTGATCGATACCAAGGTGATTACCGCTTGGAATGGGTTGATGATTCGCGGATTCGCCGACGGCGGCCGTACTCTCGATAATCAAGACTATATCGCCGCCGCCTCGCGGGCAGCGCAGTTCGTGCTCGACAAGTTGCAGACCAAGGATGGCCGGCTACTCCGGACCTATCGCCAAGGCCAGGCAAAGTTCAACGGGTATCTGGACGACTACGCCTTCATGGTCGATGGTCTTATCGCTCTACATCGGGCGACCGGTCAGCAGCGTTGGCTCACGGCGGCCGAGGAACTAACGAACAAACAGATGGAACTGTTCTGGGATGAAGACTCTGGAGGCTTCTTTTTCACCTCGCACGATCATGAGTCGTTGGTTGCCCGTGCCAAGAGCCCCTCAGACAGTGTCCTCCCTTCGGGCAATTCGGTGGCTGCCGGGAACCTGATTTATCTCGCCGAAGCTCTCAATAAGCCAGAGTACTTAGAACGCGCGCGAGAAACGATCTCGGCGTTCGTGGGATATCTTGGCGAGGAAGATCAAGCGGGCGGGCTTCCCCGAATGGCCATGGCGGTCGGTAATCTACTGGAAACGGACAAGCGAATCTCAGGCCAACAGAATGCTGACCTGGAAGACGGCCAGGCGGGAGTTGAGGACGGAGGAGACTAGCCGGTTTGTCTTGAATTTTCCCAAGCGGTATACTTGTTGCAATGTGCATTGCGGTTGCTGGCGGTTAAGAAGTCGCGACCGCCGGTCACGTCGATTTAGGCGAACGAATGAAACATCACAATGAACAACCCGTTTTGTTTTTCCACCGGTCACCTGGATGACGGCAGAGGGTCGCAGCGCGTGACGCTGCCGCCGGGGAACCTCCCGTACCTTGCCGGTCGGGGTGGTTTCGCACGGGACGTTTTACGCGACCGCTTCGTTCTTGCCAGGCTCCTGTCTGCTCTCCTCCGACAGAGCACTCCTCGCCGCAGCGCTCATGCCGCTTCTAGCCGAATCGATTTTCGTAGCGGCTCACGAATTCTCGGGCACTGTTTCTGCCCACGCATCTCGAATCGCCTTGCGCTTGGCCAACTGACGAGCACCGTCGGCGAGCCAGATCGTAGCGGTTTCTTGGCAAAGGTTCCTCCGGGCGATCATCGCCACAATTAGGAAGAGAAAGATCCCACTATGTCCAGCCTTGTTGCGACGATCTCCCGTCGCTTCTTAACTGCCGCGATTTGCTCCGTTCTGTCGGCCGGGTTCCTCCTATCGTTCGCTGGTTGCGGTAATTCGTCAGCCGACGCTGAGCCAGCGTCCGACCTGAAGACCGACAAGTTCCGTTTCTATTACCGTGTGACCATCAACGAGTTGGAACCTGGCAAGAAAGCCCGCGTCTGGCTGCCGATAGCCCAGGTAAGTCACGCTCAAGAAGTCGAGTTGGGCGAGATCGACGTGCCGGGCGACCACGAAATTCATGAGGAAGAGGAGTATGGCAATAAGGTGATCTACTTTGAGGCCATCGCCAATGATCGAGGCGAAATCCCTGTGAACGTCACTTACGAAGTGACACGTAAGGAGCTAACCGCCGAGACGGGAGCCAAAGTCGTGGAGGCGGAACTTGATAAGTACCTTGCACCTTCTCGACTGGTTCCAGTCGGTGATGAATTGTTGGCGCGAGTTGTCGGAGAGACTCGGCCCGAGGGGAATAGTCGAGAGGTGGCTGGACAACTCTACGATGCTGTGTATGAGCGGATGCAGTATGGTAAGCCGGAGGGGCAGCCCGTTGGCAAGAACTGGGGACGTGGCGACGCGACCTATGCCTGCGATGTGAAAGTCGGAAACTGTACCGACTTCCACAGTTTGTTTATCTCCATGTGCCGGACTTTAAAGCTGCCCGCCAAATTCGAGATCGGCTTCATGCTGCCTCCGGACAAACAGTCGGGCGATGTGGCCGGCTACCACTGCTGGGCCAAGTTCGCCAGCGACGGACGCTGGATTCCGGTCGATATCTCGGAGGCTGACAAAGACAAGACGTTGAAGGAATATTACTTTGGCAGCCTGACACCCAATCGTGTGACCTTTACGACCGGTCGCGATTTGGCCCTAGAGCCATCGCCGGCCAACGAGGCGGTCAACTTCTTCGTCTACCCTTACGTGGAAGTCGACGGCGAACAACATACTCCACTCACCAAGCATTTTCGATTTGAACGAATCGAGAAATCCCAGGACGATGCGGCATAATGTTGCGGCGTCTGAGGGTGACGGCCCTGGACGAGCGATGCCCCTCGTCTGGTATCATATCGGACGGGCCACGACCAAAGATTCCAACGGTACTCATCAAGCGTGCTTCCTCGGAGGACGAAAAAATGTCTGGTTGTTTCTTGATTCCCTTTCGCCGGCTCCTCTTAGGTAAGGCTGGCCTGTTGTTGAGCGTGGTCGCCGCTTCCCTGGCAGCTTCCGCTCTTGCCGAAGATTGGCCCGCCTGGCGTGGTGCCGATGGAACCGGGGTGACAGCCGACAAGGCCCTGCCTCTAGAGTGGAGTGAAGAGGAGAACGTCATCTGGAAGATCGATCTTCCCGATCGGGGTAACTCGACGCCCATCGTCATTGACGATGTGGTCATTCTTACACAGGCGATTACCGAAACGAATCGCCGCACCGTGATGGTCTTGGATGCCAAAGATGGGAGTTTGCGCTGGCAACGGGGTGTCACGTATAGCGAGGAGGAGGCGTCGCATCGTGATAATCCCTATTGCGCGTCCTCGCCGGTCTCCGATGGCGAACGCATCGTGGCCTGGTTCGGCTCAGCCGGCCTCTATTGCTACGACTTCCAAGGCGAGAGGCTTTGGAGTCGCGATCTCGGCAAGCAGGCGCACATGTGGGGCAATGCCGCCTCGCCCGTGCTTTATAAGGATCTTTGTATTCTCAGTTTTGGGCCCGGCGAACGGGAAACACTAATCGCCGTCGACAAGAATACCGGTGACACCGTTTGGGAAGTTGAAGGCCTTTCCGAGGAGGAGGAGGCAAAGCTCATCGAGCCAGGTACCGACGGAAACGCCACGGATCGACGTAGCGAAGAACAGAAGGCCGCGGGGCCGGCGTCTCGTGTCGATCTACAGCGCGGAGCCTGGGGCACGCCTCTGCTCGTGCGTGCCAACGGACAGGATGAACTTGTTGTAAGCTATCCGCGTCGACTCGTCGGCTACGATCCCAGTAACGGGAAGGAGTTGTGGACCTGCCGGGGGTTGGGACCGCTGGTCTATAGCTCACCGATTGCCGGAGAGAATACCGTGGTTATTCTCGGTGGCTACTACGGAGCTTCGATGGCGGTTCGACCAGGAGGTCGCGGCGATGTGACGGAAACCCACCGCGTTTGGCACACCCCCCGCAGCGCCAAGACCTGGTTGAGTTCCGGAATCATTTTCAATGGGCATATCTACCTGCTCGACATGGGAGGGATTGCTCATTGTCTCGATCGAGAAACCGGGCAGACCGTTTGGAGCAAACGTCTACAAGGCGACAGTGGCGACAACGCTTCGTGGTCATCGCTGGTCCGCGCCGGAGATCGGATTTATGCCTCGAACCGATCGGGCGATGCCTTCGTGTTTCGAGCCGATCCTGAGTTTGAGTTGCTCGCGAGCAGCAGTGTTAAGCAGCGCAGTGACTCTTCGCTGGTGCCGGCCGATGGTCGCTTCTATTTTCGGACACATGAGGGCCTCTGGTGTCTCGGCCAACAAGAGCCGTGATGATGCCTGGCGGGGCCCTACTGGCTCTCACTCGCGCCCCGGGACCCGAAGAGTGCAAGCCTCTGCCGGCTACAAGTGTCTGCGGGAGTCGTTCGGCGCTTGCTCACTTCTCGTTGGCACAACGTCTAGACGCCCCATTCATAGCACTTGAAGGGCGTGGGGACAGTCTCGCGGCTAACTTCCAGGGCCTATAATGGCATTCTGTGCCGGTTCTGAGGATCCTATAGGTGCCTGGAGCTTGCCTTGTGCCTCGTCTGTCAGCCGCACGGCGGTCTATCCGTAACCCGAGAGCCTGCCCGGCTGTATAAGTGGGTAAGCATGTTTAATGGTCCTGTTGGCTATCGCCGAGGTTTCGTAATGAGGTTCCTGATCCCCGCCCTTGCGGTCCTGCTATCGATATCGAGTCCCGCCATCGCGGCACCGCTGGATACCAAGCACATTCCGGCGGATACGAAGTGGCTGGTGCATATCGATTTTGATGCCCTGCGTGAATCGAGCCTGGGGCAACAATTGTCCCAAGACCTGTTCGCTGGTCGAGGGGCGGGTGCCAAGTTCAAGCGAATGCAAGAGGAACTGGGTATCGAGTCAACGAGCGATCTGCATAGTGTGACTTTGTTCGACACACGTTTTCAGCGGCACCATGGATTGATGATGATCCGTGCCGACAATCTTGATCTGCAACTGATGACGGAGAAGTTGAAACAGAAACAGTCGAATCTCTCTGTGACCGAGTATCATGGCCACACGCTCTACTCTTGGACGCGAGCCGCGGGGAAAAAATACGAACACGAGGTGACCGGCTGTCTCTATCAGAGCGATACGTTGCTGGTCTCACGAGATATCGATGTCTTGAAGCGTACGATCGAGGTACTCGACGGGACTTCGGAGAGTCTATCGGCCGACTCTCCTCTCGCGGGTCCCACTACCCCGGGCACGATCATGTGCGTTCGCAGCAAGGGGCTGGTGACCCACGATCTGCAATTTCGTTCCGCGTTCATGCGTCAGAGCAATCGGTTCGCCATGAGTCTGGGAGAACGGGATGGCCAGGTCCACTTGCATGCCGAGCTGGACGCCAAGTCCGAGGCGGCTGCCGAGAGATTCGGCAAGATCGTGGAGAGTTTTCGCGGCATAGGAATCGCGCGAACCAGCTCCGACGAAGCCAGCCAGCAAGTCTTTGAGGGGCTCTCGGTGACCGTTAACGAGACCTTGGTGGAGGCGAATTGGGAAATGTCGCCGGATGATGCCCAACGCATGATCGCCGCGATGAAAAAGCATCGTCAGCAGCGTTATCTGCGATATCGAATGCGGCGCGAGAAGAAAGCGATGGAGGCACGCGCCAAGCGAGAAGCGGAGGCGGCCACCAAATCGCAGGATACCGCTCAACAGGAAAGTTCGAGCAAAGACAACGCCGAATAGGATCTGCAGGTAGCACGCTCCGTGAGCACCCACGAACAGGCGAACCTCCGATCGCTCAGTGACGAAGCGCTGGCGTTGCGCGCCACCGAGGGGTGTCTCAAGAGCTTCGACATCCTTGTGGCGAGATTCCAGGTCCCGTTGTTGCACTACTTACAGCACCGCGCCAAATCGCGGGAAGATGCCGAGGACTTGGTTCAGGAAGCGTTCTTGCGGGCCTATCGGAATCTGCACCGCTACGAGGATGCCTGGCGCTTTAGTACTTGGCTATACACGATCGCCCATCGATTGTCGATCAACGCCTTTCGCCGCGAGGGACGGATGCTCGACAGGAGTGACAACGAAGGAACGCTGGCCACGGCGGAGTCTGCCGAATGCGATCCGGCAGTTGCCGCGGCTCAGGCCGATACCGGACAGCGCCTGTGGGCTGTCGTGGCCCAGGAGTTGGGAGAACCAAAGTTTACCGCGATCTGGCTCTTCTACGGAGAAGGAATGCCGATCAGTCAGATCGCGGAGGTGCTGGAGCGAACCTCAGGCGCGATCAAGACAATGTTGTTGCGAGCGCGGCGCCAGCTGATACCGGCGCTTCGCGGTCAGTGGGAGAGTCATGTCGGGGGGGCACCCCGATCAGCGAATAACGTGGAAGAGAAAAACCCTTGTGGTTCCAAGAATTCGGGAGTTGGATAAATGGACGATTGGCAATTGTCAGATCAAGAGCGTGAACTCGAAGCGGCGCTGCGGAGCGAGAGCGACGCGGACCGTCCGGAGTTTAGCGAGTCTCTACACACCAGGATCATGGGCGCGATTCATCGCGAGCACGCAGCGACGGCCGGTTCCGTTGTCGAGATGCCGCCGGTGGAGCCTTCACATCGGACGCCTGGGGCCCTGCTTGTAGCGGCCGCCAGTATCGCCATCCTGGTTGTTGCTGTGGCTTGGCTCGTGAAGACCCCAAGGCCAGGCGATGTCGGTCCCGCGACGGGCCAGCAGGCCAATATGGCTGAAGATAATTTGGCGGTGGAGGACGAGTCCCAGGTCCTCGATTCGGTTTGGATGGCCGCGGACTTGCTTCTAGCACCGGTGGAGGAATCTACCGAGGGAGCGGAATTGGAGGAGCCGACACAACTCGATACGGTCGATAAGCTGGCCAAGGTCGACCCTTCCGCTCAATGGGACGATATCGCGCACGATGTCGAGATTCTGGCCAACGTGCTCTTCGTTCCCTTTGATGCCAGCGAGACCGAGACGCCTTAGGGGAGTGGCAGGCACCGCGCCGCGAATAGAGCCAAGTCGCACATTCTAGTGGGACCCTCACGGCTCATCGAAACACTGCCTGAGACTAGCGAGTGACCTGCATCGATAGCCCGCCGTCGATGGTGATCGACTCGCCCGTCATGTAGTCGTTCGTGACCAGCATCAAGCAGGCGTCGGCCACCTGCTCCGAGGTTCCTTCACGGTGCAGCGGAATGCGATTCTTCAGATTGTGTTCCCGCTGGGCGTCGGTCATCTTGTCATGAAATCGCGTCGTAATCACACCCGGCTCCAAACAGTTAACGCGGATGTTGTCGTCGGCCACATCCCGCGCGAGCATGCGAGTGAACTGCGAGATGGCCCCCTTGGCGGTTCCATAAGCAATCGCCCCCGCACAGCCGCGAATTCCCGCCACGGAGGAAATCAGCACGATCGCACCCTCTCTGTTCTGTCTTAACAGCGGCAGCGCCTGGCGGCAAAGATGGTAGGCCCCATGAACGTGGACGTCGAAGGTCGCGTACCACTGTTCCGGCGAGACATCATCGATGCTGCCGAACGACGGTCCACCGGCCGAGTGAATAACGATGTCGAGTCCGCCGAGTGCTGTCGCGGCCTCATCGACGCAACGTGCCACCTCGTCCCCTTGGGCCAGGTCGGCGACCACAATCGAGGCCTTTCGACCGTGCTGGCCAATTTGAGCGGCGACCTCTGCCGCGGCCTCGTCGTTGTGACGAGCATTCACGGCGACATCCGCACTACCCCGGGCCAGCGCGACGGCAATTGCCGCTCCAATTCCTCGCGTTCCGCCCGTTACCAGGGCTCGTTTTCCGTTCAATTCCATGTTGCCGTCTTCTCCTTAGGGCGGGTCTTGTTCAGATTGATGTAGGACTCTGGTCGAGAAGGATTCAGTGCTTTCCTGCCACTGCCCGGGGATGTCGCCATCGATCGGGTCGCGACTCGGCCCACAGCTAGGTCACTAGGTCAGTAAGTCACTAGGTCAACAAGTCTCGTACCACCTTGCCATGCACATCGGTCAGGCGGAAGTCGCGGCCTCGCAGCCGATAGGTCAGCTTTTCATGGTCGATGCCCAGGGTATGGAGTGCCGTCGCCTGGATGTCATGGACGTGAACCTTATTCTCGACCGCGAAGTAGCCGAATTCATCGGTCGCTCCATAGGTCGTACCCGCCTTGATACCAGCTCCGGCCAACCACATGCTGAAACCGTGTGGATGATGGTCGCGACCATAATTCACTCCGCTCCCCTGGGCCATCGGGGTGCGACCGAATTCTCCACCCCAGACAATCAGCGTGTCGTCCAACAATCCTCGCTGGCGAAGATCCTTGATCAAGGCGGCGGTCGACTGATCGACTTCACGACACTGACGCTCGTGATCGTTCTGGATCGTTGTGTGCGAGTCCCAGCCCTTGTGATAGAGCTGCACGAAACGGACACCCCGTTCGACCAGTCGCCGAGCCAGTAGGCAGTTGTTAGCGAACGAAACCTGGCCCGGTTCGGTGCCATAGGCGTCATGCACGTGCTGGGGTTCCCGAGCCAAGTCGGTCAACTCAGGCACGCTCATTTGCATGCGGTACGCCATCTCGTACTGCTCGATCCGGGTCTGGATTTCCGGATCACCCACATCGGCCAGATGTTGCCGATTGGATTCGTTGATCACATCGATCATGTCACGGCGGACTTTGTCGTCGAGGCCCGCGGGATTCTTGACGTACAGCACCGGCTGACCCTGGTTGCGGAACTGCACGCCCTGATGCTGGGTCGGCAGGAATCCACTGCCCCAATAGGCTTCCAGAAGCGGCTGGTTGGTGGTGACGCCGGAAGCCAAGACGACAAAGCCAGGCAAGTCGCGGTTCTCGCTCCCCAATCCGTAAGAGAGCCAGGAACCCATCGAGGGACGACCGAATCGCACATCCCCGGTGTTCATGAACATCACGGCCGGGTCGTGATTGAACGTGTCGGTATGTAGCGAACGCACGATTGCCAGTTCGTCCGCCACGCCTGACAAGTGGGGCATCAGGCTCGAGACAACATTGCCACTCTCTCCATGCGCTTGAAACTCATAGGGAGAGGCCTTGATCTTCGGCTGATCGGTCTTGATCATCGCGAACTGATGATTCTTGACGAGTTCTTTAGGGATCGGTTCTCCGTCCCGCTCGGTCAACAGTGGCTTGGGATCGAACAGGTCGACGTGCGAGGGACCACCCGACATGAACAGGTAGATGACACGTTTGGCGCGCGGAGCAAAGTGAGGGCAGCCGCTGTGCCTGATCAAAGGAGCTTCTTCGGAACCGGTCTCGCCTCGCGCGTCGGCAGTGATTAGCGACGAGAGGGCCGCGGTGCCAATACCGGTACTGCTGCGGGCCAGAAACGCTCGCCGGGTTACCGCGTTTCCGAGTTGTTGAAGGCTATTGCTCATCGATTGCTTGTCAGGTCAGGATAACGATTTTGCTTGTCGGCTGGTTTCTTGGTTCATGGCGTGGTGATGGTCTCATCGAGATTCAACAACACGCTGGCCAGTGTCGTCCAGGCGGCGCGCTCCGCCAGATCGGTATTGCTGGGGGCCACGCCGACCGACGAAACTTCGTCCGCACGCTGATCGCCCGCTCCGGAGACTAACTGCCGCGCGTCCTCGGGGTGCTGGCGATAGTGCTCACGCTGACGGGCGACAAAGGCGCGATAGCGTTCGATCTCTCGCTCGGTTGCCGGACGGGCCAGACAACGTTGAACCGCGAAATCAATCCGCTTTTTGTCGTTGTCTGCTTTGCCGAGGATCATCGTTCCGAACGATCTCGCCGCTTCGATGAACACGGGATCGTTGAGCAGCACCAAGGCCTGGAGCGGCGTGTTCGTCGCCGCTCGCTGTACCCGACACCGTTCGCGGGTTGGCGCGTCAAAAATCGCCATCGATGGGTAGAGATTCATCCGCTTCCAGTAGACGTACACGCCTCGTCGATAGCGTTCCGGATTGGCACTGGTGATCCAGGCCGGATGGTACATCGTCAGACCCTTTTCCTCAAACAACCCGGTGGGCTGTTTCGGGTAGACACTGGGACCGCCCAACTTGGGCGAAAGCAGACCGGCGATCGACAGGGCCTGGTCTCGAATTTGCTCGGCGGGTAGACGTCGCCTGGGGCCGCGACCTAACAGCCGGTTCGCCGGATCGAGCCGGTACGCTTCCGCCGAAGAAGCAGACGACTGTCGATAGGTGGCGCTCATTACGATCATGCGGTGCAGGGCCTTCATGTCCCACGAGCTCTCCATGAACTCGACCGCCAGCCAGTCGAGCAGATCGGGATGCGAAGGCCATTCGCCCTGCAAACCGAAGTCATCGGCCGTTCTCACCAGGCCCGTCCCGAAATAGTGCTGCCAGAATCGATTCACCGCGACACGGGCCGTTAGGGGATTGTCCCGCTGAACCAGCCATTGCGCGAAGGACAGACGATCGAGAGAATCGCCACTCTCGGGCAACGAATCCGCTGGCAAGAAGGCGGGCACTCCCGGCGAGACCGCTTCGCCCGGCGACAAGTAGTTGCCACGAGTGTGGACGTGCGTCGTGCGGGGCTGCTCCATCTCTAGCATCACTTGGGCTTGGTGCGGGCGGCCCAGGAACTCGAATTCCTGGCGCAGTTTCGCCATCCGATCACGGACCGCGGCGGACATCTCGCCAGGAATCAGCCTGCCGAAGAACGCGCCGAGCTGGCGATTCTGTTCCGCGGAGCGTTCTATCGGAGCGATCGCCAAGATCGCTCGAATTGGCCCGGGAATGTTACCCAGTGTGGCAACCGGCTCGACCGCCGCGGCGTAGATGCGTACGTCGGAGAGCGAGCCCGTCAAGAAGTAACTGCTGGGTTCTGGTTTCAGGCTATAGCCCGCGCCGAGGATCAAATCGCAGGAAGAGTTGGCCAGGCGGGCGGGAGCCTGGCCGGCGAGACGAGTGTTAACGTCGCGCTCGCCGTCGACATATAGATCGACGCGATCGCCGGCGCGAAACACCAGTGCCACATGGTGCCACTGATCGTCATGGACGGGAATTGAACCGTAAATTTGCTGGCCGCTGAAATACTCCTTTTTACCGCTGACCCAGGCATAGAGATGGCCCGGCGTGGCGTTCTGCTCTCCTTCGCCGCCAATCCCGAACACGAACGATCTCTGGCCTCGCACCGAATCCCATTTGCAAACGATGTCGGCCTTGCCGCTGTTGGTTTTCAGCCAGGCCGAAATCGTCATATCGCCAGAAGGCACCAACTTGTCCTGGTTGGCGACACGAAGGTACTGCTGCTTGCCCAATTCGATGGCTCGCCCGCTAGGGCTATCGGAATCATCGGCCCAAGTTGGCGCGGGCTGGTCTTGGCCCGCTGCACGGAGCGCGGTCGCCGCCGGCGCCGCGGAGCGATCGGCCAGGGTGTCGCCGAGTGGCCAGTAGGCGATGAGCGGCGCCGCCTCGGTGCTCTCTTGCGGAGCGACCAGCAGGGGTCGAACACGCTTCTCCCAGTCTTGCAATCGATGGGCCAAGGCCTGGTGAGTGAAGGGGTTGATCTGCTGCTTCAGCTCGGCCAATTCGTTTTCGATCTGACGCCGCCGTTGTCCCGCCAGGGGAGAGACGGCGTCGAGTCGAGGTCCCCGCACACCAAAATTCTTGCCGTAGTGGGGGATGTTATTGAAGATGGCGAACAGTCGGTAATATTCCTGCTGACTAATCGGGTCGTACTTGTGATCGTGGCATTCCGCACACGAAACCGTTAGACCCAACCAGACCCGCCCTGTTGTGTTCACTCGGTCGACAATTCCTTTGACGCGAAATTCTTCCTTCCGCGGATTGTTGCCGAGTGCTTGCATGCTGTTGCGATGAAAGCCTGTGGCGATTCGTTGCTCGACAGTCGCCTCGGGCAGCATGTCACCCGCCAATTGCTCAATCGTAAACTGATCGAAAGGCATATTCTTGTTGAGCGCCTTGATCACCCAATCGCGATAGAGCCACATCGATCGCGGGCTGTCGGCCGCATAGCCGGTAGTATCCGAGTATCGGGCGAGATCGAGCCAGTCCTGGGCCATGCGTTCCCCGTAGTGGGACGATGACAGGAGCCGATCGACCAATCGGTCATAAGCATCGGCGGCTCGGTCGTTGACAAAGTCCTCGACATCTTTCGGCGCAGGTGGAATTCCAATCAGATCGAGGTGCAGCCGGCGGATGAGAGTTCGCCGGTCGGCCTGCGGCGAAGGACGCCGGCCTTCGGCTTCCAGCCGTTTCAGGACGAAGCGGTCCAGGTCGCCACGCGGCCACTCGTTCAGTTCGACACTCGGCGGCTCCGGCCGCTTTGGTGCTACGAAGGACCAATGCGGTGCGTAGTTCGCGCCCTCGTCAATCCATCGCTTGAAGAGCGATATCTCTTCGGCCGTCAGCGGCTTTCCTTCCCCCGCCGGTGGCATTCGCAGATCGTCGTCGTCCGTGGCGATACGCTGCCACACGGCACTCGCCTCGGAGTCGCCCGGCACCAGCGGAGTCTCGCCTGAATCGCCCGGCTCGAGCGAAGCGGGTCTCAGGTCGAGACGCAGATCTGCCTGACGCTTTGCCGCGTCGGGACCATGGCACTTGAAACAACGATCCGACAGAATCGGTCGGATGTCGCGGCCGAAATCGACAAGTCTTGTCTTGCCTGTCTCGGCAAAGCAATTGGCCGAGAGAATCGTCAGGAAGACGATCGCTCCGCAGCCAACCGTGGCTGGCAGAAAACGGTGAACTGGCCGGAAACCCTTCATAGGTGCCAGTTTATCGCAAATCCTGACGAGTTGCACCTTCTCCCGAAGCTGGTGGTGACTCAGCACGCCTGATCGCGATCTAGTGGCAGAGCGTCTGCGGACTGTCGCCACTTTCAGCTTGTACGCTGCCTGTGGGGAACCCGCGATCGACCTACTTGGCGGAAATATCGTAGCAGTGAAGTTCGTCCTGATCCCGCAGGTACAACTTCCCGCCCGAAATCACCGGATGGGGCCAGCTCTGGGCATGCACGGTAGCGATCTCGAACGTTCCCTTGAGCTTGTACTCTTCGGGGTTCGCTTCGATCAGGGCCATGATGCCATTCTCAAAACGGTAGTAGAGATGGCCATCGGCGTAACCGATGGCGGCCGATCCCGACCCCGGACCGCGGTCTTTCCACTCCACCTCGCCGGTCGGCATGTGAATGCAACGGGGAAATCCCTTGTTGTGTCCGTGCCCAAAGTAGACGTAATCACCGAGCAAGATCATGCCGCCATGATGGTTCTGCATCTGTCCCGCTTCGAGGAAGTAGATTTCTTCGGCGGTGAACTTTCCTCGCTTCCGATTGATCTTCAGCAAGGCTGCCCCGGTGCCGTACCCTGTCGAGCAAAAAACGTAGTCTCCGGAAACGACTGGCGTCGGAATGTTGGCCACCCCGTTAGCCACCCGGTTATAGGTCCACAACACCTTGCCAGTCTTGGCGTCGACACCGATCACGCCACGCCCGACGAGTTGCACGTACTGTTTTCGGCCGCCGGCGTTGGAGATCACGATCGAGGAATAACCGGCTCCGTCCTTGCCGTTCTCACCGGTCTCGGGCAGCTCGGACTTCCAGATCAAATCGCCGGTCTTCTTATTCAGCGCGACGATCACGGCATCGTTGCCACCGGGGGTGCATAGCAAGCGGTCCCCATCAATCAGCGGCGATTCACTGAAGCCCCAGCGAGACATCATCTTGCCGCCAAAGTCCTCAGCGAAATCCTTTTGCCAGATCTTCTCGCCGGTATTGGCGTCGGCACACAACAGGGCTCCGGTGAAACCGATCGCATAGACCCGGTCGTCGTCGACCGTTGGGGTGCAACTGACGTAATCTTGTTCCGACTCATCCAGGCCAATGGAAGTCGACCACAAGCGGCTGCCGTCGGAGAGCTTCATGGCGATCAGTTGCGACTGACCGTCGACCACACCCGCACTATAGATCTTGCCGTCGGCGATCGACACGCTGGCGAATCCTTTGCCCAGGCCCGCGGTCTGCCAGGCGATGGAAGGAGGTGTCGCTTCCCAATCCGATAACAGACCGGTTTCCTTCGACTTTCCGTCGCGTTCAGGACCGCGCCACTGGGCCCACTCCCCGGCTGCTGGCGCATTGACGGTGCCTCGTCGGCGGGCTGCCCTCCGTTTACCGGCCTGAGAGGTCGAAACCAACAGCGAGCCGACGATGGCAACGAGCAAGAGAGTGGTCGCATAACGACGGAAACGGACGGTCATAGATCGTTCCTTAGCAGGTACTGAAATTGGTCGAATCGCGAGAAATCTGTCTCTGCTCACAGAATAACGCTTTGCCTCGGCTGGTCAAGTTTGCTCAGATTCCCCGCGCGAGTCATTCGTAGGGGCACCCATCGATCGAGTATTATCGATCCAACAGGGGAGAACGTCTTGCATGACATATCTTCGAACGGATGAAGATCTCCGCTGCGATGGAATGAGAGAGGACACGGCTCGAATTCGGGGCCAGAAATTTCTTCGCCAAACCGCTAGCAACCGCCGCGAAGTCTGATATTCTCAATGGGTGGGTAGCACTCTCAGGGGGGGCGGCCGCATGACCACGTCCCGCCTGGTGAACAGGCTTCGCCGCATGACGGAGGCCGCGTCGGCTCACCCCCCGCAAAGTCTCACGGTAAATCAGTCGCTTGCGACCAGGGACCGCCTAACATGCCGTCCATGATAAGTCACAGCGTTCGACCCCCGATTACCTCGCACCGTCGCGCGGCTTGCCCTCATGGATTTACGATTGTTGAGTTGCTGATCGTCTTGGCCAGCCTCGGAATAATGATTGGATTGCTCGCTTCGGCCGTCTTTTCAGCCGGAGAACGTGCCCGATCCGCTGAGTGTCAAAGTCAGCTTCGGCAGCTGGGCATGGCCTACGATTCCGCGGTGAGCAGTCGGCGTCGAGTCGTCTCCGCCTCTTGGAACGAAGTGCTAATGAACTATGTCGATGACGTTACGGAATTATTTCAATGTCCGGTGGATGTGGATATCGATGTCGAGAGTGACGCTTCGCAAACCAGCTACGGCATGAATCGCCGAGCCAGCCGACTCGGTACTGACGACGCACAGAAAATTTTGTTGCTCGATTACGGCACGAAAGAAGTTGATTTCTTGGCAGACGATCCGAGCGAAGCCTGGGAGGGAGATGTTCGTCCACGACACCTTGGTGAGGTCAACGTGCTGTACCACGATGGCAGCGCCCATCCAAAATATCCCGCGGATATCGACCCCTCGGATTGTGCCATTCTGGAGAGGCACTGGCTGCCGATGCGTGATTTCGCGCTGCTTCCTTCTCATTGCCGAAATGATGACGAGGAGAGTTCCGATACTTCCGCGGAGGACGAATCATCGAGCGGCTCAAGTGGCGTCGTGGGTTCCGGCGACTCGGGAACCGTTCCTCCGGAAGTGCTTTGCCATCTCGACAGCGAATTGGGATTGTCGCGGCCGGTTGACGACTACTATTTGAGCCATCGCGGTCGTGACGAAAAATATCTCTCCGCAGATTTTTCCGCGTTCGGACACGATGCCCCGGACCATTGGTATTACGTCACTCCCGACGGCGATCTGTTTGAGCTGACACCGCCGTCCGACCGTCCTTCCTTGGAGGGAGAATTCGTCGAGCATGTCGGCCTCGAAGTCTATCAGGATCCCTCGTTGCTGCACGAGAGTTCCGAGGGCGAAGAAAGCGCTTGTCCCTAGCGCGGTTCTATCGTGCAAGGTCGCTGCGGGTTGGCCGAGAACCGCGTCGGCTTAGCGATCCGCGGCGCAGCGAAAGCCGGTGGTGTCATCGCTCCATTGTGGCGTCGACTCGTCGCGCACTTCCAAGATCTTGTCACCGTCACCGAGACTCAACCAAAAGCTTCCTCGTCGCACGGCGGAAGTCCCCTCGCTCTTGGGATCCTGCTCGCTAGAGCTGCACCACTCGCGAACGTTGCCACTCATGTCGTGCAGTCCGTAGCCGTTCGGCGGATAACTCCCGACCGGCGCTGTCCCTGCGTACCCGTCGTCGGCAGAATCCTTAAGCGGGTACCAGCCCTGAAAGGTGTTGCCGCCGCCAAGCTTCTCACCTCCACGGCGGACCGCGGCGATCCATTCCGCCTCGGTCGGCAAACGTCGCTCAGACCACTTGGCGTAGGCCCGAGCATCGTGAAAGGAGACTTGCACTACCGGGTGATTGTTCTTGCCCGCGATCGACGAATCGGGGCCACGCGGGTGTCGCCAGTTGGCACCGGGAACCGCGAGCCATTGATCCTCGGTGGCAACAAAGACGTGACCTTCGCCAGTCTGTTCGGCGGTCGAAATATAGCCGGTGGCGTTGACGAACGCCTGAAACTCGGCGTTCGTGACCTCGTGTCGTTGCATAACGAAACTTGGCAGTTCAACAGAGGCGGACCGCGTTGATTCCAGCGGGGAGACGGAATTCTCACCCAAGTAGTAGGTTCCACTCGGTATTTCCACAAAGGCGGAAGCCTGAGGCGGCAGGCCTGCGATTTCCGCGGTCGGGAGTCGCTCGGGAACGCGAGTTCCCCGCCCGACCACGATCCAGGCAACAACGATCATCACGGGAAGCGTGAGCGCGATGAATTTCGAGCGTCGCTGTATTGTGGAATTCATCGACAAACTTCCCTGTCTGCGTGAGGTCAATAATCCGCAATCCGCGCCCCGGGAGCCACTTTGTCAGGGATCGCGCTGCTGGTATTTACGGCTGGCGTCTTGAAGTTTCTTGCGTTCCCGAGCGGTCAGGCTGGCCTCTCCTTCGCGACTGATCTTTTCCAGAATCTGATCGACCTCGGCGCTCATCTTGTCGGCCGCTTGTCGCTGTTTGGCGTCGGGATCATGAATCCGTATCTTCGGCTTCGGATTGAGTGCCGATAGGGAAAATCCTCTTGGCAATAAGGCTCCAAGTTGCCAGCCTTTGTAGAAGAAGAGAAGTCCGCAGGCGGCACCCACAATATGGGCCGAGTGGGCCACGGAAGGACCCTGCTGACCCGGTGGAGGCGGAGTGTGGACATCGACTACGGTCCAGATCGCGTACATGACGCCCAACCCCCAGGCCGGGATGGGAACGATGGCCCAAAGGTAAAGTGTCCGATGTGGGAAGCTGAATATGAAAACCGTAACGACTCCGAACACGCCGCCGGAAGCGCCAATGCACATTCCCTTCAGGTCCAGGCTGCCTGCCATCGCTGCCTCGAACAACACCCAACCCAAGCCCGCCAAGACGATCGTCGACAGATAGAATTGCAGGAACTGTTTGCGGCCATACTTCAGTTCCACTTCGCGTCCCAGAACCCATAGGCCTACCATGTTGCCTAAGATATGGCTGATGCCGTTCAGGTCGTGGAGAAAACCGTAAGTAAGTAGCTGCCAGGCTTTCCACGGCTCGACCAGTAAGTTGCTCTCAAGTGCAAAGTACTTTCCAAGAGCACTGACCCTGTAAGTGCCCTCGGGACCCAGGCTGATTTTTGTGGAAGTGAAGTAATCCACCAGGTAAATCGCGAAGTTGATGAGCACCAGATTGGTGACCAGCATTCGTCCGCCGCCCAGATTGAATCCTGGCTGACGTTCGTCAGAGTAGTATTCGCGATCGTAGATTCCCATGCTCTTCTTAACGCCTGCCCAATTTTTCGCGATTTGGTTGGCTGGAGTGCACGATTGAGACCATGCGGCTGCTGGGCCTCAATCCGTCTGTAGAAGGCAGTTTACCATTCCGCCTCCAAGCTCGGGGAATTCTAGGGCAGGTACACCTCTCGGGAAAGGCGAGTTGTGGCGAGTCTGACACGGCGGTCCCTGATGCACCCGGCGGGTCATCCATTACCAAGACCACGGTATGCCGTTGGCCGGAGGGACCGCGCAGAGGGCATAAGAATTGAGACGCTGCTGTGAAGAGGGGACGCCTGTCGATTTCTTGGATCAGCGGGCGTCTGGAATCAGCGGGCACCGAGACGTGGGAAGGCGTCCTGAGGCTCCGAAGCGGGAGCACGTCGGTCGATTGCTCGGGCCGCCTGTTTCTCAAGTCGATCCAGTTCCGCGGCCAAGCGATCATTTTCTTTGAGCAGGCGATTTCTCTTCGAGCGGAGTTGCTTGAATTGGGCATTCAACGCCTTGAGGTGAGCCTCGGCCACCTTCTGTTCGTTGGCGTGCTGTTTCTTGTCGGACTCCAATCGAGCGATGGTTTCCTTAGCAGCCTGCAAAGACGCGTCGATGTCCTGTTGATCCACATCGAGCCGGGCGGCCTGCGTCGTGAGCATTTCGGTCTCTTCCTCGTGGCGAACGCGGGCCAGTCGGTAGGCATTGAAGAGCGAGCGGTAGTCTCGCAGCTGTCGCACATAGCGAGGAGCGACACTAATGGACTTGATTTCACTGGTCGCCACGGGAGCGGGATATCCCGGCAACTTGATGCCAGCGCCTGCGTCCGAGCGAATGGAGGTCAGTTTTCGCACAATTTCCTGCTCTTCCAGGTCGTCGGCACCAGGAATGAGTTCCCCGTCGATGTCGACCGTCTCTTTGGGCAGCCACGCCAGTTGGCCGCTTGAGAATCTGACAGAACTCTCATCCGGAGCTTCCTCAGCGTCCGTCCCACTTGGATAGTCTTCTCGGAATCGGACCAGGACCTCGATTCGATCCGCGGGATCGGTTTCTTCAGCGGGCTGTAGGTCCTTGTCGTACTCGGCAACCGTGCTCTTCGGCAACCATGCCGCTCGTGAATCGTCAGGGTCCATCTCCGCAAAAATGTAGTGGCTGTCGATCGGCATCGTATCGTAGATGGTCCAGGTCGCATCGCTGTTATCGATGCGCTCGATCTCACTGGCGGTTAATGGAAGAGCTGGAACCAGCGATACGGTCGTAAATGTGGTATCCGCGGCATCCGCATCGGCCGCCGCGTCGCTTACGGTCACTTTGTCAACGCGAAAAGTCCCCAGGTATTGTCCTTGCTCTTGGACGTTCTTCGATTCGAACGCGTAGAGCAGCATGTTCTTGCGGAGCTGTGTACCTTCGGGATTGGGCACCTTTAACTCGACTGCGCCGTCAGCCCCCGGTGTCGCCTGGCAGTCGTTCCATCGCGATCCACGATCGAACACCACGCCACTGATGCGCTGATCGAGTTGCTTAATCCCTTCTTTCTTGATGATTCCGCTGACTCGCTGCCCATTCTTCAGATGTTCGTTCTTGGTCTTCAGGATCTCCGTCTTAACTTCCAGCCCTTTACTTCGTTTTTCTTGATTGACTTTGCGAACTCCAACGATGACCTCATGCCAAGCTTGACGGGTGCGAAGAACATAGGCCGATAGCACAAACTGAGTAACGGCCGCGCAGAAGACCAGGAACACCAGAATCAGCGTATGGGCTCGCCAGGACTTGTAGCTCATCCCCAGCGATACGAGAAATAGAACGATGGCCAGAATACCGACCACCATCAAAATGTCATTGGGTGCCATTGATCGTAACGGCCAGGGGCCGGCTCTCCTCGGTTCAAGTTGGGGGGATGCAACGCAGTGGGATCGGATGCGCAAACCCCTTACTCGATGGTAGATACGAGCCCTTGAACTGTCAAGGAAAATTGGATCGGCCTGGAAGGCGTAACTCATTTTCTCAAAACATGTTGTGTCGCCATCTAGGGCCCAACAGGTGTTCGCTTGTTGCTATCAGGTACGCGCGATCGAACCCGACGGGCGGGGGATTCGGCCATCTCGAGGACGCCACTGCCTGACAAAAAGGGCTCCGGGCCATCCGTTGGAGGGGGTTTGTAAGCTCTTTTATCAAAAGAGTTTGCAGCCAATGACTTGCGGCCGATTAACAGGCCATTGCGGGCCTCGATCGGCCTTTCGGCTGGCAAACAGCAATTGAAGAAAAAGGCAATTCCCGGTACATTGATGGGACCTTCGACGGAAGCTGTTGCGTCGATTGAACCGGGATCGCCCGTTCCATGAGGCGCTGGCAGACCGGACATCGAAGTGACGCGCGATCGTTGGGCTCTCCCTGTCACGAGTGTGGCGTTTAGTACTGCCGCATGAAGTGCGCTTTCGACAAAGCATGAAATGGTGATGTCGAATCGGCCGATAGCTGAACCGTGGTAGCTCGGCCGCCACCGGACCGAGGAGAGGTCATCGATCGAGAGCCGGCAGCTTGCTAGCTGTCTCCGTCTTGGCAAGATCGCGGAGCAAACCGCGATGTTCGTCACTAAGCGAAGCGACATTTTTGGAATGAGTCATGAACCAAATAGCCCCTCGGGCTACAAGGTCTATTTCAGGAGTAAATGAGAGCCATCGTTGAGCAAGTAAGTACCTCTCAGCGATCATTGCCAAATGTACCCGAGTGGGCGCCATGACGGCCTTGATGCCTGCTTGATCTGATAACGACTGAGGAAATATACGATGAGCCAAGCGACCGTTGAGGCAACCACAGCTGGACGGGTACATGACGATCAAAGCCGTGTACCCGCACCGACACCAAGCGAAGGCAAGTTCCAGTACCCTGGAATTCCGACCACATGTGACGGAGCCGAGGCGGTCGTTCACGTGGAGATCAACATCAGCCAGGGATCGGGTGCCTATCCGATTACCAGCTCCACCACGATGGGCAGTGGATTCAATGCGGCGGTCAACAACGGTCGACCCAATCTGTGGGGCGAGCAGCTAATCTTCTTCGAGCCGGAAAGCGAACACTCGGCGGCCTCGTTTTGCGAAGGCTTTGCCTTGGCGGGCGGGCGGGTAACCAACTTCACTTCGGGACAAGGTCTCGTGTTGATGAAGGAAGTCCTCTACACGATTGCCGGAAAGCGCCTGCCGGTTGTGTTCAATATTGGTGCCCGCGCGTTGACGAGCCATTCGCTAAATGTTCACGCGGGACATGATGATGTCATGTCGGTGGCCGACTGTGGTTGGGGTGCTCTGTTCGGTCGAAATGCCCAGGAGGCAGGCGATCTGTGCTTGATTTCCCGTCGGGCCGCGGAGTCTTCCGCGACTCCGTTCATGAATGTGCAGGACGGATTCTTGACCACCCACACGGTGGAGAGCGTGCGATTGCCGGAGCCGGAGTTCATGAAGGAGTTTATCGGTTCGCCGGATGATAATCTCTTGAACATGATGGACCCCGAAAACCCGCTGATGTCGGGCGTGGTGCAGAACCAAGATTCGTACATGAAGGGTAAGATTGCCCAGCGAATGTACTACGATCGAGTCGGGCCGGCCCTGACCGAGGCTTTCGAGGAATTTCATAAGGCGACGGGCCGGCGTTACGATTTCGTGATGCCGTATCGCTGCGACGATGCCGAGTACGTTATCGTCGGCATGGGCAGCTATATGGAAACGGCCCAAGTCACCGTCGACTATCTACGAGAGGAGATGGGGATCAAGGCGGGCTGTCTGAATATCTACTGCTTCCGTCCTTTCCCCAGTCATCAGATCGTCAAGACGCTGAAGAATTGCAAGGCGATTACCATTCTGGAACGGATGGATGACCCGCTCTCGACGACCGGGAATCATTTGACTCGCGAGATCAAAGCCGCGTTCTGTGACGCTTTGGCGGGCCAAATGGGGCATGAAGAAATCACCGGGGCACCCAAAATCTTTCATGGCGCGGCCGGACTTGGGAGTCGCGACGTACGTCCCGGGGACATCATCGCGGTGTTTGAAAACATGATCGCCGATGGCCCCGACTTCTTCTCGGTCGGCATCGATCACGAATTGAATCTTAAGCGGACCCAGGATCCCGATCTGCGGCCCGACGGTGGCTTCTCGATGCGGGGTCACTCGGTCGGTGGTTTCGGTTCGGTGACCACGAACAAGGTGATTGCCACGATCGGCGGTCAGGTGTTCGGCAAGGACGTTCAGGCCTACCCCAAGTACGGTTCTGAAAAGAAGGGCTTGCCGACCACTTACTATCTGACGATTGCCAACGAGCATATTCTGACCCACGCCGAACTCGAGTTTGTCGACTTGATCGTACTTAACGACGTCAATGCCATCCTCAGTGGCAACCCGTTAGGCGGTGTTGTCGACGGCGGAGCGGTATTCATGCAGTCGCCATACAGCGATCCCAAGGATGTCTGGACCAGAATTCCCGACGAGAAGAAGAAGATCATCCGCGAAAAGAAAGTTCGCATCTACTACGCCGATATGGTGCAGATCGCGCGGGAGGTCGCTTCGGTGGCCGACTTGGAAATGCGGATGCAAGGAATCGTGCTGTTGGGCGCATTCCTGAAATTGACTCCTTATTCCGAAGATAGCGGGATGTCCGACGCCCAGGTCTTTGAAGGTGTCGAAAAGGCATTGCGGAAATACTTCGGGAAGCGTGGCGAGCAGGTTGTTCAAGATAACGTGACCTGCGTTCGCCGTGGATATAGTGAAATGCAAGAGGTCCCGCAGGAACTGATTCAGGCGTAACTTGCGACTCCCCTGAGAGTCGACGCCCGATCTGTAGGCAACCTCCTCATCGTTTGAACTCAACCTGGATGGAGAGATATGGCAACCGACGCGAACCTTCCATCGCTCAACGAAGCGAACGAGCGCGATCCGTACAATAACAACTCTTACGGGACGCTTGTCGATTCGCCTTACAAGCAAGTCAGCCTGCCAATTTTGGACGTCAACGACTTCAACGACCGCATCATCCGCGGTTATGAAGACGGAATCGCCGAAAAAGGCTTGCCGGCCGATCCCTCGGTGGCACGCTCCGTCATTCCGGCGGGCACGGCCACGCTCCGCGATTTCAGCTATATCGCCCCTGAAATCCCCGAGTACATCGCCTCCAACTGCACCGGCTGCATGGACTGCGTGACGCTCTGTCCCGATACGGCTATCTTGGGCAAGGTGCTGGCCGAACCCGATCTCGACGAGAAGCTGCAAGGAATCGAGAACGAACACGATCGCGATTTCTTCTCCCGGCAGTGGTCGACGCCGCGAAAATACTACGACGGCCCTAAGAAGAAGACCGGCGTCGGCGGCAAGTTCGCCATCATCATCGATCCGAGTAAGTGCAAAGGCTGTGCTGAATGCGTGACGGTCTGCGATGACGATGCCTTGAAGATGATCCAGAAGAACGATCAGATCGTCGACGACATTCGCAAGAGCCACCGGCTCTTCAAGGAAGTCGGTCCCACGGATGAACGCTTCGTCAATGACAACTTGCTCATCGACATGATGCTCAAGGAGCAGACGCACATTTATGTCGGTGGTGCGGGTAGCTGTGCCGGCTGTGGAGAAGGTTCAGCGTTGCGAATGCTCTGCAGTGCCACGGGCGCCAAGCATGGCAACGACTGGGGTATCGCGGCGGCGACTGGCTGCAATACGGTTTATACCTCGACCTATCCTTACAATCCTTATCTGGTGCCCTGGAGCAATTCGCTGTTTGAAAACGTTGCCACTTTCGGCATCGGCCTGCGAATGCGATGGGATCAAAAGGGTTGGAGTGACAAGCCGATCTGGTGTATCGGTGGTGACGGAGCGATGTTCGACATCGGTTTCCAGGCCCTCTCCCGTCTGCTCGCCTCCGGAGAAAACCTCAAGGTGTTCGTGCTCGATACCCAGGTCTACTCCAATACCGGCGGCCAGGCATCGACAAGTACCTTCACTGGCCAAAACGCCAAGATGAGTTTGCACGGCAAGGCGATCTCTGGAAAGCAGGAACGCCGGAAGGAAATCGCGCAGATCGCCATGATGCACCCACGAACGTATGTGGCTCAGACGACCTGTGCCCACACGAATCACTTCTATCGTTGCGTGCTCGACGCCTTGGAGTTTGACGGTCCGGCCATTATCAACTGCTACACGACCTGCCAGCCGGAACACGGCGTGGCCGATAATATGGCCACTGATCAGGCGCGTTTGGCGGTCGATACACGGGCCTTCCCGCTGTTGATCTACGATCCCCGCAAGGGCGGCACGATCCGCGAGCGTCTCTCGTTGCAGGGCAATCCGGCCGTCAACGACGATTGGTGGACCAATCCCAAGACGGGTGAACAGGTCGACTTCATCGACTTCTGCCGGAGCGAAGGACGTTTTGCCAAGCATTTCGATCGCGAAGGCAATGCCAGCGAAACGCTAGAGCGTTCCAAGCAGGATCGCCTCGAAAACTGGCGCCTGTTGCAAGAACTGGCGGGCAGCCTCGGTGGTGGTGCCCCGGCCAAAGCGGCGGCCCCGGCCAAAGCGAAACCTGCCGCGGCCTCCAATGGCTCCAACGGATTTAGCAAAGGCACCAAGATCAAGTTCCACGACGGCAGCGACTGGGTAACCGGCGTGCTCGAAGGAACCGATCCTGCGGTGCTGTCGCTCGACGACAACACCGAAATCAACGTCACCTCGGACGTCTTCCAGGCGGCCGTGAAAGAGGGGATTGTCGTTCGAGTCTAGGACGACAATCAGGTGTCAAGAACTGAAACCCGTAAACAAGAAAGGGTCCTGGTTTGAGCCAGGACCCTTTTTCAATGATGGTGGCCCAAGTCTACGACGGTCCATGACCGTAAATGTGCTGGATGGGTGTCTTGTGCCCCCAGGCAATCTCAGCGGGAGTAACTCCGATCGCCTCGGCGATGGCCTTCCGTTCAGCCGGGCTGGGAGTCCAGCGGCCCAGGTAAATCGCCTCTACGCGACTGGACTCCAGGCCGCTACGCCGGCAAAGTTCCGCAAATTCGAGCTCCTGGGCTCGACAGTGATCGACCACACTCTTGCTCATGTTGGAGTTCTCTTCAAACAGCTCAATAAGGGGCGAATGAGTCCCTCTTTCGAATTCCGACGACCTCAGCCCTGAGGGGAGCTTTGGGGGGAACTTCTCCGGCAGGGACTTCCTCTCTCAGTTTGGCGGAGCGGCTCTCAGGAGTCAAAGGGACGTTTCCTACGCATGTTTCGGCATGAGTCGACGTGTCCTGGCCGGCTATCCGGGAATAAATCCGATTCCCACGGCCAAATCGGAGTGGGATCAGGGTGTTCCCGTGGGCGTGCTGAGGCCCTACAAAGTCACTGACCGTTTCAGCTTTCCGCCGCGAACGACCTGCGATACGCGCAAACTATCGATCTTGCCGAGTACGCACGACAGGCAGATCCAAGAATCTCTTGGGCAAACTCACCCCCTTTGTCCGATGTTTCCGCTAGCACACCAGCGCTAGCGGATCGGAATCGATACGTCGGTCGGTGTCCAGACGTGGATTCGGCCCTATTTCCCGGACATATTCCCTAGAGTTTTCCAGTATCCCGGGCAGCCGCCTACCAGGTCGGGTTCGTGATTGCCGCCTCTGTTTCTGGTATACTGGATGCCCCGCCCACCTAAGGAACGGATGTGAGAGACACCGTGAAGCACGTCGACCGTTCAGGCTCATTCTTCTATCCTGAGACCCTCGTCCATCTATTGCGTCATCGCGCCGAGCACCTCCCCGACGCTCGCGCCTTTACCTATCTTCTCGATGGTGAAGTCGATGAATTGCATATGACCTACGGCGAGCTGGACCGACAGGCGCGCGCCATCGGTGCCTGGCTCGAAGCGATGGGACTCGAAGGTCAGCGGGCGCTATTGCTCTATCCGGCCGGTATGGAATTTGTCATCGCTTTCTTCGGCTGTCTGTACGCCGGTGTGACGGCCGTGCCCATCAATCCGCCGCGTCGCAACGCCAAGCTGTCTCGAATTGAAGCCATTGTTGAAGACGCGGATGCGCGCGTGGCTCTCACGACGGATGATCTGCTCGATCGCCTGCACAATGTCATCGTCGAGTCTCCCAAACTGAAACAACTCACCTGGCAGGCGACGGACGTCGTGGGCGGCGGCATGGCCGACGACTGGAAGATGCCTCACGTCTCGGCCGAGACGCTGGCCTTCTTGCAATACACTTCGGGTTCGACCGGCACGCCCAAGGGCGTCATGCTGAGTCAGAACAATCTGATGCATAACTCGGCACTGATTGCTTTGGCTTTCGAGCACACGCGCAGCGGGTCGGGTGTATTCTGGCTCCCTAACTTTCACGACATGGGGCTCATCGGGGGTATTCTGCAGCCGATTTATGTGGCACGTCCCAACGTGCTCATGTCGCCGATGTCATTCCTGCAGAAGCCATTTCGCTGGTTGAAAGCGATTACCAACTACCGGGGAACCACCAGCGGTGGACCCAACTTCGCCTTCGATCTGTGTGTTGAGAAAGTTACCGAAGAGCAGATCGACGAGCTCGATCTGAGTTGCTGGCAAGTCGCATTCAACGGCGCCGAACCAGTGCGTGCCGAGACGATCGATGCCTTTTCCGAGAAGTTCGCTCGCTGCGGATTCCGTCGCGAGTCCTTTTTCCCCTGCTACGGCATGGCCGAGACAACGCTTCTCGTTACCGGGGGCTACGTTCCCTCGCTGCCCGTTATCCGCGGATACGATAGCGATCAACTGGCCGAGAATCGGGCTGTTCGAGCCGAGAAGAATGCTCGCCGGCTGGTCGGTTGCGGAGAGAATTTACCGGATCAGGAAATCGTCATCGCGGATCCCGATACACTTGAGAAATGCAAGCCCGGACGGATCGGCGAGATTTGGGCGCGCGGGCCAAGCATTGCCCAGGGTTATCTCAGTCGGCCCGAAGAGTCGGAGCGAACATTCGGGGCTTATCTGGCCGATACTGGCGAGGGCCCGTTTCTGCGCACGGGCGATCTCGGATTCTTGGAAGATGGCGAGCTGTTTGTCACCGGACGCGTCAAGGATCTAATTATCTTGCGAGGCAAAAACTATTACCCGCAAGACATCGAACAGACAGCCGGTGAGTCGCATCCGGGGCTGGCGGCCGATTCGGGTGCCGCGTTTACGATTGAAGAGGACGGTCAACAGCAACTCGTTCTTGTACAGGAGCTCGACCGCGGTCGTGATCCCGATACGGGCGCAATGATTCAGGCGATTCGAGCCGCCGTGGCTGCTGAACAAGAGTTGGTGATCTCAGCAATCTTGCTCATCCGAACGCGATCCATTCCGAAGACCTCCAGTGGCAAAATACAGCGCCACGCCTGCCGTCAAAAATATCTCGACGGAGAATTGACCGTGGTTGCCGAGTGGAACCTGGGCGAACCACTGCCTGAGGCGCGCCAGCCGGTGGCTCCTCCGTCGGCGATCGATGCCTCGAAGTCGAAGACCGCTCCCCCGAGCCGAGTCTCGCGGGAGTCACGCGCCAACGGAGTCACTTCTTCAGGGGCTCTGTCCGACGCTTCCCTACCAACGTCCAACGGCAGTCCTTCGGCCGCGGCAAAACCGGCGTCGGGAATCACCGAGTCTCCTCAGGAAATTGTTGAACGGGTTGTTCGCGAAGTGGGCAAGGATCGCGTGACGAACCTCGATCTCGATACCAATATTGTCGAGTTGGGGCTCGATTCGCTGGAGCGATTCGAAATCGTCAATCGCCTGGAAACGCTTTATGGCGGACGATTTCCCGAGTCGGTCATGGCCGAGATGGAGACGTGCTCGGAAGTCATCGAGGCCGTTGAGAAGTATCTGCTCGGCGGAACTCCCCCCCAGCGAGCCGAGCGGCCTCTCGACTACGAGGTGCCCACAGAGTACTACAATTTTGCGGAAACCGCCGAGTACCAGAAACTCAAGCAAACCGAGCAGCTGCTGGGAATTACGGGTCTGCCCAACCCGTACTTCAGCGTTCACGAGCAGGTTACCACCAACACAACGGTCATCGACGGTCAGGAATACATCAACTTCTGCAGTTACAACTATCTCGGCATGTCGGGCGATCCGATCGTGGCGGAAGCCGCCAAACAGGCGATCGATCGCTATGGCACGAGTGCCTCGGCGAGTCGTCTCGTGTCCGGTGAGAAGGTCGTCCACCGAGAACTCGAGCAGGCGATTACCGAGCTGCTAGGTACCGAAGCGGTGATTACCTACGGCAGTGGCCATGCCACGAATGAGACGACCATCGGGCATCTGTTTGGGGCGGAGGATCTCATTGTTCACGATGAGCTGGCGCACAATAGCATTGTGCAGGGGGCCATCCTCTCGGGAGCCCGCCGGCGACCGTTTGCCCATAACGACTTCCAAGCCCTGGACCGCATTCTCCAAGAATGTCGCCACGAATATCGTCGGGTGCTGATCGCCATTGAGGGCGTCTACAGCATGGACGGCGACTTCGCGAATCTGCCGGAGTTTATCAAGGTCAAGAAACAGCATAAGTGTTTCTTGATGGTCGACGAGGCCCATTCGATGGGTACGATGGGCCCCCACGGTCGCGGCATGCGTGAATATTACGACGTTGATCCCGTCGATGTCGATCTGTGGATGGCCACATTGAGCAAGAGCTTCGGCAGCTTTGGCGGCTATGTCTCCGGATCCGAGGAGATCATCGATTACCTCAAGTACACCGCCCCGGGTTTCGTTTTTGCGGCGGCATTGCCACCGGTTTGTGCGGCCTCGGCTCTCGCGTCGATGCGATTGATGGAGGAAGAGCCGGAGCGGGTGGCGACCTTGGCCGAGCGTTCTGAGTTGTTCTTGCAACTGGCCCAAGAACAAGGGCTCAACACCGGGCATAGCGAAGGAACGCCGATCATCCCGGTGATTTTAGGGAACTCGCTCCTGAGTTTGCAGCTTTCGCACGCCCTGAAACAGCGACAGATCAACGTTCAGCCGATTCTCTACCCTGCCGTGGAGGAGAGTGCTGCCAGGTTGCGTTTCTTCATTACTTCGCACCACACAGAAGAACAAATTCGTACGGCGGTCGCGGCAGTGGCGGAAGAGCTGGCGGCCCTTGACAGCAATTTCGGCGAGACGGAAGCGACCGAGGCGACGTCAAGTGTTCGATAACGATCGGCCGGCAGTCGAAGTGACCAGTTTCCCTGCTTTGCTATTGCAACTTACTGCCAAATTATCAACAATAAGTACTCACCTGGCACCCTGCCTAACAAGATTCACTCACCAAGTAGCATGAAAGGTCGCAACTTGCTTACCGAACGAGAAGTTTCACGAAGTTGGGGAAAACTTTTCAGCGGAGAGGAACTCTGCGACGAAACCTTCCAGAAGGCTGAATCCTTGCTTGATGAGCTGCGACCGGAGAGTCCGCTCAAGCATCGCCTTGAATTAGAGCTCGCTGAGCTGCGATCGATGGCGGAATAGTACCGCGGTAACTCTTTGAGTTACTTCCGGTGTTTCCCTCTTTCGCCCGTCCTGTTGGTGAGAAGCCACCTGCGGCTTGTTGACCCCGGTGTGCCGCTCGATACCGTATGGGCGATGTCTACCGCTTTGCCATTCTCGGCCTATCGATTGAACTTGAAGCCAAACGTCGTGCCGACGAAGTAGGCATCTTGATCGTTGTTGCCAATCGCGTCGCCTCGGGCAATACCGTTTCCGAAGTAGAGGAACTGGGCACCCAGGCTCAGCGCGAACGACTTGGTGATGTCG